>Ga0105044_10008453_pt1 | contig 14124 bp, 13 predicted proteins | sample MAT01_FD_78092 | JGI IMG/M metagenome (GOLD analysis project Ga0105044, IMG submission 78092) | Freshwater microbial communities from Lake Fryxell liftoff mats and glacier meltwater in Antarctica - MAT-01 | ecosystem: Environmental > Aquatic > Freshwater > Ice > Liftoff microbial mat | place...
ACCTCGGAGACGCGTCGCGGCGAGCACCGAGGGTCCGACTCCTTGCCGTCCATGCTGTCGAAGGCCTTCTGCAGGAACGCGCGCTGCTCGGGGTAGGGGTTGTCGTCGTCGACTGTGCCGGCGTCGCGGTGCGCCGTGAGGCCGGTGCTGATGCCCGCAGCCTCGATCAGCACGATCCGCACGTCGAGCGGAGCGATCTCGCGACGCAGACTGTCGACCCACCCTTCGAGCGCGCACTTCGACGCCGCGTACCCGGCGTTGAACGGCAGCACGGTGCGCGCCATGAGGGCCGAGTTCACGACGACGCACGCGTGCGACGCGCGGGCGAGCGGCAAGAACGCGCGAATGAAACGCACACTGCCGAAGAAGTTCACGTCCATCATCGTCTGGAGCACGGTCATCGGCGTGCCCTCGCTCGAGGTGTCACCCTCGAAGTGCGCGATGCCCGCGTTGCTGAAGACACCGGCGAAGGGGAGGCCGCCGTCGATGAGGCCCGCGACAACGGTTCGCGCCGCATCGACCTGGCCGTCGTCAGTCACGTCGAGCGGCACCGGGTGCAGGCGACCCGGGCGGGCCGCCTGGGCGACGAGCGCATCGCCTTCTTCGGGTCGGCGGATCCCGGCGACGACCGTGTACCCCAGTTGGTTGAGGTACAGCGCGGCGTCCTCGCCCATCCCGCTCGACGCACCCGTGACCACGACGACACTCTGGTCGTCGACCTTCCGGACCTTCCGGACCCTGTGCGCCATGGTTGCTCACTCTCCTGGTGGGCCACCCGTGGTTCGGGGACCCGTTCAAGACGTATCGACGGGCCGGCGCGGCCGCTTGATCCTCTACCGCTCAGGTCGGGCGCGCCCGCAGGTCGGTCACGACCTCGGCGAAGTGCCCGGGATCGGGCGCCCGGTTGTTGACCAACGCCACCGAATCGGAGATTCCCGCGAGGCGTTCGGTGAGCTTCACCGCGATCTCGGCGGGCTCGCCCACGACCGCGATCGCCTCGATCAGGTCGTCGGGGATCAGCTCGGCCATCTCGTCCCACCGGTCGTCGCGCGCCAACCGCCGGAGCTCGGGCGCGACCTCGCCGTAGCCGTGGAGCTCGAACACGGGCGCGTACGCGGGTGTCGTGCCGTAGAACGCGAGTTGCTTGCGGACCGCTTCGCGGCTGTGCGTGAGCTGCGTTTCGTCTCGTCCGGTGACGATGATCGTGACGCACACGATCTCGAGATCGTCGAGCGAGCGACCCGACCGTTCCGCGCCCCGTTCGAGCGCGGGGAGCGTGAGCTCGAGCAGCGATTGCCGTGAGTTGACCGGATGCACGAGGAACCCGTCGGCGACCTCACCCGCGACCGCCGTCATCTCGGGGCCGACGCCGGCGGTGAAGATCGGTGGGCGCCCGAACCGGTTCGGGCCCGGGTCGAAGGCGGGGATCATGCGGGTGTGGGTGTAGAAGTCGCCGCGGAAGTCGAGCGCGGTTCCGTGCTCCCAGGCGTTCCAGATCGCGCTGATCCCGGCGACCATCTCGCGCATCCGCGCCGCCGGCCTCGACCACGGCATCGAGTAGCGCTGCTCGATGTGGGGGCGGATCTGCGACCCGAGGCCGAGCACGAAGCGGCCGCCGGTGACGGTCTGGAGGTCCCACGCCGCCATCGCGAGCGTCATCGGCGTGCGGGCGAACGCGATCGCGACCGCGGTGCCGAGATGGATCGTGCTGGTGTGTTCGCCGGCCACAGCGAGGGGGATGAACGGGTCGTGCTTCGCCTCGAACGAGAACGCCCGGTCGTAGCCGATGGCCTCGAGGGTGCCGTAGATCGTGCGCGCGTCGGCGAGATCTTCGGTCGGGACCGTCATCGAGACGTGCACGGCGATGCCCCGGTCAGTCGGAGAGCGGGCCGGGATCGGCCGGCACGTCGACCGCGTGCTGCTGGAGGATCTCGAGCGGCACGATGTCGAGCGCGCGCTCGTGGGTGCACGCGAGCACGACTGGCGCCGCCGCGCCGTCGTGGTGGGCCCGGAGCCAGTTCCGGGCGGTGACGCACCAACGGTCGCCGGGGGCGAGACCCGGGAAGCGGTACTGGGGCATCGGCGTGCTGAGGTCGTTGCCGATCGACCGCTGATGCGCGAGGAACTCGGCACTCACCACCGCGCAGATCGTGTGACTGCCCGCGTCGTCGGGGCCGGTGCTGCAGCAGCCGTCGCGGTAGAAGCCGGTGACCGGGTCGGTCCCGCACGGTTCCAGCTCGTTGCCGAGCACATTGAGGTCGTTGCCCAGCACGTTGCGATCGCTCACCCGACCAGTATCGTCGCAATCCGCGCCGAGGGAGGATCACCGTGTCGGACAGCGTCGATCGGGTCATCGTCTGGGGGACGGGCTACGTCGGGAAGCGGGTCATCGCCGAGATCGTCGACCATCCTCACTTCGAGTTGGCCGGGGTGATCGTGTCCGACCCCGACAAGGACGGCCGCGACGTCGGCGACCTCTGCGGGATCGATCCACTCGGCATCACCGCGACGACCGATGTCGAAGCCGCGCTCGCGCTCGACGCCGATGCTGTCGCCTACTACGGACCGACTGCCGAGCGCGCCCGCGAGAACATCGAGAACATGGCCAAGGCGCTGCGCGCCGGCAAAGACGTGGTGTCGACCTCGATGACGAACTTCGTCTGGTGGCCGACTGCCGACCGCTGGATGCTCGAACCGATGGAGCAGGCGTGCACCGAAGGCGGCACGTCGTGCTTCACCTCTGGCATCGATCCCGGCTTCGCCAACGACCTCCTCCCGATGACGCTCATGGGCGTCTGCGGTCGCGTCGAGAGGGTCACCGCCAGTGAGATCCTCGACTACGCCACCTACACCGGCGACTACGAGCCGATGGGCTACGGGAAGCCGGCGGAGTTCCGGGCCCTCCTCGAGATCCCCGAGATCCTGATCATGGCGTGGGGTGGGACGGTGCCGATGATGGCGGCTGCGATGGAGGTCGAGCTCGACGACATCACCACGACCTACGACAAGTGGGTCACCCCGGAGCGCATCGAGTTCCAGAACGGGGTCCTCGAACCCGACACGGTCGCGGCGGTGCACTTCACCATCAACGGCATGCTGAACGGCGAGGCGCGCATCGTGCTCGAACACGTCAATCGCATCACGAACGACGTCGCACCCGAGTGGCCGCGCGGCCGGATCGCCGAGAACGACGTGTACCGGGTCGACATCGAGGGCAGCCCGACGATCCGTCAGGAGACGATCCTCCGTGATGCCGACGGCGATCCCGTCGCCGGCGGCTGTCTCGCGACCGGTATGCGCGCGCTGAACGCGATCCCCGCGGTGCGAGCCGCGGCGCCGGGCATGCTCACCGCCCTCGACCTCCCCCTCATCGCCGGCCGCGGCGCGATCCGCTAGGAGAAGAAGCGGAGCCGGCGGCCGCCACGAGAATGGTTGTGAACGGGTGAGCGATCGAGCCGGCGCAGCGGATTCGACCGGATATCAGGAGAAGAAGCGGAGCCGGCGGCCGCGCGCTCACGGGGCATTGATGGGTGGGCGATCGAGCCGGCGCAGCGGATTCGACCAGAGAGCCGGTCACCTCCCGAGGAGGGTGGCGGTCATCTCGCCGTCGCGGAAGATGGTGATGTCGCCGTCTTCGGAGACCTTGAGGGTGACGTCGGCGGTCTCCGAGAGCGTCTTGGCCGCCGACGTGCGGGCGCCCTCGTGCTGGCTGTCGGAGCTGGTGACGATCGCCCCGTAGGCGAGCAGGTTGCCGGCCCGGTCGACGATGGTCGCTCCGTCGAGCGCGGCGAGGCGGGCGAGGGTCTGGCCGTCGAGGTTCTCGGCGTCGAGGAGGTGGTGGAGCCGGGTCTCGGCCCGCATGGCGGGCGGGTCGAACTCGTTCCGGAGGTCGTACCGGTCCTTCGCCGAGACGATGTCGGTGAGGACCGAGGCGTCGTCGACGACCGCGAGGATCGCGCCGTGCCCCTGGGCCGACACGATGAACGCGGCCTCGACCACGATCGGCGCGGCCCGACCACCGTCGATCATCTTCGCGATGAAGCCGGTGAGCTCGAGCGGAAACGCGGTCCAGTGCTCGCCCCGTCGCAGCACGAGCGGTTGCCCGTCGACGAAGACCCAGATCGTGCGGTCGGCGCGGAGGAAGAACCCGACGCCGCCCATCCGGCGTGATGCCTCGGCCACCAACGATCCGTTGTCGACGAACTCCGCCGATGGGGTCCGCGGATCGGCGGTGGGCGCGAGCCGATCGAGGCGGTGCCGTTGCAGCTCCGAGCGGGCGTGGCCCTCGCTGTCGACGACGAGCACGGAGCGCTGTCCGTCGAACAGCACCGGGGCCCGCTTCGCGTCACGCAGGTCGCCCGGGTAGTCGAACCGCAGCCGCGGTGATTCGGTGAGCGCGTCGGTGATGATCACGCCGTGGGTGAGTTGGTGTGCCTCGACGCGGGTGCCGCTGAGCTCGATGAGGTACTCGAGCGTCTCGGCGATGAGCGCCGCCGGTACCGCGTCGACGCTCGGCGCGTACTCCGCGACCAACTCGATGACGATCGTGTCGCGCAGCGCCCGACGGAGTGGCGGGCCGAGGGGATCCGGGGTGGAGTGAGGGCCCCGGAACTGGGACGCGGCCCGCAGCGCGGCGCGCGGGAGGGCGTGGAGGAGCGCCAGCAACGGGGTGCTGTCGGGCGTGATCAGCGCGGCGATCGGGCCCTGCACCTCGAGGATGCATGTGACCTGCCACCCGTCGGGCCCGGGCGCGGTCGCGCTCGAGGTGGTCGGACCCAGGGTGACGACCGGCAGGGATGCGTCGGCGGGGGAGTAGACGAGATGGATCGTGGCCGCCGGGAAGATCTCGGCCAGCGACGCTGCGATCACGTCGCCCACCGGATCAGGGGGCAGGCGTTCGACGCTCGACGATCGGCTCCACGACATCACCCAGTGTTACCCCGAGCGGGGGAGCACGGCGTCTTGTACCGTCGACGGGCATGACCCTTCCCGCTCCGAGATCCGACGGCACGTTCATCGTCACCGGCGCGTCCGCCGGGATCGGCGTGGAGCTCGCCCGCCAGCTGGCGGCGCGTGGCCTCGGCCTCACCCTCGTCGCCCGCCGGGAGGATCGGCTCCTCGCGTTGGCGGCCGAGCTCTCCGACGCGCACCCGATCCGGGTCGAGGTGATCGCGGCCGACCTCGCCGACGAGGGTTCGCGCACGCGGATCGCGACCGAGCTCGTCGACCGCGGGCTCGAGGCCGACGGGCTGGTGAACAACGCGGGCTTCAGCACGACGGGCCCGGTGTCGGCGAGCGATCCGCTCCGCGAGATCGCCATGATCCGCACCGACGTCGAAGCGGTGGTGCACCTCTGCAGCCTGTTCCTCCCCGGCATGGTGGAGCGGAACCGGGGCGCGATCCTGAACGTCGCGTCGACCGCCGCGTTTCAACCGCTGCCGGGCCAAGCCGGCTACTCCGCATCGAAGGCGTTCGTGCTCTCCTACAGCCAGGCGGTGGCCGCCGAGGTCGCCGCGACCGCGGTGACGGTCACCGCGCTGTGCCCGGGGCCGGTGAAGACCGAGTTCGCGGAGGCGGCGGGCATGAGTGAGAGCGACACCAATTCGCTCCCGGGGTTCATGTGGGTCACTGCGGCCGATGTCGCGGCCGCGGCGGTCGAGGGTATGGAGAAGGGTCGCCGGGTCGTGATTCCCGGCGCCGCGAACAAGGTCTCGGCCGTGAGCGGGCACCTCACCCCCCGCCGGGTGCTGCTCCCGATCCTCGCCAAGCAGCACCCGTCGCTGAAGAAGGACTAGCCCACGGGTCGCGTCAGGGGGCGTCGTCAGTTGCGGCGCCGTAGGCCGAGTCGAGGCCACGGACGTCTGCGAGGCTGCGGAGCAGGTCGTTGAGGTGCGTGCACGTGCTCGTGCCCACGAGCTCGGCCCGGACGCGGTCCCGGATCGCGTCGACGTGCATGCCGACGAGTCGAGACGCACTTGCCGCCGCGGCGGGGCACTCGACGTAGGGGAGCACGCGCGGAGTGGCCCGGATCCCGGCGACCACGAGGGTCTCCGGATCGATCACGGCATGCAGTCCGTACTCGTGCACCGCCGACTCGTTGCCGTCGTCGTCGAAGTGCGAGTCGCGGAACATCGCGTCGACGACGAGCTCGTCGCCGAACCCGACGTCGATCCGGCGACGGCGGCGTACCGTCCGGGGCGTGGCCGCGGGGATCCGATGCCACCCGTCGGGGTCGTCGGGTCGATCGAGCACCGGCGCGGGCGGTCCGAGCGTCATCGGCGGGGTGCCCCGTTGGTCGATCGTGCGCATGATCGTCGCGTCGGCCGCCCAGCCCGCACAGAGGTCGACGCTGGGTTCGTAGACGGCGCGTGGTGCCTCGGCGATCAACCCGGCGCGTTGCAGGGCGTAGCCGGAGACCAGCGTGACGACCGGGAGGTCGTCGAGCAGGAGGTAGAGGAGGCTCGCGGCCCGGCGATGCTCGGGGACCGCGTCGGCGGCCGCGGCACGGAAGCCCGACACCGCTCGCCGACCGACCAGCGTCGCGAGCGCGGGTTCCGGTGGATCCGCGACCACTCGCACCATCTCCTGGAACGGGTCGAGCGTCGCGCGGAGCGTCACGTCGGTGCACACGGGTGGGAGGTCGGCGGCGAGGGTGATCGCGTCGCGGGCGTGACCCTCGACGACGATCGGTCCGCCGGGGCCCTCGGGCCGGGTGATGTCGACGGAACTGGTCCGGCGGGCCGAGCCGGGCACGCGTGGTGGGGTGGCGGTCGCCGGGTCCTGCGGGCCGACGTCGGCGCTCGGGGTGACGACCGCGAGGAACTCGGTCACACCCGCGCCGGGAGGTCGAAGCCGAACACCCGCGCCGCGTTCCCGGCCACGATCGCGTGGAGGTCGTCGTCGGACACGTCGGCGAACTGGCGCGCCGCGACCTCCTGCGACGACGGCCACGTCCCCTCGGGGTGGGGGTAGTCGTTGCCCCACATCAGGGTCTCGACGCCGGTGATCGAACGGTTGTTCACCGCGACCGGGTCGTACATGAACGTGGCGTGGCACTGACGCCGGATCAGCTCACTCGGCTTGATCGACAGCTTCGGCTTCGCGAACGCGTCGTGGTCCTCGTAGATCGAGTCGGCCTGGGTCATGATCCAGCCGAGCCATCCCGCGCCGGTTTCCACCGTGACCAGCTCGAGCCCGGGAAACCGGTCGAGCGCGCCACCCGCGGCCATCATGAGCAGCACCATCGGGCCGTCGAGCTGCGCGCCGAGGATGTAGTTGACGACGGCACCGCCGGGGCCTCGGACCACTCGCGGTTCGTGGCCGGTCCCCGAGTGGAACGTGAGTGGCAGGCCGAGGTCCTGCGCGACGGCCCAGAAGCGGTCGTACTCCGCATCGTTGTAGGGCCGTTGCGGGACGCGCGCGGGAAGGAAGAGTGCCCGGTAGCCGGCCGCCGCGAGGCGTTGCGCCTCGTCGATCGCACCGTCGATGTCGAGCATGGGGACGAGCCCGACCGCGAGCAGGCGGTCCTCGGTGCCGAACACCTCACCGGCCCAGTCGTTGTAGGCGCGGCAGAGCGCGAGCTGGAGCGCAGCGTCGTCGGGCGCGAAGCAGGCCTGCAACGCGAACGTCGGGAAGATGACCTCGGCGGTGACGCCGTCCTTCGCCTGATCGCGCATCCGGTCGGCGGGATCCCAGTCGCCCACGATCGCGAATTCGCGCTCGTCGGCCTTCATGAGCTTGCGGGGGCGGAGACCTTCGACGAGCAGCGTGCGCCAGCCGTCGTCGGTGGTGGCGATGCGCGGCACCCGCTCGCCGAATGCACGGTCGACCCGCTCCGCGTAGAGGTCGATGGGTTCGGTCACGTGGGCATCAGTCGAGATGAAGGTCTCACCGCGGTACGTCTCGGCCATCGCGGGCTCGCTCGTCGTGGTGTCGGTCATCGGCACGTCGGTCATCAGGGGAGTGTAACAACAGTTCTCGCAGATGAACATTGACGTTTCACAGATGAGCACCCTATTCTCAGGGGATGGCCGGGGGAGCAGGGGGAGTTGCTGATCGGGCGGTGGAGCGCGCGGTCGAGGCCGCCAAGACGCGCGCCCGCGACGACGTCCAGCAGCTGATCGCCGCCGGCCTCACCGTGTTGCGCCGCGAGGGCGCGGCGGAGATGACGATCGCCGAGGTGCTCTCGGAGGCCGGGCTCTCGACTCGCGCGTTCTACCGGCACTTCACGTCGAAGTCGGACCTGCTCCTGGCGATCTACGAGCACGAGGTGCAGCGCTACAACCCGCTCCTGCAACGTCGGCTCGACGCGGCGTCCGATCCGGCCGAAGCGCTCGTGGCCTGGATCGACGAACTGCTCGCCGCGGGGTTCGAGCCGCGCCGGGGCGAACGCACCCGCGCGATGTTCAGCTGGGCGGTCCCGCTCCAGCAGGAGTTCCCGACCGAGTTCGCCGCGATCCGCGCCGCGCTCACCGATCCACTCGAGGCGGTGCTCGCGTCGGGACTCGCCGACGGCACCTTCCCGGCCACCGATCCCGCTCGCGACGCGCCCTTCATCCGCGCTCTCACCTGGGAGCTCGTCGACGAGCACCTCTGCGATCCGTCGTCGGATGTCGACGTGGTCGCGGCCCGTGAGGCCGTGCTCCGCTTCGCCCTCCCCGCCCTCGGTGCTGTGTGAGCTCACTGGAGCCGTACTTCGACGAGGTCGCCGAGACGCGGTCGCGTTCGGATCTCGACGCGATGCAGCTCGAACGACTGTTGCTCATGCTCCCGCACGCCTACGAGCACTCGCCGCTCGTGCGGTCGGTGTGGGAGGAGGCCGGGGTCCACCCGCGCGACATCCGTTCCCTCGCCGACTTCTCCGAGCGCGCGCCGTTCACCGACAAGGAGACCCTCCGCCACTGGCGGGAGGACCGCGGCGACCCCTACGCCGGCCTGCTGTGCGTGCCGGTCGACGAGGTGACCACGATCCTGTCGTCGTCGGGCACCACCGGTGAGCCCACGCTCCAGCCCCAGCACTGGGGCGCGTCGGGCGGTCCGGTACCCGCCGGCCTGTCGCGCGATCTCTGGATGATGGGGATGCGGCCGGGCGACCGGGTGATGGTCGTGATCTTCACCTTCCGGGGCCCCGCGTTCGGGATGGTGCAGCAGTTCGGCGCGACCCCGATCCTCTGCGATTACGACGCCGCCGACATGATCCGGTTCTGCGAGCTCTCGCTCGAGTTCCGACCGACCGGCCTCTACAGCCTCAGCTCGATGATCGTGCACGCGATCGCGGAGGCGTGCGAGCAGGGCGGCTTCGACCCGGCCGACGTGTTCTCCTCGTACCGGGCGATGGTGCAGGCGGGCGAGCCGCTCGGCGCCCGCGCCCGAGCAGTCGTCGAGAGCTGGGGGGTGCCGCTGTTCGAACACACCGGCGTCGGCGACGTCGGGACCGCGTTCGAGTGTCCGGAACACGACGGTCTGCACTTCTGGGAAGACGACACGTTCGTCGAGAACCTCGATCCCGACGGCACCGAACCGGTCGGCGACCGCGAACGCGGTGAGCTCGTCGCGACCGCGCTCGTCAACCGCACGACTCCGCTCATCCGGTTCCGCTCCGACGACCTGGTGAAGCTGACGCGCGTGCCGTGCCCCTGTGGCCGGACGCACTCCCGGTTGTGGCCCGTCGGTCGCAAGGGCGACGGCGTCGAGATCGACGGCCGCACGATCCTGCCGATCGACGTGTGGCCCGCGGTCGAATCGGTCGACGAGTGCAGCCGGGGTCTGTTCCAGATCGTGCGCGAAGCACCACAGATGGAACGCCTGCGCCTCCGGGTCGGCTACGGACCGGACTGCACCGACCGCCTCGACACCGTGCGCGACGACCTGATGGCCGCGGTCACTGCCCTGCTCGATCGGGTCCCCGACGTCGAGCTCGTCCCCGAAGCGGAGCTCCTCAAGCTCGGCCCGCCGCACAAGATCCCCCGAGTCGCGAAGCGATGACCGCCGCCACCACCGATCAGCCGGTCGACGACACCCGGCCGCTGTGGGGGATCGCGCAGTACGACGACGGGACGCGGCGGGTGCCGTGGCCGGTGTCGCACGCAGAGATCGAGCGCGGGATGGCCGGCGCGATCCCGACCCTGACCGGGGTCGGGGTCGGTGTCGGCTCGCGGGTGCTGTGGTGCACGCTCCTCTCGGAGGCCGCGCACTTCTGGCCCCTGTTCATCGGGACGATGCTCGGCGGCGCGCAGTTCTCACTCGCCGACGCGACCGCGCCCGACGCGCTGCGGGTCGGGATGTTCCTCCGTCGGCTCGAGTACCGAGCCGTGATGGGCGTGAACGACGCGGTGCTCGACGGCTTCGACGAGCTGGGTCGGTCCTACGCCGAGGTGTTCGGCGGGGTCCCGGTCGTCGGAGCCCGCCCCGGCGCCTACGAGCGACTCAGAGCTGTCGGGCTCGCACCGCACTGGTTCGTGCTCTGCGGGCCGGCCGTCGCGATCTCGGTCGAGCCGGGCGGCCCGGCCCGCGTCGACCCCGGCGAGTGGACGCTGCACGAGGAGTACGGCCGGATCCTCGTGACGAGCCGGCGGCCCCGCGCGACCACCTTCGATCGCACCCCGACCGCGATCCGAGGTTCGCTCGTCGACGACCACTCGTTCTTCCCCGAGACCGGAGACCCCTCGTGACGACAGTGAATGCAGTGGAGCCTCCGGACGCAGTCACAGGAGTCGAACGGGTGGACGATCGAGGAGGCGCAACGGAGTGAACCATCAAGGACGCACACTCAAGGACAGGGCCGCGGTCGTCGGAGTCGGAGCCACTCCGTACTACCGACGGGGTCGCTCGCTGCCCCAGACGACGATGGACCTCGCGATCAAGGCGACCCTCGCCGCGCTCGACGACGCCGGACTCGCGGTCGAAGACGTCGACGGCTTCGCGCTGTACGGCGGCAACTTCGTCGACACGAGTCTCCTCGCGCAGGTGCTGGGGATCCCGTCGGTGCGTTTCACCGCCGGCCTCACCGGTGGGGGTGGGGGATCGGCCGGTTCGGTCGGCCTCGCCGCCGCGGGAGTCGCGACCGGGATGGCGGATGTGGTCGTGTCGCTCATGACGCTCCAACAGGCGAACATGCGCTTCGGTGCGTCGTTCGCCCCGAAGGGCGCCGGGAGCGCCGGTGCCTACTCGGCGCCGTCGACGCCCGAATACGTCTTCTCGAGCAACGCAGGGCTGATGGCTCCCGGCCAGATGTTCGCGATGCTCGTGCAACGACACATGCACCTCTACGGCACGACGCGAGACCACCTCGCCGAGGTCGCGATCTCCACCCGCAACAACGCGATCCGCCGACCGACGTCGCTGATGCAGGAACCGTTGACCCGCGACGACTACTTCGGCGCCCGGATGATCTCCGATCCGTTCTGCCTCTACGACTACTGCATGGAGTGCGACGGGGCGGTCGCGGTCGTCACCACCACGCCCGAGCGGGCCAAGGACCTCCGCCACGAACCGGTGTACGTGATGGGCGCGGCCCAGGGTGGCGCGGGCCGGTGGGGTCAGGCGATCACCTGGATGGGAATGCCCGACGAGATGTTCGCCACTTCTGGCCATCGGCCGATCGCGAAGGACCTGTACGCGATGGCGGGGGTCGGGCCCGAAGACGTCGACGTGGCCCTGTTCTACGACCACTTCACCGGGATGGTCCTCCTGCAGTTGGAGGACTACGGGTTCTGCGGTGTCGGCGAGAGTGGACCCTTCGTCGCCGACGGCAACATCCGTTGGCCCGACGGCGGCCTACCCGTGAACACCCACGGCGGGAACCTCTCCGAGGCGTACATCATCGGGATGACGCACGTGAAGGAAGCGGTCGAACAACTGCGCGGCACCGCCGTCAACCAGGTTCCCGACGCCGAGATCGCGCTCGTGACCGGCGGTCCCGCGTCGATCCCGGTCTCCGGCCTGCTCCTGCATCGCTGAGATTCGCAATCGCTGAGATTCGCAACCGCTGAGATTCGCAACCGCTGAAGTCCGCAATCGCTGAAAGTTGGAACCGATGTCGACCGTGCCTGTTCCCGGCCTGCTGCCACCCGAGATGATCGCGTTCACGGCCAGCCCGGCGACCGAGCCGTTCTGGCTGGCGGCCCGTGAGCACCGGTTGGTCGTCCCGCGCTGCACCGACTGCGGGATGTTCCGGCTTCCTCCCGCCGCGTTCTGCTGGAACTGTCGCAGCGAGGCCGTGGAGTGGGTCGAGCACGACGGTGCCGGCGATCTCTACTCGTACACGGTCATCCGCCACCCCGTGATCCCGTCGATGGCCGACGTGCTCCCGATCGTGGTCGCCGTGGTCGAACTGCCGGACACGAACGGGTGTCGTGTCGTCGGCGACCTGATCGGATGCGACGCCGACGCGGTGCAGATCGGGATGCCGGTCACGCTCGACTGGTACGACGTCGACGAGGGCTCGGTGCCGTGCTTCCGACCGCGCGCCTGACGACCACGCGCCTGACCCTCGCCGACCTGTTGCGGTCGTACGCGCGGTCGCGCGGCGACGCGCTGTGCCTCGGCGACGGCGACGTGCGGCTCTCGTGGCGTGAGACCGACGAGCGGGTCAACCGGTGCGCGCAGGCGCTCCGTAGTGCCGGGGTCGGGCCGGGCGACCGCGTCCTGTGGCTGGGTCAGAACTCGTTCCGGATCCAGGAGCTGCTGCTCGCGTGCGCCAAGCTCGGGGCGTGGTTCTGCCCCGCGAACTGGCGCCAGCAGCCCGACGAGCTCGCCTTCGTGATCGACGATCTCGAACCTCGGGTCGTCGTCGGGCAGGAGCGCGAGGTCGGTCCCGCGATCGCGGCGGCCCGCGAGCTCGCGACTTCCGCTGCCCAGGCCACGTGGCTGGTCCACGACGTGAACGACTCCTACGAGTCGTTCGTCGCCTCGGGCTCGCCCGACGATCCCGAGGCCGACGGTGCCTCCGACGACCCGCTGCTCCTCGTCTACACCGCCGCGTTCTCGGGTCGGCCGAACGCGGCGATGCTCTCGTCGCGCGCGCTCATCGCCCAGGGTTTGCTGATGGCACCGTGGCAGGGGATCGAAGCCGACTCCGTCTTCCTGAACTCCGGGCCGTTGTTCCACATCGGTACGTTCATGCCGAACCTCTCCGCGTTCGTCATGGGCGGGGCCAACGTGTTCGTCGAACGGGTCGTCGGTGAGGATCTCTGCCGGGCGATCGCCGACTTCGGCTGCACGACCGGCTTCGTCATCGGCCCGATGGTCGACGGCATCGTCGAGGCCAACGCCGACGGCCGCTACGACCTCTCGACGTTCCGGGGCAAGCGCGGCAACCCTGCGTTCGACGCGATGGTGCAGCCCGATCCGTCGCCGTGGGGCCGCAACGCCGGTGGCTACGGCCAGAGCGAGGTCATGGGCATGGCGACGTTCAACCTCCTCGCCGGTGCCCGCCCGGGGGAGGGGATCGGCACCCACGGTCGCCCGTCGCCCCTGGTGCAGGTGCGGGTCTTCGACGAAAGCGACGTCGAGGTCGGCCCGGGCGAGGTCGGCGAGATCGTGGTGCGGGGCGCGACAGTGATGAACGGCTACTGGAACCGCCCCGAGCTGAACGCGCAGCGGAGCCGGAACGGTTGGCACCACACCAACGACCTCGGCCGCAACGAGGCCGACGGCACGTTCTCGTTCATCGCGCCGAAGGGTCGGATGCTGAAGTCGGCGGCCGAGAACATCTACCCCGCCGAGGTCGAGAACGCCATCCGTTCACATCCCGGCGTCGCCGACTGCGCCGTGATCGGCGTGCCCGACGACGTCTGGGTCCAGTCGGTCACCGCGATCGTGGTCGTCGCCGTCGGCCACGATCCCGACGCCGCCGAGATCGTCGAGTGGTGTCGCGCCCGCATCGCCTCCTACAAGAAGCCCCGCACCGTCGAGTTCGTCGACGAGCTGCCCCGAGCCGGCTTCGCTGTCGACTACGACGCCCTCGACGCCCGCTTCGGCGGCGGCGGCTACCCCGGCGGCACCACCCGCAGCGCCTGAGTCGCGTCGCTCGACGTCGTCACGCCCCGCACCGTCAGCATCGGCGGGGTAAGTCGGTCGGTCGGGAAGCAGACCGAACATGGCGGTCACGGCGTGGTCGAGGTC
>Ga0105044_10008454_pt1 | contig 14124 bp, 11 predicted proteins | sample MAT01_FD_78092 | JGI IMG/M metagenome (GOLD analysis project Ga0105044, IMG submission 78092) | Freshwater microbial communities from Lake Fryxell liftoff mats and glacier meltwater in Antarctica - MAT-01 | ecosystem: Environmental > Aquatic > Freshwater > Ice > Liftoff microbial mat | place...
AAGTAGTCGCGATCTTCTTCTTTCAGGTCAGTTGGTTTCAACTGGCCCTTCTGAATTTTCTGCGCATCTTCTTTCGATTTAGGAACCCACACCCGGCCATCGTTCCGCAACGACTCCGACATCAGCGTCAGCTTCGACTGGTAATCACCTTTCACAGGAATACACGTCGGGTGAATTTGGGTGAAGCAAGGATTAGCCATCAACGCGCCGTGCTTGTGAGCACGCCATGCGGCTGTTACGTTCGACCCCATCGCGTTGGTCGAGAGGTAAAACACGTTGCCATAACCACCCGTGCAAAGTAGCACTGCATGGCCCGAATGCGACTCGATTTTACCCGTGACCAGATTACGAGTAATGATACCCCGCGCTTTGCCCCCCTCTACTACGAGGTCAAGCATTTCGGTGCGGGGATACAGTTTCACTTTTCCGTTGGCAACCTGACGGCTCAGCGCTGAGTAAGCGCCCAGCAACAATTGCTGACCGGTTTGGCCACGGGCGTAAAACGTCCGTGATACCTGGGCACCCCCAAACGAGCGGTTGGCTAGTAGTCCGCCGTATTCGCGGGCAAAGGGAACACCCTGAGCCACACACTGGTCGATGATACTTACGCTCACCTCAGCCAGGCGGTGAACGTTACCTTCGCGGGCGCGGTAATCTCCTCCTTTGATAGTGTCGTAGAACAGCCGGAAAACAGAGTCACCGTCATTCTGGTAGTTTTTGGCGGCATTGATACCTCCCTGGGCAGCAATGGAGTGCGCCCGACGGGGGCTATCCTGAAAGCAGAATGCCTTTACATTGTAGCCCAATTCGGCTAGCGAAGCGGCAGCTGATGCGCCGGCCAAACCCGTTCCGACCACAATAATGTCGTACTTACGCTTGTTGGAAGGATTTACTAATTTGAGCGCAAACTTAGCCCGCACCCATTTTTCGGGAAGTGGGCCTTCCGGAACTTTTGACTTTAATTCCATAGTCGATAGTTGGTTAGGTGCCATTAGCCAATGAAGCCGCTAGTCTTTAAGAAAATGTAAATTGGCATAGCCGCAAACAGGGCCGGAATCAGAATGGCGAAAACATAAGTGCCGATCGTTTCGATCAGGGGTGTATACTTTTTATGGCGCAGGCCCAGGGTCTGAAAACCACTTTGAAAACCATGGACAAGGTGATAGCCCAGCGCTGCCATCGAAATTACGTAAATCAGTACGTACCACCACTGCGAGAAAGCAGCCAAAACCACCTTGTAAAGGTCTTTGTACTCTTTACCGTCGTATTCGGCCGTTGGTACGGAGCCAAAGTGCATCTCGAACCAGAACGTGCGCATGTGCAACACAATAAATATAAGCAGTACTGTGCCTAATATGCCCATATTGCGCGACGACCAGGCGCTGTTGGCTTCGGGTCGTTTGTAAGCGTATTCTACAGGCCGGGAAGCCCGATTGTGACGCGTCAGTACAAGTGCCATGAGCGCATGTACCAGGATTGAGGTGTAAAGAAGATAAGAAACCGTAAGAATGAGCGGGTTGTGCGTCATAAAATACGTGTACTCATTGAATGCCCTTCCTTCATCCCCCTTGAACAATTGCAGGTTTCCAGCCATATGAATGACCAAAAACGTACTCAGAAACAGCCCGGTTAGCGACATAATTACTTTGCGGCCAAGCGAACTGGAAAGCGTTTGTGTTACCCAAGACATACCGTGTAGTGCACCGATTATGCGTAAAACTTAAAGGATTAATAGCCTGTTCAGACTGAGGGTCAAAGCTAAAGCACAAACCTCATGCGTCCAAAATCAAGGGTATTTTTTCAAATGAAGTTTCTTAATTTGTAACCGCTTCAAATAGGCTATGTTACCTGAACATAAAACAGAGTGTTAGAAATTTTTGTTTGTTCGTTCCAAAAAATTTGAATCTAGGATAAGACTCACTTTTTGGAGTGAATAAACGAAAGCTGTTCCTTTGCAGCTTATTGAGTGATTGAGCGAAGTGCAAAGAGTTGCTTACGTTCGCTCAATCAATCATTCGCTCAATCACTCAATAAAAATCCCTTAATAAACTATGAAGGCATACGTATTTCCCGGTCAGGGGTCTCAATTCAAAGGCATGGGCCTTGACTTGTACAAGAATGGTTCGCCAGTCGTTAAAAAGCTATTCGAACAGGCCGACCGAATTCTGGGCTTCGACCTGACCAAAATTATGTTTGAAGGAACCGACGAAGCACTCAAACAGACCAACGTAACCCAGCCAGCTATTTTTCTTCATTCGGTTGCACTGGCTAAAACGGTTAAAGACTTCAACCCCGATCAGTTTGGTGTGGCTATGGTTGCAGGGCACTCACTAGGTGAATTTTCAGCCCTTGTAGCTGCTGGATCCTTGTCGTTTGAAGATGGCCTTCGATTAGTATCGCAACGGGCCGAGGCCATGCAGCGCGCCTGCGAAATGAATCCCTCGACAATGGCTGCTGTTTTGGGCCTCGACGATGCGACCATTGAGCGGATTTGTGCCGATGTGATGGCATCAGGCGAAGTGGTTGTGGCGGCTAACTATAACTGCCCCGGTCAGGTCGTGATTTCGGGAAGCAACGAAGGCGTTCGGCTAGCTGGTGAGAAGTTGAAAGAAGCCGGAGCCAAGCGGGTGTTGCTATTGCCTGTTGGTGGGGCTTTTCACTCGCCTTTGATGGAACCCGCCCGCGAAGAACTGGCCGAGGCTATTGCTGGTACTCCGTTCAGCCTGCCGCGTTGCCCAATCTACCAGAATGTGAACGCGCAGCCCGCCACTGCTATCCAAACCATAAAAGCCAACCTCATTGCTCAACTCACGGCTCCTGTCCGCTGGACGCAATCGGTAGAAGCGATGACCGCCGACGGAGCTACCTTGTTTATTGAATGCGGACCAGGCAAGGTGTTACAGGGTCTTGTGAAAAAGATTGTGGCTGGTGTTGAGGTTGCCAGTGTGTAAATGGGATTTTGGGTTTCAGGTTTCACGCTTCGCTGTTTCAGGTTTCAATTTTCGTGTTTCCTAAGCTGCTGTGCATGAGTGTTTTGAAACTTGTGGGCTGAAATCTTAAACAATTTTTGAAACCAGCTCTTGCTTTTCCGCCGTACAAACCGTTATATTTGCACTCGCAAACGCGAAAAAAGCCCGATAGTATAAGGGTAGTACGACAGATTTTGGTTCTGTTTGTGGAGGTTCGAATCCTTCTCGGGCTACAATTGAAAACGCCTAATTAGCTGAACAATAGCTGGTTAGGCGTTTTTAGTTTGCTGTGGAATACCGGCTTGGTATTCGCCTAACTAGAGTTCGTTCATTTTGAGAAACAGTATTATCCAGCTAATTTCACTCAAACTCTAAACGGCGATGTGTTTGGGTAAACCGGCTTACTTAGTACATCATCTTCAAACTGTTACAACCCTGTTTTTCAGGCACATTTATGGTTTATTCCGAGTTCATCTTAAACAAGTAAATAAGCAATTAAAATGAGAAACAACATTCTAATAACCATAGCTGCTACCTCGCTAGCGTTTGCAGCCTGTGGTCAAACTACGTCTACTAACACGCAAGCTCTTGCATCGGTAGAAACCAAAGAGCCCAATTCAACCTATAAATCTGCTTTCCCGGGTCAAACCAGAATAGGTGGTGTAAAATCGGCCACCAACTACGAAGGCAAGGTATTGACGGAAGCACTTAAGAGCCCCTGGGGTATTACGAGTTTGCCTGATGGCCGACTGCTCATTACCGAGAAACAGGGAACCATGCGCATTGTTACAACTGATGGCAAGGTAAGTGAGCCGATCATGGGTACGCCAAAAGTTAATTCGGATGGTCAGGGAGGTCTCCTGGGAATTCGAGTTGATCCCGCTTTTGAGACCAACAGAATGGTATACTGGGTGTTTTCTGAACCTAGTGCAGATGGTAACCTGACAGCGGTTGCCAAAGGCAAGTTGGCTGCCGATGAAAAAAGTATTGAGGGAGCAACGGTCATTTACCGCGCTACACCTGCCTATAAAGGTACTCTGCATTATGGTGGACGGATTCTTATTACTAAAGATGGTAACTTGCTGATTAGCACGGGGGAACGATCAGATAAAATAACCCGGCCACAAGCCCAATCACTCAATTCAGGCCTCGGAAAAGTAATTCGAATTACAAAAGAAGGCAAACCTGCTCCCGGTAATCCGTTTGAAGGTCAGGCTGGTGTTCGCCCCGAATTATACTCGTATGGACACCGCAACGTACAGGGACTTGCCATTGATCCGGTGACGGGCGATGTGTGGGAAGGCGAATTCGGTCCAAGAGGGGGTGATGAGATCAACCACATTAAACCCGGTAAGAACTATGGCTGGCCCACCATTACCTACGGCATCGAATACAGTGGTGCGAAAGTGGGCGAAGCCATTCAGCAGAAAGAAGGGTTCGAACAACCGGCTTATTATTGGGACCCATCGGTATCACCTAGTGGTATGACGTTCTACTCAAGTGATAATATCCCTGAGTGGAAGAACAATCTCTTTGTTGGCGCGCTGAGCGGAATGCACATCGCTCGGCTTATTATCAAGAATGATAAGGTAGTAGGTGAAGAACGGTTACTGGCCGATGAGTTCCAGCGGTTCCGGGATATAACTCAGGGTAAGGATGGTGCCTTATATGCCATTACAGATCAGGGACGGTTATACAGAGTCTATAAAAAATAGAAGCTGAACAACTGAGCTATGGAACCATTTTTTAGGGTCTAAAAGGTCAATAGTGCTGCCCACGATCTTCATCTGTTTCCTGATGAAGATCGTGGATGACATACCCAAGTCCAGCATCCGTCGAATAACCACTTGCGCGTAGTCTTTACTCTTTCATGAACTGGCTCAAATTAGCCTTCGTAACTAACTGAAAGGGAATAAGTATCTCTTTTGGGTACGGTTGTTTTTTGGCCGCTTTAACGGCAATTTCAACCGCTTGCGCACCTTGTTGCTGAGCATTCTGAAATACCGTTGCGTCCAACGTCCCCTTCTTCAGAGCCTGTAGCCCGTCTGTAATAGCGTCGATACCAACTACTACGACTTTGTCCTTCAGGCCTGCGTCGGTCAGGGCTTTTACGGCGCCTAATGCCATCTCGTCGTTGTGAGCAAAGACACCATTAATCTGATTACCGTACGACTGAATCCAATTCTCCATCAGCGACATTCCCTTGGCACGGTCCCATTGGGCGGTTTGCTGGGCGAGCAACTTCATGTTGGGATACTTTTTCAGCACGTCAAGGGCGCCTTGCGCCCGTTTTAACTGGCCTGTCTGCCCCATGTAGCCCTCAATCATCACCACATTGCCTTTGCCTCCCAGTTTATCGGCCAGAAATTGCATGGCAATACGACCCGCTTCTACATCGTCGGAACCGACAAAAGCGGAGGGTTTTGTACTGGTTTCGGAGTTTACGTTGATAATCGGAATACCAGCGGCCAATGCCTTTGCTACAGCCGGCGAACAGGCTTCTACTTCGGCGGGGTTTAGGATAATAGCGTCTACATTCTGGGCAATGAAACTCTCTACCTGCTCGACTTGCTTCAGAGCCGACCGCTCCGCATCGACGGTGATTAGCTCAATACCATCCTGTTCGGCCTTTTTGACCATTTCGTCGTGGACATTTACCACGAATTCATGTTGCATACTAAGCATGGTAGCACCAATAACCAGCTTTTTGCCGTCGGCGTTGGTGGCTTCTTTGCTCGTTGACGAAGTCTGATTACAGCCAGCAAACAGGAATGTGATTGCCAGGGCTGACGAAATAAGGGTAGGGGTATAGTTCATACTGAGGTTAATTTCTTTTTTGGTTCATGCTATCCAACACCACGGCTCCAACAATAATGACTCCCATAACCACCTGTTGGTAATAAGAGCTAACGTTGAGCAGGTCTAAGCCATTACTAATTACGCCAATCAGGAGCGCACCAACCAAGGTGCCGGTCATGGTGCCGGTGCCGCCCGATGTGCTGGTGCCGCCGATGATGGCAGCGGCAATGGCATCTAACTCAATACCGGCACCCGCGTTTGGCTGACCCGTACTGATTCGGGAGGTCAGTAAAATTCCGGCTAGAGCCGCCAAACCACCAGCCAGTACATAAACGAGCATTTTTACGCGAGGCACCTGGATACCCGAAGCTCTGGATGCCTGTTCGTTGCCGCCCACCGCATACATATACCGGCCCGAAACTGTTTTGCGGAGGATAATAGTGCAGACAATAAAGGCGATAATCAGGATGAGAATAAGCGTTGGTACCCCGAATATTTTTCCGCCACCCAGAAAATTGAACGTGTCTGAGAGGTTCGATACAGGACGACCTTTGCTCAGAATCAACGCTAGACCACGGCCAATGGTCATGGTGCCCAGCGTGACAATAAACGGCGGCACGTTGCTTCGCGTGATGACAAATCCGTTGACAGCGCCGAACAAAATACCCGTTAGCAAACCTGCGCCAATAGGAACTATAACGGGGTACGTGTCGGGGTGGGCAAATGTAGCCGCCACCACGCCTACAACAGCAACAATAGACCCGATAGACAGATCAATGCCCCCTGTAATAATGACGAACGTAACACCGAAGGCAAGCAGCGCGTTGATGGAAACCTGGGTGACAATAATCATCAGGTTCTGAACGGTCAGAAATTTCGGACTAATCAGGGCTAGTGTAAGGCAGATGGCGAAGAAAGCCACGACGATGCCGTACTGGCCAATTTTACGGAAATAGGTTTGGTAGGACTTGCCGGGTAAGGTAGTGTTCATTAATTAAATTGGGTAACTGGGTAATTTAGGTAAGTGAGTAAAGTGAATTACCTAATCGCCAACAACCTGCATGGCATGATGCATGATCGTTTCGGGCGTGGCCTCATCGGTAGAAAGCACAGCAGTCTGATTTCCTTTTGCCAACACTACAATTCTATTACTCAACCCCAGCAGCTCTGGAAGTTCTGAGGAGATTAAAATGATGGCTATTCCGTTAGCAGTCAGCCGATTGATTAGTTTGTAAATTTCTGCTTTTGCCCCTACATCAATTCCTCGCGTCGGTTCATCCAGAATGACCAAAGCTGGAGCAGACAGCAATACTTTCCCAATGACTACCTTTTGCTGATTTCCCCCGCTTAGGTGTGTTACCTGTTGATCGAGACCGGCAATTTTAATGTTCAGGTCACGCACGGTTTTCGTCGCTGCTGTGGACTCGCTTTTTTCAGCCACGATGCCTCGTTTTGCAAAGGTTGGCAGACTGGCCAGGGTAATATTATGCTTTACTGACAAGCCCGGAATAAACCCGGATGCTTTTCGATCTTCGCCCACAAAGCCGATTCCATGCCGGATGGCGTCCTGTGGTGATCGAATCTCAGTCAGTTGGCCATTGATGCGTATTTCGCCCTGCTCGTAGGGGTCCAGCCCAAACAAAGCACGGGCAACTTCGGTACGACCCGCGCCCATCAGCCCGGCAATGCCCAGCACCTCGCCCGCATGAACGGCAAAATTGATGTTTGAGAATTTTCCCGGCTGACTCAGGCCGCTGACCGCTAACACTTCTTTTCCCAACGTGGTATGAATCTCTGGAAACAGACTTCCCAACTCCCGACCTACCATCATCGAAATCAGCGAATTGGGGGTGAATTCATTAGCTGGTTTAGTAGCGATGAATTGGCCATCCCGCAACACCGTAATGGTATCGGCAAGCGTAAAAATCTCGTCTAATTTGTGCGAAATGTAAATGATAGCCACGCCTTTTTGCTGCAAGTCGCGGATGATTCCAAACAGCGTCGCCACCTCTTTATCGGACAAGGCGGAGGTTGGCTCGTCCATAATAATCACTTTAGCCTCGTTAGACAGCGCTTTGGCAATATCAACAAGCTGCATTTCGGCAACGCTCAGATATTTCATCGGCGTTTCGGGTCGGATTTGCACGCCCAGGTGATTCAGTAATTCTGTGGCCTGTTGATTAAGGCTTTTTTCGTCGACCCAGCCAAATAGACCACGCTTAGTTTCCTTACCCAGAAAAATATTTTGGGCCACTGTCAGTTCAGGAACCGTCAGTAACTCCTGATGAATCATTGAGATACCCCGTTTCAGCACTTCACCAACGTTGCTTGTTTTTAGCGGCTCCCCGTCAAACACAATTTCGCCCGAATCGGGGGTGAGCAGCCCGATCAGGATTTTCATGAACGTTGACTTTCCGGCCCCATTCTCACCCATCAACGCATGAACTTCACCTTTGCGAACGTTCAGGTGGACATTGTTCAATGCCCGCACGCCCGAAAAAGATTTCGAAAGACTGGTGACTGAAAGAATAGGCGTTTGGAGCATAGAAGAAAAGCGTGAAATACCTAAGCTGACCGCATGGGCGGTCCCAATCATTTTTAGAATGCTGTCAGCTCTACAAGTTTCCAGAGTTTACCAACGGGTTTACCAAAAAAATAGAGATGACATCTCTCTAAACGAGACATCATCTCTTAAAAATAAACTTCTCCGTGTTTATACTACTTACATGGAAAAACTCTCTACGCCTGTGTCTTTCCAGCTTCGAGAGTTGGCCGAGTCAATGACGGCTTCGCATACTTTCTGGGTTTCCAGTGCATCCTGGAAGGTTGGTGCGCAGAGACTACCCGTTTCCAGACTCTTCAGGAAATCAGCCACCTGATGAACAAAGCTGTGTTCGTAACCAATACCTAAGCCGGGTACCCACCACTTATCCATATAAGGCTGATCGCCGTCGGTAACGTGAATGGACCGCCAACCGCGAACAATTCCCTCATCGGCGTGATCGAAATATTCGAGCCGGTTCAAGTCGTGCAAATCCCACCGAATCGACGCGTTTTCGCCGTTGATCTCGAAGGTATAGAGTGCTTTGTGGCCACGGGCATAGCGCGTTGACTCAAACAAACCAAGCGAGCCATTAGCAAAGTGGCAATGGAAAATACAGGCGTCGTCGATTCCAACGGGCTGTACTTTTCCGGTTAGCTGGTGCATCCGCTCCTTCACGAACGTTTCTGTCACCGCCGATACGTCGCTAATGGCCCCATTGAGCCACATGGCGGTATCGATGCAGTGTGCCAGTAAGTCGCCCGTAACGCCCGATCCTGCGGCTTCGACATCCATCCGCCAGGTACCAGCACCGCCTTGGGGAACGTCCGCATTGATGGTCCAGTCCTGAAGGAAGTTGGCCCGGTAATGAAAAATCCTGCCCAGTTTTCCGGAGGCTACAATTTGTTTGGCCAGCGATACGGCCGGAATGCGCCGGTAGTTGTACCAAACGGTATTGGCCACGCCTGCTTTTTCAACGGCATCGACCATTGTTTGAGCCTCCGCCAATGAACGCGCGAGGGGCTTCTCGCACAAGATCATTTTACCGGCTTCGGCAGCGGCAATGGCGATTTCGGCGTGCGAATCGTTGGGTGTGCAAATATCAACCGCGTCGATGTCGTCGCGGGCGATGAGTGTACGCCAATCGGTCTCAACGGATTCGTATCCCCACTGATCCGCGAAGGCTTGTACCTTTTCGGCATTACGTGAGCAAACCGCCTTGAGAACGGGATTGTAAGCCAGTTCAGGGAAAAAATTTGGTACTCTTCTATACCCGTTGGAGTGCGTCCGGCCCATAAAACCGGTACCGATCAACCCGATGCGAAGGTCTTTTTTTGTGCTCATATTATTCTTTCCATCCGTGCAGTTGACGGACTTTGATCATGGTAGCTAAAACATCGTTCCAGGTCTGTTGATTGGTCATAACAGAGTTGGGAAACATACAGCCGTCCCAGCAAATGTGCCGCATGATTTTGGTCAGTTGCCCATTGCTGTCGCGGAGCCAGAAACCGGCATCGTTCGCTACGTCGAGTTTGCCGTTGGGGTCTAGGGCCTGGCAGTGCCGCCCGGTTTTGTCGTGCGAGCCGGAGCCAAACACAGTGCCGTCGTTTTGGGCCACGTGGAAGTCGGTGGTCCAGGGGCGGAGGGCATCCGTGAGGGTTTTCAGCGCATCGGTTAGCACTTGCCGGTCCTGCCAATCGTAGCCAGCGGGCAGAATCCGATCCTGTTCGCGGTTATAGCCCATGGTATACAGCAGCGTGTGCGACATGTCGGCCTGAAAACCCATGTTGGGCCGATCAACGGCTTCGAGGGTGTCGAGCATGGTACGCCAACTTTGCATGCCTCCCCAGCAAATTTCGCCCTCTGCGGCTAATTTCTCGCCGTAGCCAGCCGCCACGTCGCAGGCTTCGCGGAACGTTTGGGCAATAAGTTGGGTGTTGCCAGCCGGGTCGGCATCCCACTCTTGGGGCGAACTCGACGAGTCGATACGCACTACCCCACTTGGGCGCATACCCAGATCGCGAAGTACCTTGCCAACATGACAGGCTTTGCGGACCATCTCAACGAATTGAGCGCGTTCTTCTTTACTGCCCATTGCCGGGTTTCCCCAAATGGGGGCCACCAGCGAACCTACCACGAGGTTGTGGGAAGCGATTTTGTCGGCCAGCCGCTTGATGTCGTCATCTGAACTGTTGATGTTGATGTGCGGGTCCATCAGGCCCAGGTCGACACCATCGAATTTGACACCATCTACCTCGGCGGCAGCAGTCATTTCGAGCATAGAGTCAAATGAAATCGGTGGCTCCGAATCAGGTCCTTTGCCTACCAGGCCCGGCCAGGTGGCGTTGTGGAGTTTGGGATAATTGTTGTCGTTCATGAGTTTGAAGGAAAAGTTGTGACACAGAGATGCACAGAGAATACACTGAGATACACAAAGATTTATAAATTTGCTCTGTGCATCTCTGTATTACATTTTTAAATCAGGGTTGTTGGGGCCGAAGTGTTTGAGCATCACAATAGGATCATTCGTTGATGAGTTTACAATCTTGACACCCTCCATGGCGGCTTTTTCGCTAACAAAAAACTCGTCGTTGGTTAATTGCCCGTACCGAATCAGAGCGGGGGTTTCTACATCCCAAACGCCCATTTTGCCGCGACCCTGCATGATGATCAGGCCATAGGCAGCACTATCGCGGATAGTTACAGTTTGGCCCGGCATTACGGTCAGCTCTTTGGCGCTGAACGCGTCTGATTTGTAACAGACCCAGTTTTCCACGTATCCTTCGGCTTCCATTTCGGCCACCTCACGAACGGGTTTGGGCCTCATGAAGCGGTTCGCCATCATGTTCGGGTCAACGTTCAGATCCCAGTCGATGGCTTCCAGCAACTGGTCATAATCACCAATACGGTCGGCTGGCGTGCCATTCCAGAGCAATTCTTCGGGAATAATGGCCTCGTTTACCAGCGACTGATACATGGCAAATACGTCCGATGCTTTTTGTGGTTCGTAGGTACACAAGCTACCCGGCGCATGGAGCAGACCCGGTGGTACATCCCAGCCGGTGCCGGGTTCAAGGCGATAAGCTGCCGAGAAATTAGTGATTTTGTTGTCGCCCTTAGTGAAATTCATTAGGCACTCCTTAATTTCCTCTTTGGTGGTGCCAGGCGCAATACCGATGAACGTATACGGAAAATCACCGCCGTGATTGTTCAGCTGAGGGGGAAAATAGTAGGCTTCAGGTTTGCCTAATTGGCCAATGAGCGCAGCCTGCTCGTCATTGTGGTGCAAGTGGTGCGGTAATGGCCCCATGTTGTCGAAAAACTTGGAGTACATCGGCCACGACTTATGCTCATCCCACAGCCGATCGCCAATCAAAGCGCCTTGTAATTCGTCGATAGCCTCTTTCAGTAAAAACTGTGTTTCGCCCGTTCCGTCATCAAAAACCACCATACTCAGCCCTTCATTTTCACCCGTCAGAGGACCGTTTTTGGCCGGTGTTGTTGAGGATAACCAACGTTCGTCGATACCACCGCGATTACCGCCCAGCATATAGTAGTCGTCGGGATGTAATTTGATGCGCCGACCAGGTACGCAAAACGAACGGGGCACCCAGGTGGGAGCCAGTCGTAAAATTCCTTTTCCCTGTTCTAGGGCTTGGTCAGCTACGCTGAGTGCTGCTGTTGTCTGCATAAAAGGGTCAAAAGTTAATAGCTTATGCTAAAAAGGATAACCAGGCGTCAATCTGCGCGTGGTTTGTCAAAACGTTTAATTCAATTTCATACGAACGGCTTTCGCCCGGTTCGAGAAACAATAATGAGCCTTCTTCGCGGGCCTTGGCTTGCCCAATGGGTGGGTGTGTACCGGGTTCAATCCCCGTTACATATTCGCCTTTACCCCAGTGTTGCCAATTCGTTAACCACGGCAGTTGAGCTTTCTGAAACCGAAGGGACACCGCAAGACCAAGTCGCTCATTAAACAGTCCAGCGGTGCAGTGTCCTGATTCATCAGCAGTTGGATCAATAAACGCCACCGCTTCGCCAGTGCCACTGTGCGTATCTATTGGAGCCGGGCAGGTTTTAAAATCATAACCTTCCCGAAAAATGGCGCCATTGATACCGCCCTCACGCGCTTGCCAATCACCTTTCCATAGAAGACGAGTTCCCTCGTCAACTAATGGCCAGCCGAAATTAAAATGGTACAGCAGCATGTGGGGTGCCGGTGTATTGGCCCGGTTCGTCACCGTATCCTGAATCCGAATTGATGGCTGGCCAAGCGTTCCCGAAATGGTTCGCTTCAGTTCAAGGCTTGGCCCGAACACCCGCGATTCGCGCATACGCCCGGTAATACTCATAGCGAGTTGACCGGACTTAGGGTCGGGTTGAATGATGGATTCTATTTCAGCGGGGATATTGCTGATTGGTCCGTGCAGTCCGCGCTCGCCGAAGGAATCCTGTTCGGGACCGCCCACGTGCGTCAGCCCGCAGGTGGTGAGCAAGCCTCCGCCAAAAGTACGGAGCCAGTCGATACCTCGATTAACGGCAGATTCGGAGGTCGTGATGCCACCATGACTCAACCAGGCCAGGCTATGCTGATTGAAAAAGGCCTCGGCAACGTCCATCGACCGGTCAATCACCACCTTATAGCGTAAGCCGGTGCCTGTGTTGATCCAGGCAACGCGCGTACCCCGTCCTGCGCCATTATCCAGGACAGAGGTCTCAATACCACCAAGTTGAGTTGGGTTGGATACTTTATTAATCCAGGATTCAGGAATCACAACGTCTTGATCATCAAATTTCTATACTGTACTTTCATGGGTGGCCCTACGTGTACCTGCACACCCAGCAACCCTTTCGCTTTGCCGTTGACGGCATCTTCGTCCGTGACCTCACTCATCAGCACATCGTTGACATAATGCTGTAATTTGTTGCCTTTCGCCACCAACCGAAACGAATTCCAGTCTTCGGATTTGATCAGCGTTTTTAAGGAGTCTTTCGTCCCTACCGATCCCGTCACAGTTCGGCCCTGCCAGGCATTATTCTTAACATTTGTCCGAATTCCCTCCGGGGTAGCCGGGCCATTGTAAGCGGTGATGGTCGTTTTGTCGCCCCTGTAGGCCAACGTAGTGCGCTTACGTTCTTCGTAATTTGATCCGGTGTGCAGTCGTTGCCCGTCAATATCGGCCTGATAACCTCGGAGCGCAAAAGGGACATCGGTAAGCCGATCGCTACGGTAGTTGATGCCTGAATTTCCTGATTCAGTAATATTGAATTCGCCTTTAAATTCAAAATCAGCAGGCTCTCCACCTTTCCAGATAATGAAACTATTGGCTTTCAATAACGTACTCGGCGTAATTTCGCCCACCAGATTACCATTTTCGGCCCGCCAGTAGGTGGGGTCGCCATCCCAGCCATCGAGGGTTTTCCCATCGAATATCGACGTAAACCCTTTATCTTTCTTGGCTTTGGACTGACTTACGCCTGAACTTGCGCAACCCATGGCAAGGCAAAGGATTAGGAATAGTATTGAGTAGCGTGTGCTTGTTGCTTGTTGCATTGGAAAAAGGTTTAGCGGAGTGCAAGTAATTTGAAGCAGCATCATGTCATCGCACCGGCAGACCATCAAAAAACCAGCTTAAAGGGCTCAAACCCTTTAAGCATATTCTTTTTACAGGCCTGCTGGTGCGATGAATCATTAACTACTTTCCACCTCCATTACTACCGGCTTTGTATACCGGGTTATCTTGTCGGCCTCCAGCCTTTAGATAGGCCATCAGGTCGCGAAGTTCGGTTGGATTCAAACTGTTAATTAGCCCT
>Ga0105044_10008456_pt1 | contig 14122 bp, 9 predicted proteins | sample MAT01_FD_78092 | JGI IMG/M metagenome (GOLD analysis project Ga0105044, IMG submission 78092) | Freshwater microbial communities from Lake Fryxell liftoff mats and glacier meltwater in Antarctica - MAT-01 | ecosystem: Environmental > Aquatic > Freshwater > Ice > Liftoff microbial mat | place...
AGGTTCTAGCTGTCTCACTCAGAGCTGCTCTCGCCTCCCCGATTCGACCGCTTTACTAAGATAACTCCCTCACCCCTCCCCTGTCAACTCCTCTCACTCGAAAATATTATAGTGCGGCAAAGCATTAGTTGTGAGTTATAAAAGGATTCCCCCTTCGCTGGTAATGCGCTAAGCGATAATCAGGGACGAGAACATTAAACTCCTTTGGAAATTTGGAAAACCATTTGCGAGGTAATCTCACTTCTCCAGAACGATCGCAGATTTTAATGTTTTATGTATCATTTGATATTGCACCACTCCAAATCGACTAATTGATTGACACCACGACTATTGATATTGCTAGGCGGAAAAATCGTCATACCTCAATTGAAAGCGGACATCGTGCTCTTGTAATACTTATCTCTGTTTAGTTGATAAATTACGCAAAAAAATTATTTCTTGTTAATCAAAAAGTTTTACTCAATCATGACTTTATGAATATTTCTCTGGTTTTAATGGGTGCGATCGCCATTGCTGGTTCGATCAGCCTGCCCTCGATTGGGTTCGCGCAAATGCCCCTAGCGATCAATCGAGCCAGGCAAGGAATGGTAGTGTCGGCTCATCCTTTGGCAAGTCAAGCTGGATTGGCAATGTTGCAGCAAGGCGGCAATGCTATAGATGCAGCCGTGGCAACTACCTTTGCTATTTCTGTGGTGGAGCCATACTCAGCCGGAATTGGCGGCGGTGGCTTTTTGCTGTTGCGCGTCGGCAACACTGGCGAGATTAGGGCACTTGATTTTCGGGAACGGGCACCCATGGCTGCGACTGCAACCCTGTATTTAGATGCATCTGGAAAGGTTCGCCCCAAAGCCAGCACCGAAGGCTATCTCGCAGTGGGGGTTCCAGGGACAGTGGCGGGATTGGCGGAAGTGCATCGTCAATATGGAAAGTTACCCTGGAAAACGGTGGTGCAACCCGCGATCGCCTTGGCAAAAACCGGCTTTGTGGTTACGCCCAAGCTATCAGCCGCGATTGCTCGCTATCCTACTTTGCGAACCAATCCGGCAACTCGGCAAATCTTTTTGCCATTAGGAAAGCCGCCTGCAATTGGCGAAACGCTGATTCAAACCGATCTGGCAAAAACCTTAGCCGAGATCGTCCAAGAACCGCAAAGCTTTTACAAAGGCAGCATTGCTAGCGCGATCGCCCAGGATATGGCAGCTAACGGCGGCATCATCACCCAACAAGATTTGCAGCAGTATCGCCCGATCTGGCGCACTCCTGTTTGCGGCAACTTTCAATTTGCAAGTCGTACAGTGCGAGTTTGCTCTATGCCGCCGCCGTCTTCCGGTGGAGTGCATCTGCTGCAAATGCTGAACCTGCTCAGTGGCGCGATCGGTAGCAGCAATCTAAAAGCGTTGGGCTGGCATCATCCCGATGCGCTGCACTGGATAGTCGAAAGTATGCGGATTGCCTATGCCGATCGCGCCCAATATCTGGGCGATCCAGATTTTGTTAAGGTGCCTGTTGCTGCCTTAATTAGCTCTGCCTATGCCACACAGCGCCGCCAGGAAATTGATCTAAGCAAGGCGCGACCCTCCAGTCAGGTAAAATCTGCCGATCCAGAGTTGCTCAAGCGACTGTCGAGCAAAGAATCCGCAGACACCAGCCATTTAAGCATCGTGGATCAAGCTGGCAACGCTGTCAGTCTAACTTTCACGGTAAATTTGGGCTTTGGCGCACGAGTGGTGGCAGCAGGCACAGGCATTGTGCTGAATAACGAAATGGATGATTTTGCGATCGCGCCCAACACCCCTAATGCTTTTGGATTGGTGGGCGGCACGGCAAACGCGATCGCCCCCCGCAAAACGCCTCTTTCCAGCATGACTCCCACCATCGTCACGGAAAATGGGCAGGTTCGGCTGGTTGCAGGGGCACCGGGCGGCAGCACCATCATCACGACTGTTTTGCAAATCGTGCTGAACGCATTCGTATATGACATGAATGCTCGTGGGGCAGTTGCGGCTCCTCGCCTGCATCATCAATGGCTACCCGACAGTCTCATGGTGGAAAAGAACGGGTTTGATCCACTAACGCTGGCAGAACTGCGCCGTCGCGGACATAGGATTGAAGAGAGATCGGATTGGGGCAACGCAACGATTATTCTTCGCAGCAGTGATGGTTGGTTAGAAGGAGCCGCCGATCCGCGGGGAGATGGTACGGCGGCTGGCTTTTAAATTAATCTACAACCTTAAGCAACCCCATCCGCAGGCGATCGAAGACGCGGTTAATAAGTTGTTTTTCTTGAGCAGTCAAATTACTTAATGTCCACAGCGAATGCTGATCTAGACGGGTAATTTGACGTGTAGCTAAAATCCGTTCAACAATCTTTTCAAGGGGTGTGGCGTTTAAGGTGGGGGCGTTCATGGTAGATACTCAACGAGGGGCTTCAACACAATTGAGTATCGCGTTATTCCAAGGTCTAACAGGTGATAAACACCCCTTCTCAGTGTGATTATTCCTGCTGATTAGCGTGATTAACATCACGTGACCTTCAGTTCTTGCAGCCGATGACAGAATCACTTAGATCAAACTATGACCGCTGAAACCCTGAAGCGCTGGCAATTTTGGATTGATCGCGGTGGCACCTTTACCGACATTGTGGCGCGGCATCCCGATGGTTCACTCACAATACACAAGCTGCTGTCCGAGAATCCACGCTACCAGGATGCAGCCATTCAGGGTATTCGCGAGATTTTGGGCGTACCTACTGATGCCCCAATTCCGGCGGAGCAGATTGAGGCGATCAAAATGGGAACGACGGTGGCGACAAATGCGCTGCTGGAACGGAAGGGCGATCGCGTCCTATTCATCACCACAAAGGGCTTTCGGGATGTGCTGCGGATCGGCTATCAAAATCGACCCAACATTTTCGCTTTGCAGATTATTCTGCCTGAAATGTTGTATGAGCAGGTAATTGAGGTGCCTGAACGCTACAGCGCCCAAGGTGAAGAATTAGTTTCAATTACGTCTGAAACAGAGACGCAATTGATCGCATCTCTGCAAGCAGCTTATGACAGCGGCATTCATTCCTGCGCGATTGCGTTTTTGCATGGCTACCGCTATCCCAATCATGAGCAGCGCGTCGCCGAAATTGCAAGGGCGATCGGCTTCAGCCAAATTTCCGTTTCCCATCAAGTCAGCCCCCTGATGAAACTTGTCAGTCGCGGCGATACGACCGTCGTCGATGCCTATCTATCGCCCATTTTGCGACGCTACGTTGAGCAAGTGGCGGTAGCGTTAGGCGATGGGCGAGAGGTAAGATACGAGGGGAAAGAAGAAGAAATCTCACCTTTCGCCTCTCACCTATCGCCTTGCCTTTTTTTCATGCAGTCCAACGGTGGCTTAACCGATGCGCGATCGTTTCAGGGCAAAGACAGCATTTTATCGGGTCCGGCTGGCGGCATTGTGGGCGCGGTGCAAACCTGCAAACAGGCAGGGCTGGAAAAAATTATCACTTTTGACATGGGCGGCACTTCAACGGATGTGGCGCACTATGCCGGGGACTATGAACGCGTCTTTGAAACGGAAGTAGCGGGAGTGCGTCTGAGGGCACCGATGATGGCGATTCACACGGTAGCGGCAGGGGGTGGTTCCATTTTGTTGTTTGATGGCGCGAGATATCGGGTTGATCCGAAGTCAGCCGGGGCAAATCCGGGTCCTGCCTGCTATCGTCAGGGCGGATCGCTGACGGTAACTGATTGCAATGTGATGCTGGGACGGGTGCAGCCAGATTTTTTTCCAGCGGTATTTGGGGAGGAGGGCAACTTGCCGCTGGATGTGGAAGTTGTACAGCGGAAGTTTGCAGACTTGACGGTAGAAATTCACCAGGCAACAAATGACCCGCGATCGCCCGAACAGGTGGCAGAAGGTTTTTTGGCGATCGCCGTGGAAAAAATGGCAAATGCCATCAAAAAAATCTCGGTGCAGCGCGGCTATGACATCACGGAATACACGCTTTGCTGTTTCGGCGGTGCGGGGGGACAACATGCCTGCGCGATCGCCCAAACTTTGGGCATTCAACAAATTTTCATTCATCCTTACGCAGGAGTCTTATCTGCCTACGGTATGGGTTTGGCAAAACAAAGCGTCATTCGTGAACAATCTCTAGAAATCGCTTTAACGGAAGCCGCATTGCCCGATCTGGAAACTGCGATCGCCAATCTCACCTGCGCCGCCACCACCGAACTGATCCGCCAGAATCCTAACCTTTCAGCATCCCTCCAGCCTTCAGCCAAAGCCCATCTGCGTTACGAAGGGACTGATTCTGCCTTGCTTGTGGAATACGGCAGTATTGCTGAAATGATCATTAGATTTGAAGCGGCGCATAGTCAACGCTACGGTTTCATTGCCAAGGATAAACCCTTAGTCGTCGAAGCTCTTTCCGTGGAGGTAGTGGATAGGATGGCGGTGTTAGATGAACCGATACCCAAATTGCACCGCACAGCCCCTTTACAGCCGATCGCCACTCGCCCCATGTATGTTTCCGGGAGTTGGCAAACTGTCCCTCTGTATCAGCGCGATCGCCTCCTTCCTGGCGAAACCATTGCCGCCCCCGCGCTCATCCTAGAAGCCACAGGCACCAACGTTATAGAACCCGGCTGGCAGGTAGAAGTCACTGCACGACGAGAATTAATGTTAACCAGCGTTCAGCAATTCAACATTCAAAACTCAAAACTCAAAACTCAAAACTTAAAACCCGATCCCGTGCTGCTGGAAATTTTCAATCATTTGTTTATGGCGATCGCCGAGCAAATGGGCGTGACGCTGCAAAACACCAGCTACTCTGTCAACATCAAAGAGCGGCTCGATTTCTCCTGTGCCGTATTTGATCAACATGGGCAACTGATCGCCAATGCGCCCCACATTCCGGTGCATTTAGGATCAATGGGTGAAAGTGTGCAAAGCCTGATGCGCGATTCGTTCCACGATCCCAAAGGGAATCGCGGCGATGCTCTCTATCCCGGCGATGTCTATATCCTGAATAACCCCTACAACGGCGGCACTCATCTACCAGATATAACAGTCATTACTCCCGTTTTTTTAGAGGGAATCGAAGCGAGTCCCCAATTCTTCGTTGCTTCCCGTGGACACCATGCCGACATTGGCGGCATTACGCCGGGTTCTATGCCACCCAATAGCGTGTCGATTGACCAGGAGGGGGTGCTAATCGATCACTTTAAACTGATCAATCAGGGAGATTTTCGAGAAGCTGAGTTGCTGGAACTGCTGACTGCTGGCGAGTATCCTGTTCGCAATCCGACGCAAAATCTGGCAGATCTCAAAGCTCAGGTTGCCGCCAATGCCAAAGGGGTACAGGAATTGCAGGCGATGGTGCAGCATTTTGGACTGGAGACGGTGCAGACCTATATGCAGCATGTGCAGGACAACGCCGAATCTGCGGTACGGCGGGTGATTGATGCGTTGGGTCGAGATGGGACGCATCGCAGATTCACGGTCACGATGGATAATGGGTGTGAAGTGCGGGTGGCGATCGCCATCAACCCAGCGTCCCGCAGCGCCAAAATTGATTTCACGGGCACCTCGCCTCAACAGTCCAACAACTTCAATGCGCCGCTAGCAGTTTGCAAAGCCGCCGTCCTTTACGTCTTCCGCACTTTGGTTGAAGATGATATTCCGCTCAACGCTGGCTGTTTAAAGCCGTTGGAAATCATCGTGCCAGAAGGCTGTTTGCTCAATCCCCGTTACCCGGCTGCGGTGGTTGCAGGCAACGTGGAAACTTCTCAAGTGGTGACTAACGCGCTGTATGGAGCGCTGGGTGCGATCGCGGCATCCCAGGGCACCATGAATAATTTCACCTTTGGCAATCAGCGCTATCAGTATTACGAAACCATCTGTGGTGGATCGGGCGCAGGGAAAACCTTTGACGGTGCAAATGCTGTGCAAACCCATATGACTAACTCCCGCCTTACCGATCCAGAAGTGCTGGAATGGCGCTTTCCGGTGCTGCTGGAAGAGTTTTCTATTCGTCCACACAGCGGCGGCAAGGGACAATTTCACGGCGGCGATGGAGTCGTGCGGCGGCTCAAATTCCGAGAACCGATGACAGCAGCAATTTTGTCTGGGCACCGCGCCGTGCCACCTTTTGGGTTGAGTGGCGGTGAACCAGGAGCCATTGGGCGCAATTGGATTCGCCGCAGCGACGGCACAATTGAACACTTAGGCGGCACGGCAGCAGCACAAATGCAGGGGGGTGATGCATTTGTGATTGAAACTCCCGGTGGCGGTGGCTATGGTGAATCCTAACTAAAACGGTATCTTTTCTCTCGGAGATTTCCTTACTCGATTAATCGCGCAGTTAAGGATGCTTGAGCTTGAACTTCGGTATTTTTCACAGCTTCAGTCTGACTAGAATTTAATGGAGAAACTACTGTTTCAATCGTGCTGGTTGCCAACTCTGGTTCAGCAATTGGTTTGCGGGCTTCAATCAGTTGAATGACTCGATTGACACTTTCTGGCAGGATGACCACCAGGCTGTTTAAAGGAGCGCTATCTAAAGCAATGTGAATGGCGGTGATTTCATCCAAAACAGTTTCATATCGGCAATCGGGCTTTACTTGCTGCAAACCTCGCGCAATCCACCGAGCAGCATCGCCACGGGGTCGCCCACGAGTATCATCGTCTTCTTTGATGATGATGCGATCGAACATATCAGCCGACAGCGTGCCCAGAGTGACGAAATCTTCATCGCGGCGATCGCCCGGTCCTCCCACTACGCCAATACGCTCACCGGGCCAATTACGGACGAAACCTCCAAGCGCCTCGTAGCTATGAGCATTGTGAGCATAATCCACTAAGGCATGATAGGTGCCCAGATTGAATAAGTTCATGCGACCCGGTGTTTGTTCAGCGGAGGCGCGGAAAGTGAGCAGTGCCGCTCGAATGTCTTTAATGTCTACGCCTTGAGCAAAGGCTGCTAAGCTAGCTGCCAACGCATTGGCAATCATGAAGGGTGCCCGTCCAGCCAGAGTTAAAGGCACATTTTCAGCAGGCTCAATCCGCAGCGTCCAGTCGCCCTTCAGAATCGACAAATACCCATTTTCATGAACGGCTGCCAAGCCACCTTTTTGGGTGTGCGCTTTAATTAGCTCATTGTCAGGATTCATCGAGAAATAGGCAACCTGAGCGTTGACCCGACGTGCCATCTCTGATACGAGCGGATCATCTGCATTGAGGACTGCATAGCCATTAGCCATAACGGTTTCAGCCACAACACTCTTAACCCGTGCCATTTGGTCAATGCTGTTAATATCGCCCAGTCCCAAATGATCAGCCGCAACATTCAAGACGATGCCCACATCGCAAGCATTAAAACCCAAACCAGAGCGCAGAATGCCACCCCGTGCACTTTCCAAAATCGCCACTTCTACGGTGGGATCTTGCAAAATCAATTGAGCGCTTTGAGGTCCGGTGTTGTCGCCCGCTTCTGCTAGAAAGTCGCCGATGTAAGTGCCGTCTGTGGTAGTGTAGCCAACCACTTGCCCCGTTTGCCGGAAGATATGGGCAATCAAGCGCGTAGTAGTGGTTTTGCCATTGGTGCCGGTGAGAGCAATGATGGGCACACGGCTAGGTGTACCGGGTGGGAAAAGCATATCTAGCACGGGTGCTGCAACGTTACGGGGAATGCCTTCGCTGGGGCAAACGTGCATCCGGAAGCCAGGAGCCGCATTAATTTCAACAATTACACCATCAACTTCGCACAGAGGACGGCTAATATCTGGGGTGACTATATCAATGCCTGCGATATCCAAACCAATGGTTTTAGCAGCCCGTTTAGCAATCCACAGGTTTTCGGGATGAATATCGTCGGTGCGATCGACCGAACTACCGCCCGTACTCAGGTTTGCCGTTGCCCGCAGATAAAATAGCTGATCTTTTTGCAAGATGGTTTCAATGGTGTAGCCCTGTTTTTCTAACAACTGCCAACTGGTGCGATCGAGTTCAATTTTGGTCAGCACATTATCATGACCTTCGCCTCGCCGGGGATCGCTGTTGGTTTCTTCAATCAATTCTTCGATTGTATGAATGCCATCTCCCACGACGTGAGCCGGAATCCGCTCAGCCACGGCAACAACAGTGCCATCTACAACCAAAACTCGATGATCTCGCCCTGCATAAAAGCGCTCTACGATCACCGATCGCGACACTTCTTTGGCAGCATCATAGGCTTCGATCGCGACTTCCCAAGAATTGATATCAATCGTAATGCCGCGCCCGTGATTGCCATCCAGCGGTTTAATCACAATTGGGTAGCCGCCCACATACTCAACGGCTTCCTCTAGCTCATCAAAAAAGTTGACAACTGTGCCGCGCGGCACCGGAATTCCAGCATTCCGCAAAACGCTTTTGGTGCCTTCCTTATCACTGGCAAGTTCCACACCCAAAATGCTGGTGTAGTTACTCAACGTTGCCTGCATCCGCTTTTGATGAATGCCATAGCCTAACTGAATCAGGTGGCGGGCACCCAGTTCAAACCAGGGAATTCCCCGCGCTTCGGCTTCTTTGACGATCGCCTCAGTGCTAGGTCCTAGCGAAACATCCGCCGCCAACTGACGCAGATCATTCAGATCTTTTTCCAGTTCTTCGGGTGAGTATACGCCAGTGTTAATAATGCTCTGGCACAGACGTACCGCTGCACGAGCCGCATACCGTCCTGCTTGCTCATGCGTGTATTCAATCACCACCTGGTAGGTGCCCAGGTCAGCCGTCTCGCGGGTTCGCCCAAAGCCAACAATCATGCCAGCAAGCTCTTGCAGCTCCAACGCCACATGTTCCACGATGTGCCCGGTCATGGTGCCTTCCTGTACACGCTTCAGGAAACCACCACGGCAACCCGGAGAACAAAAGTGTTCAACTAAGCTAGGAAGCGTCTGAGTCAGCCCTTCATAGAAACCTGAAATTAGATTGGAAGGCTGATCAGCCAATTCTTCTAGATCCAGACGCATAACCACCAGCTTTTGGCGACGAATGCTCCAGTAGTTAGGACCGCGTAATGTCTGGATTTTGAGTATTTTCATAGCACTATCCGGAAAAGTTAAGCTGTGATGGTGTGAATGTTGGTAGGAGTGATCCAACGATGAAATTTGCCGTTGCTCGATCGCGCAAGCAATTACTCAGTTTCTTTTGCGGTGGAGGTCTAAACTGTTCAGGTTGAACAATTTAATCCTCAAGTGTCAAGTTTGATCAGTCATTAGGTGGCTTCATTTAATTAGCACTGTTCCTGTGTTCCACACCGTATTTCTCGTTACTGTAAATCAGTATCATCAATAACGCGATCGCTTCAAGTGTTGGCAGGGAGAGAGTGAATCGGAATGCGATCATGCAAATTAAAGCGATCGCCATGCACCAAAATATGAATCCGTAAATTACCAATGCTGAGGGGATCAGTTGCTCCAATCTGGGACAGATTCGTATGAGTCAGTTCCTTCGGATCAATTACCGTCACTGTACCCTTTCCAAGCACTTGCAATAGTCCATCTCCTTCAAATAAGGAACAGGTGTCTTCATCAATGCCAATACCAAGACAATCAGGATGACCCGCGATCGCGCTCATTAATCGAGCCATCCGGTTACGGTTGTGAAAATGCTGATCGACCAATAGTTCTGGAATAATGCCTAGCCCTGTTGTGATGTCTACCAGCGATCGATTGGGCGATTCTCCACTGCCGCCGCCCGCAATCATGTAATGCCCCATCACTGCCGCACCCGCACTCGTGCCCGCCAGCGTGATTTCGCCCCGTTGCGATCGCTGACGAATTAAAGTCATTAAAGGAGTATCTGCCAGCAACCCACAGAGCCGAAGCTGATCGCCCCCCGTCATAAATACACCTGTGCAGCTTTCGGCATAACTCTGCAAAATGGGGTCTTCACACTGAGCGCGATCTTGAATATCTAAAATTTCAATGCCCTTTGCCCCCATCTCTGTAAAAATTTCGCGGTATCGTTCACCAATTACCGCAGGTTCACGAGAGGCAGAAGGAATAATCGCAATTTGGGCATCGGTTGAGCCAGACCGAACAAAAAAGCTATGCAAAATCTCCCGCCCATGAACTTTATCCTCGGCTCCACCGATGATCATAATTGCGGTTTTTGTAGATTGGGGCATTTCCTCTCCAAGGGACTGATACTGTAGCGGAGATTCAGCATTAATCCCCGTTATAAGATAAAACAAGCGCTCTAACAGCTTTGTAATTGCCGTAAAGACACTATTTTTACCCATATTCATGTATTCCCTGATTCTATCGAGGGAGTACCACAGCCGAGGTAATGCTGATGCTCTCATCAAAACTAATCTTGCTAAGTGATCGGGCAAGTCTGACTTACTTTTAATCCATCCATAAACTTTGGAGGCTTTTTGTCAAAGACATTTTTGCCAAAAAGTTTTTTATACCCGATGTGCATCATGACAGATCATTAAAGCTTAGTTTAAATCAATTCAAAATGTTTCTTTGCCTGTGTTTCTTTGCCTCAGCCAAGCCTTTGCTTAAAGTTTAGAATGCTTAAATTAACCGCTCCCCATCATAAGCTAAGTGTGGATTTGCAGCTATGCGCTTTGATATTGTGACCCTGTTTCCTGATTTTTTTGGTTCTCCTTTAAGTTCAGGACTGTTAGGAAAAGCTCTTGCCAAGCAAATTGCTGAAGTTCATCTGACAAATCCTCGCGACTTTACGACCGATAAACATAATCGGGTGGATGACGAGCCTTATGGCGGCGGTGTGGGGATGTTAATGAAGCCAGAGCCAATTTTTGCAGCGGTTGAATCACTTCCTGTTTTGCCCCAGCGGCAGGTGCTAATGATGACTCCTCAAGGAGAAACTATGCATCAACGAATGTTTCAAACCTTTGCGGGAAGTTGTGATCAGTTGGTGATTATTTGTGGTCAATATGAGGGGGTCGATGAGCGGGTGTTGAATTTGGTGACGCGGGAAGTTTCTTTGGGAGACTTTGTGCTGACCTGTGGAGAAATTCCAGCGTTGACCCTGCTGAATGGTGTGATTCGGCTGTTGCCCGGAACCGTTGGCAAGGAGGAATCGCTCAAGCTGGAAAGTTTTGAGGATGGATTGTTGGATTATCCGCAATATACTCGCCCGCCTGTGTTTCGAGAGTGGGCAGTGCCGGAGGTGCTGAGATCGGGTAATCATCAGGCGATCGCCCAGTGGCGCAAAGAACAACAGCAGCAACGAACCCGCGATCGCCGTCCCGATTTGTATGAAAAATGGGAGAGAGAGGAGGGAATGACGAGCGACGAGTGATGAATCATCAATAATCGTTAGGTTTAGAGCGCCGTTAAATTTCGGTGTCTAAAATCAAAGTAGATACCTTAAGTCAGAGCCGCGATCGCCATTTCAGGTGTTTTATGAAGTATTCAGCCATTCAACGAGTTTGCCTGACTGTAGTGGCATGTTTTTTAGCCACTGCGATCGATCTATCTGGCTCTTCTCCTGTGCGTGTGAGCGTTAACATGGATGCCCAAGCGAGAAGCAGCGGAGGGCGCAGTGGCGGCGGTTCCTTTCGGTCTAGCCCGTCTCGCCCCTCTAGCCCCTCTAGCCCTAGCCGTCCCTCTAGCCCATCCAATTCCAATCCCAGTTCTGGCGGCTACCAGTCTGACCCCTCCAGATATAACCGAGGTGGCGGTACGGTGGTTGTTCCGGTGCCGGTGGGTCCTGGTTATGGCGGTAATACAGCGTATGGCTCCTCTAATGATGGCGTGTTCACTTTAGGGTTACTACTGATGGGTGGAGTAGGGTTTGCCCTGTTACTTGCTTATTTGGCGGCAAAGGCAAAGAGTGGCGATCGCTCAGGCTTTGGGGCGGCTAGCGTTGGCGGAGAGCTTGACAACAACACCGTCACCGTCAGCAAAATTCAAGTGGCGCTATTGGCACAAGCGCGCACAATTCAAACAGACCTAACCCGATTTAGCCTAGAAGTAGACACCGACACTCCGGCAGGGCTTTATCAACTGATGCAAGAGTCTATTTTGGCGCTATTGCGTAGCCCAGAAAATTGGAGCCATGTTTTAGCCAGTTCAGAAACCGTGAAAAGTCGTGAAGCGGCAGAAGCACTGTTCAACCAAATTTCTGTTGTAGAGCGCAGCAAGTTTAGCGTAGAGACCTTGAGCAACGTCGGCGGCAAGGTGTATCAGCGAGATTTCAAGCCAGATCCTGAGGAAGATCCGGCTTCTTATATTGTGGTAACGCTAGTCGTGGGTACGGCACACGATAGAACTCTATTTGACAAAATCCAAACAGAGAGCGCACTAAAAGAATCTTTGCAAAAACTGGCGGCAATTCCAGCCGATTACTTGATGGTGTTTGAGCTATTGTGGAGTCCCCAAGATGCCCAAGACAGTCTAACCTACGAAGAATTGCTGACTGAATATACAGATATGGCTCAAATTTAGCGCAATTTTGTAGCGTATGTTTGAACAAGTCAGCCCGATAAATGGGCACATTAAAAGAAAGTAGAAAGGGTGTTATGGTGCAGCTAGAGGGAGCGGACGAGGCAGAGTTAACAAACGACATCGTGACGGTTAGCCTATTGCAAATCGCATTACGGGCAGACGTACGCCGACTTCAGACTTTGCTGACCGAATGGGGCGAAACCGCAGACACCGCAACCCCAGAAGGACGGTTTTCACTGCTGCAACAGGTGGCGCAAGGGCTATCAGATTATTCTCGACATTGGACTCACGTATTGGCAAGCTCCAAAACAGTCAATGCCTATGAAGAAGCCGAAGAGCTATTTAATGCTTGGTCGCTGCGAGAACGGAGTAAATTTAGCGAAACCTTGACCAATATTGATGGCGTGATCACCCGGCGATCGCCCGTTCCGCTTAACGGGGATGATACTCCCGCTTATATTGTGGTAACGCTAATCTTGGGAACAGAAGGCGATCTTCCCCTATTCGACGAAATTTATTCGGCTTCTGCCCTGCGCGATGTATTAGATGATATCCGATTGATGCAGCCTCGCTATCTGGTCGTTTTTGAAATGCTCTGGAGTCCTCAAGACCCCAGCGATAGCCTCACCGAAGCCGAACTTGCCACTGAATATGCAGAGATAGCAGCGATCGCCTGAGCCGTCTCAAGCAGCACAGAAATAAGCGGGTGAAAAATTTATTAATCCAAGTGTGTCAGCCTAGAATAAGAACATGAGTGATAAGGACGACAGCTACAAACTTATTAGCGACAATCGCTACGCTCGCTTTGAGTTCGAGATTTTGGAAACCTACGAAGCTGGAATTCAGCTCGTGGGAACTGAAGTGAAATCAATTCGGGCAGGCAAGGTCAATCTAAAAGATGGATTTGCCCTAATTCGCGATGGAGAAGCGTTTTTGATGAACGTTCACATTTCTCCCCACGACGCAACTCGCCAAACCTATAACCACGATCCCCGCCGTAACCGTAAATTGCTGCTGCACCGGGATCAACTTCGGAGCTTGATGGGAAAGGTTGAGCAGCAAGGCTTGACGTTGGTTCCTCTCAAAATGTACATGAAGCGCGGCTGGGTCAAAATCGTGATTGGGCTGGCGCGCGGTAAGAAACTGCACGACAAGCGGGAAACCATTAAGCGGCGCGATGATCAGCGCGACATGCAAAGAGCAATGAAAACCCAATAAAGAATTGCTCAATCAGAGGATGGGTGCCTAAAAGATTGGGGGCAACTCTTGTGGCTGCCCCTAATCCGCACTGATGAGATATTTACAGCCGTTTTTACATAAATAGACCACAGATGAAAATAGCTGTAATTACCAGGTGAGGCGATTTCAAAGGTTAGAAATTAGGGGTGCGGGTTGTGAATCATACTCAGCCGCACACCCCTATAATTTGTGTTACGAGACACTATTTAGGTCAGAAGGATGGTCATAGGCTATTGACAACAGTAGTGAGCGCCTCTTTCGATCAATGCGTGATGGAGTTTTGACAATTGGTTGATAAAAAGGCAACTGTTCCACGATCGCGACGACGACAATTCTTTAGGATGGCAGCATTAACCTGTTGTGCAGTGCTGTTTTTAAGTGGGTTTTTTGGGCAGTCGTTTGATCATGCGATCGCCCAAAGC
>Ga0105044_10008460_pt1 | contig 14121 bp, 8 predicted proteins | sample MAT01_FD_78092 | JGI IMG/M metagenome (GOLD analysis project Ga0105044, IMG submission 78092) | Freshwater microbial communities from Lake Fryxell liftoff mats and glacier meltwater in Antarctica - MAT-01 | ecosystem: Environmental > Aquatic > Freshwater > Ice > Liftoff microbial mat | place...
ATTAGGCGAATGTCTTTTTCTAGGCCGACTTTGCGCGCGGCTTCCCAGGCTTCTTCGATGGTGCGCGAGCTGGTGCCGACGATGTTGCGGAAAATATCGACGGGCAGCAATTGTGAGTCTTGCAGCACGACGCCCATTTGTTGACGCACTTCGCGTAAATCCAGCGTCGCTAGATCTTTACCGTCAAAGGAAACAATGCCTTTTTCGGGCTTCTCGAAACCGACGATCAAACGCATTAGCGTTGATTTGCCAGACCCAGAACCCCCGACAAAAGCGACAAATTCACCAGCGCGAATGCTCAGGCTGACGTCGGTCAAAATCCACGGGCTGTCGGGCGAGTAGCGAAAGTGCACGTGTGACACGTCGATGGCGCCGGTCAATTCGCCGGGGGAATCTTTATCGCCATCCACCTCGGCAGGCGTTTCCACAATGGGGCGCAGCCGTTCGTAAATCGGTATCGAGCGCAATAGGCTTAAGCTGGCATCAGACAGCGCCACCATCGCGCCTAAAAACGCGCCATATGCGGCGGTGAAGGCGATGAACTGGCCGGTGGTTAGCGACGCACCGGTATCGCCGCCGGTGAATTTAACCATCGCGAAAAACATCACCATGGAGGACAGGATCGGGAAGATGCCGTTGAAGGTCTGCACCGCGTTTTGGATGGAGCCGGCCATGTATTGCAAACGCCGAGCTTGTGAATATTGGCGCGCCCAGGTTTTGAACGCGTGCGCTTCCGCGCCGCTGGTGCGCAATTTGGCTACGCCAGAGAGTAAGGAAAGCAACAACCCGGCAATTTTGCCATTCACCGATAAAATTTGGCGCTGGTAGCGCAGCTGCGCCAAGTTGGCCAGGAAGCTAACGCTGACAAATAATAGCGTCAGGGCCATCGCGACCAGGGCTAGTTTTACGCTGTAAACGAACAGCAGCACCACATAAAAGACCGAGGTAATACTGCCCAAGATTGCGGTGATGCCAGCACCGGCCAGCAGCTGACGTATTTGATTCACGCCAGAGGCGCGATCGGCCAAATCGCCGGCAGAGTATTTGCTGAAAAAACCGGAGGGTAAATTCAGTAAGCGATCCCACACGGCGGCCTGGATCGAGTAGTCCATACGCCCCTGTAAGCGCAGCGCGGCAATTTGCTGCACATTGCTAAACACCAAATTCGCCACCGCCGTCAGCAGCAAGGCAATCGCTAGCTGCACCAGCATGCCGCGCTCGGCTTCAGGAATGACGCTGTCGAAAATCTGGCCGGTAAACAGCGGTGTTAACGAGCCTAACGCGCCCATCAACACGCCGACCAACACCAGCGTTAGCGCGTCACCACGCAAGCCGCGCAGGCCGAAAGTCAGCAGCCCAAAGGCGCTGATTGGGCCGTCTGGTAGTGGCCGATAAAACGTGGCACCAAAGGGTGATAGCGTCGCTGCGAATGCTTCAGTCACACGCCCGCGTTCGCCGGTGGCGGGCACGATGTAGTCATAGCTGTGCGCGTTGCGCGGGATTAGCGCGACCGCTTCACTGCCTTCGGCCAGCATCGCCAAAATCGGGCCTTGATCGTGATTCCACCAGTCGTCGCGCAAGGCGACCGCGCGCACCCGAAAACGCCCGGCGCGCCCGATCGCTTGCAGACGATCTTCAATGGCTTTCATCTTGCCGATATCTTTCGGCACCCGAATCTCAATGCCCGCCGCCGCACCGACCAAGCGTGATGCCGCGCCAAAAGGGTGTTCGCTGGGATCAATCTTGACTTCGGTAGTTTTCCGCCCCGGTTGCGCTAAAACTGAATAAATTTCGCCGTAAGCTTCTTCGGTAGCCTTTTGGGTGTTCGCGGCTTTCGAGGCGATGCGATTGATTTCATCGACCGTGGACAGCCGCTTGTTTAAAAATTCGCAGGCGCACAGCGCGTCGTGAAATAGCTCCAAACCATCCCAATAGCGCGCTTCTTGAATGACGCTGACGCCGCGCATGGAGGTCAGCACAGCATCTTTTTTGCGCGGGTTCGACACCTCGACCCAGGTGTCCACGCTGATCGGGAAGAGCTTGGTGACCGACATGCTTAGATTCTCTAAGCCGACATACAAAAGCTGTGAATCGGCGCATTCCAACCACACCACGCCACTCTGGGCGCGCGCGCGTTTGCGGTTTTCGATCTCGATCGTACCGGTGGTTAAATTATGGTGCGAAATCGGCACCGGCTGAATTTCACGGGTCAGGCTGCGGCTAAGCTCCTCGACCCAGCGATCTACACCAATGCTAAGCAAATCCGTCAAGTCTGGATCGTTCGCCAAGCTCATCACCGCTTTGCGCGACATGCGCCAAGCGACTGTACCAAGCCTGCCGACCGCCAAAAATGCTGCGCCTAAGGCTTCCTGCAGGGCCATGCCAAAAAATAAATCACCGACCGCGATGCCAATAAAGTGCGACCGATGCCCGGACGGTTCGCGCTCGGTAATGGCGACGGTGAATAGCTCCACGCGGCCACGCTCCACGATATAAACCGCTTCAGGGTCTTCAATCAGCAGCGGGTTTAGTCCAGAAAGTTCAACGCGTTCGCCCAGAAGTTTGAAGCGCTCGATCAGGGCGTTGCTAACAACTACATCCTGCGCAACTACAGCATCAGCACTCATGCGCCTATTCCTTAATCAATTCTTGATACAGCCCAGGCTGCGCCTTGAGCTGGTCGTGGGTGCCGCGCTGCACGATTTTTCCGCGTTCCATGACGATGATTTCGTCCGAGTCGCGAATCGTGCTCAGGCGGTGCGCGACGGTGATGCACGTGCAGCCCCGGCGGCGCAAATTATCGTCAATCAAGCGTTCGGTCGCGGTATCCAGCGCACTGGTGGCCTCATCGAGCACGAGCATGGTCGGGTTACTGATCAGGGCGCGGGCAATTTCTAGCCGCTGCGATTGGCCGCCGGAAAAATTGCCGCCGCCCTCTTCCACCATCGACTGATACGCGCCATCGCGGGTTTCCACCGTTTCCGCGATCACCGCATCGCGGGCAGCTTGCAGCACGTATACATCCAGCGCGGTGGAATCCCACATCGTTAGGTTTTCACGCACTGTGCCCTGGAATAGAAAAATCTCCTGATCCACCACGCCGAGCGAATTACTAATTAACGATCCTGGCAGGTTGGTGCGGGAAATGCCGTCGAATAAAATCTCCCCAGTCCAAGGTTCTAACAGGCCAGTGATGAGCTTGGCCACCGTGCTTTTACCCGAGCCAGAACCACCCACCAGCGCCACCCGCTGCCCAGGTTTAATGTGCAGGGAAAAGTCCTCAACTAGCGCGGGTTCCAGCGGGCTCCAGCCAAAACTAATATTACGCAGCTCAATTTCGCCGGAGAGCTTGATCATGTTTTCAGCGCGCGGGTCGGTGACGCGGGTTTTGTCGTAAAGGCTATCCTGCGGGTTTTTTAACACGTCATCCAGGCGATTCATGTCGGCATCTAATTCTTGCAAGGAGCCGCCAAAACGCACGAAGTTATTCAGCGGGCGCGTAAAACTTGCCATCAATACCTGATAAGCGATCAGCATGCCGACCGTCATCGCACCCGACATCACTTTGAAGCCGCCGATCATCAAAATGCTGCAGGTAATCAGGGCGGTCACAAACGGTGGCACCGCCGCCATATAACCATTGATGCGGCCTAAATCTTGCTCGCTTTTTAGCGCCTTGGCTTGATAGCCGGACCAACGTGCGAAAAATTCGGCTTCGGCACCTGTGGCTTTGATGGTTTCAATCATGCGCAAGCCGCCCATCGCGGTGCCGGTCAATTTGCCGTTTTCTTGCGACAGCCGACGCGAAGCATCGACGCGAAAGCGCGCGACATACTTGGTCGCTACGATATTGATTGTAGCCAGCGTTATGCACAGTAGCGTCAATCCGACATCATAAAACATCAGCAAAATTGCGTAGAAAACGATCAGCACCATGTCAATCGCGATGGTGGCGAGGCGCCCAGTGATCAGGCTGGCGACGTTGTCGTTAAGGGAAATACGTGAACCAATTTCACCGGCAAAGCGCTGGGCAAAATAGCTGACCGGCAGCCGCAAAATGTGATTAAAAAATGCCGACGAATTGAGCAAGGAAATTTTGGTTTCCAATTTCAGCAGCGCGCGTTCTTGTAACCACGTGAGCATCGAGGTGAAGGCAATCGTGAGCCCCATCGCAGTCAGCAGCGGGCCAATCAAATCGGTGCGATTAGCGACCAAATACTCATCAATAAACAAGCGCGAAAAAGTCGGCGTGACCAGTCCTGGCACCACCAAAAGTAAGCCGCAAAGCACCGCAAACAGCAGCGCTTTTTCATGCCCAACCAGGCGCTTGCGCAAGGCCGCAATAATATCGTTCGGCGCACCGGCTTTTTTGAAATTCGGCCCGGGCTTGAAGGTCAACAGCACGCCGGAAAAGCTGGCGTCCAGCTCTTCCATCGCGATCGCGCGCGGCCCGGAAGCTGGGTCATTCAGAAAAACACGATCACCTTTGAAGCCTTCCAGCACCAGGAAGTGATTGAAATTCCAAAACAAAATGCACGGGTAGTCTTGCTTATAAAGTGCCTCCAGGCCTTGCTTAAAACCTTTGGCCTCCAGCCCATAGTGTCGGGCCGCCTTCATGAGATTGTTCGCTTTCGAACCATCGCGCGACACACCGCACTGCAAGCGCAGCTCTTCTAGCGGCACAAAACGGCCGTAGTGCGCCAGCACAATGCCCAGCGCCGCAGCACCACACTCCACTGCCTCCATTTGCAATACTGTCGGCGTGCGCACGCGGCGATTCGGTGGCTTGGCAAGCTTAGGATCGGCCGCAGCCTTATCGGGTAAAGGCTTCACTGGTGCAGCCATTAGTTTGCCCCTACCGTGCGTTTGAGGACTGGAATTACCAGCGATATCGGCCGACGGCGTTCAACGACCACGGTGGCCGTTGCCAAGGTGCCGGAAAAAACCGCAGTCGGTGGCCCGACTGAAGAGGACCACCTAAAGCCCGAGGGCATGTTTGGATCCGCCTGCAGCTCGATTTGCACTTCGACCGACGTGCCTTTACCGGATAGCGCTTCGACGAGTGAGTCGTTACGCAGCACGCGGCGCAGACCTTCAGGGCTGACTGGGAAGTCACCGACTTTGCGCACTTTGGCCAGCATGAAGCCGTATTCCTCGGCCTTGACTGTGCTCGGCGAAATGCGCACTTCCATGCCGGGCTTGATGCGCTTGCCCTCCAAGCCAGAAACATAAATCACCGCTTCCAAGGGGCGCGCCTCGTTTTCGATGGTAAGCACTTGTCGACCTGGGGAAACCACATCGCCATTGTTGCTGGCGATTTCTAAAACTCGGCCCGCATAGGGCGAGCGAATCAGGGTGCTGCCCTCGCGCTGGCCTTCAATCTCGCTGATTTGACGGCGAATGTCGTCCATAGAAGCGGCGCGGGAATCGGCGCGTTCGCTGACGTTGCGCGCAAGCGAGCTACGCTGCGTTGCAATTTCCGCGATCCGCACTTGCGCGCGCGATATCGATTGCTCGGTGCCGGATATTTGACTGCGCGTGCCCAGCACGGTGCCCTTCGTCAACAAACCACGTCGCACTAAGTCTTCCTGTACTGCCATGCGTTCGCGCAGCGAGACCAAGTCCGCTTGGTAGTCGACAATGGATTTCAGCATACTGGCTTGCTCGGCATCGAGTGCCGCTAGCGACTGCCGCAAATTGTCGGCCTCAGCAATTTTCGAATCGCCGTCTGATTGCGTCAGCGCCAACAAGCGCGCGTTTTGATTCGCCAGCCTTAGATCGATTGCTGGCTGGCCGATTTCCGCAATAATTTGCCCGACCTCAATGTGATCCCCAGCGGCGACTTTCATTGAGGTGATTTGGCCAGTGGCTACGCTGGTAACCGCCAACACCGCATCGCCGCGAATCAAGATGCCCTGACCGGCAACTTTGGTCGGAATCGTGCCGAATATGCTCCAGGCAATAACCAATAAAATCAGCCCGCCCATGCCATAAACCAGCGCCCAGTTGCGCGGGCTGGTGACCTCCATCAACACGTCGAGCTGTTCTGGGGAGGCCAGTTTATCGAGGGCGGCTTTGCGAAACATCGATTTAGGATCTTGCAGCATGGAAGTGCTCCGGCGATGAAGATTTATGGGGCTTTGGGGCTTAGTAAAACCGTCTGAATATTTGTTATTGCCAACGACATAAATAGCGCCTCGTCATTGCGAGATCCTATTTCCCGTCGGAAACTGCAAACGGCCCCTGAACCTTGGTTGGTTTGTGACATCTAAAATCAATGACTTACGATATGGGATCATGGAGAGCGCCGCCTTTCGTGATTGCGAGGAGCGAAGCGACGTGGCAATCCATTTCTCGATACCTAGAAAGCAAGATGGTTTGCTCCGCTACGCTCGCAATGACGAGGTGTAGGCTCATGGGCACGCCCACGGCCAAAATTCGGCGCCCAGCCGCAATTGATCCGCGTGCTTGGCATCCACTAATGCGCCGCTGCGAAAGCCAAGCTCGGCAATGCTGCTCAGATAGCGCTGTTGAATACTGATTAAGCCAGCTTCAGCATCAAAAGCTTGCAGCTCAGTGGTTAGCGCATCGGCAGGACTTAATTCACCGGCTTGCAGTGCGGCTTGGGTATCGCTATTAAGCTGGCGATAGCTGGCAACCGCGATTTGGCGCTGGCGCATTTCGAGCAGTAAATTTTTCACGCGCGTGCGCGTTTCCACCAGTTCGCGGCGGGTTTGCCACAGAGTTTCGGTTTCACGCAACTGCGCCTGTTCGGCGAGTTCTAAGCTCGATACCAGCACACCCTGCGCGCGCTGATTGCGATAGTCCAGCTCACCAGAAAAGGTGAACAATATCGAGGGGCCGGCCAGCTCGTCATTGAGCGAACGCTCGATGCCCTGCAAGATCGCGTTGTTTTCTTCGCGCCCGAGATATCCAACCGTCACAGTAAAATCCAACCTTGGGCGCAGTGCATCATGCGCACGCACGCTGTCACGCTCAGCAGCAAGCCGGGTGAAGCGCAGGTTCGTTAGATCGCCGCGCGCGCGCTCGGCGAGCTCGACCAAGCTAGTCGCGTCGGGCAAACATACGGCACTTAGGCTGGGGAAATCTTTCATCGTCACCAAGATCGGTGCGGCGCTCAAATCTAGGCCTAGCAATTGCCTTAGATTTTCATTGGCATCCGCGCGCGCCTGCTCGGCGGCAATCCGCTCCGCACTCGCCTGTTGCGCTTGCGCGTTGGGCTCGATCAATTGCCCGGCGCTGATTTCATCTGCGGCCAGTAGCGCGCCGCCCAGCTCAAGTAATTTCGCCCGCGCGGCAACTTGCTTTTTCACCAAGTCTAGCTGCTGGTCCGCCGCCACTAAGCGCCAATAAGCATCCAGCACCCGAAAGCTGATGCGCCCGGCGACAAAACGCAGCGCATTAGCGCTGGCACTGGCGCGCAGCTCGGCGGCCTCTTGCTCCGCCGCTACCGCCACTCTTCCGCCCCGTCCTAAGGGTGCAGTTAGATTGAGCCCGAGCGCCGAGCGTGTCGTTAATTTCAGTCCTTTGCCGCCAAAGCGCCCGCGGATCGGCTTATTGCTAAAGTTGTCGGCTTTGCTTTCCAGCACTAGCTGGGGCGTAAACGTCCAGCCATTGCGCATCGGCTTAAACCAGGAAAAGTCCAGCATTAAGGTTTTGACCAATTCGGTTTTCGGCACATCGCCCAAATCGGTACGCGCGTTGCGCGAGCTTCTGGAAACCGTGCGCAGCGTGTCAATCAGGGTTTGAATAAACTCGCGATTGGTGGCGCGCAGATCGCGTTGGAGGGCTGCTAAATCTAGCGCGACATCGGGATCGCCACCGGCGCTTGCGGAAAGGGTGCTGAGCAAATTATCCAAGCGCCGCCGCTGACGCGCGACCTCCGGACTTTCGCAAATGTCACGGCCATTAATCAAAATTTGATTGCCGAGCCCACACTCTAAGCTGACCACGTTCGGGCCGGCACGCAATTCACGCTCTAGGCTATCGGCCTGTTCACCGAACTTATCGTCCAGCGTTTCCAACAGGGTGCGGTTGCCAGTTTGCTGGCGCACGATGGCGGGAATCACCTCGGCACGATTTCTAGAAACTAGCGCATTGAATCGAAACGAAGGGTCCAATTGGCCAAAAGTCTCTTGTCGGCGACCATCAGCGGCCATCAGCTCGGCGCGCGCAAGTTCGACCTCGGTATTGTTTGCAAGTGCGAGCGTCACCGCTTCGCGGGCACTGAGTTGGGTTTGTGCTGGCGCAGCTAGGCCTTGCGCGTGTAGATGACCGCACATGGGCGTTGCCAGCAAGGCAAAGCCTATCGGCGCTATGGCGCGTGGCAAAAGCGCAAACACGCCGTAGCGCGCTTCAACACACTTCACCACGCCATTAACTCTTCGACTGTGATCGTGACCAAAGATTTTTCATCCAGCTGCACGCTTTGTTGGTCTTTGCTCAGCAGCAAACCGGTAGCAAAGCGCAATTCCACCAGCGCCGAGGCATAGGCGGCCTCGGCTGCGATCATTGAAAACAGCACGTTGGTGGCGCGCTCTTCGGTAAGCAATAGATCAATCAGCGTGCTGGAGCCGGTGCGCAGGCGCTCGCGTTCACTGGTGACGCTTTGCAAATACAGCTTCGTGGCTTCCTGCAAATATGTCACTTGCGCAGCCGCCCGCTGCAACCGCTCTAAGCTCAGCGCAATGCCGGCACGCAAACGGCGCGCTAGATCTTCACGCAACACCACGCGCTGCTTTAGAAATGCCTCCGATTGTGCCAGCTGCCCAAGTGCGGCGTCGTTGCGCCAGGGCCGCTCGTAGTTGTAGCCTAGACTCACGCTGGGCAGCGTATATTTGCCGGCAATAGCATCTTTTAGCGCGGTGCCTACCGCAGAATCTTCCGCCACACCGGTGGCGAAAACACCAAAAGTCAGATCGCGTTTCGGTGCCAATTCAACGAGTGCGGCGGTGCTTAAAACTGCAGCACTTTCGCTTTGCAAAATTGCGGCGGTGAAGTCCGAACGGCGACGTAAACTGCGTTGCTCCAGATCCAATAGCGCCACCGCATCCAGTTTTGGCAATTCGGCAAGCGGCGGAAAGCCATTATTCGGAAACGGCGCTTCGTCCAAGGTTTGCACACGTTCGCCCATCACTTGCGCCAATGAAAAACGCGCTGAAACCAGCGCGCTTTCGGCTTGAATGACGCGCGCTTGCGCCTCCGCGCCACTGGCAGCAGCGCGAGCGATCTCGCTGCGTGGACTTTGATCCGCCTCGACCAGCGCGCCGGTTAATTCGCCGATTTGCTGTTGACGCTGCAAAGAATCCCGCGCGATTTGCAGCCGTTGCGCGGCGGCGACGAGTTGCCAATAGCTGCCCGCGGTGTCACGCACCACTGCCGCCACTTGCTGCGCCAGCACCGCTTCGGCGGCTTTTAAATCAATCTCGCTGGAGCGCTCGGTGGCACCCAACTGGGAGCGCCCACGGCCGAGTGGTGCTAATAAATCCAGGCCAATTTTGGTACGGTAAAGGTCCAGCACGCCTTTGCCGCCAAACTCCGGCGCGCGGCGTTTACCGGCGTAATCGGTGCCCGCTAAGGTTAATAATGCCGAGGCATTCACCGCCCAGCCATTGCGGTAGCTTTTGCGCCAACCGGCGCTAATCGAGGCGTCATAGCGCGTATCAATTGTGGGCGCTGGCCCCAATTTTCGCAGACGCTCAACTTCCTTATCGCGATCTAACGTTAACGATGCGATATCCATATCCGAGCTTGCGATATCCTCGTCGATACCGCTGTCACGCTGGGCAATCAATTCATTGCGAATCGCCGGATCAGTTTGCGCGGTGATCAATCGGTTCAGCAGGCCGATTTGTGAACGCAAATCTGGGTTGGTAATACTGGCCCCGGTTGGATCGGCACGTACCCGGCCCAATTCTTGGCGCACCGCTTGTTCGTCGCTTAGGCGCTTATTAAAATCATCGATCAGCTCTTGATTTTGCGTGCGCGTCAATACTAGCGCTGCCTTGGCTTGATCGCTTAGTTCTTCTTGGACAAAGCTCAGGCTGGTATCTTGCGTCAGGATTGGATCGAAAGCGCCCACGGCCGATTGCAACACGCCGATCTGTAGCGCCACTTGGCTGCGCTGCAACGCCAAGGTCGTGGAATGCTGCAAGGCGCGCTGCACCGCCTGCATTAGGCTCAACTGCGATGATTCCGGTGCCGTGTCGGTCGCGTTTGGCGAGATCAGCGCGGTGTCAATCGGTGTTACTTCAACAGTTGTTGGCTCGGTAAACGTTTTCGGTACGGTTGGTTCAGGCGTGATAAAGCCGGGCAAATCATTCGCCGAAACAGCAGCGCTGGCGCTAAGCAAAAGCAGCGTCAGCATTGCTGAAAACCTTCTGAAGAATGTCCTAACGAGTGGCTGCGGGATCCTCATCATGGGTGTGCCTTCAAGTCGTGGTGGCGCAAGAAATCCATAAATTTTTGGTAGTCGCCGTCGGCCACACCCCAAATCGGCAGCGCTTCCCGATAACTATGCCCAGCCATGGAAAGCCCGCGTTTGATAATGCCACGCACTTCTTTGCGGCTCAAATCACGATTGAGAAATGGCTCGTGCACCAGCGTCCAAAAGCAGCCTGGGCCGCTGGTTTGCAGCTGCTTCACCATGGCATCGGTCATATCATCGAGCGTGTGGTTACTGCGCCCCAACATACTTTCAAAGTCGCTTGGCTGAATTTCAATGCCATCTGCCATCGCATAGCCGGTCGCGACAATATTGTAGAGCTCGCGGATATTTCCCGGCCACGGGTAGCCCTCAAGGAGCTTTAATGACTGATCGGAAAAGCGCCGTTCAACCCCGTGCTTTTGCCGCAGACCTTCCAAGCGATGCCGCAGCAGTAGAAACCAGTCATTGCCACGACGGCGTAACGGCGGCACTTCGATAGCGAAGTAGCGCAGCCGAAAGTAAAGATCCTCGCGAAATGCTTCGCCGATGCGCATGGCCTCCAGCGGCCGATTTGTTGCCGCCACTACCCGCACATTCACACGCCGTGCTTTATTCGAGCCCAAACGCTTGAATTCGCCTTCCGCCAGCGCGCGCAGCAACATGACTTGCGCGCTCATCGGCAAATCGGCGACTTCATCGAGAAACACCACGCCGCCGTCGGCGGCCTCAAAACTGCCTTTGCGGTCTGCGGCGGCACCGGTAAAGCTGCCCTTCTCGTGACCGAAAAGCTCACTGACGGTCAAATTACCATCTTGATGCTGCGGGCAATTCACCGCAGAAAATTCGCTCTTGACGCGGCCAGACAACAGATAAATCGCGCGCGCAACGAGTTCTTTGCCGGATCCAGATTCGCCCGTAATTAATACTGGATCATCAAATTTCGCCACTTTGGCAATGCGGCGCAGCAGCTCAACAATGGCGGGATCATGCCCAACAAACTCAATCGGTGCCCGCTCTGGAAAAGCCTGCAATGACAGGGCGCGAATGCTGTCCGCACTTTTACAAATAAACGCGCCGCTAGCGCCACGCAGTTGCTCCTCCGCTGGCAAGGGTAACGGCGTGAATCGGGTACGAAAGACACTGTTACGGCGCTCTAAGCCGCCTTGAATTCCCTCAGCGGCGGCAATTCCTGAATTTGCAGGCTCAGAGTCGTCCATATTTAGCAGCCCCAAATTTATCAACAATTGTTATATTGTGAAGTGCGTTTACTATATTTGCATGAAAATTTTGTTTCTAAATGTATTTTTAAGCAGCAATTCAGATTTACTTGCATCTTCGGAAATGATGGAGACGCATTAAAGACGTAACGATCGCGCTCTATTTTGATCGACGTTGCGCAATGGCGATCAACTCAGAGGCATCACCAGCAACAATATTTGTTACGTTTATTAACTTTTTGCGGATGCGCATTCCGCAGCGTTATGACCTTATAGCCTCAAGTCTATTAGCCAACACGAAAATTCAAACCCAATTATTCGTCAGCAAAAAACCGCGCAAACACGGCATAGGCCGCCACGTTTTGCTTTAAATCCTCAGCGTCCACCTGATCAAGCGTATCGCGCGCCGTATGATGGATGTCAAAATATTTAGTGCCATCTTGCTGCAAGTCAGCCACTGGCGCGCCCGCTTCCCGCATCGGGCCAAAATCGGCGCTGCCGCCTGCGTCATTGGCGCCTAAGGTAATGTCCAATGGTGCAAGCGCGCGTAAAAGTGGGGCTAGGCCCGCGAGGCGCGCGTCACTAAGATTGGTTTTCAGGGAATAAATGCGCCCAGCGCCAAAATCACTTTCGGCGGCGATCACCTGCTGACCAACTTCGTCCGCCTTCACCCGCGCCGCAGCGTAGGCCTTACCGCCGTAAACACCCTGCTCCTCATTGGCAAATAGTACGACGCGAATCGTGCGTTTCGGTGGCGTCGCTTGCGCACCGATCAACGCGGCGGCGCTCATCGTGATCGCAACGCCCGCGCCATCGTCAATCGCACCGGTGCCCAAATCCCAGGAATCCAAATGCCCGCCTATTGCGACGATTTCTTTCGGCTTAACCGCACCGGTGATTTCACCGATCACGTTCGCGCCAACATAGTCGCCTTTGAGCGTGCGCGCGCCGAGCTGCAGTTTAAGCGTCACCGGCTTACCGCGTTTGATCATGGCCGCCAACAAATCGGCATCGATATTGCCGATCGCCGCCGCCGGAATCCGCGTCGGCGTATTGTCGTAACGCATCACCCCAGTGTGTGGGTTGCGCGTTTGATCGGTGCCAATCGAGCGGATAATCAACGCGCGCGCGCCTAGTTTTGCTGCCGCCGATGCGCCAGCGACGCGCGAAATGACCGCCGCGCCATAGTCAGAACCATCTCTAGTCCGCAGCATTTGATAGTTAATAAAGACGATTTTGCCCGCAGCCGATCCTGCGGCCGCAGACTCTAAGTTTTTATAATCGTCAAACTGCACCACCTCGGCCTCAACGCCTTTTGCGCCGGTGCCCATGGAACCGCCGAGTGCCGCAACGGAGAATTTTTGTGTGGCCGGGCTAACCGAGACCAAGGATTCCTCGCCACGCGTCCAAACCGGATAGCGAACGGGCTCGGTGTAGACACGATCAAAGCCAAGCTCGGTGAACTTGGCCTTTGCCCAAGCAACGGCTTTCGCATCATTTTCGCTGCCCGCTAAACGCTGCCCAACATCTGTCGTTAGCGACTCTAACAGCGCATAGGCCTGACCGCTTTTTAGCGCGGTTTCGCGAATTTCGGCTAGCGGATCTAGTTTTACCGCTGCTTGCAGCTCCACCGTTGCCGCAAGCACAGGACTTTGGCCGCAGATCGCAAAAATTAAAAATGGGGCTATATAGAATGCGCGCATGTGCTGTTTGTTGATCGACGAAAGCGCACGAGCGTGGACTTATTGATAGGCTAATGCAACTCGCAGCGGCCGACCAAGCTATACGTTAGCTCTTAGAACTCACCAATTTCTAATGGGGAAGGCAAATCACGTTTGGCATGCAAGAGGCGGATAACCTCTATATGGTCGGCATGATTGAAATAGAAAATGAGGTAATGAAAGGTGCGAAGCACATACACGTGCAATCCCGGAACCAATTCAACATAGCGCTTGCTTCCTAAGCCTGGGTTTTCCCGAATTTTGAGCAGAGCGGCTTCAACAGCATCTGAGAATCTATCACCGAGTCCGACCTGCTCTTCTTCGTAGAAGTCTGTTGCTTCCTCCAATTCGAGCAATGCGAATGGACGTAGCGCAAGTTGCTTCATGCCTGCGCGCGGCGCGCTTTTACTCGGGCTTTGAGTTCAATGAAATAGTTCGCGTCAATCATAACCGCTGGCCCAGAGTTAATGCCTTCTAAAATCATATCGCGCAGCTGCGCGTGTGATTTGGCAAGTTGGTCTTTACGAATCAGCTCGCGCACATATTCACTGGTCGAGCCGTAGCCACCGGTTTTAATCTGGCTGTCGACAAACTCTCGCATCACCGCTGGAAGTGAGACATTCATGGTTGCAGTAGTCATACGGCAATGCTAACACCATGACAAAGCTTGGCAAGGGCGAATCGGCAAACCCAGGCTACCTAATCACCGGAGGAAAATCAGCAAATAATGGGAACA
>Ga0105044_10008463_pt1 | contig 14120 bp, 13 predicted proteins | sample MAT01_FD_78092 | JGI IMG/M metagenome (GOLD analysis project Ga0105044, IMG submission 78092) | Freshwater microbial communities from Lake Fryxell liftoff mats and glacier meltwater in Antarctica - MAT-01 | ecosystem: Environmental > Aquatic > Freshwater > Ice > Liftoff microbial mat | place...
CATGACGAAGCGGGCCAGGTGCTGGCCGGGGTGCGGCTGACGCCGACCACGGCGCGCTGCGGCGTCTATACCTACATGATCCGCGATGCCCAGCGCGGGCTGTTGCCGTCGATCCCGGAGGATCTGCTGTTCACCGAAGCCCCGGTCGAGGCCACGACATGGGAGGTGACGCGCGGTTTTGTCGGGGCGGATATTCCGGCCGATCTGCGCCACCGGGTGCGGGCGCGGCTGGTCGCGCAGATGTGCCGGGCCGCGCGCGAGGAGGGCATCCGGCGGATGCTGGCGCTGATCCCGTCAAACTGGAACCGCTGGGCGGCGCGATGCCGGCTCGACATGGAACCGGCCGGGCGCAACATGGAAATGGGCGGGATCGACTATCAGGCGGTCTGGATTCATCTGGGCGGGCAGCTGCATTGAGCCTGGCATCAGGGCGGTGTCCCTTGCCGGGCCCCCGGGGCTCTGCCCCGGACCCCGGGGTACTTGGGCAAAAATGAAAGTGCAAATGGGCCGTTGGGTGGCTTGCGGCGCCGCTTTTCAATGGGGGGCGGGCGGCATAGGGTTGCCGGGCCATGCAAGACCTGTTCGACCATGCCGCCGATCCTGTTGCCGCCGGGCCGCGCCCGCTGGCGGACAGGCTGCGCCCGCAGACACTGGCACAGGTGATCGGGCAGGATCAGGTGCTGGGGCCCGATGGACCGCTGGGCGCGATGCTGGCCGCCGGGTCGCTGTCGTCGGTGATTTTCTGGGGGCCGCCGGGGGTGGGCAAGACCACCATTGCGCGGCTGCTGGCCAACGCGACAGCACGGCATTTCGAACAGATCAGCGCGATCTTTTCCGGCATGGCCGACTTGCGCCGGGTGTTCGACAGCGCCCGGTTGCGGCGGACACAAGGGCAGGGGACATTGCTGTTTGTCGACGAAATCCACCGCTTCAACAAGGCGCAGCAGGACGGGTTTCTGCCGCAAATGGAGGATGGCACCATCCTGCTGGTCGGGGCCACCACCGAAAACCCGTCGTTCGAGCTGAACGCCGCCTTGCTGAGCCGCGCGCAGGTGCTGGTGCTGCAGCGGCTGACCCTGGCCGATCTGGAGCGGCTGGCGCAACGGGCCGAGCAGGACCTGGGCCGCGCCCTGCCGCTGGATGGCCCCGCGCGCGAGGCGCTGACCGAGATGGCCGATGGCGACGGGCGGGCGCTGCTGAACCTGATCGAGCAGGTGATGGCCTGGAAGGTCGCCGGGCGTATCGGGCTGGAGGATCTGACCCGGCGGCTGGCCCGTCGGGCGGCCAAGTTCGACAAATCGGGCGACGAACATTACAATCTGATCAGCGCATTGCATAAATCGGTGCGCGGGTCCGATCCGGATGCGGCACTTTATTGGCTGGCGCGGATGCTGGCGGGCGGCGAGGATCCACGGTTCCTCGCGCGGCGTCTTGCCCGGATGGCGATCGAGGATATCGGGCTGGCCGATCCGCAAGCGCAGGCGTTCTGCCTGCAGGCCTGGGAGACCTATGAGCGGCTGGGCAGCCCGGAAGGCGAGTTGGCGCTGGGGCAGGCCGTCGTCTATCTGGCGCTCGCGCCGAAATCCAATGCGGGATATGTGGCGTTCAAGGCCGCGCAGGACGCCGCACGCAAGACCGGATCAGAGCCGCCGCCGAAACATATCCTGAACGCGCCGACACGGTTGATGCAGGATCAGGGGTATGGCAAGGGGTATGCCTATGACCATGATGCCGAGGACGGATTCTCCGGGCAGAACTATTTTCCCGACGGGATGAAACGCGGGGTCTATTACGCCCCGGTTGAACGCGGGTTCGAGCGTGATCTGAAAAAGCGGCTGGCGTTCTTTGCCGATCTGCGGGCGAAACGGCCGGGCTGAGCCGCGCAATTGTTGCGAAAACCGCCTGCTTTCGGTCGCGGGCGGTTGACAAGGCTTCTTGCCGCAGCCCAAGGGATGCCGATGATCCTGACCCTGATCCCTGTCGCCCTGGGCGGCGCGCTGGGTGCGACCCTGCGCTGGTTGGCCGGGCTTGCCGTGACGTTTCCCCTTGGCACGCTGGCGGTGAATGTTGCGGGGTCGCTGGCGATCGGGCTGATCTGGGCCGGATTGTCGGCGCGCTGGCATCCGTTTGTGATCACCGGCGTGCTGGGCGGGTTCACCACGTTTTCGGCGTTTTCGCTGGATACGCTGCGGCTGGTCGAGGCCGGGCGCATGACGGCGGCGCTGGGCTATGTGGCGGGGTCGGTGATCCTGTCGCTGGCGGCCTGCGCGGCCGGATTGTGGCTGGTGCGGGGATGAGTGCCGCGCATCTGATCACCGTGGCCCCGGGCGACGGCGCCCAGCGGCTGGACCGGTGGCTGCGCCGCCATTTCCCGCATCTGACGCAGGGGGCCATCGAAAAGATGTGCCGCAAGGGCGAAGTGCGGGTGAACGGCGGCCGCGTGACCAGCGCCACCCGGGTCGAGGATGGGCAGGCGGTGCGCATTCCGCCGCTGGGGGCGCAATCCAGCCAGCCTGCGCCGCTGGTGGTGCGCGACGGTATCGCCAAGGCCGATGAAGCGATGATCCAGGCAGCCGTCCTGTGGAAGGACGACCATATCATCGCGCTGAACAAACCCCCCGGCCTGCCGTCGCAAGGCGGTTCGGGGCAGGGCAACCGGCATGTGGATGCTTTGGCCGAGGCGCTGATGTTCGGGTTCAAGGACAAGCCGAAACTGGTGCATCGGCTGGACCGCGATACATCCGGGCTGATGCTGCTGGCCCGCACCGACCGCATCGCACGCACCCTGTCCGAGGCGCTGCGCCATCGCGCGGTGCGCAAGGTGTACTGGGCCGCTGTGGCCGGGGTGCCGCTGCCCAAGCGCGGCACGATCCGCTATGGCCTGGTCAAGGCGGGCGGCGGGCCGCGGGGTGACGAGAAGATGCGCTGCATCCATCCCGATGCAGTGACGGCGACCGACGGGGCCAAGCGCGCCACGACCGACTATATGGTGGTCGAGGCGCTGGCCCGGCGGGCATCCTGGCTGGCGATGGTGCCGGTGACGGGGCGCACGCATCAATTGCGCGCCCATATCGCCGAACTGGGCCATCCCATTCTGGGCGATGGCAAATATGGCGGCAGCGGGCAGGAAAACCTGGGTGATGGCTGGGGTGCGGGGATCGGCGGCGATCTGTCGAAAAAGCTGCACCTGCATGCCCGATTCCTGCAGTTCGAACATCCGATCACCAGGATGCTGGTGAACCTGACCGCCCCGTTGCCCGCGCATATGGCCGCGACCTGGGACTTTGTCGGCTGGTCCGAGGCCGAGGCTTTGGCAGATCCGTTCAACCCGCCGACATGACGGGCTGGAACCTGCGCAAGGTGTTCTGGACGGGCGTTGCGGTCCTGCCCGAGGGCGCGGGCTGGGTCATTGCGCTGGATGCGCGCCGGGTAAGAACCCCGGCCAAGGCGGCGCTGGTGCTGCCGACGCGGGGTCTGGCCGAACGGGTGGCGGCGGAATGGGCTGCGCAGCGGGTGCAGGTCGATCCGCGCACGATGCCGGTGACGCGGATGGCCAATGCCGCCATCGACAAGGTATGCCCGCAACGGGCCGAGGTCGCGGACCTGCTGGCCGCCTATGGCGGCAGCGATCTGCTATGCTATCGCGCCCCCGGGCCGCAGGCGCTGCGCGACCGGCAGGCACTGGCCTGGGACCCGATGCTGGATTGGGCCGCCACGATGCTGGGCGGGCGGCTGCGGGTCGGGACCGGGGTGGCGCCGGTGCCGCAAGACCCCGCCGCGCTGACGGCGCTGGCCGCGCCGGTGCATGCGGCGGACCCGTTCCAGTTGACTGCGCTGCATGATCTGGTCGCCCTGTCAGGCTCGCTGGTGCTGGCGCTGGCGGTGGCGCAAGGGCGGCTGACGCCAACCCAAGGCTGGGCCGCCAGCCGGATCGACGAAGATTGGCAAGCCGAATTGTGGGGCCAGGATGCCGAAGCACAGGATTCGGCGCGGCGAAAACAGGCAGACTTCCTGTTGGCTGCACAATTCTTCACCCTTGCCGCCCGGTCCGGCATCGCTGCAGGTTGACGCTGCCCCGGTGTGATCTAACGTTTTGCGTGATAGGGCACTTGACCTTGGGCGATGAATCCGACGAAAGTCGGGGCGCTTTGGGGACAGGCGGCCTGCCGGTAAAGCAACGCTGCCCCGCCGATCAGTGCCCGACCCGGGTTGGGGCTGACAAAGGATACCGGACCCCGGGACAAGGGGCCGGAACAACAGGAAGAGGTAACACCACATGAAGAAATCCGTACTCTTCGGCGCACTGACCGTTGCTGGTCTGGTCGCCGGGGCAGCCAGCGCCAACACGCTTGACGAGGTACGTGCGCGCGACGCGCTGAATTGCGGCGTCAATACCGGTCTGGTCGGCTTTGCCGCACCCGACGCCAGTGGCGTCTGGGGTGGATTCGACATCGACCTGTGTCGCGCCGTAGCCGCCGCGATCTTTGGCGACCCGACCAAGGTGAATTTCATCCCCACCACCGGCCAGACCCGCTTTACCTCGCTGGCCGCTGGTGAAGTTGACATGCTGGCGCGCAACTCGACCTGGACCTATTCGCGCGACAGCGACCTCAAGCTGGATTTCGTTGCCGTCAACTACTATGACGGTCAGGGCTTTCTTGCGCCGATCGCGCTGGGCGTGTCGTCGGCCAAGGAACTGGATGGTGCCACTGTCTGCATCCAGACCGGCACCACCACCGAACTGAACCTGTCGGACTTCTTCCGCGTCAACAACATCACCTATGAACCCGTCGTCGTCGCCAACGACGCCGAAGCACAGGCCCAGTATCTGGCCGGTGCCTGCGATGTGTTCACCACTGACGCATCCGGCCTGGCCGCCACCCGCGCCACGTTTGAAAACCCCGGCGAACACGTCATCCTGCCGGAAATCATCTCCAAGGAACCGCTGGGGCCCGTGGTCCGCAACGGCGATTCGGAGTGGGGCGACCTGGTGCGCTGGACTTACTACGTGATGGTCGCGGCGGAAGAGCTGGGCATCACCTCGGCCAACGTGCAGGAACTGGCGGCGGGTCCGACCAACAACCCGGAAATCAACCGCATTCTGGGCACTGAGGGCGAGTTCGGTGCGATGCTGGGGCTGGATCCGAAATGGGCCGTCGCGGTGCTGTCGGCCGTTGGCAACTATGGCGAAGTGTTCGAGCGCAATATCGGCGAGAACACCCCGATCGGCCTGGCGCGCGGTCTGAACGCGCTGTGGACCCAGGGCGGGCTGCAATACGCCCCGCCGTTCCGGTAAGAACGACCAAGGGGGGCGCGGGGGGAAAACCCTCGCGCCCTTTGACCAACACGGCGGGACGTGACAGCCGGGTCAACCGGCGCGGCACCCGGATGTTGAACGACCACGGGGAGCGAATTAATGGCCATCCAAGCCGAACCGCCAATGGCGGTTTTTCGGATCAGCGATCTTGTCTACGATACGCGGTATCGGTCGCTGACGATCCAGACCATCGCGTTCATCGCGATCATGGCCGTCATCGTCTGGCTGGGCTTCAACGTGGCCGAAAACCTGTCCGAACTGGGCCGGGGGATCAGTTTCAACTTTCTGTGGTCGGCTGCGGGTTATGACATCGGCCAGGCGCTGATTCCGTATCAAAGCACCGATACCCATGCCCGCGCCGCGCTGGTGGGCATTGTGAACACGCTGCTGGTCGCAACGATGGGCTGCATGCTGGCCACCGTGCTGGGCGTCATCATCGGCGTGCTGCGGCTGTCGAACAACTGGATCGTGGCCCGGCTCATGCTGGTCTATGTCGAGGTGTTCCGCAACGTGCCGGTCCTGTTCTGGATCCTGGCGATCTTTTTCGGCTTTTTCATCGACCTGCCCCCGGCCAGCGTATTCCGCGAAGGCGGCAACGGGCAGATGCACTTCTTTGGTTCGACCGCCTTCACCAACCGCGGCGTCTATCTGCCCTGGCCGGTGTTCAGCATGGCGTCCTGGGGCATGGCCGTGGTCTTTGCTGCGTCGCTGGGCGCGGCGATCTGGTGGCGCAGCCGCGCACGGCGATTGTTGTTTGACCACGGGCAGTTGGTGCCGTTTGTATGGCCGGCCATCATGGCGATGCTGATCCTGCCGGTCACGCTGTCCTATTTCATCTTTGGCCAGCCGATCAGCCTGACCTATCCGGTCATGGCGCGGTTCAACTTTGAAGGCGGCGGCCAGATCAGCAACGCGTTCCTGGCGCTGTGGATCGCGCTGTCGCTGTACACCGCCAGCTACATCGCCGAAATCGTGCGGTCCGGCATCGAGGCGGTGTCCAAGGGGCAGACCGAGGCCGCGTCGGCCCTGGGCATGCGCCCGAACCGCACGATGAGCCTGGTGATCCTGCCACAGGCGATGCGGGTGATCGTGCCGCCGCTGATCAGCCAGTATCTGAACCTGACCAAGAATTCGTCGCTGGCGCTGGCCACCGGCTACATGGATGTGCGCAACACGTTGGGCGGCATAACGATGAACCAGACCGGCAAGGAACTGGAGGCGATGCTGCTGGTGGGCCTGTTCTACCTGATCGTGTCGCTGCTGATTTCGGGCGTGATGAACATCGTCAATGCCCGCGTCAGATTGAAGGAGCGATAACATGCCTGGCGATATCGCCTTTCACCGCGACGCGATGCTGCCGGCGCAGGCGCCGCCGCCGGGGCAGACCGGCTGGGTGCGCTGGGCGCGCGACAATCTGTTTTCGACCTGGCTCAGCGGTGTGCTGACGATAGGATCGGTCACGCTGATCGTCTGGATCGTGGCCAGCGGCGGGCCGTGGTTCTGGAACGGCATCTGGAACGCCAATTCGCTGGACGAATGCCGGCAGGTGCGCGACGCGCTTTATGGCCCGGGTGCCTCGGTGGCCTGCTGGGCCTTTATCCCCGAACGCTGGGGGCAATTGCTGTTCGGGTTCTACCCGCAGGGGCAGACCTGGCGGCCGGTAGCGGCGGTCCTGCTGTTTCTGGCGGCGGTGGCCCCGGTCCTGTTCCCGAACCTGCCGCGCAAGATGCTGTGGCTCGCTCCGGTGGCACCGTTCCTGATGTTTTTCCTGATCTGGGGCGGGTCGATCTGGGCACCGGTCATTGTCGCCCTGGGTTTTGTCATCGGCTTTGCCGTGACGCGCGTGGCACAGGGCCTGATCGGAGCGGCCGGGGGCATGTTGGCCGGCGTGGCCGCAGCCCTGCTGTTTTGGTACTTTGCCGCCGGCCCGTTGATCGAATGGCTGGCCGCGAACGTGCCGTTCCTGTCGTTGCAGGCGGTCGCGTCGCGCGACATCGGCGGGTTCACCCTGTCGTTCGTGATCGGCGCATCGGGCATCGTGCTGTCGCTGCCCTTGGGCATCCTGCTGGCGCTGGGGCGGCAGTCGGACATGTTCATCATCAACAAATGCTCGGTGGCGTTCATCGAGGTGATCCGTGGCGTGCCGCTGATCGTCTGGCTGTTCACCGCATCGCTGCTGCTGAACTATTTCCTGCCGCCCGGCACGACGTTCGACCTGATGCTGCGGGTCATCATCATGGTGACGCTGTTTTCATCGGCCTATATCGCCGAAATCGTGCGTGGCGGCCTGGCCGCCCTGCCGGCGGGGCAGTACGAGGCGGCGAATGCGCTGGGGATGGACTACTGGCGCGCGATGCGGCTGATCATCCTGCCGCAGGCCCTGAAAGTATCGATTCCCGGCATCGTGGGGTCGTTCATCGGCCTGTTCAAGGACACCACCCTGGTCAGTTTCGTCGGCATGTTCGACCCGATCAACCTGACCGCCACCATCCGCGCAAGCCCCGAGTGGCATGGCATCTTTTCCGAGATGTACTTCTTCATCGGCGCGATCTTCTTCGTCATCTGCTATGCCATGTCCCGCTATGCCCAAAGCCTGGAGCGCAAGCTGCGCCGCGGCCACCGATAGGAGTTGTGCGATGTCTGAAGCCGCCGCCAAGATGGAAATCGGGACCGAGGTCGCGATCCAGATCACCCAGATGAACAAATGGTTCGGCACGTTCCACGTGCTGCGCGACATCAACCTGACCGTCTATCGCGGCGAACGCATCGTCATCTGCGGGCCGTCGGGTTCGGGCAAGTCCACGCTGATCCGCTGTATCAACCGGCTGGAGGAACACCAGAAAGGCCGGATTCTGGTCGACGGGACCGAGCTGACATCCGACCTGAAGAACATCGACCGGATCAGGTCCGAGGTCGGCATGGTGTTCCAGCACTTCAACCTGTTCCCGCATCTGACGATTCTGGAAAATCTGACGCTGGCGCCGATCTGGGTGCGCAAGACCCCCAAGAAAGAGGCCGAGGAAGTGGCGATGCACTACCTCAGCAAGGTAAAGATCCCCGAGCAGGCGCACAAATACCCCGGCCAGTTGTCCGGCGGCCAGCAACAACGGGTGGCCATCGCGCGGTCGCTGTGCATGAAGCCCAAGATCATGCTGTTTGACGAACCGACATCCGCGCTTGACCCCGAGATGATCAAGGAAGTGCTGGATACGATGATCGAACTGGCGCAGGAGGGCATGACCATGCTGTGCGTCACCCACGAGATGGGGTTTGCCCAGGCCGTGGCGAACCGGGTCATCTTCATGGATCAGGGTCAGATCGTCGAACAGAACGAGCCCAAGGCGTTCTTCAACAACCCGCAATCGGACCGGACCAAGCTGTTTTTAAGCCAGATCCTCGGGCACTGATCCCGGCAGCGCGGGATGGGTCTTCAGCGCGGTCGCCAACGGTCAGTCCGCCAGATCGTGCGGGATGACAAATGCGGTCACGCGGCCCAGGCCGGGGCGGACCTGGGCCCATGCGGTCAGGTCAAAATCGATCACCGCCGTGGCTGCCGTGGGATAGTCGCGATAGCGCAGGTGGGGCGGGCGGTCGTGCACGATGCCGCAGGCAAAGGTGCCGATGCCGGGGTTGTGGCCGATCATCGCCACCACGGGCGCTGTCGCCTTGTGCAACTCGGCCAGCATCACCACCGCCGGGGCATGGTACAGCGCGGCCAGATACTGCACCTGCGGCTGGGCCGGCAGTTCCGGCAGGATCAGCGCCAGCGTCTGCCGGGTCCGGGTCGCGTCCGAACACAGCACCTGGCCCGGCGCATAGCCGTTCTGCGCCAGCCAGCGCCCGATCCTGGGCGCGTTGTCGCGGCCCCGGTCCGACAGCGGGCGGGCATGGTCGTCCAGGTTCGGGTCATCCCAGCCGGATTTCGCGTGGCGGATCAGGATCAGGCGCAGGGGTGCGGTCGGGGTCATCGCGGATGGAACGCCTTCATGTGAAACGCCGATTGCGCCGCCTGCCGGTTGCCCGCCCCGACCGGGCAGGCGCGGCGGACGCGACAGCCGCCGGTCAGACAATCCGCTCCGGGGCCGGTGTCCAGATAGGCGTGGCAGGCCGCCACGTCATACCTGCCGCCGGCAAAGGCATCGACCGGGCAGGCGGCCATGCAGGGCGCGGCGCAGGTGTCGCAAGGGCGCTGGGCCGGAGTATCGGCCAAGGCTGGGGCCGGAGTATCGGCCAAGGCTGGGGCAGAAGAATCGGCCAAGGCTGGGGCCGGAGAATCGGCCAAGGCTGCGGCCGGAGTATCGGCCAAGGCTGGGGCTGGAGAATCGGCCAAGGCTGGGGCCGGAGAATCGGCCAGGGCGGGGGCAGAAGAATCGGCCAAGGCTGGGGCCAAGGTTCGGGTGAAGGTCGGGGCCAGCGCCTCCTCCAGCCCGATTGCCCCGCGCCACGAGATGAACAGCCCCCGCGTGGCATGCACCAGCAGCCCGACCGGAGAGGTGAACGCCTGACCCGAGCGCAGCGCCCAGGCGGTGAATGGCCGCCACGGCGGGCCGCCAAACGGGAACCAGGCCTTGCCGCCCAGATCGCAGGCCAGCGCCCCGATCACCCGGCGCGACCAGCGGTCCAGCGGGCCGGGCGCGCCATCGCCGAATTCCGGCTGGGCGGTGACATGCGGCCAGAACGCGGGTTCATCGGGCGACAGCAGCACCACACTGCGGATGCGCGGCGGCAGGCCATCGCCGGGCATCACGCTGACAATGCCCGAAACCGTCAGCCGGTGCGCGGCGGCGGCCCGGGTCAGGGCGGCAAGCCGGCTCACCTGCGGCGCGGCTTGACCCGCGGCTCGGTCGAGCGGATCTGCGAGCCTGCGCCATGGTCGGTGAACAGCTCCAGCAGCACCGCATTGGGAATGCGGCCGTCCAGGATCGTCACCGCGCGCACGCCCTGATCCAGTGCCAACAGCGCGGTTTCCGTCTTTGGGATCATGCCGCCCGCGATCACGCCTTCGGCCATCATCCGGCGCACGTCGTCGGGGGTCAGCTGGGTCATCACCTGGCCTTCGGCATTCTTCACCCCTGCCACATCGGTCAGCAGCAGCAACCGGTCGGCTTGCAGCGCCCCGGCAATGGCCCCTGCGGCAGTATCGCCGTTCACGTTGAACGTCTCGTTGTCGGCCATGCCGGTTGCGACCGGGGCCACCACCGGGATGATGCCTGCATTGTACAGATCGCGCAGCACCTGCACGTTCATTTCGACCGGGCGACCGACGAAACCCAGTTCGGGATCGTCGGCCTCGCACACCATCAGATCGTCATCCTTGCCGGAAATCCCGACCGCGCGGCCGCCGGCATCCATGATCGCCTGCACGATGCGCTTGTTCACCAGCCCCGACAGGATCATCTCGACCACTTCGACCGTGGCTTTGTCAGTGACCCTCTTGCCGCGCACGAAGGTCGACACGATGCCCAGTTTGGTCAGCATCTGGTTGATCATCGGCCCGCCGCCATGCACAACCACCGGGTTGACCCCCACCTGCCGCATCAGCACGATATCGCGGGCAAATTCCGCCATCGCCGCATCGTCGCCCATCGCGTTGCCGCCGAATTTGACCACCACCACCGCGCCGGAATAGCGTTGCAGATAGGGCAGCGCCTCCGACAGGGTGCGGGCGGTCAGGGTCCAGTCGCGGTCCATCGATTGCGTCCTCATCGGCTCTTACTCCAGCCCCGCGATGATCGCGCGCAGCACTTCGATCCCGGCACCGGTCTGGGCCGATGTCATCACGATTTCCGGATAGGCGGCGGGGTGTTTCTTCAGCGCACCGCGCACCTGGTTCAGCGTCTGGTCCAGCGCGGCTTCGCGCAGCTTGTCGGTCTTGGTCAGCACGGCCTGGAACGTGACAGCGGATTTGTCCAGCAGGGTCAGGATTTCCTCATCCACATCCTTTACCCCATGCCGCGCGTCGATCAGCACAAAGGCGCGGCGCAGGGTCTGGCGGCCGGCCAGATAGGCTTTCAGCAGCTTTTGCCAGCGTTCGACCACCGGCAGCGGCGCCTCGGCAAAACCATAGCCGGGCAGATCGACCAGATAGTGCCTGTCGCCGGCGGTGAAAAAGTTGATCTCTTGCGTGCGGCCCGGCGTGTTGGACGCCCGGGCCAGCGCACGGCGGCCCGTTACCGCGTTGATCAGGCTGGATTTGCCGACGTTGGACCGCCCGGCAAAGCACACTTCAAGCCTGTCGGCAGGCGGCAGGCCCGCCATCGCGACCACGCCCTTGAGGAAATTCACCTCGCCCGCGAACAGCATCCGCCCAGCCTCGCGCTGGGCGGCGTCGGGTTCGGCGGCAAGGGGAAAAGTCAGTTCCACCCGGTTACCCCTGGCTGTGGCCCCGGGGCTGCATCTATTTGCCCCGGGGTTTCTTGTCGGTATTGGCGGAATTGGCGGTTGTGGCGGTTGTGGCAACGGCAGGCGCGCGGCGAAAGCTGGCGGTGATGTTGCCGAACAGATCGGGCTTGTGCCCGTGGCCGCGCATGATGGCGTATTGCTGGCTGAAGGTGATGATGTTGTTGGCGATCCAGTAGATCACCAGACCCGACGAAAAGCTGCCCAGCATGAACATGAATATCCACGGCATCCAGGCGAACACCATGCGCTGGGTCGCATCGGTCGGCTGCGGATTCAGCTTTTGTTGCAACCACATCGAGACGCCCAGGATGATTGGCAGGATGCCCAGGAACACCAGCGCCAGGATGCTGCCCTGCGCCGGGGCGGCCCAGGGAAACAGGCCGAACAGGTTGAACAGGGACGAGCTGTCGGGTGCCGAAAGGTCACGGATCCAGCCGATCCAGGCGGCGTGGCGCAGTTCGATCGTGACGAAGATCACCTTGTACAGCGAAAAGAAGATCGGGATCTGGATCAGGATCGGCAAGCACCCTGCTGCGGGGTTCACCTTGTTGTCCTTGTACAGTTTCATCATCCCGCTTTGCAGGGCCTGCCGGTCCTCGCCCGCCTTTTCCTTCAGCTTTTCCATCTCGGGCTGCAATTCCTTCATCTTGGCCATCGAGACGTAGGATTTGTAGGCCAAGGGCAGCACCAGCGCCTTGATCACCAGCGTCAGCGCGATGATCGACCAGCCCATGTTGCCGATCAGCGCATGCAGATGATGCAGCAGCCAGAACATCGGTTTGGTCAGGAAAAAGAACCAGCCCCAGTCGATGGAATCCAGGAATCCGGCGATACCGGCGGATTGATAGTCGCGGATCGCCTCCCACTCCTTGGCACCGGCGAACAATTGGGTGGCCACCGCGATGGTGGCCCCGGGGGCCACGGTTTCGGTGGCATACACGGTTTCGGTTTGCAGGATATCGGTCGCGGGCAGATAGCGCACGGTCGAGCGGAAGGCGCGGCCCGGGGTCGGGATAAGGGTCGTCATCCAGTATTTGTCGGTGAACCCGATCCAGCCGTCGGCGGCGACCTCGATCACATCGGCCGGGGTGCCGCGCGCGTCGGGGTCCATGTCGGGCATGTCGCCGTAGTTGATTTCCTGCAGTCGGCCGTCCGACATCCGCACCACGCCTTCGTGCAGCAGATAGTTCGACGGCGTCGCCTCGCGGCCATGGCGGGCGATGATGCCATAAGGGGCCATGGCGACCGGGGCGGCAGTGCTGTTGGTCACGGTCTGGGTGATGGTGAACATGTAGTTCGCATCGATGGCGATGGTGCGGTGAAACACCAGTCCCGCGCCATTGTCCCAGATCAGGGTGACAGGGCTGTCCGGCGTCAGGTCAGTGCCGGTGTCCACTGCCCACAACGTATCGGGGCCCGGCACAGCCTGGGGCGACAGGCCGTCGGCGGCGGCCCAGCCATACACGGCATAGTAGGCATGCCCCCCGCCCCCGATGGGCGTCAGCAGGCGGACATCCTCGGTGCCGTCCAGCACGGTCTGATAGCCGGTCAGCAGCAGGTCGTCGATCCGCCCGCCTTGCAGCGAGATCGAGCCCGCAAGGCGCGGCGTGGCGACGGTGATGCGCGGCACCTCGGCGGCGGCGGATGTGGCCAGCAGCGTGGCATCACCGGCGGCGGGGGTGGCGGCAGGCGTGGCGGTGCCGGTGGTGGCGCTGGCCGTCGCCGGATCGGTGGTCGCCGGCACCGGCGTTTGTGGGGGAAACAGCAGGAACCAGGTGAGGATCACCAGAAAGCTCAGCACTGTCGCCAGGATCAGATTCTTGTTCTGGTCGTCCATAAGTCGAGGTCCGCCTTATCGCCGCAAGACAAGCCGCTTCAACAGGCCGGGGGGCAAAGGTCAAGGGGATTTGGGGCCGACCGGGTCGGCATGGGGTCACAGATCGGGTCTGCGACGCCGCCGGGCACCTTTCGGCGCGCGGCCTTTGGCCGTCGCACCCGGCCGCGCGCTGCAAAGACGGCCGCGCAGACCAGTGCCGGTGCCGGGCGCGACGGGCGCGGGGCTTGGCGGGCCCCGGCGGCGCGGGGCGGTTGCGCACCGCGGTCGCCGGTACTGGCCCGTCAGGCGCAGGTGGCCTGCCGGGCTGCTGATGACGCTGGCGCGATTGTGTAACGCGTTGGGGGGCCAGGGCGCGACTGGTCCGAGTGTCGGCAGGCCCCTGCGGCGAAGGGCGGTTGCGCGCCACCGCCGCAGGGGCGATTGCCGCACTTCGCCGCTGTGCGGCTTGCGGCGCTGGCGCGATTGCGCTGGCGCGCTGCGGCGGCAGGGCGCGACTGGTCCGGGGGCCTTTGTCAGGCCTTGGCGGCGAACGCGGTAGCATCCCAACACCGCCTGTGCGGTCGC
>Ga0105044_10008464_pt1 | contig 14118 bp, 13 predicted proteins | sample MAT01_FD_78092 | JGI IMG/M metagenome (GOLD analysis project Ga0105044, IMG submission 78092) | Freshwater microbial communities from Lake Fryxell liftoff mats and glacier meltwater in Antarctica - MAT-01 | ecosystem: Environmental > Aquatic > Freshwater > Ice > Liftoff microbial mat | place...
TAAATGCTGGGCTTTTTCGTAGGAGTTTGGAGACTCTATGGGAAAGGAAGGGCGATCGCCCCCATCCAGTGGTTCACCCAGTAGTTCCCCGACGACGCCTAATCCACGGCTTATAGCCGCAGCCATGATTTATAGGACACTTATCTGTCATTCCCGCGCAGGCGGGAATCCATCTTGAGAGTCGGGCAACCCATGGATTCCCGTTTCCACGGGAATAACGCTGGTATGGCCTAAACTTTGTGAATATGGCCATACCTTAATAAATACTAGAAAAAATAAAAGGCTAAATTTAGAGCTTTCCGTATTTTTACGATTGGCACCGATGGGTTTTCGCAAAGATTCCCGGAATACTCCCCTGTATGATTGGAGGTAATCCCATAGTTCATTGACCGTCCAATTATCCATCAGTGTTATTGTTGGTCATTTGAGACACCTGTTTATTCATTCACAGACTGAGACAATTAATTCCCCATTTTTTAGGTCAAAACCGTTCAACGTGTGCTGAATCTCCTTGATTATTAACGCTTAACCCTGTTGATTTCTTGCTGTTTTTTTAGGTGAAATGTTTGGCGATCGCGGCACAAAAGACACCCCTACTGCGTCAAACCCCCTAACACCAATTTTCTGACTTGTGATAATGAAGGAATGCTCTCATAGTGGCGGCGGTCAGCTCTGACCGGAGTGACTCAGATCTTAATAATTGAAGGCCAAGCGCCGCTTTCTACAGACATTTAATCCACTTCATGATCCAACCCTAAGCCAAAAGACCCAAGCTGATGGATCTAAGCACAGGGAATTCTTACTGCGCCATGTGTTGGGGCGATCGCTCCTCTCCCCATGAATCGGTTTTTATTTCTGCGCTCAGAAATATTAAGACCTCGTGATTATGGGCGATCGCGTCCAAAATACTTCAAACCTTCCAGCTTTCCAACTTTTCAGAAACATGCAACAGGATAATTACCTATTTGCAAAGTTTTAGGAAGTCCGATCCGTCTGCCCAAAAACGGGCAATAATGTTCTCTTAGCAGTGAAAATATCTGTAGTTATGAAACGTCTTCTCCGTAGTTTTACGACTCTAGCTGCTGTTGCCTTGGGTGCCTTTTCCATGCCTGACCTTGCAGTCTCTGCAACCTTCGGTCAGCAAGAGGTAGACCAAAGTCGCTTTGTAGCCTTCTCATCCCGTGGTATTACCACCCGCCAACTCATCATTATTGAGCAAGTTGCTGACACCCGCGCCTGTTGGAGCGAGGGCGTCAATTCTCCGATCCTAATCGAGCCACTCCTACTCAACTTCGATTTTTCTGGCATTTGCCGCCGCAGTACCGATCGCAACGGCTACTCCATTCGCGTCAACGGACAAGATTTAGGCTTGGCCTACACGCTGCGGGTATTGCCCCGTGAGGCAGATTTGGTTCTAGTTGGCATCCCTAACAACCGAGATAGCCCCACCCTCGAAATCGGTCGGTCGGGTGGCCTCACCAACGACTTTGCCAAAATTGCCCTCGCACCCGGCTGGCGCTTCACTCGCCGAACCTTCGGAGACCAGGTTCTCGGCCATGTCTACCTCACCTACGAAGGGCAGTTTCCCCCTGGCGATGTAGGCACCAACCCCACCCCACCCGGAGGAGGGTCTACGCCCGTGCCACCGAGCACCTCGCGCTTTACCGATGTGCGGGGCGACATCTACTTCAACGATATTCAGCGCGCCGTTGAGATAGGCTTTATTGCTGGGTTTGAAGATAACACCTTCCGTCCGCAACAAACCCTCACACGGGAGCAACTGGTGTCGATGGTGTTAGATGCCCTCAACCAGGTGCCCAATGCCAACCTGCGGGTGCCCACCCAAGCCAGTGGCAACCCCTACCGCGACGTCAATGCAGCCCGCTGGAGTGCAGCCAAGATCCAGTTTGCCCGCGACAACAACATTGTCAGCGGCTATGAAGACGGAACCTTCCGCCCCGATCGCCCTGTGACTCGAGCCGAGTTGATTTCCGTATTGCGGCGAGCTTCAAGCTACGCCCAAACCATGCGAGGATCCTCCGCCACCTTGTTGCCAACGCAGCAACCCAGAGCCTTCAGCGACACCGCCAACCACTGGGCTAACAGCCAGATTAGCGAAATGTCTGCGTTCTGTGGCGTTGCGTCTCCGCTCAATGAGCAAGGCAACCAGTTTGCCCCCAACAACCCCTCATTCCGCAACTACGCGGCGGCGGCAACCCTGCGGATGCTCAATTGCGTGCAACTCCCCGAGTAAAAGCCCCAAGGCATTTCATCGCACTGAAAGTGAAAGCTGAAAGTGAAAGCTGAAAGTGCTGCAAGCTGAAGATGGTGGAGGCTGAAGATGCTGCAAGCTGAAGATGGTGAGACAGGCATAACGCATGGCCAGCCTCGCAACGGAATCAGCCTCGTAACGGAATCAGCCTCGCAACAGAATCGAGATCACGAAATTGGGAGGCGTTCTTTGCCTCCCAGTTTTTTAAAGAAACGGCTTGCAGGCAAGACTGGCCCAGATATGGCGGTAGCCCTGATCGATAGAATCTGTCTCCGTCATTCTTGCGGAGGCAGGAATCTAGCTTCAGGCTCGTGGGATCAATGGATTCCTGTTTTCACAGAAATGACGCCAGGATGTCCTAGGACGCATGACCAAACAACGCAATCCTCATCCTCCCTTCACCCTACCCTGGGCAGCTTGCTGATTGCTCATTTAGAGGCTGGGCTGGATTGCAAAGTCAACGTCCTCTAGAAATCGGCACTCTGTTCAAGGGCTTACAACAGTTTGACGCTCTCTTTCAAGGTTGGGTTTTAGCTCATGCCCAAGATTTATAGCCATAGTCACACTGGTTAGGACATCAAGAAACCCTTAAAACGTTCAAACGCTTGAACGTTCATTTGGAAAATGTCTCAACCAGACTGGCTACAGCTATGGATACACGGTCGCCCAAATGAGGAGAAGGGCAGCCAGCTTCAAGGGTCAGGGCTACGCTGGGATATACCCGATTCTCAAGATAGACGAACGAACAAAACCTATCTGGCGATCGCCCATGCACTCAGTGATCTCTCAAGCTCGTTTATGATCTGGCTGGACGATCAAAAGAGCGTAAAAAATTCCTGGATTTTTGATCCAAGGACAGAAGAGATAGGTCTCATCTCAAGATAGAACTAGGTCGTTGGGTGCTTAGCCACGGGCGCGTTCTAAGAACATCATCATCAAGATGCTCAACAGGACGGTTACTTCCTCGTTGTTCTTCATCTGATCGACTTTCTTAATGGTGAAAATACGAGATAAAAACGCCGGAACCTTTTCTAAGCGCATGACCACTGTGCCATCCGATACACGGGTCACCAGGTATTTAGGGTTGAACATGTAGCCTGTAAACAAGCCAACAACGGGAATTTCTGAGAATAGAGAATCAAAAACCTTTACCCAAGAGTTTTCTTCTGTAATGGTAAACGTTGGCATCTCGCTGTTGCCTTCAGCAATATCGTAGTGAGCTTTCCAAATAGAACGGAGTCCCTTTCGCTTCACAGAACCAAGTTCCACACTATTTGAATCACGAAAATGGTAACGCGCAGAAAAGTCAATAATTCGATCGGCACGAATGGAGTAGAGTTGATTGGTTCGCTGTTCGTCAGAAAATACTCCAATATCTTCCTTGAATTTGAACAACTTTTGGCGAACACAAAAAAGAAGATTCTCTTGCTGATCTACAACGGTGAGTTGAGGTGCAAGGGTGAATAACTTAAAGGTGAGTTTTAGCGGATAATCCATACAGGGTGTACCAGGTGTTATTGGGTGAATAGAAATAATGGGCTGGGTTGCAAAAACGACTAGTTCTGCTGTGATTGTTCTAGTCAATAGCTGAAGCTTCTTCGCCTCCCAGGGCTTCTGTCACCTGTGGGACTCAGTCCGTTTCGATGACCTAACCCATCTATTAGCTCCAGATATCCAGGAAAGACCTAGCCATGCTGATTAATAATTCATTGGTAGCTTAGCGTTTTCCGGCTTCAGGAAAAGTAATGTTTTGTAGCAAGCCTCAGTAGATTCTCGCAATCTAGCCTTTAGGAACTCGCCAGAAAGTAATGTACCCGCTGATCGGACTTTCTCTCTGCGGGAGACGCTGCGCGAACGACTGCGCTCAGCCCTCGATCACGGAAGGTTGAGCGCAGTCGAAACCTGACCAATTGGCACACCATGAACCCGTAGATCCCTTACCGAGGATCTTGCGAAAAAATCAGCACACTGTAAGGGCCAATAGACAAGGCTCCGTGCCAAGGAAACCCGTCATAGGAACCAACCTCGGCTTGAACATCGGTACTCGGATGGTTTTGGAAGTCGTCGCTGTAGCCTTCCCAGTCACTGTTGAAGCGGAGCTTCCAGGTTCCGGATGCCGGAAACCCAATGGTGTAGTTGTCTTGCGCTCTGTGGAAAAAATTGGCGACGACGACGACATCATCCGTGGCAACGCCTTGATCCCAGCGATGGAAGGCGATGACTTTGCAGTCTTCGTGCAAATGGTAAACCTGGGTATATTGCCCGCAGAGGCCTCGGGTCAACCCATCACGGTTGAGGCGCAGCCGGATGAGGTCGCGGTATAACCGGACGATGCCATGAAATTCTTCGCGTTGATCCCAATCGACGGGTACCGTATCGCGAAACCATCCGCCTTCGAGGAATTCTTGCCCCTGAAATAGCATGGGAATGCCAGGAGCGGTAAACACCAAGGCTGCCGCTAGAGTCGAACGTTTGCGGGCATACCAGCCTTTGGGATCATTCGGGCTAATTTCTTGGGGAACGCGGGCACTGCCATTGGCCACCGCATCGTGGGATTCACTATAAATCACCCGCTCGAAGGCATCATCGTTGTAGCGGTAGCAAATGGCATCCCGAATTGCGGCCAGGGAGCGTTGATGGTCTTGGGTCGTGATTACCGCCTGTCGGATCGGGTGAACGAACATGGCATCCCACTGGGATCCAAACCCGGCTCCGCCATCATCGACCTCTTTGGTTAGCCACTTATTGTTTTGCAGATCCTCTGCGATCGTAATTCGTCCTGGAAATTTCTGTGATATTTCGCGATTGATCCATTGCAGTAGACTCCATCCTTCGGGCAGATCCCGTTCGGTGGAACCATCGATGGTGTGGATGAATTGGGTTGCATCGAAGCGGAAGCCATCAATGTGGTATTCCTCTAGCCACATTGAGATATTGTCTACCAGATATTGCCGCACCTCGCCGCGTCCGTAGTCAGGTCGAGTTTCGCCCCAAGGTGTATTGGCTCGATCGTCGTTGTAGAAGTAGATGCCGCCGCGATCCTGCTCAGACCAGCCATCAAATTGCCACAGGTCAAGATCGCTGGGGCCTAAGTGGTTATAAACCACGTCTAAAATCACAGCAATGCCAGCTTGATGGGCGCGCTTAATGAATTGTTTGAAGGCTAATGGCCCGCCGTAGTTGATTTCTACGGAGAAAATATGGGCGGGATTATAGCCCCATGAGCGATCGCCCGCAAATTCGCCAATCGGCATAATTTGAATGGCATTGATCCCCAGCTTTTTGAGATAGCCTAACCGCGCCGACACCGAGGGGAAATTGCCCTGTTCTAGGTGAATATCTTCTTGATCGTTGAATGTGCCGACATGGAGTTCATAAATCACCAACTCATTCCAGGGTGCCAGATGGAAGTCATCCCCTTGCCAGTTAAAGCGGGTGTCATGAACGATGGCATTGCCCACTGAATGGGTGACTTCACGGGCATAGGGGTCGATGCGACTCAATTCACCGTGGGGAGTGCTTAGCAAAAAGCGGTATTGATCGCCAACCTTCGCCTCAGCCACGCTGGTATACCAGTATCCCGATTCCTCTGCACGTAGGGGATGCTGGGCACTATCCCAGTTATTGAAGGAACCGATGACAGAGACTTGCTGGGCGTGGGGTGCCCAAACACGGAAGGCTACACCTTGAGCGTGCAAAATGGAACCCATTCCCTTGATAGGAGTGTTAGCGATTATGATTCCTCCACTCAAGAATGATTCGATCTGTTGGGCGATCGCGCAGGTTTTGGGTTGGCTGAGATCTCTCTGATCCATCTGCCCCCACTGCGGGTTAACCGCTTAACCAACTGGTTACTAGGCCGTGATTGCTGTTGTTGGATTGATGGCGATCGCCCCAGCCCAAAGGGTCAACCGAGTATAGAGTATAAAATAAAGCTTGTGAATTTCTGTCTGTCGAGAAACGCAAAAGAGACTAGGAAATTTAGTTCAGTTAGGATTCTATGATGGGTTTCCTAATAGTAAATAATAATCGTAGCAGAAATCAAGAAAAATAAATATATTTGTTTGTGATGGCTAAATTATAAATGCCAATTTATATCTCATTTATCCAGATTTGAAATTTTATAAGTCATGGGTTTATTTAGCTCTATCATCTTGTTTCAAAGAATACCTTCATGATAGAAAAGATGATTTTTGATAAGTAGAAACTCTAGCTTGTAACTATGTTATGGAAAGCCTGTTTCTTTTGAGAGAAAGAATTTCGAAGCAATCCTTTCTCTCAATGCTCTTCATTTCACGGGCAAATGAGAATTGCGATCTGCGGGGATCTAGATTCCGCGCCGCCCCACAAATAAGTTATAGACAATGCCAATGAGTGCCAAGACCAAGAGTAGATGGATTAGACTCCCTCCGATTTGGATAGAAAATCCTAATAACCAAAGAACGATGAGAACGACAACAACAGTCCAGATTAAATTCATAACTTTCTCCGCAGTTCAAATAAATGAGATAGAAATCTGGTCGGCTTGAAAAATTTGAGAGTAGCGAGACGGTAAGTCAGGCTTATTGATCCAATTAGCTCTATAGACGGTGAGAAACCATTGGGGCATAAATATTTTATTGATTTATACCCCCTGACTTTTCTAAGGATTATAGAGCAACGCGCAAAGGCTATTGGCTGGAACGTCACTGATAACCAAAGTGTTCAGATTGTCACCTATCAATCATTGGTGAAAATGTCTTGAACAGCCTCTTTCACATCTTCTACGGCATTGCGAGCTTGACTTTCGACTTGCTTAGCTTTGCCAGAAACTTGATCTTTACGGTTGCCAGTTACGTTCCCACTTGCTTCTTGAGCTTTGCCTTCTAGATTAGTGGTGGCGGCTTTTGCTCTTCCGGGCAGTTTCGCATTATTTTTTACATCTTCTGCCGCATTGCGAGCCTGACTTTTAGATTGCTTGACCTTGCCCATGAGCTGATCTTTAGGATCCCCCGTCACATTGCCAAGGGCTTCTTGGGCTTTGCCTTCTAGATTAGTGGTGGCGGCCTTAACACGATTCATGGTTGCCAATTGAAACTGGGGCTGTCCATTCAACTGACTGGATAGAGTGGCTGCTAAGCTGTCAGCTGAGCTAACTCCAAATGTGATAGCGACTGCTAGCAAAAAAGTTAGGCTTAGGGAAAGGAAAAAGTTGCGAAATGCTTGAAACGAAATCATCTTAGACTCCAAAAAAGATAGAACAGATCAATAGATAGAGCTATTACTTTTTTACCAACTATCAATGCATTCAGAAATGGACTATCTCATTTTTTGATGAGTTAAACTCTGAAAGAGCTAAATTGTGAAGTAATAGCCTATATCCATTGTTATGGTTTGCGAGAGAGCTACTTTTTGAAATAGCTCTTTTGTCAGAGAAGGGTGTTGCTAGGAGAAGGGCGATCGCCCTCCTCCTCTCCTTCGTCACCCTTCTCAGGATTAGTAGTACTAGCTTTTCTTAACGTTGCTGAGTACTTCTTCAACCTTTTCAACAGCCGGTGACTTGGATCGATCCGAACGGATCATCTTGTCACGATTTGCAGAACCTTGTACCTCATTGATTCCTCTCTCATTAGACTTTGTGACGCCTTGAGGATTATCAATGGCCTGTTGACTCTTGATGCCAATCTCGTCGAGTTGGACTGTTCCTTCTTCTGGGCTGGCCGGTGTTGTTTTGGCTGCGAGGCTTGAGCAACCGCCCGCAAAGAACATTACTGCACAGAGGATGCTAGATAAGACTAACCGGATGGGGCGGATAGAAGATAGCAATTCAGAAATACGTTTCATTTCAAAGTTCTCCAACGTAATACACAACACAGATCACCGTTCACTTGCCTGGGGATCAAATTGAGATAAAATCTCTTTGAGATACAAAGACCAGCCGCTTAAAAAGCTGATTTCTGTGTACAGGGAGTGAATCGTTTTTGCGGATACTAGAATCTGACGAGCAGAACCGAAATCGTTACAGATTAAGCGCTTCTACGGGTCAATGCGCCATAGAGAAAGATAGCGATAATTGCGCCCAAAACGGCGATGAAAACGCCAGGAATACTCAAACCAGGGGCAGCTAACTGCAGGGTTCCGGTGGTAAAAAAGGTGTGCAAGGAGCCACCGATAAATGCGCCCACAACGCCCAATAGCATCGTTGAAAGCCAGTCGCCGCCTTGACGACCAGGAACAATGGCTTTGGCGATCGCCCCTGCGAGCAACCCTAAAATAATCCAAGCAATGATATTCATGAGCTAATTCTCCAAATTCTGATGGTTTTACTAATTGTTTGGTCACAGTCAAACATCTAACTGTCTAGTTTCTTTCTAGGGAAAGATGGCTAGAAATATGCTTAGAGCGAGATGAAACATCTAAAGCAAGATGAAACATGATTTGCTTAAACAGATGGGTTAAACCCCTACGGCTTTTTTGCCAAGTTTTGCTTTGCGGCCATCAGCTTCTACGGCTTCTCCTTCAATAAAGGATCGGAGCATCCAGGAAATTTCCTCATGTTGAGCCATTAACCCTGTGAGGAAATCAGTGGTGCCGTCATCTTTAAAATCATTGCTGCATTGCTCAATCTGCTCACGCAAATTCCGCACAATCTGCTCATGATCATCGAGTAATTGAGACACCATTTCTGTCGCACTGGGGATTTGACCTGCATGTTCTTTTAAAGAACAGATTTTCAGGAATCCTTCCATCGTTCCCACGGGATATCCGCCTAACGTTCTAATGCGCTCTGCAATCACATCAACATTGATGGTGAGGGCTTCATAATGCGCCTGCCATAGTTTGTGGAGGGTCATAAATTGTGGCCCCACAATATCCCAGTGGCATTTCTTAGTCTTGACAAGCAGTAAGTAAGTATCAGCTAAACCTTGGTTTAGTAGGTGAATAACACCCTGACGCTGTTCATCACTGAGTCCAATATTGATGGTTCGCATGGATGACTCTCCTGGGATAAAGGAATGAGTGTATATAGCCAAAGAGACCTTCCAAAAGTTTTATCAAAACCTTTTTGTTCAAATTTTGAGGGTAATTTTTATCCCTTAAAATGAATCATTAATCTCTAGGACGGCACCTATTCCTGTTGATGACGTACTCCTTCTCTCATGGCTGTAGAACTCAGTTCCCTCGAATTAAATTCAAAGGGTGTATGGAGTCTTGGGAGAAGGATAAACATTAATAATGAACGAGAAGGGTTAGAGATCTGCTAGACAAGATCAGACTTTCTAGATCTAGAAACTAGATCAAAGAATTATCCGCTTCACTTTCAATCAAAATGTTGTATTTGAAACTGACTTGACTGGCTGGAATGTGATTTTCTTCCTGTCATCGCTGCTTCTTTTATAACTTTAATAGGCGATTGTTTCATTTCCTGAATGAGTTGATGCCGGTTGGTTGAATTGATTGAATACGATACAAAACTTGAGACATTTCACGATGGAAGCCGTAATTAGACTGAAGACACCTATGCAAAGAGCCTAGCGTTCCTCTGCCTGAAGGGAGGGTGAGGGCTTTCACTCAGGCTGTAGACCAACATTCAATACGGTTGAATACGCTGAAGCACAGAGATCCTATGAGCAATAAAAAAAGCCCGGACGGGCATGAATGCTGCGCGTCCGGGCTTTTGGGGGAACAAGATTAGTAGGGCCACACCCAGTTGGTGATTTCGTCCTTATCCATGCCCTCTTCGTAGGCGTAGTTACGGTGCTCGATGATGGCATTGCGCATCCGCTCGCGGACATGGGCAGCCCGAGAGCCGAGTTTTTCGACGCGATCAATGACATCCATCACGAGGTGAAAGCGATCGATTTCGTTGTTGATCGCTAGCTCCAATGGGGTATTGATGTTGCCTTTCTCCTTATAGCCACGCACATGGATGCGGTCTTGATGGGTGCGGCGATAGGTGAGCTTGTGGATCAGCCATGGGTAGCCGTGGAAGTTGAAAATAACCGGCTTATCGGGGGTAAACAGATTGTCAAACTCCCGGTTGGTAAGGCCATGGTCATGTTCTTCGTGGGGCATCAAGGTAAGTAGATCGACAACATTAATGAACCGCACTTTAAGGTACGGGAACTCTTCCCGCAAGATGGCGGTGGCGGCAAGGGCTTCCCTGGTCGGAACATCTCCGCAGCAGACCATCACCACATCTGGCTCATCTGGTTCTGTGCCACAGTCGTCGTTGCAGGCCCAGCCCCAAATTCCTAACCCCTTGGTGCAATGCTTAATGGCCTCATCCATGCTGAGGTATTGCAAGTGCTTTTGCTTGTCGGCGACGATCACGTTGGTATAGTTGGTGCTGCGGAGGCAGTGGTCTGCCACTGAAAGCAGGCAGTTGGCATCGGGGGGGAAGTAGATCCGCACTACATCGGGGCTTTTGTTGGTAACGAGGTCTACAAACCCAGGGTCTTGGTGCGAAAATCCGTTGTGGTCTTGTCGCCAGACGGTCGAAGATAGGAGCGTATTCCAGGAGGCAATGGGGGCACGCCATGGCACTTCATGCTTACAAATGTCGAGCCATTTTGCATGTTGGTTGAACATCGAGTCGATGACATGGGCAAAGGCTTCGTAGGTGTGGAAAAAGCCGTGCCGTCCGGATAGCAAATAGCCTTCCATCCAGCCGACTAGGGTGTGTTCGCTGAGCATTTCCATGACGCGGCCATCGGTGGCGAGTTGGCTGCCATCGAGGTCTTCTGGAAGCATCTCTGCCATCCAGGTTTTTTTGCTCACTTCATAGATGGCGGTGAGGCGGTTAGACCCGGTTTCATCGGGGCCAAAGACGCGGAAGTTGGTCATGTTTTGCTGCATGACATCTCGCAGGAAGCGGCCTAGGGGTTCGGTGTTGCCAACTTCGATGGTGCCCGGTTTGATGACCTCGACGGCATAGGTGAGGTCACGAAAGTTGGGCATCCGCAATTCTTTGCGAACGAGGCCGCCGTTGGTGATGGGGTTGGCTCCCATCCGAAGGTTGCCGGTGGGGGCGAGGGCTTTGAGTTCGGGCAGCAGCGTGCCGTTTTCATCAAACAGCTCTTCGGGTTTATAGCTGCGCAGCCATGCTTCGAGAATCCGTAGGTGTGCTTCGTTGGTTTGCAGATCGGCCATGGGAACTTGGTGCGATCGCCAAAACCCTTCTACTTTATGGCCATCAATTTCGGCGGGGGCTGTCCAACCCTTGGGCGATCGCAGCACAATCATCGGCCACCGAGGACGCTGGGCCACCCCTGTCGAACGGGCTTCCTGCTGAATGTCCTTGATCTCTTGGATCACCGTATCTAGGGTGGCGGCCATCGCCTGGTGCATATAAGCCGGATCTGACCCTTCCACAAAATAGGGCTTGTAGCCATAGCCCCGAAATAGACTCTCTAGCTCTTCATGGCTAATCCGTGCCAGCAGAGAGGGATTGGCGATTTTATACCCATTGAGGTGCAAAATCGGCAACACCGCTCCATCACGAATGGGGTTGAGAAATTTGTTGGAATGCCATGCTGTGGCAAGAGGGCCAGTTTCGGCCTCGCCATCGCCCACTACCGCTGCCACAATCGTATCGGGGTTATCAAAGGCGATCCCGTAGGCATGGGAAAGACTGTAGCCCAGTTCTCCCCCTTCATGGATCGATCCGGGGGTTTCTGGGGTGCAGTGACTCCCGATCCCGCCAGGAAAGGAAAACTGCTTGAAGAACTTAAACAACCCTTCTGCATCTTCACTCTTGTCAGGGTAGACCGCCGTGTAAGCTCCTTCTAAGTAAACCGGAGCCAACACCCCTGGCGCTCCATGCCCTGGCCCTGCAACGTAGACCATGCTTTGGTTATAGGCTTTGATGATGCGGTTTAAATGCACGTAGATAAAGGATAAACCAGGGCTTGATCCCCAATGCCCCAAGAGCCGCTTTTTAACATGCTCTGCCTTCAAGGGTTGCCGTAACAGCGGATTATCTTTGAGGTAAATCATCCCCAATGCCAAGTAGTTGCACGCCCGCCAATAGGCATTGATGTTATGTAGCTCGTTTTCAGTCAACGGTTGGTTGGTGGTCGTCAATCGTTCAGGACTGGATACCATGATGACTCTTACTCCAAAACAGTTTGCGGGTAGCAAGGCTTACCTAAATATATTTAGATAAGCCCATTGCTAGAAAAAAGTTGAAGGGATTGGGGCTGATAGTTGGAACTGTGGGCTGATAGTTGGAGCCGATAGATGCTGCGGCTTAAATTAGGGTGGTTGATTTTGAGGTTAGCTGGATGCGGCTTGCCCATCATGGGCTAGCACAGTCAGAGTCTAGCAGGCAAACTCTAACCCCTGCTTAAAGCCAGGAGCGCGTTAGACCCAGCCAATACGTTCCTAAACGAGAGGGTAGTCCTAAAGGGCGTTGCTGAATAGCACTATGATTTTGCCAGATTTAGGAGAGTGCCATAAGGCTTTCAGAACCCGTTTCATAGCCGGATTCAGCAACCCCAATTCTTTTATCCGTTTTAGCCTCAGATTAAAATCTGGCACCTCACAACCTAAGTTTTGCCTCCCCGTTTGTCCCAGTCCTACAAGCGATTCCGGGAACCGGTATTCCTCTTGGCCATCAAGATGTGTTGACACACCGGAATACCCAGGTAAAAATACTGATCATATCTGATACAAATGCTGTGCCGCTGTACAGCCTTCTGAGTTATCAAAATCGCCCACAGATCTTGTCAAATAATCGGATGTCGATTTTTCGGAATCCATATTTTTCCAGTTGTGGTTGTTTCCAGACGTTCATCGACAAACACAGTCGTTTGTTGTTTATTTGGCATTTACAAAAACTATGAAGTATTTACTACCTTGCCTTGCTCTTCTTTCAGGCGGAGCTTTGCTGATCGGAAGTGTTGGCTCTGTTGCGATGATGGCTCCTGCGATCGCCGCTCCTTCTACCAGCACAGAAACCAAGCAAGGGCGTCAACGGGTTGTTGTTCTAGATTTCGATTATTCTGCCACCAGCGATTCCAACTACTACGAGTCTTACTGGCGGAGGGGCCGGGCATCGGGTATTAGCGATTTGGTGGTCAATGCATTAGTGGATGAAGGTACCTACACCATCATTGATAACAGTATTGTTGGAGCGCAGCGGGGCTATGTCACCGATGTCTCTAGGGCTGTTGCCATTGGCCGAGAAGTCGGGGTGGATTACGTCATCATCGGCTCTGTTACTGAATTTAACGTGGAAACCGAAACCTCTGGCGGTGGTTTTCTGGGAATTGGGGCACGAGGGCGTGAAACAACCGCTAATGTAACGCTCACAGCTCGTATGGTCAGTACTGCCGATGGCGCTATCATCTCTAGCATGAGCGGAGAAGGCTCAGTCGATGATAGTTCTACCAGTATTTCCATTCGCGGTATTGGTGGCGGCTCCAGCAGCAATCGTGAGGATGAGTTACTCAGCGAAGCCGTTGAACAAGCAGTGGCTACTCTAATCGAAGATATGAGCAACTGAGACCCATCAAAACCTGAGCAACCCAAGTGGGTAAACTCGTTGCACAAGTTCCTGGGTGTAAGCCTCGTTGTGGCGAGTTTACCCTCTATCAAGGTGGAGCGTGTTGTCACCCTGTAAGAAGTTAGTCATCACGCCAAAATAGTCAGACGAGTAAAGTGTCTGACTATTGGCGGGGGTTGGTTTCGCATCACGCGACAATCCTTGGTTGGCCAGAGATGATCGATGGCAACGATCGATGGCAACGTTGGGCTATGGTCCTTACCACGGGCAACGATGCGGGTGGCTATTCTTCTAAAACAAGAAGTAGCGCTGGGCCATGGGGAGCACCTCGGCGGGTTCGCAGGTGAGGAGTTCGCCA
>Ga0105044_10008465_pt1 | contig 14118 bp, 9 predicted proteins | sample MAT01_FD_78092 | JGI IMG/M metagenome (GOLD analysis project Ga0105044, IMG submission 78092) | Freshwater microbial communities from Lake Fryxell liftoff mats and glacier meltwater in Antarctica - MAT-01 | ecosystem: Environmental > Aquatic > Freshwater > Ice > Liftoff microbial mat | place...
TCAAACTGTCTGCTAAGTTTGCAGTAGGTTTCTTTGTCTCGCGCTAATAGCAATATACCAGATGTTTCTAAATCTAATCGGTGTACTGCTGTTATTTGATTTGAAGAATCATAAAATAAGTTTTGTAAACGGCTGGTAACGCTATCTTGATTGTGGAAATAGCGACCGGGAACTGAGAGCAGATTTGAAGGCTTGTTGCTAACAATTAACCATTTGTCTTGATAAATAATTTCTACAACTTGCGGGTTATTTATTATTGCATTTTTTTCAAGAAATGGCAAAATTTCCGTTTCAGAATCGGGAGAATTGTCACAATACAAATGATTGTTGGTAGGGCGGGCATCTTCCCCGTTTGTCAAAGATTTATTTTGATCCAATCCAGAAAGCAAAAAACCCATCAACGGCTGACACCGATCGCCACAAGCACCATAAAATTCCCCTTGAATCTTATCTCCAGAACTCGGCCCCCACCAAAACTCTGCCATTGCTAGGGGTTTTAAATTATTTGCAGCAGCATAGTGCAGCAATTTGGGCGCGCAACAATCGCCCGTTCCCGTGGGAATAGCACCCGCAGGCATCAATTGCAAGATCGATCGCGATTTACCCAAAAAATTCACCAGCGTATAAGCCGCGTGCATCTGCGCCTGAAGTTCGCGGGAAAGTTCTTTTCGCTGCTTTTTCAGCGCCCGCATCCGCTCATCGGCAGCTTCAATTAAGAGTTTTAGCGGCTGCAATGTTTCATCCCGCCGCCGTTTCAATTGCCTGCGTTCAATTCCCTCCAAACGGCTGGCTTGATTCAATTGTTCGAGAGCAATTAAGAGTGCTTCTGCTGCGAGAGTTTGAGACAGTAATTGGCGTTTTTGTTCTCGCTGTTGCTGGCAATTGCGGTGCTGTTCGTTCAAAACTTGCAATTGCAATTCAAACTCGCTCAATAAAGCTTCATACTCTTGTCGCTGCGGGAGTTGATTCAGTGCAATCAGTTCCTGTTTCATCGCCTCCAATTGAGTTAACGCGCGCGCTTCCTCTCCTTGAACTCGCGATCGTCCCGGAATCGGCGGCACCCAGCCTTCAACAACGCTGCAACCGTTGAGCAGCCCGGAAAATGCTTTGAGTATCCCCTGTTCCCCCGAAGCCATCTCTACCAGCAATATGCCGTACATCTTGCCCTCGCGATCGAAGGAATCGTCAGCAGCAAGGTACTGCATCAAACCCAGGGCGAGATTCTCAGACATTCGAGTGCGGGGCAGTCTCAGCATTTCGCCGCTTTGAGGACAATAGCCTTGGTACCAATAATTGCAGGAAAGGTCGATCGGCTCAGAATTACAATCGGTAAAGCAGTCCGTGAAATCTAAAAGCCCGTCTACAGTTACCATATTAAATTTATTTTGAAATCTGGATGACGAGATATTTGTTGGTGTCTTGACCGTATTTTACAGCGGAATACGGAAAGGGAGCATCTCAGTTTTGAATTTATAGTGCTGTCCCCGCTCGCGAGTAAAATACGCGAGCTCGCGACAGCTCGCACGCTCAATAAAAAATGTTTTTTGCAAAACACCAGATGCTCCCTACGGAAAGCGGGAACAGTGCATAATTTTATACACATAGATAGATAAATAGATTTAAGTTGCAGTCAAGTAAATATAATTTGTGGCAATACACCTGATATAGCAATCCTAAATCATTATCAAGACTATAGCAGTCCGTTCATTAGTGTAATTCTTGTAGGGGCAACCCCCCGTGGTTGCCCTCTTTACTTCATGCTCTTGGTAGGCCCGCACCATCCCCTACCCCTACATATGTACAAATCCTGCAAGGATTGCTATATGCTAAATTTGTTTCAAAACAGCAGCGAGTTAAGAACAGCATAAGTTAATATATAAGACCGCAAGTTTGTCAACCCACTAACTTTTTTATATGTAAGGCGTATGCCAGACCTCTCGACTTCAGCCACGGAAAACTCCTCAAACCCCCAACCAGCTCTGCTACCACCGATTTTAAGAATTGTGGCAGCATTTCCAGATTACGATCGGGGCAATAGATTGTACGCATCGGGAAGGTACGAAGCGGCGATCATTTGCTATGGAAAAGCGGTTCAAATTAAGCCGGACTGGGCCCGGGCGTGGCTGAATCTGGGCAAAGCTTACAAGCAATTGCACTCCTACGCAGAAACAGTGGCCTGTTGCGATCGAGCTATAGCAATTAATCCAGAAGAATATTGGGCTTGGATGCTGCGCGGTAGCGCACTGTTAAATTTGCAGAATTACTCAGAAGCGATCGCGGCTTTCGACAAAGCAATTGAAATCAATCCAGAAAAGCACGAAGCTTGGTATCAGCAAGGCAGAGTTTTAGAGGAATTGCAGGAGTGGGATAAAGCAGCAAGCTGTTACAAAAAAGCCACCCAAATTCACCCAAATTTGCCCGCGATGTGGTGCCGGCAAGGCAACGTCTTGCTGCAAGCAGAGCGCTACGCTGAAGCCGTGGCGGCCTACGAGCGATCGCTCAAACTCGTCTCGACTAATGCAGAAGCTTGGCTGAACCGAGGTTTGGCTCTGATGAAGGCCGAGCGCTACGCTGAAGCTGTAACTTCTTACGATCGCACCATTCAACTACAACCAGAAAATAGTCTGGCTTGGTTCAATCGGGGTATTGCTTCAGCAAAACTGCACAAATACGGAGAAGCCGTCACAGCTTACGATCACGTATTGCAACTGCAACCCAACGATTGCGAAGCTTGGTTTTATAAAGGAATGGCGCTCAAACAACAGTGGCGAGATGACGCAATTGCTTGTTTCGATCGCGCAATTACCATCAATCCTGATTATCCAGAAGTATGGATCGGGCGCGGTCAAACCCTGTCAGAATCGAGAGATTATGAAGGGGCGATCGCTGCTTTTGACCGAGCCATTCAAATTAATCCAAATTTCCCCGAAGCTTGGCTGGGTAGAGGCATCGCCCTAGCAGAATTGGAACGCTACAAAGATGCAATAATTGCTTACAGCAATGCCCTACAAATTGAAGGAAATTTTCTAGAAGCTTGGAATTTCCGAGGCGAAGCTCTCGAAAAATTGCAGCAATACGAAGAAGCGATCGCCTGTTATGACAAAGTAATTTCTCTGGGTTCAGAAACAGAAATCACATCAAAAGTAGGATTGCAGCAAGGCGCTGCCCTGGAAAAATTGCAGCGTTACGAAGAAGCCGTCGCAGCTTACAACCGCGTAATTAAAATCGTGCCCGACAATTTTGAAGCTTGGTTGAAACGCGGCGACGCTCTATCAACTTTGCAGCAATACGAACCAGCTCTAGCATCATACGATCGAGCAATTACTATCTGGCCCGACAGCTATCAAGGCTGGGTGCAGCGAGGTTTGTTGCTAGGGACAATGCAGCGCTATTCCGAAGCACTCGTCGCTTTTGACCTAGTGATTCAACTCAAGCCAGACAACTGGGAAGCTTGGGCACAGCGGGGCGACGTTTTGCAAAAATTGCAGCGGACTCAAGATGCCATGAACTCTTACGGAGTCGCCCTAGAAATTAAACCCGATTATTACGAAGCTCTAGTCAGTCGAGAAGAATTAAGGCTCAAGGACGCAATCACAGGAAAATGGTAATGGAGATGTTGAAACAAGCAGGAAAAAGCAAGGGAGAGGTGGAATTATATTTGAAAAAAAACTCAGGAATTTTTGACACCAAAAGGGGAGCATCTCAGTTTTGCTATAGTGCGAGCGTCCCCGCTCGCGTATTGTAAGTAACCAAACAAAATTAATTACATAAAGACTCTTTAAGCTGTAAGGCTGTCAGGCGATATTTTGTGTAATGAATTCGGAACTACTACTTACAACTCGCGAGCGGGGACGCTCGCACTATAATAAAAAAATGCTTTTTGCAAAACTGAGATGCTCCCAGCAAAAGTATCTTTGTCGAAGATTCAAAATGCTTTTAAAAGCCAGAAATATTGGAAAAAGTCAGTCAATTTTAGATGCTTCGACTTCGCCCTAAAAGTTTGAGATTGACTCCGCAGATTAAGGCTTGCAGAATTAATTAAACTTGCATTATACCAATTTCATAAAGTAGCGCTAGATCTTACCCCCCCAACCCCCCCCTTAGTAAGGGGGGGCTAAGATTTCATCAATAGCACATCTTTAGAAAAATGGTATTACTGCATAATATCAGATCCGGTCGATTACCATAACAAAAACAGTTTGCGCGATCGAATCTTATTGAAGTTAATCGATCGCACAGGATCAAATACGGTTCACTTAAGACAGATCCCCCCTAACCCCCCTTAAAAAGGGTGGGACAAGAATGCCCTCAAAGTCCCCCTTGCTTTCGGGGGATTTAGGGGGATCTCCGGAGCATAAATATGTTAAGTTAACCGTATTGGCACGTGATATGAAACTAATTTAAACAAAATAACTTGAGTTTTTATACTTTCTAGTGATTCTCACGAACAGCAAAAATTCAACCTAAAAAAATTAGGTTAGGAAAATTTTCATGGTTTTGATTGCTTAAAAATACCAGTAAGCTCAGCCACATCTGCAGAATGTGGGTTACAATAGCGGCAAAAGTGATATTGTTCACAAAAAAAAGCATCTTTACTGAAAATTAGGCGATCGAATCAGCCAGACCAGCAAATGTATTGATTTTGCCCGAATAAAGATGTCCCAGGTCTACAGCACGGCTCAACTCATTAAAATCCTCGAAGCAGAGCGCCAAGCTTGCTTGCACGGGCGACGTCTCAACTTGACTGAAACTCCCGCTACAGGGAATCCGGTGATCGATCGCTTTCTCAAATCTGAGGGCGTTCAAAAGTTCACTGCTTATCAAAATTTTAAGGCCGCAGTGCACAAATACCAGCGGGAACATCAAGTTTCTGGGATTGTCTGGCGGGAAATGACGGTTAAAGGCAATACTTTACGCTATCCGGCGGTGGATGACGAGTTGATAGCTCTACCGATCGATTTGATTACTCTGACAGCAGCTAAGATTGCGATGTTGGAATTTTGGCAGCAGGTAACTGCGGGGATGGATTTGTATTTGAGTATTAACAGCGGGAAGGATTTTCGAGCGATCGAGCCGGTTGATGTAGAGGCTCTAGCCCAGCGCACAGAATGGGCCAGTCTTTCAAAGTGGGAAAAGTTGGATTTTCTCGAAATTTTGTTGCAGTTGGGCTGGGGGAAGCCGGAGGAAGCCTATTATAAGCGGGGATGGCCGACCTCTGGCAGCGAGTACATTCACGCTGTCAAACCCGGACAGCGGCCGATTTGTTAACTGTTAATTGGTAGTTTGTAGGGTGCCATTGCGCACCGGTTGACTTTGTAGGGTGCGCAATGCGCACGGGTATCCTCAAATTTCAGCACCTCAGACTTATTTCATAACTCTTTGATTAATACAGAAACCGCAGATGAAAGGCAGATCAACGCAGATTAACGCAGATTCATTTGCAGATCGTTTGAGAATGAATGCAATCTTTTCTCTTGATTTTGAAACAAAGCTCTCCCAAGCAATTTTTCTTGATTGAATTCTGAAAAATTATACCATTGATAAAAATTTGTGCAACAAAACAATTGTTTGGTTTTTTCCCACCCGATGTGTAAGGTGCGTCGCTATGAGATTGTCGATTTAATTTAGGGATTTTTAGTGGCGACGCACCCTACGAATACTGTTGCAGGATTTTTGGAAAATGGTATTAGAACCCACATTCCGCACCCTAGGGTGTCACACAGTATAATTACTAAGAAAAATCCATTGTTCAAGTGATAAATTATGCCTTTACTAAAAATTGTATCAGTTAAAATACGGTATAAAAGTATAATTTATAGCTTAATCTATTGATAAAAGTAAGTAAAAACGGATTGTGACAGTTGAGGGTGCGGAATGTGGGTGAGAATGTGAAATAACGGTTTGATGCTTTTTTAGGGTTCAAATTCACTACGACTACAAACTAGACAAGGTGCGCACTGCGCACCCTACAAACTAATAACTAAGCTTGACAAAGCATCAAGCCAAACCACTGTTTTGGATCTGTCCAAACTTGCACCTGCTTTAAACCGCGCTCAGAAAGTTCTTTCTTTACCGTATTCAGATTAAATTTGCGGGAAATTTCGCTGCGGATAGTTTCTCCGGCGGCAAATTCTACGGTTAAATTGAGAGTCCGCAAGTTCGCGGTTTGCGCTTTCTTACTTCTCAAGTGCATTTCAATTTGACATTCCTCTTGATTGTAAAAAGCCCAATGCTCGAACTGCGCTAAATCAAAATTTCCTTCATACTTGCGATTTAAATGTCGCAGCATATTCAAGTTAAAGGCTGCTGTCACTCCTTGACTGTCATCGTAGGCCGGCTCTAAAATATCCTGAGATTTGTCTAAGTCAATTCCCAATAAAAAATATTCTCCGGGCTGCAATGCACCGACAATTTGCGAGAAAAATATATCGCATTCTTGAGGGTTTAAATTGCCGAGGGTGCTGCCTAGAAAGCAAATCATTCGGGTTGGTAACGGTGATGGTGCAATTTTAGCTAGGGCTAGTTCGTAAGTGCTGACAAGTCCGTGAATCTGCAGGGACGGATAATCGGCTAGCAGTTGACAAGCGCTGCTTTCTAGGATAGTCGGACTGATGTCGATCGGCAAATAGTGCAGGGGATATTGCAGTTGGCTGTAAGCATCGAGGAGAATCCGAGTTTTGGTGGAACTGCCGCTGCCGAGTTCGACGATTTCGCACGGGCCCGTCAAACGGGCGATCGCCCCTGCACACTCTTGCAAAATCGCCGTCTCCGTGCGTGTCACGTAGTATTCTGGCAACTGACAAATCAACTCGAACAGCTTCGATCCGCGATCGTCGTAGAAATACTTAGGAGGCAGGGTTTTGGGGTTTTGAGTCAACCCGCTAACGACTTCGCTACCTGCGTTGATTTCTGCGGGTGTGGGTGCTGTCGCGCTCACCAGTCGCTCTAAGTGCAGGCGATTTTCCTTGGTTGAGGCTCGGTTTGTCGTCTCGGACAGTCTTGGGGATTTCATAGAGTCAAATTAAGATGCACCAGTGGTTATAGCACAGGGTCGTGTTGCCAAAAATCAGGCTCAAGCCAGATTTTTTATGTCGCTCTCGGTTTTATATTTTCTCACTAAATGGCGATCGCATCCACAAATTGAAACTTAAAAATAATTTTCCCAAGTTTTTTTACTTAATGTTTTGAAATGCGATTTATCTTGCAATACGGTTCACTTAAGGAAGTCCGATCAGCAAAATGATGTGACAAAAATATACTGCGATTGCTCTCCCGAAGCGCAATGACAAAAAAGCGTTAAGTGAACCGTATTGATTTATTTTGACATTTAGCAAGCAAATTCCCCCATATTCTCTAAACTTCTTACTTAAATGTTTGATTGATCAACCGCAGATACAAGATAGATAAACACAGATTAACGCAGATATTTTCAAGATAGGAAAGCGAATAAATGCAATCTTGTCTATTGCAGTTATAATTGTAGCCTAAACTACTTGGCGCAGCGAAAACCAGCGATAATTTGCCGCACGCCCGGATAGTACCAATTCCGAAAACTCGATCGCATTGCTTGAGGAAATGTCGCCCAACTCCCGCCTTTCAAAACTCGGTGTTCTCCATCAAAATAAACTTGAGAATATCCCTTGTAAGGATAACTTTCAAATCCTGGATAAGCGTCAAATGTGGAAGCAGTCCACTCCCAAACATTCCCCAACATATCGCAGCAGCCTGTAGCACTTGCTCCTTTTGGAAAAGCATCAACTGGCGATGTGTTTGCAAGATTATTCCCGTGATTGCACAGGCTGGTATTTGGCTGTGCTTCTCCCCAAGGATAGGTGCGATTTGTTTGATTTGCTGCATCCCAACTCGCTGCTTTCTCCCATTCGGCTTCTGATGGTAAACGCTTTCCGGTAAAGTTACAGTAGGCTTCGGCTTCGTACCAACTTACGCCGCAAACTGGATGGTTGTTGAACGCTGGATTTTCTGACCAGTACAGCGGGCGATCGACTAAATGAACTTTTTGCCATTCCCAGCCCTCAGCAGACCACCAATCGCGGTTCTGATAGCCGCCGGATGCCATAAAATTTCGGTATTGACCGCAAGTGACGGGATAGCGATCGATCGCGTATGCTTCTAAATAACACAAGTGGCGCGATCGCTCATTATCCAAAGCCTCAGCAGCATCGCTTCCCATATAAAATTCCCCCCCCGGAATTGCGATCGCCCGGGAATCGATAATTGGTAATTGGTAATTGAGAATCGGTAATCGGGAATCACTAATTAATCTTCCTTCTTCCTCTTTGCTTCTATCCGTGACATCCGTGACATCCGTTAAATCCGCTACAAAATCCGTTGCTAACCTCCCCCTATCCGCTACAAAATCCGCTACATCCGCTACAAAATCCGCTGCTAATCTTCCTTCTTCCTTCCTTTGCATTTGCAACACAAAAGCAACAGTTTCGCAGTGCTGGCTTTCGTGCTGAATCATAAACCGCCAGAGACGTTCTTGCTCCTCGATCGGCGCTACTTCCAAATAATCTAACACCTTTTTTCTCACCGCATCCAGATACAATTTAACTTCTGGTAACGCCGGCAGAAAAACCCGTTGTTTTTTCGGCAAAATATCCGCAGCAAACAGTTGGTGATACTCAGGAAAGACTGGCTTCAACCCAGCACATCGCTGCAACAACCACAAATCCTCAGTATAAGCAATGTGACCTAAATGCCACCCAACCGGACTAAAATCTGGATGAGCAAGGCGGCAGAAAGTATCGCAATCTATGTCTGCAAATAGTTTAAAAGTGCCGCGGCGACACTGCTGCAAATCGCGATAAATTGCCTCTCTACAAGATTGGATAGATTTGGATATCACCCTCTACTCCCGTACTGATAATGCTGTCTTCTGGACACTCGTGCCAATTGCCAGCAAATAAAGGCTCTGAAGCAATGATGACCGAATTCGGAAAGTTTAGATCGTCCCGCACCCAATAAAGGGAAGGAGCGGCTTTTTGGGAAGCAAAGCGAGAGGCAACGAGCTGGTCTCCGTCGCTGATAATGATATTAGCTGAAAATTCTATTTGCTGAATTTTTGCTAGCTCTGCCAAGGTTTTTAGCGAGTTTTGCAAAGCTGCTTGTAGGGTCAGATTTTTGTCTTTCAATTCATTGACAAATAAGCCGAAGATGTGCTCTGAATCTGTAGTACCGTTAATTGATTGATAAACGGTATCGCACAGGCGATCGCGAATTGGTCTGTACAGAGTTTGACGAAAATTTTTCACGAAGCCGTTGTGTACGAACAGCAGGCGATCGTACCCAAACGGCTGACAGTTGCTCAAATCTACAGATAGTCCCGAAGTTGCGCTGCGAACGTATCCGATCGCGCAGCCGGATTCAACGTATCGACTGATACTCGGTAGATTGAGGTCGTTCCAAATTGGCTGTATGTTTTTATAGGTAAACGGGTCAGTCTCTAGGTGCGGGTGATACCAACCGATGCCAAAACCGTCAGCATTAACCACGCCTGAAGTCATTTCGCGGGGCTCGTAACTCTGCACGATCAGCGAATGTTCCGGCTTGTACAGAATAGAATCGAGTAAAATCGGCACGCCGAGGTAGCCAAGCAAACGGCACATAAAATTTTTACAGCAAATTGACTAGCATTCTAAATCATTCGGCGAGAAATTGCCCGTTAGCGAAGCCCGCGAAGAGGATCGCCCGTCTTGTACCAGCGCCGGGAACTGGGTTTTTGATAGAGCCCTGCCAGCATCGCAGTACAAACGGTACAGTAAAGGTAGAACCCCAGCAGCACAAGGAGACTCTTGAATGTTCCTCGACGAACTCATCCCAGTGGTTAAAGAATTGATGCAACAGCCTCTTGCCTTTGCGGGCGGATTTTTTTCGGGCCTGCTGCGACTCAACCTTCACGAAGATCCCGTCAGAAGCTGGATTGACGAACAAGCCGGTTCGACTTCCTACACTTCTCCCGCAGCCGAAGCGACTAACAGTAAAAGCAGTGGGCCTCAGTCGATCTCGATCGACTAAGACACAGCAGTAACTATTGCACTCAGTACAAAGGGTTTGTCAGTGCGGCAAACCCTTTTGGCGTTGCTGAATTGGGAGATGAAATCCTCCGGGGCTCTTGGCCCCCTGAAGAGCCCCCACCGCCGACGGGGTAAGCACGGGGGCTTTACCCCTACAAACCCATCATACTTTCATTCAGCAACGCCGATTTTAACAGGAACAGCGGATATTAATTCGCGATGCGGCGGTTGACATCCCTCTCGGAATTAACCTGATGTGCAAGTGCGCGCCAGCGTCGAATTGCTAGCAGCCGTTAATTTTCGGGATTATTATGTCAAATCCGCTGCACCAAAACATCGACTTTCGACCGGCAGCATTTGATTCAGACTTTTTGAAACATACATAATTTGCGCGATCGAGTCCAGAAACCCGATTTCTTCCCAGATACTTTCCTGCTAAAACCAAGATTTATCAGGAGGAACCGGGTTAATCGCCGTCCGTCTTAGAAAGAGTAAATTCGGCCTTTTTCATCAATATAAACTGACCGATCTTGCCTAGTGCGACCGTCTGATTTAGTGATGCGAACCGTCACCAGATTTTGCTTTGAATCAACGCTATAGTCGTATTTCAAAGTTGTGGTTCCTCCTTTGACATTAATCGGAATATTGGCAATGTCGGCGGTGCGGCTGCTGACGCTAACCGTGATGTTTTTGCTGGCTCCGACGGGTAAGGATAACAAGCTAGCACCTGATTCACCGTATTCTAGGTTTAATCCGGTTTCATTTAACAGTCTGAGGGTAATGTTGCGAGTAGTGTCAACCTGCGCTTTAGGTTGCCAAAATCCGGGTTGTGTTCCGCCGCCAGTTGCCGGTTGAGATAATGCTGGATGGGGATGCAGACAGCCGAGGGCGACAAATATTGCTGCGGTTGTAATGATTTTTGATTTCACTATTTCTACCTCTGGGTCAAGTGTTGATGATATTTCTATCCTAGCTTGAAAATCAGATTTTTTTAATTTGGGAGTTATACCAAATCCGGGTATCATAGCCCCTTTATGAATCGGCGGTTGAAACCGCGTCTATACAAACAAAGTCGGCCTTCGCCGACTGAAGAAATAAAGGGAGTTTCAAACCTGGATTTGGTACTATATATAGCAATCCTAAATCATTTTCAATAACTGGTTTCCAGGCTCTGCCTCTTAACCGATGTCACTCTTGAAGAGCCTCGACGGAGAAAAGGGAGGCAGAGCCTCGCCTATCTGCATTACCAGGCAGAGCGAAAGTAACGAGCAATCATTTAGGATTGCTATATAACGATCGCCCTTCACGATCGCAAAAATTGTCAATTGTTAAGGATCGATCGAGCGGCTTCTAAAAGCAAGCGCTGTTCGGCCCGCGCGATCGCCCTGCAAGTTTGTTCAGCAGCATCGACATTGACTGAAATAGACGAAATCCCCCACCGCACCAAGGATTCAACTGTCTCAGGATACAACGCGGTCGCATCGCCGCAAATCGAGCAAGGAATCCCCGCAGCCCTGGCCAGTCCGATTAATTGTTCGATCGCCTTCATTACTGCTCGATCGCGCCCGTTGAAACCACCTGCTACCTGTTCTGAGTTGCGGTGAATTCCTAACAGAAATTGAGTTAAATCGTTGGTGCCGATAGAAATTCCTTGAACTCCGGCTTTTACATAATCTGGTAATAAAAATAATACCGAAGGAACTTCCGCCATCATCCAGATTTCAAATTCGAGCGGTCGGTTTTTCCAATTTTTTTCTAAACGCTCGCGGCAGTAGACAAACTCGTCAACGGAGCGCACGAAAGGCAAAATTAAATTGATATTTGTATGGCCTGACTCGCAGACTTTTTGAAGCACGCACAGTTCCCAATCAAATAACTCCGGTTCAAAGGTATAACTAAAACTGCCGTTGGCTCCCGATTCGCGCAAATCGAGAGAGCGATAAAATATCGGCCGCGGCGAAACAGCCGCAGCAAATAAACTCAGGCAATCCGCCATGCGATCGACAAATTCCGATTTGCGGCCGTTTTGCAGCCAAATTTTGGGGTTTTGACAGTCCAAAGCTTCCAATGCCATCAATTCCGATCGCAGCAATCCGATCCCGTCTATTGGCAGATTTTTGAGGCGCTCGATCGAACTTGTTTGGCTGACATTAACTAGCAGTTGAGTCGCCGTTGGCGCGCCCCAAACAGATTCGGGAGATTGTGCCTGTCGAGATTTAAAACTGGGATTGGACGATCGATCTGAGGTTGAAAATTGGTGGTTGGCTATTGACATTTTTGCTGCTGTACTGTAAGTATCTGCATTGTTTGCTGTTTCCCCAAGCCCGCTGCTTTCTGCTATGTCGATCGCCGAATGTCGGGCGGTGGCAAAAACTTCTCCGCTATCGCCGTCTACCAACACCGAATCCCCCGAGGCGATCGTCCGAGTCGCCCCAGCAACTCCCACAACGGCGGGAATCCCCAACTCTCTCGCTAAAATCGCGCCGTGGCCTGTCATGCCTCCTTCTTCGGCAACTACCCCCGCAGCAACTTTCAGCCAAGGCAGCCAGTGCGGCTCGATTGTTCGGGCTACCAAAATGCCTCCAGCCAAGAATTGAGCGTTTTCTGGGTGGGAATTAGTGATAACTTGGGCAATTGCTTCGGCTTTTCCCGAGGCGGCGGCCAAACCTCTGAGTATCGCCGGAGTTCTCGCGTGCGCGATCGCCCCAGCCCGTTTCGGCGCGACTTTTTCCCCTGGCAAAAAACGAATCTGAGTGAAATACAACTGCGTTTCGCCGCTGTTTTCTGTCTGGTCGATCGTCCAATCTAAGATTAAATCAGACTCATATTCGGCGATGATTTTTTTGCTGGCTTCAATAATTTTTTGCAGTTGCGATTCTTCTAAAACATATTCAGTTTGTGCTTTCTCTTCCAGCGCCAACACTTCCACGCAACTGTCATCACAATCAGAAATTAGAAATGGAGAATCGGGAATTGGGAAAGCGGCAAAATTGCCTAGCTGCAGTTTTGCGCTCTGTTTTTCCCCGTCGGCTTTTAGATCGTAGGCTAATGTTTTGTAACCTAGCCGCTGGAATTTAACTGCGCCTGTTTCTGGCTGCACTTGATAGTAATCGGGGATGGTTTCTCCCCTGGGGAGGGACATTCCCAAACCGCTGGTGGCTTGGATTTCCCATGCTGCACCGGCCTTAATTTTCACTTCGCCCGCGGCGATCGCTCGGCCGAGAGGCTGCACCAAAACTACAGGATTGATTTGCTGTATCGTAAGGCCGCACCGCTGCCAGTAAAATAGACTTCGGGCTCTGAACAGTTCTGCCCAAGATCGTTTGAGTCCGGCTTCAATGGCTTCTGGCTGTGCGCGTACTGCGCGATCTTCCAGGATTCCGGTTGTTTTCGGGTGCCAGGAAGTCAGGGAAGGGCGAAAAATTAAGGTTTTGGAGTTTGAGTTGAGTTGAGAAACAGCAGACTCTAGGGTGGAGGGCAGTGAATCTGGCAGTTTGCTGGTGAGGATTTGGTGGCGGATGCTGCGGGCGATCGATTGCAGTTGTCTGGGATCGTCAACATTCAGGTGCAGGGAAGAGTGGGGCCAGTCAGCAAATAGCGGTTCTAGCCAGTCGATCGACTCTACAAACTGCCAAAATGTTTGAGCCGGCACGACAAAACCCGGTACAACGGGATGATTTTTAGCGAGCAAACAGCTCGAATAAAATGCTTTTTCTCCCACTGCATCTCGGTCTGAAGGTTGAATTTTGTCTAGCCAGTAGAGGTTTGTCACGCCCAGAGCCTGTCCTTGGAAACTGATTGAATTTTGATAGTTTTTCCCATTAATCATTTACCACAATTTTAGGATGAACAAGCGAAAATGGACGGGATTAGTCAAATCTTTGCTCAATCTATTTCTTAAGTCTAACTGTCCTCTTTGTCAGCGATCGGCCGCCGGGGAGTTTTGTCCGTACTGTCACAAGCAACTTCAGCGATGTCAGTTAGCAGATCCCGCTCGATTTTGGGATTCAGAGCAACGGGTTTTTGTGTGGGGCGAGTACGGCGGGACTCTGAAACGGGCGATCGCAGCTTTGAAATATGA
>Ga0105044_10008467_pt1 | contig 14114 bp, 13 predicted proteins | sample MAT01_FD_78092 | JGI IMG/M metagenome (GOLD analysis project Ga0105044, IMG submission 78092) | Freshwater microbial communities from Lake Fryxell liftoff mats and glacier meltwater in Antarctica - MAT-01 | ecosystem: Environmental > Aquatic > Freshwater > Ice > Liftoff microbial mat | place...
AGAAACGCCGACACCCTTAGAAAACGTGCGCGACGCAGGCTCGAATCCCCCGCGCGCCCTCAATCCGTGGCGCGCTTGAGCTCGTCCTTCAGGTAGGCCAGGTCCTTGACGTAGCCCTGGATCTCGTCGCGCGTCGCGGTGTCGACCTGCTTGAACGTCGTGCCGACCTTCAAGCCCTCGGGACGCTCCTCGATCTCGGTGATCGAAGCCACGACCTCGCGGTAGCCCTTGGCCATCATCGGCAGGCGGAACTTCAGACGCCATTCGGTCCCGAGCGCGAGGAACTGCCCCATCGAGAAGGGCGTGAGCCCCGTCGATCCGCCGTTCCAGGTGAAGCGCAAGCCGTGCACGTCGATCGAGGACATCCGGCCGGCGCCGCTCCAGGCCGCGGGCGCCTTCTCCTTGCCGAGCTTCGCGTGACCCGCGCTCTCGGGCAGGAAGTGGTCGATGCGCGACGTGTCCACGGGCGAGAAGAGCACGGTCGCCACTTGGTCGTCGTGGGGAACCGCCGAGGATTTGCCGGCGGGCGCCAGGCCCTGGGTCACCGCCTCCGACGCGGCTTCGTCCGTGTCGTAGATCCCGAGCACGCGATCGAGTCCGACCTTGACCATCATGTCGCGCGCGAAGGGCGAAGGACGCGAGACGACCACCTTGCCACCCTTGCCTTCGAGCTGCTTGCGGATCTTCGCCAAGGCGCCCAAGGCCGTGGAATTGATGTAGCGCACGAGCCGCAGGTTGAGCACGACGCGCACGATCCCGGCCTTGACCAGGTTGTCGATCTCCTGCTGGAGGGGCGTCACGTAGAACGTGTCGAATTCGCCGCGCAGGTGCAGGATCGCGTACTCGTCCCGGGGTTCGACGCTGATGTGCATGAGGGTGGGGGGGCGGCTGGTATTCGGCGGGGGAGGAGGAAGAGGGCCTCTCGAGGCTGGCTCCGGGGCGCGGCCGGCGACTAAGATCGGCAAGCATATGTTCTTCCGGCGCAAGAAGGAACCGCCCAAGTCTCCCGTGTCGGAGACACCGCCTCCCGTGGCCGCCGGATCGAGCGGGAGCGGGTCCGACCGAGCGGACTCGACCGCCTTCCTGACCGGGAACGACGGGCTCGACCGACGCACGATCGAGATCCTCCTGCGCGGCATCGCGCAGGTTTCCGAATCGCGCGACCTCGAGCCGCTCCTGATCGACATCGTGGACACTTCGATCGAGGTGACCGGCGCCGAGCGTGGTCTCCTGATCCTCCACGACGATCAGCGTGGTCTCACCGTTCGCGTCGCCCGCGCGCGCGGGAAGAAGGCCGTCGACGGGCAGGTGCGCTTCTCTACGAGCATCGTGCGCCGCGTGCTGGGCGACCTCGAGCCGGTGCGCGCGCAGGTGTCCTCGGACTCCGAGGCGCTCGAGCTGGGCACGTCGGTCTACGACCTCAAACTGCGCGCGGTGATGTGCGTGCCGCTCGTGGCCAACGCCGGGCCCGAGGGACAGGCCGAGCGCGGCGTCCTGTACGTCGACTCGAAGGCCGCGACGCGCGAGTACTCGCAGAAGGACTTGTCGCTGTTCGCGGCCTTGTCGCAGTACATCCGCATCGCGCTGCAGAACGCGCGACTGCACATCGATTCGGTCGAGAAAGCGCGGCTCCAGCAATCGCTCGAGATCGCCGGACAGATCCAGCGCGACCTGATGGCCGAGCAGCCGCGCGACGTGCCCGGCTACGACATCCACGGCTGGTACAAGCCCGCCGAGGGCACGACCGGGGACTTCTACGACTTCGTGAAGATGCGCGGCGGACGGCACGGCGTGTTCGTCGGCGATGTCTCGGGTCACGGCATCGGGCCCGCGCTGATCATGGCGGAGGCGAAATCCGCGCTGCGTCAGGGCCTGAAATTGCTCGACGATCCGGCCGCGATCGTGCGCAGCGTGTGCGAGGACCTCAGTCCGCGCATGGAGGACAACCTGTTCCTCACGCTGTTCGTGGCGGTGCTCGCGCCCGACGGTTCGATCAAGACGCTCAACGCGGGGCACACGCCGCCGCTCGTGTGGCGCGCGGCGACGAAGAAGGTCGAGGCGATCCCGGGCCACGCGCCGGCGCTCGGGTTCGTCGACGATTACCCCTACGAGGACGGGCCGGTCCACAAGCTCGAACCGGGCGACCTGCTCGTGATGCTGACCGACGGGCTGGTCGAGGCGCGTTCGATCGCGGATCCGAACGTGCTGTTCGGGGAAGAGCGCATGCAGGACTGTCTCGCGCGACACGCGGCCTCGAAGGATGCGCGCTCGCTCGTCGAGTGCGTGATCGCCGAGATCCTGGAGTTCGCCGGCGGCAAGCGCGAGGACGACATGACGTTGCTCGTCGTGCGTCGCACGGGGACCTGAGAGTGTCGCGCGGGGATGAGCCGCGGATGCCGACGCCGCGTGGAGACGAGCTGTCGTCTTCGTCGCAGGGGCGCGACGTGTCGTCGCATGCGCTCGAGCGCGACGTTCACTCGACGTCGCGTGGGAACGACGCTGTCCCCACGTCGCGTGGGAACGACCTGTTGATCCGCAACGCACGCTCGTACCCGCCGGGTCCGGCCGCGCGGCCCATCGACATCGCGATCGTGGGCGGTGTGATCCAGGCTGTCGGACCGGACCTCGCGGTGCCCGGCCTGCCCGAGCTCGATGCGCGCGGGCTCACGGCGATCCCGGGGCTCGTCGACGTGCACGTGCACTTTCGCGATCCCGGCCTCGAGCACAAGGAAGGCTGGGATCACGGCTCGGCCGGCGCGCTGCACGGCGGCGTGACGTCGGTCGTCGAGGTGCAGAACAACCCGCCGCTGTCGACTTCGATCGAAGCTCTCGAGGCGCGGATCGAGCACGTGCGCGCGCGATCCCGCGTCGATTTCGGGTGCCTCGCGAACCTGCTGCCCGAGTCGGTGCCCGATCTCGCGGCGATGGCCTGGAAGACGCCGGCCTTCAAGCTCTTCCTGGGCGGTTCGACGGGGCTCGGCGGGGAGACCGACGACGGCGTGCTGCGCGAGCTCTTCGCGGCGGCCGCTCGCGCGGGTCGCATGATCGTCGGGCACTGCGAGGACGAGGAGATGCTGCGCGCGGGCAAACGCGCCTATCCGAACGCGACCGCCGCGGAACACCACCTCGTGCGCAGCAGCGCGGCCGAGATCGAATCGGTGCGGAAGAGCATCGACTGGTGTGCCGAAACCGGCGCCGAAATGCACGTCTTCCACGTCTCGACGCGCGGGGCGTGCGACCTGATCGCCGCCGCGCGACGCCGTGGATTGCCGGTCTCCGCGAGCACGGGCCCGCAGTACGTCCACTTCTCGAACGAGGACGCCGGGCGGCTCGGGAACCTCATGAAGATCAATCCGTCCATCAAGACGCGCGACGACAACGCCGGGATCCTCGCGGCCCTCGCGTCGGGCGACGTGGATGCGATCGGTACCGATCACGCGCCGCACCCACTGGCCGAGAAGATGCGCGACTACGCACACGCGCCGTCGGGCATGCCCAGCGTGGACATCCTCTGGCCGCTCACGTGGGAGCTCGTGCGCCGCGGGTTGCTCGGGGCCGAGGCCGCTCTCGCGTCGGTGACGCACCGCGCGGCGCAGTCGCTCCACTTGCCACGCAAGGGCCGACTCGAGTGCGGGTACGACGGCGACGTCGTGCTGTTCGACCCCGACGAGACTCGTCGAGTCGAGGGCGCGCGACTTCCATCGCGCTCGAAGTGGTCCGCGTACGAAGGCCTCGAGCTCAGCGGCTTCCCCGAGTTCGTCGTGCGCCGCGGAGAAATCGCATTCGCCGATGGCCGCGTGCGCGTCGAGGCCGGCGGACGGCCGCTCGATCTCCAACCGCCCGCGCCGCGGAGTTGATGCCGCCGTGAGCACGGACGTCGAGCTCTACCCGGACGTCCGCTTCGAGACTTCGTTCGCCGCGCGCGCCGAATCCGCGGCGGCGAAGTTGTGGCGCGGACGGGTCGGGTACGAGAGCGCAGGGCGTGCCTGGATCGCCGGCATGGGCGACGACCTGGTCGGCGCACGCGCCTACCGGGCGGGCGACGATCCGCGCACGATCGACTGGAGCGCCAGTGCGCGCTCCGACGCGCCGATCGTGCGCGTCCTGCGACGCTCGCGCGGCGGCGCGGAGGTCCTCGTGCTCGACGCGAGCCTCTCGATGGCCATCGGCCCGCCGGGAAAACTGCAGCGTGCGGCCGAGATCGCGGCGGTGCTCGCGCTGCTCGCCGCGCGCGGCGGGGCCGTCGTCAGGATCGTCGCCGTCCCGTCGCGCGCGCGCTTCGTGCTGGACACCCCGAGACGTTTTCGCGCGCTGCTCGCGTGGCTCGAGAGCCTGCACGCCGCCGGTCGAGTCGCCTGGAACGAACCTGCGATCCCGCGTTGTGAGCGCGCCACCTGGATCGGCGATCTGGCCGGCGTGGATCCCCAAACCGTGGCGCGCGCGGCGCCGCGCGGGACCGCGCTGCGCGTCGTGCAGGTCCTCGCGCCGCACGAGATCGATCCGCGCTTCGACGCGCCGACGATCCTCGTCGAACCCGAAGGCGGCGCGCGACTCGCCGTCGATCCGACGTCCATCGCGGGGCACGCGCGCGCGCTCGAGGCACGCCGCGAAGCATTGCGCAGCGCGTTGGCGCGGCGCGGCGCGCAGCTCGTGCGCGCGAGTTCCGACGAGGCGTTCGAGTCCGCCTGCGCGCGGCTCCTCGGCGCGTGAGCACGGAGCTCTGGGCTTCGTGGTGGGAACGGCCGTGGGCGCTCGCGCTCCTCGCCGTGCCCGTCGTCCTGATCCTCCTCGCGCTCCGCCACCGCGCTCGACATGTCGTCGCGACCAGCGATCTCGAAGTGTGGCGCGCGAGCGAGGCGCGCGGCGCGGCCTCGAGACCGCGTCTGCCGACGCGCGCGTCCGTGGCACTCGTCCTCGCGTTGCTCGCTCTCGTGTGCGCCGCGATGGCGATCGCCGGGCCGCGTGGGAACGCAAGCCGCGTGCAGTGGACGTGCGTGCTCGACACGAGCGCCTCGATGTCGCTCGTCGACGGCGACGTCACGCGCGGCGCGCGCGCGATCGACTCCGCGCTGCAACTCGCCGAGCGACAGGGCGCCGAGCTGCGCTGGATCGCGCCGGCGTTCCGCGTCGAGAGCTTCGACAGGGCGGCGCGAGCCTGGCCGCCCGACGGGATCGCGCGGCCGACTTCGTTCGCGGCGTGGGACGTACCTGGCGCGCTGTGGATCACCGACGCGATCCCAGCGAATCGGCCGCGCTTCGCTGGTTTTTCGGCCTCGGGCGGCGCGGCGGTACCCGGGCCGGTCGCGGTCGTCGGTGCGGATCGCATCGACTGGGACGGCGCACAGCTCGTGCGCCGAGTCGGCGCGGCGCCGCGTCGGTTCATCGAGGTCGCGGGCGCGAGCCTCGATCCGCCGCGCGAACCGATCGAGCGCGTGCTCGACGCCTGGATCTCGGCGCGTGGGCTGGAGCTCGCGCCGCCTGGTCTCGATGCCCAGCTCGACATCGTTCTCCGCGTGCGCGTCGGGAACGCGGCGGGCCCAGAGTTCGTCGCTGGGCGCGACGGCTGGCGCGCGAGTGGTCGAGCGCTGGGTGGCGCCCGCACTGCGGAGTTGGAGTCCGCCGGCCTGCTCGAGCCCTGGATCTCCGCGGACGGCGAGGCGCTCGTCGCCTCCGCGCCGGGGCTCGTCGTGGTCGGGTGGTCGCCCGGCGAGCCGGACGACCCGGCGGCCTTCGCGGTCTCCTGGGCGCGCCTCTTCGACGCGTGCGTCACTTCTCCGCGCGGCGTCGTGCCGCTGGACGAACGCGTCGCGGCGGGGGCAGCGGCGGCGGAACCTCCGACGGATCCGGCGCGCGGCGACGCCCTGAACGCGACGTGGATCCTGGGCGCGCTCGCCGCGCTGCTAGCGCTCGGCGCCCTGCTCGCGCGGCGCGCATGAAGAACCCGTGCAGCCGTTCGCCGCACCGCTCGAGCGCGGCCGCTCGGAGTTGTCGCCGCCCACCCTCACGTCGCCATCGTCGGTGAATTCGATCAGCACCCAGGGGTCGTCGCCGCCGATCTCCTGGGCGAGCTTCCGGAGTCGCGCGCCTTCGGTCTCGTTCCCGGAGTCTTGGAGCGCGCGCCCCTTGCGGCCGTAGAACGCGCCGTTGAGCGGATCGAGGGCGATCGCCTTGTCGAGCAGCTCCAGGCCGTCGCCGACCTTGCCGTCCGCGATCAGGAGTTGCGCGAGCTCGATGAACACGCGCGGGCTCTTCGAGCCCTCGGCGATCGCTTCCGTGAAGAAGCGTTTTGCGCGCAAGGGGCGTCTCGGATCGCCCTCGAGCGCGGCGTAACCAGCCTTGGCCTTGCCCGAGACACTCGTGTTCTTCGCGATGAGTTCGGCCACGTGGTCGTGCCAAGCCACCTCGAGTTCGCGCACGGCCTCGCCGTCCTCGAGACCCAGTTCCTCGCGGAAGACGCGCCACACTTCGTCCTGCTTGCACGTGCGGAGATTGTCGATGCCCATCTCCTCGCGGCGGATGCCCTTGCCCTTCGAGAGCGCCAGGAAGAACGACTCGAACTTGGGCCGCAGCTTCGCATCGCTCATCAGGTAGTGGACGAGCGACCAACCCCACGTGTAGTGGGTGTACGCGGTCGGCTCGCCGCGCTCGGCGTTGATCAGGCGCTCGAGCGACATGAACTCGCCCGCGGCGATGTCCGAGTGGATCTCCCACAGTCGGCCTTCTTGGAGGAGTCCGGTCGTGAACTTCTTCGTGACCGGGTCGTAGCGGCTCGCGCCGTAGTACTCCGCGACGGACTCGTTCGGGAAGTGCGGATAGGCGAAGTCGAGGTCGACGAGCTTCTGGAGGTGGTGCACGAACTCGTGGAAGAGGACGTGCTTGCTGTACTCGGGATCGAGGCGGTCGTAGTAGCCGTTGAGGTCGTACGGCCGCACGAAGCGGTAGTACGCCAGCACGCCGCCGCCGACCCCACCGACCTGCGAGAAGTTCTTGCGGTCGATGTAGATGTTGACCGGCAGCCGGGCCTTGTCTTTCGGCGTCTCGAGCTTCCAGGTCTTCGAGAAGGCCGCGAAAAACGCCTCGAGCGGCTCGCGGTACTCGGCGAACAGGTGCTCGGGCAACTGGTGTTCGAAGCGCAGGTTCTTCGTCTCGACGATCGCGCGGTTGCGCCATTCGAGGCGCGCCTTGGCCTCCGCGGCGGCAGCGCGGCGCTCGGCGATGCGCTTCGCGACGATCTCGGCGCGCTTCTTGGCCGGGATCCAGCGGCCCTCGAAGGTCACCATCCCGTTCTTCTTCTGCTCGACCGATTCGGCGTCGGCGGGTGTGAGCGCAGCGTCCGCCTCCAGCACCGCGTCCTGCACCAGATCGTTCGCGACGAACACGATTCCGTTCTCGTAGGTGAGCGCGAAGCCGCCCTCCTTGCGCTCGATCGGAACGCCGTCGACGACGCGCCCGTCCTTGAGGCACAGGACATCGCCGCTGCCGAGCATCGCCGCGGCGGCGAGCAGGAGTTGGGTCAACATCGAGTCAACCGATCGTCTGGAAGTAGACGTTCTCGAACTGCTGCCAGTCCTTGTCGGTCCAGGCGCCGAACGCGCGCCGGAACGACTTCTCGAGGACGTCCGTCTCGGCCTGCTTGTAGCCCTGCTGCTTCTCGCGGAAGTACTTCTCTTCCTCCGCTTCGGTCTTCGGCTTCGCGTCCGTCTTGCCGCCCTGGGCTTCCTTCTGGGCCTTCACCTCGAGCTGCACGGACTTCAGGCTCTGCACGTATTCCGCGAGGAATCCCTTGGTCTTGGCGTTCTTCGCGGCCGGGCCGGTTGTCAGGAACATCACGAATGCCTGCGACTGGCCGTGTACGTCCCAGAAGTTCGTGCCGGTGCCGGACATGATCTCCGTGTTGGTGAGCATCATGAGCTCGCGCGGCTTCTTGGCGCGCCCTTCCTTGACCATCGAGCGCACCTGTTCGCGGTTCCAATCGTCGCGCTGGAACTCCATGCGGCCCTTGTCCACGCGTGCCTGGGCGAGCACTTCGCCGAGCCCGTTCGAGAGCCAGGCCGGCATCGCCCAGTAGAGGTCGCGATCCTTGTCCTCGAACCACACGTCGAGCACGCCGCGGTTCACCGCGCCCAACGCCCACGAGGTCGATCCGCCGTAGTCCTGACACGTGACGATCTCGAGGTTGTTCCAGTTCCAGTTGCCGGCCTTCTGGAACTGCATCATCTCGTCCTGGTTCTTGCAGACGCGGATCACCGGCGCGCGGACGTACTCCTTCTCGCCGACGAATGGGAAGGTGGTGTCGAGCCACTCCCACACGCACTCGGCTTGGTCCGCGATCTTCTTCGCGTACTTCTCGTCGCACGAGTAAACGAGCAGGAAACGGCCGAACTTCTTCGAGTTCCAGCCGGTCGGCAGGCCCTTCGACGCGCGTTCGTGGAAGCTCTGCTCCTCGGACTGACGCCAGCCCTTGCGTTCTTCGGGCGTCAGGTCGTCGGCCTCCAGGATCGAGAGCCTGCGGCCGGTCGCGACCTCGCGCACGAGTGCTTCTCCGGAACGCGGGATCGTCTTGAACGACTTGAGGCAGCGCGTGACCTCGGCCTGGATCTTGGGCCACGAGTCCTGCAGCACCTCGAACTGCACGGCCAGGTCGAGATCGGGCAGGTGGTAGATCCAGGTCACGATGCGCTTCGGGCCGGTGTAGGAGAGCTTGTCCACGCGGATCTCGAGGATCGTCGCTTCGACGTCGCCGACCTTCGTCTTCTCCTCCTTGTCTACGTACCAGCCACCACCCGTGTAGCGGCGCGCCATGTAGTCCTTGTAGTCCTCGTAGGGACTCACGAACTCGACGTAGAGGACGTCGTTGCCCTTCTTGTCCTTCTTCTTCTCGACCTTCGCGCGTTCCTTGACCTGTTCGCTGACGAACGCGATCGCCTGCATGTCGGGCTTGTGCTCCGAGGTCCAGCCGCCCTTCTCGGTGAAGAAGAAGGCCTTGTTCGACTGGTAGTTCGCCACGAGCCAGGCCTCGTCGGCCTTCTGTGGGATCGCATTCCACTCGCGCGGCGTCTGCAGGCTGAAGCCGAGACGCGCATCCTTGTGATCGGCGACGGCGGCGGCCGCGAGGAGCGCGCCGGTGGTCAGGACGCGGAGTGCACTGCGTCCAAGTCGCGAGATGGCTGTGTTGCACATGGGATTGCGTGGAACCGGCCGGTGAACGAGCGTGTCGGAGCGCCGGGCGCGCGCCGTACCTCGAGCAGAGGATCCGCGCTCGTTGACGCGCGCGCAAGGGCTGCTGCATGCTCGGGACATGAAGAGCGCGATCCTTGGCGTCCTGGTCCTCGTCCCGGCCTGCTCCACGTCGGCTGCGCACGAGGTTCGCGCGCTCGAGCGCGCACCGACGCTGCACCACGAGGCGAAAGGCGCGCTCGGGCCCTATTCGGCGCTGGTCGAGGCCGGCGATCTGGTCTTCGTCGCCGGCCGCATCGGCGACACGCAAGGCGAGTTCGAGAACGAGGTCGCGACGACCATCTTCGCCGTCGAGGTCGAGCTCGCGCGCGTGAACCTCACGCTCTCCGACGTCGTGCAGGCGACCTGCTTCCTCTCCGACATGGCGCTGTACGAGCGGCTCAACGCGGTCTACGCCGAGCGGATGCCGAAGCCGTATCCGGCGCGAACGGTGGTCGCGGCCGCCGGTCTCCCCGCCGGAGCGCACGTCGAGATCGCGGTGGTCGCGCGTCGGCGCTGAACGCGCAGCGCTGAGTATCGCGGCACACGACGCGCCGCCCTGCGCGTCGGGCGCAGCTCGCTCAGAGGTCCTTGTCTCGCGCGCTCGACCGGCGGAATCGCCGGCGGAAAATCAGCGCGGCGATCGCGCCCACGAGCACCGCGAACCACAACGTGCACAAGCGGATCACGAGCGTCGCCGATGCGGCCGAGGAGCGCGCGGCATCCGTCGCGAGACCCGCGGCGACGTAACGCGGCGTGAGCAGCGCGCTCATCGAAGCCTCCGTCGGCCCGAGCCCGCCGGGGAAGAGGATCAGCACCGCGCCGGCGACCGCGCTGAGCGCGAACGTGTACGCGGCGTACGAGAGCGTGATCGCGCCGGGCACGAACGCGTCCGCTACGAGCCAGAAGCCGACGCACTCGAGCCCCCAGCCGGCGGTCGCGAGCAAGGTCGGCAGCGCGAGTTCGCGCGGCGCGAGCAGCGCGCGCATGGTGTGGAGGGACGCGCGCGCCTTGGGCGCTAGCTTCTTGACGAGCGGCAGCTTCGCCGCGATTCCGAGCGCGAGCTCCTGCAAGTTCGCCGACACCGCGAACGCGAGCAGTGCTCCGCATCCGGCCAGCACGGACCAGAAGATCCAGGCGTGCTCGGGCGAAGTGCCCAGTCCACCGATCGCGATGAGCACGAGGAACGCCAGGAGATCGGTGAAGCGCTCGGCCAGTACGATCGGCGCCGTGACGTGGACTGGCGCGCCGTGGACCTCTTTCACGAGCCACGATTTGTAGGCCTCGCCGAGCTTGCCCGGCGACACCGTGAACGCGAGTCCGGCCAGGCTGATCAGGTACGACGTGCCGGCCGGGATCGAGATGCCGAGGACGCGCAGGTAGAGCTGCCAGCGCAGGAAGCGGATCGCGTAGTTCGCGAACGAGAGCGCGCAGGCGATCGCGGCGACGTGGATCGGGAAGCGCAGGAGCGCCGCGCCCACGCCGCGCACGTCGGCCCACGCGGCGAGGACGCCCAGGACGACGAGCCCGAAGACGGCTCCGATCGCCAGCGAACGGCCGAGGTTCTTCTCGCCGCTCGCGGCCTGGGATCCGCTCGGAGTTCCAGTCGGTGATCCGGTGGGGGACGCGCTCACGGCCCGCCTTCATCGGCCGTTCGCGCGCCGCTCGTTGAAGGTTCGCCACCCCGGCCGCTACGCTGCGCGTTCATGTCTGCCCCCGGCGATCCCGAGACGATGGTATTCGTGATCGCCGCGGCGGCCGCGGGCGGCATCCTGGCGCTGCAAATCGTGCTGCTCTCCGGCGTGCGACGCTTGGAGAAACGCTTGGGATCGCTCGATCGTCTGCAGGGACTCGAGGCGGCGCTGCAGAAGCTGGCCGAGCGCGAAGCCGCGATCGACCTGCGCCGCACCGAGCACACGCTGCTCGACATGCGCGACCAGTTGAAGCGTCTCGAGGACCGCCTCGTGTCCGTCGTCGAGAGCCGTGCGCGCGAGGCGGCGGAACATCCGGGCAGCGAGCTCGCGCTGAACGCGACGCCGGCCTCGGCGACGAGCCTCGTGACCGACCGCATCCTGGCGCGCCTGCTCGCGCTCGGCTACGAGCGCATCCAGATCGTGACGAGCCCCGAGGACTTGGCGCTGCTCGGCGCGTCCGAGGGTTCGGCCATCGTCGAAGCACGCCGCGACGGCGCCCTGTGCAAAGGTCGCGTGCGCGTCGCGCGCGGCCTCGTCGGCGCAGTCGAAGTCCAACCGGCCTACTCCGCGTTCCCCTGAATCGAATCCATGACTCCCATCGCGACGATCGAGAAGCTCGGTGACTACGTCGGACAGCAGGTCACGCTGCGCGGCTGGATCCACAACAAGAGTTCGAAAGGGAAGCTCCACTTCGTGCAGATGCGCGACGGCACGGGCTACGTGCAGTGCGTCGCGTTCAAGGCCGACGTGCCCGACGAGCTGTTCGAGGCGCTGGGTCATGCGGGGCAGGAATCGAGCCTCATCCTGACGGGTCTCGTCAAGGCCGAACCGCGCGCACCGGGCGGATTCGAGGTCTCGGTGAACGGCGGCGAGGTCCTGCAGAAAGTCGAAGGCTTCCCGATCACGCCCAAGGAGCACGGGCCCGATTTCCTCTTGTCGCAGCGCCATCTGTGGCTGCGCAGCAAGCGTCAGTGGGCGATCCTGCGCATCCGCGACGCGGTGATCACCGCGATCCGCCGCTTCTACGACGAGCGCGGTTTCGTGTGCGTCGACTCGCCGATCTTCACGCCCGCGGCGTGCGAGGGGACGAGCACGCTCTTCGAGGTCGACTACTTCGACGACGCGAAGGCCTACCTCACGCAATCGGGCCAGCTCTACGCCGAGGCGACCGCGATGGCGTTCGGCAAGGTCTACTGCTTCGGACCCACGTTCCGCGCCGAGAAATCGAAGACCCGCCGCCACCTGACCGAGTTCTGGATGCTCGAGCCGGAGATCGCTTTCGCGACGCTCGACGACGTCATGCAGAACGCCGAGGACCTGCTGTGCTACGTGGTGAAGAGCGTGCTCGAACGCCGCCGGCCCGAGCTCGCGGTGCTCGAGCGCGACCTTACGAAGCTCGAAGCGATCCAGGCTCCGTTCCCGCGCCTCACCTACGACGAAGCGCACGCGATCCTCGAGAAAGCCGCGCCCGGCCAGCACGTGTACGGCGACGACCTCGGCGCGCCCGACGAGACGATCCTGTCCAACCAGTACGACCGTCCGTTGATGATCCACCGCTATCCGCACGAGGTGAAGGCGTTCTACATGAAGCGCGACCCGGCGGACGTGACGAAAGCGCTGTGCGTCGACGTGCTCGGCCCCGAAGGCGTGGGCGAGATCATCGGCGGGTCGCAGCGCGAGGAGGACCTCGACGTGCTGCTCGGCCGCATCCGCGAGCACAAGCTGCCCGAGGAAGCGTTCGCCTGGTACCTCGACCTGCGCCGCTACGGCTCGGTGCCGCACGGCGGTTTCGGCCTCGGGCTCGAGCGCACGGTGGGCTGGATCTGCGGCCTCGAGCACGTGCGCGAGGCCAGCCCATTCCCGCGGATGATGCACCGGATCTATCCCTGAGGCTCGGCCAGATGGTCGTCCATGCCAGCGATTCCTCGTCCTTGACCGGGGCGTGGCCCGCCGTAACGTGCTCGCACGCATTCGGCGCCCACGCATGAACACCACCACGCTCCACGAAGCCTACGACCTCGTCGCGGTGACCGTCGATCCCGTCAAGGGTCGCTGCGTCGTCGCCGTCCGCCCGATCGCGCAGGGGACGCGCATCCTCGCCGATCCAGTCATCGTCGTGCCGACGGCCGAGTCGGACCTGATGAACAAGACCTTGCTCGGGCGCTACGTGTTCGAGTGGAGCGACGAGAAGGAGCTGTGCGTCGTGCTCGGCATGGGCAGCTTGATCAACCACGCCCCCGCGGAGAACGTCGAGCTCGACTCGAACTTCGACGACCGCACGATGGACTTCTACGCGTTGTGCGACATCGCCGCGGGCGAAGAGCTCGTCTACGACTACGGGCACGACGCCGACGAGCTCGAGAGCTACTACGGCATCACGCCGGCGCCTCTGGCGACATCGGCGTCGATACCGGTCCGTCACTCGCACGTGGAGTCCTGAACGCGAGCGCCGCGCGAAGCTTCGCCAAGAAGCTCCAACCACAATTGGTCGCGCAGCATCGCGCGCGCTCGTGTCGCTGACTGAGCAAGGCCTGGACGCGAGCCGGGGGGGGGGTACCTTCATGCGGACCCGTTCGACTTTCCCCGAATCGAGGATACGCGCATGCATCGTCTCTGGTCAGCTCTCGCGACCACTGCCCTGATCGCGCCCTGCTTGCTCGCCGCAGGCGCAGGATCGCAGCCTTCCACGTCGACCGTTCTCACGTCGGTGGAGGCGCTGACGGATCGCCTGTTCGCGGCTCCAGGCAGCGTGATGCAGGGTCGGGTTGCAAAGTGGAAGGTGAGCTTCCAGTTCGGCGGAGGCTCGGGTACGCCGCTGACGAGCGGCGGCGGATTCGAGTACGGCGAGGAATCGACCGAGACTGTGACCGACGAATGGACCGCAGCGCCTGGCGCGCACGGGCTCGGGCAGTCCATGCGGTACTTCCGCTTCGAACTCATCTGCGCGCAGCGGTTCCTGCAGACATTCGACGCCGTCCAGTTCATCAGCGAGATGCAAGTGTCCGTTGATCCGTGCGCGCGGACCGTCCTGGTGACCCAGGTGTGTCGCGACACGAACGTCAGCCAGTCTGTCTGCGACCGGACGCCCTGAGCGGCCGAGAGGCCGGGAGCCGAGGGGCTGCACCGGACGTCTCGGGGCCCTCACGTGGGCGGATCGGCTCGGAAGGAGACCAGCGGCATCGAGAGCTGCCACACCGAGGCGTC
>Ga0105044_10008470_pt1 | contig 14108 bp, 13 predicted proteins | sample MAT01_FD_78092 | JGI IMG/M metagenome (GOLD analysis project Ga0105044, IMG submission 78092) | Freshwater microbial communities from Lake Fryxell liftoff mats and glacier meltwater in Antarctica - MAT-01 | ecosystem: Environmental > Aquatic > Freshwater > Ice > Liftoff microbial mat | place...
AGAATACTCTTCTGCTCATCGCTCGGAGAGAACTGCTTCCTCATGCGCTCCCCGAAGACGTAGTTTCCGATTTCGTTGGCAAGCACAAAGCGCTCAAGATACTTTGCGGATACCTGGCTTTTCTCTGCCACCTCAATGCTATCCGCCGGGCAAATCACAATGCAGCGCTTACCTGGCTCAAGCGGGTTGTCGGCATTAGCGCCAGGGGATCGGTGCCAGATCTTGAGAACACTGCTTTCGCGTTGAAAGCCGGCAATCAAATGTGCAGGCGCCTGAAATATGGAAACCCCTTCCCGAACAGATTCCTCGATGAAGGGAGTGTAAATCGTCTCCACCTTTGCATTCTTAATACGTTCGGTGAGCTGCCTGAGCTCCACGTCAATATAAATTCCTTCGGGGGTACGCACACGGCGGAATGATAGTTTGGTAAAACCGCTTTCAGTCAGGACTTTGGAAATCGCGGAAAGCTCTTGGCCTACCGCTCGATTCGTGGGGATCTCCTTGCCCTGAGCGCGGCACAAAGCTTCGAACGCAGCCATGATAACTTTAGCGCCGGACAGGGTTGCTTCGTTCTCCGAAAGAAGGCGCTTTTCTTTCCTCAGAAGCTCGTCTTGACCTTTGTAAAGTTCAGTAACAGCGGTTCTAAGAGCGCCAGCAACTGCTTGAGCCTCGGCGCTAGGAGGCGGGAGCTTCTCAAGAACTATGGGTAATGATTCAACTTCGCCAGAAATCTTAGCACCTGGCGCGGGCGGGAGTACGAGGCCGGAGTCCCTCTGCGCCGCAGGGGCGGATTCCTTCTCGCAGCTAGGAAGCGCGCCAAGACCGATTGTCCCCGCGGCAATCGAAGCTACTACCCCCCAGGCAGGGCGCGTTCTATTCGAAGTTTCTATCGCCATTGGCTCTTGTTATGGGAATTTAAGAGAATACTAATCATAGTTTCTTCCTCGTGCTGGAAACATATTGAATAGGTTACCAGGGCTGATCAAACATGTCCTTAGCGGGAGCCGCAAAGATTTAAAATTGGATCCAAGCTTTAATCTTCTTATAGCAACGCAACGCTCACCAAGATTCAGCATCATAACGGATAAGAGGCCGAATCCTCGGGCGCAATAGGGCCGGGACTGACCTCTAAAGACACGCCTCCTCAGGATTCAGATGGGGGTTTGACCTGCTTAGGCCGCCTCAAGCGACTAGGCCGTTGGATGACGCTGTATGTTTATCAGGCGAAATGTCCCTCTTCATCAACAAGCCAACAGGCAGCCGCGCACCCCCTCCCCCGATCCCCATCCTGTTTCAGAGCGCGAGTACCGCGTCCTCGTAATTAACTCGAGCCAAGAAATGGCGAAGGAGATAACGCTGCAGCTCACGCTCAGCATCCCCGGTTGCTCTATCATGTACGCACCCTCGCTCGAGTTAGCTCGGCTGATCTTAAGTCGGCGCTCGATAGATTTACTAGTCTCAAGCGCGGTGTTGCCAGACGGCGGACTGCTCAGGCTGCGAGCAATTTTGCAATCCAAAGAAATTTCTCCTGACATTGCAATCGTGGGAGATGCCAGCCCTGCGCAACTTGAAGCATTTAAAGGCGGAGGCTACGAGGTCTCACATGTGCGCCGACTTCAAACAAAACCTGAGTTCGACAGCAGTCGAGTGCTCTCTCTAAGAGGAAAGACCTTAAAGGTTTCAGCGCCTCAGGCAGCGCCAGCTCCAAAGGGTGCGGACAACTCCTTCTCAACAGAAGCAATAACCTCTCTGGGCGCAGATCTAAGGAACGATCTGAACAACCCCTTACAAGAAATCGTGGCGATGCTCTTTGTTGCAAAGGCAGGCGGCACTGCCACGACGGGACCAACTTCTCAGGCACTTGATGCTATTGACCGGGCCGCGAAAAACATGGCGAAGGTCGTAAAATCACTCGAGGATAAGATTAGACGAGCGGTATATACCGAAGATTCGAGGTAATAGTCGCCACCTGATCTTACATAGAGTGAATGGTAAAGTTGCAACCATAATTTGGACCGCAAAGGGTAAATCCTATTCACCTTTGTGTCCTTGGCGTCCTTTGCGGTCCAAATCTAGTGTTTCGACGTTATCCGACATCGACTGAAATATCAGATTGAAACTTTTACAGTTGACGGGCACTGGGCTTCGCAGAAACTTCCGCGTCTCCAGAAGCACTACGCAGCTCGAACCAAACTCGCCCCCCCTTCCCTACCGGAAATCTTTCTAAAGATTGGCTAAAACGCGGACGTAGCCTATCCGCAAGCCATGCCGGCGCTTTAGGGGGAATCAGAGGGCCACGTGCTGAGGTGCGAGATTGTTTGATTATTCGGCGCCCTGGGGACAGGGCGCCCTACCACAGGGCGCCCCACCGATCTGCCGGTAGGGCGGGATGTCCCTTTCCCACCGCTACAAAAGTCACGCATCAGGGCGAAGTCAGGAACAGCCTATTTATTTCGAGCAAAGCTCCCATCGGGATAATTTCTGTGAGCTAAACCAGCCTTGCAATTTCGTTCTCTCTAACGGGTTACAAAGTAAGTTCCGCGATAACGCTGCCTTCAAGCAGCCTCAATCGCCTGCAAATTCCCTTGCAGCTCAGTGACCCCATTGAACGTATTGTAATCAGCCCGAATCGCTACGTTTACCAGGGCACCTTTTTCTAAAGCTGGATGAGAAGTCTGGCGCCAGAGCATGCCGGCCAGAAAACGGGAGCCATCCGAAAGCGTAGCCTTTAGGTGCGTGCCCTTAAGCTGCCTCAGGTCCATTACCTTAAGACCTTTAATGAGCATTTGAGGATTAGGATTCCCCATTCCAAAAGGCGCGAGTCGTTTAAGCTCCTCCACTAGATCGAGAGAAATCTCCTTGAGCTCAACTTCGGTGTCTGCCTCAGCAAAGGGCGATGTCTCAATACTCTGAAGACGCCTTCCACACTCTTCGACAAATGCTTCTGCAAATTTCTCAAGCTTTGAAGCCTCAACTGAAAAGCCACCGGCGCCGTCATGTCCACCAAACTTAAGAAGGTGTGATCCCACGGCCCCCAGTGCTTCCACCACACTGAAGCCTTTGATGCCGCGCACTGAGCCCTTATAGATTCCCTTTTCATCAAGACCCATCACGACAGACGGCCGATAAAAATTCTCGACGAGACGCTGCGCGACGATCCCAATTACACCGGTATGAAACGTGTCGTCCCAGACCACCAGCCCCGCGGGCAGCCCGGAAGCTTGATAGCGCGACTCGATACTACGGATTGCTTGCTCCTTTACCGCGGCTTCCGTCTCCTGACGCTCCGCGTTCAAACGATTAAGCTTTCCGGCCAGCTCTTCCGCAAAGGCTTTATCAGCGGTGGTAAGGAGGTCAATCACCATCTCACCGTGCACCATGCGTCCCGCGGCATTAAGACGAGGCCCGATTCCGAACGAGACGTCATAACAAGAGACTTCTCGCTTTGCTCCGATCACGGTCTTTAGAGCAATGAGCCCAAGCCGCGTGGTAGAGGAGAGCATCTCGAGCCCTCGCTTGGCGATCACACGATTTGGTCCCTTAAGCGGCACCATATCGCAAATCGTTCCAAGACAGGCGAGATCTAAGTACCTACGAGGATCGATATTCCGCGCCTCAGGAAAATCGGCGGCCAGCGCGGAACGAAGTGCTACTACGAAGTACCAGGCCAATCCCGCGGCACAGAGCACGCCGTCAGCGAAACCGCAGCTCTCTTGCTGCGGATTCACGAATAGGTCGCACGATGGCCGATGATCGCCCACATGGTGATGATCAATAACAATTGAGGGCACGCCCAATTCCCGAGCGAGTGAAAGCTCTTTGGCATTGGTTGTCCCGTAGTCAATGGTGATCATGAGTCCAAAGCCGCCGGCAGCTATCTCACGAACCATTTTTTCATTTAGGCCATAGCCGTCTGCGAATCTATCGGGGACGAACACGCGCACGCCAATACCCACAGCCCGCAGGAAATGACAAACCTGAGCGCCGCCCGAAAGTCCATCGACATCGAAGTCACAGCATATAGCGATAGGCTTTCCGCTCTTGGCCACCTTAGCGACGAGCTTCGCAGCCGCTTCGAGATTCAAAAGTTTCTGCGGAGGAGGAAGTCCCTCCTTGAGAGTTGGTTCAAGATAGGTCTTAAGATTTTCATCCGAAGTAAAACCACGTGCCGCCAAGATTCGAGCCGTAACCTCACTTACTCGGTGAGCTTCTTTGATGCGCTTTGCTTCGGCGGGCTTTTGGGGACGCAGGCGAATTTGTTTATGCGCAACTCCAAAGGGAGTATGAGTAAGATCGTTGGGGGTAAAACCACCTGCAGCTTTTTTTGCCGCGGACCGCGCCATTTCAGATACCTCGCTTGGAAAGAGTTAGAAATGTCGAACGCGCAGCACTGGAGCACATTGTACGGGGAACCATACGAGGCCACGCGAAGACATCCGTGTCTACTACTCACGTCGATGAATATCAATTATAGCTTATGCGGCGAGGTTAAGATCCGTATATTTCTGATCATCCAAGAGGCTTCGGCGCCCCTCGGCCATGACTCTTTGGACCGTATCGGAGGCGAGCGCAACGATGGTGTGCTCTAGATTCTCCATGCTCTTAATGAGCTCGTTCATCTTCTTCTGACTTGCCTCATCATCCCTAAATCCAGGCTCAAGCTCAGCCAGACGTGTGAGGATTTTACTTTCAGTATCGATGATAACTTGGCTGGTGTGCGCGGCAATGGTGGGCGGAAGCCGAGTGGAGAGCATCTCGAGCATCCCGTCGTAGTGCTTAAGCATCTGCTCACGTCGATTAGACGTGAGCCCCTCGATGCGCTTTACGAGTCCAAACATTTCTTTGTTAAGCTGAGTGCGCTCACGAGCAGCGGTTCGAAGACTAAGGAGGACAGTCACCGCGAGGAGAAGCTGCAGGCCGATGAACAGGCCAATCAGGCCAGCAAGTCCAAGGGGCACTATTTGTTGATAGAGGTCCATCATGGGGAGCGAGATCCGTTAAGCCCCCGAGACTATTAATCTGAAGGGCTTGCGCCGAGGGCGAAATTGCCCCCACCCCCCTTTTGATGCCTCCCGCCGCTCGGAGGATTGTTGGAAATTGACCTCTCCCCGCGTATCCCTGTGTTCAGCCCTTAGAAAATAAGGTAAAAACTTCTTGAAGGGCAGCCTCATAGCCCGTGCGGCGCCGTTCTTCGACCCGCCTAAGTACTTCCTCGGAGGGGCACCAGGCAAAGTCCGCAAACTCAGGCTCAAAGCGACTGAGCTGTATATCCGGGTCCTCCCCGAGAAACTCAAGCAGCCAGAACGTCTGTGCCTGCCCGCGCCACCTGCCACGCGCATAGTCCGGCGGATTGGCGAAATCATACTCGTGGGTGGCATTCAGCTTCTGAACAATTCTAAGGAGGTGGCGGTCGACGCCGAGCTCCTCGTGCGCTTCCCTGAGCGCATTATCCTCCAAAGATCCCTCCTCCACGCCCCCCTGAGGAAACTGCCACACGGCCTTCTCCCCAGTGCGCTGCCCCAGAAATAGCAGGCGCTTCTTATTAACGATGAGAAGACAAACATTGGGGCGAAGCGGCAGCATTAGAGGTCCTCATAGAGCTGGAATTCACTCCCCGCGACTATACCAGAGCGCACAAGCGAAAGAACTCTTTCCTTCATGGAAGAATAATTTCGTGCGGAATAGGCTGCGGCGAGCCGCTCAGGACAAAAATCACTGGCCCGCAAGGCCTCACGCACTTGGGCGTCAATAGAAAGTGACTCTGCAACAAGCGCGCGCCCGACGCACCCAGAATAGTGGCATTTAGCGCACCCCACCCCCCGAAACGCTTCAAATCCAAGCTGCTGCGAAAGTCTAAGATCCGTCACTCGGCACGCAGAACATAGCCGGCCCAATAAACGTTGAGTGACGAGCAGCTCAACGGAGTCGCCGATTGCGAGCCGGGAAAGTCCAAAGTGCTCGAGGCGCGTTATGATGTCGTAGACTGAGCGCGCATGGATTGTGGACAAAACAAGATGCCCCGTAATTGCAGCTTGAAGTGCCGTGGCTGCACTTGCCGCGTCCCTAAGTTCTCCGACCATTATTACGTCCGGGTCCTGCCGGAGGATGGCTCGAAGCAGCGGATCGTACCCAAGCCCTCGCTCGGAGTTGAGCGCAGTTTGCGAAATGCCTGGTACCTCGCGCTCGACGGGGTCCTCAATGCTAGAAAGAGTAAGCCCCTTATTTTTTAGTGCCTCAAGAATCGCGTACAGCGTTGTTGTCTTTCCACTCCCCGTTGACCCCGACAAAAGAATCGCGCCCTCCCGCTTTTGGAGCAGGCCCTCGAGCACCTCGTTCGTTCGAGCGTCGAAACCCAGGCCCTCGATGGTAAGCGCGTCATCATCTACCGCCAAGCGAAGAACTATTCGTTCCCCATGTACTGTGGGGAGCAGACTGACCCTGATGGAAACAAGCCGCAGTCCCAATCGTGAAATGAAACTCCCATCTTGAGGCAACGTGCGCTCATTCAGATTAAGGCGTGCGAGCACCTTCACCCGCCGAACGAGCTGTTCATGTTGGGCGCAGGAAGCTACTCGTCCCTCACGTTCAAGCACCTCGCCATCGACGCGCAGACTTACCCGAGTTCCCTCGCGAGCGGGGGTAAGATGAATGTCTGAAGCCCGGTGTGCGACCGCGTAACGAAGCAAAGCATCGATAAACTGGGGAACTTCCCCTTCGCTCGCCGGGGCCGCAGGGAGCAGCGCTTGCTGGGCTTTTTCGCGGCGAGCGGAGAGATTGAGCGCCTCAACGCGTTCTTCCAGCGCAGATTCTCCTCCGTGGTAAGCAATGATGAGTGCGCGCTCGAGATCCTCCTTCGGAACCTTAATGAGCTTGGGCCTAAGCCCCGTAGCAAACCGAACAGCAACCTCAAGATCGCGGGTCCCCTCGGAATGGGCGGCTCCAGAATGAAATGCTACAGTAAGTAGCTCCCCGCCCTGAGTCTGAAGCAGCCCAAGCGGTAAAACGCCCAGTTGCGACGCCAGCTCAAATGAAAGCCTTTGCCGCGCCTCGGGCGCTGAACACCGTGCCAGAGTCACAGCAGAGGCCCTATCTGCCTTAGATTCCTTGGAATTTGCTCTGTCGAGTGCCTGCCGATCTGGCGCCTGCCCATCCAGCAACTGCCCATCTCGTGACTGGCTATCTAACGACTCATTGTCTTGTACAACCACTGATACACCTCTCCCGCAGTCATAGATGTATCGGGATTTAAGTGCTGAAGTTTCTTCAGGATGTAATCATTTCTGAATTCTAGGATATCGGATTCTATCACCCTGTGGCGGGACTCCCGTTGCATGGGTTCTGAGCTACGCTCATCAGTGCAAATTCGCACTGTGCCATACCTCAAGAAGTGGCGCGGTTCTTAATTAAGGCAGGTCGCGAGAAGTCACCCCGCCTCGCGAATAGAAAATAGCTCGTCCTGCCCCCCGCAACTTTGAGCTGAAATGGGATCTACGATCGGAGAATTTTGATGGGAATTGCTCTAAGCGGATTAGACAGCAGCAAATAACAGGATTCAAATCGGACAATTACCTATCCCGAAATATGTGTTTCCATGTTCGATGGAATTTGGAAAAGGTCGGGGAAGAATCTCTACTAACAGAAATCACTCCTCAGGCAGCGCATCCCACCCAAGCTCATCAGTAAGAGCTTCACGGAACCAATTCTGCTGAGCGTTGATAAGCTTAAAATTATAATCGAGTTCATCGACCGTAAGTCCTGCAGCTCCGAGCGTCGAGCTAAGCACCAGGTAGTGCCCCACTAAGCTCACTTTAATCCCAACAAGACCGTCAGCAATCTGCAAGGCTGCTGCAAGTACTTCGGAAGATCCACGCACCGGAACCGTGACTACGTTAACGCCCATGTAGACGGTCGTCTCAGCCGGCGTCTTGAGTCCCTCGGCAAGAACTTCAAGTTCTTCCCCATTCCCAAGCGCAATCATCCAGCGCACGTTGTCTGCGGTCTTTTGCTGCTGGCACTGATCGGGATCGAATCCACGTCTCAAGATGAATTCTTCCACCAGGCGCACTGGGTCCTTACCGCCGGCAATTTTGCGAATATTGAGGGCGGTAAATTTTCGAACCTTTCCCATATGCTGCAGTCCTCACGTGCCGGATCACTCTTTATGATAGGGCATGCCGTTAATTATAGTAAGCGCACGATACAATTGCTCGACTAAAAGAGCCCGCGCCAACTGAGAGGTGAACGTTAGGCGCGAGAGCGAGATTATAGCGTTGGCTCGTGTCTTAATCGAATCATCCATTCCATAGGCGCCTCCCATCAAGAATACCACTCGGGACTTCCCCTGTGTTCCAAGCGTCTGTAACCACTCAGCAAAACTCGGAGACGAGTGCTGGGTCCCACGCTCGTCCAGGGCCACTACGAATTCTCCCTTCTCGACCTGCCCCAAAAGCGCATCAGTATCCTTCTTTTTTCGGGCCTCGCTGGGCAATTTTGCATGCCGGGACACATCAACCTCCTTAAGATTGAGGGTTCCCATACGGCTAATTCTTTTAATGAAATCAGCTTCATACGCCTCCAAAGGATCGTGCTTTGGGCGGTCGGCGTAGAGGATACGAAATTTCATGACGGGCTATGAAAAAAGACTTAAGTAATCCCACTTGTACGCCGACCGGTTAGCTACAGAAAGGATTCTCGTCGTAAATGGCCACGGAGAGGCTGAGCAGTAGGATGTTTTTGGGCGCCCTTACGCCTTAGGTTTTCAAAGGTTTAGAGGGCATCCGTGTCAAGGACGAGGTGAGTCATGAAAGTCAGAAATATCTCTGACCCTGCCGGGTCATTTGTTCAACAATCCGAAAATACTAAAACTACGGTAGTCAAAGACGGCGTAGCTAAAGGAGCTCAGCCAAGCGCTGAAGCAACTAAGCTCGCTAATGACTTTGGAACCGCAGATCCAGCGGAAGAGGCCCGCCGTGCGCAGCGCGTTCAAGAGCTCAAGGCTCAGAACCAAGCAGGCACGCTTAAGCCTCAAGACAGCACAGCAGTAGCAAAAAAGATTATTGAGGAATTGGCGCTGTAGGAGACTTCTCCTTACGGCCTTCCTTTCTCGAAGATAGACTCCGATAGAATCGGAGCGCTTCGCTACATGCTGGGAAGTTCTGGACGGAGACGTAGTCCTTAAGCCTACTCAAAAAAACCTAACTATGGCGCGCTGCAAGTCGCCCCAATTCGCCCTTGCTTGCAGCGCGCCTACCTTTTTTAGTTAATTCCAAGCAGCTCAACATCAAAGATCAAATCAGCATTCGGCGGAATTGCTCCAGGAGCACCACGCGTGCCGTAGCCTAGCTTAGAGGGAATCATCAGCGTGCGCTTGCCGCCAATCTTCATTCCCGCCACGCCCTCATCCCAGCCCTGAATTACCTGACCTACGCCGAGCGAGAACTGGAACGGCTGCCCACGATCAACAGAACTATCAAATTTAGTCCCTTTTGCGCCCTTATTATCGAGCCAGCCAGTGTAATGCACAGAAACCTTGGCGCCAACTTTTGCTTCGGCTCCGCCGCCAACAATGTGATCCACATAACGCAATCCCGAAGGAGTCGTCACGACCTTTTCGGCTGCTGAATCTGCAAAGGAAGTTCCTGCCACGACTAAAGCGCATAGTGCGCCAACAAAAGAAGCGAGAAGTTGTTTCATACGATCTCCAAAAAGATAAAAGCCCGAAAGGGGGCGCCACAAGAGGCCCACGAAGGAGCCGCCGCAAAACAGCCGCCGCAAAAAACAGCCGGAGTGAAGAGAATCACGACACGTGAATAGGCACAACCCAGCATGCGAAAGGAGTAGTATCTGAGGATGACGAGGAGATTTAAGTGCGCTGGCGAGAGGAGTCTTAGCGTTTTCTCTGCACGCCCTCGCCCTCAGCCCCTGAGACCAGAAGAAAGAGGATGACGCTCAGTATTACGTGCCAGGACTCAACCACTATGCGCTCCCATTTGGTGACGTCTATTTCGTTTACGCCCCTCGGATTGAGTAGTCCAGAAAAAAATTCGGGTTCGGAATGGGTGTTCTTTAGAAAGGGGGATGAACAAGAGAGGTGGTGGGGGAAGCTCAGCGGGGAGTAATTGGGGGGCAACTGTCCCGAGAGTGTCCCATGGAAGTCCGGCTTCGCTGGCAGGGCTTGCCTCGCCGGAGCCTACTGGCGAGGCGGGCTCGAGGGACAAGCGCTTCGCTCGACGGCGCTTTCCGATAGGGCAGTGGGCTTCGTGACGTCTTTGGTGCTTGCCCCACTTCGCCAGTAGGCTACGAGGGGCGCCATTACGCTTGCTTCCCCCCTACGCCAGTAGTGCTACGGAGGACAAGCACTTCGTTCGCTAGCGCGTAATGGCGGAGAGAGGGGGATTCGAACCCCCGATACAGCGTTAACCGTATACTTGATTTCGAATCAAGCGCCTTCAACCACTCGGCCATCTCTCCAATCTATTGAAACTACTAACTAAAACCCCATAGTCTTCGACCTAAAACACTAGCCATTTCCCCAAATGGGGAGCATTTGGGGAGCAAATAACCAATTCGAAAGTTGCGGGAGGATAGAGAGGCTGCTCGAATCCGTCAACCGCGACCCGCGCCAAATAGTACCTCACAACTACCAATGGGAATGTGCTAATTTGCGCGCCAGCAAATGACATGGGCATTTTTTTTCATAGGTATTCTTATCTTGCTCGCGTCCCCGGCAGGCCGGGCGCTCTTGGCGCTATGCGGATTTTTTTGCGCAGTCCTGGGAATCTTCTAAGAAAAGCACGGCAGCCAAGGGGATCGAGATTGTGCGCATAGAAGCGGCTCCGAAAAAGTTCGGGCAGATATTCACTCCGCCCTTGAATGGAGTCTATCCAAAACCAGGAGTGCCCATTGGATTTCCCGTCGAGATAAATCTTCACATTTCGCCTCAATTCGACATATACTCCCCGCGCTCCTATCAATCTAAAGGACTTGAGGCTCAATAAAATTCTACAAAAACCTCGTCTATAGATCGGTTATCATTTTTTCAGCATTAGTTGTTACTGCGTGCGGCGGAGGTGGGGGCGACGATCGAAGCTCTTCTTCTTGCGACGTTCTCGGTGCGAGCTCTGGGCGAGTGACCGGAGGTGAGCAATGTGAAGGTGGGGAGAGCCCAGTTGTCGCAATCCTGTTTCAAGATAGAAACGAAGCGGAGGGAATCTGCACCGGAACGCTGATTTCTCTGACTACGGTTCTCACTGCGGGGCATTGTCTAGATGATGCGGTCGCGGCAATAGTGTTCACACAGAGGGACGTCCTAGCCCAGGGCGGAGAGGTCGCAGTTCATCCGAATTGGTTACTGAACCCAGTACCCGGAAATCCATTCGATATAGCGATGCTTCGAATATCGACTCCTAAATCTATAGGCCCGGTACCAATACTATTTAGTGATGATATCGCAGTTGGCGAGGGCATCACGGTCTTTGGTTATGGACTTGATGAAAACCAAGCAGAATTTATTCAGAGAATACGAAATGGCGAGGCCCCGCTGAAAGCTGGCGACATGACCATAAATGCTATTGGAGCTGGCCTCTTCACTGCCGCTTTCGATGCTACAGAAAGCGCAATCTGTCAGGGGGATTCCGGGGGCCCGTCGTTCAAGTTAGCAATGGAATTTCAAGCTTAGTTGGCGTCACCTCCTACACGATTGGCGGATGTACGAGCGGATCGATCTCTGGTTTCATCGATCTTCAACGAGCGGACCTTCTTGACTTCATAACCTCTTTCGCTCCAGACGCTGCTGTTAGATAGCGAGAAAAGCGCCGCAAAAAAAATTAGGATGGTACCTCGACAGGCGAGCGGTTCTTGAGGAGTTTTATTCAGAAAAGCCCCTTGATGTTTGAGCGGCTCACTCCCATCAGCTACTTGCAGCTACTTGATTTTTTTGCACTTCAGTCCGCAAGCTGCACGAAGTTTTTTCACAAGCGCGGCTTGCTTTTTGTTTGCAGCAAAAAGGGCAACTCTCCCGGATTCCGCCGCAGTGCCATAAGCTATCCATTCCTGCCTATTCGATTCACACTGAGCAAGATTGCTCGCCGCAATATTGTTCAACCCAAGAAGTGCATTGTAATCGCTATTACACTGGGAAAGAGCGAGATCTGCAAGCTTGCCATCGTAAATTATGGACTCGACTGCCGTACCGTAATACCCGGTGGCATAATTCCGGTCAGAATACTGGTTCCATTCAGTGAGGCCACCGAAGCCATTCCAGCATGGGTCGAGGCGATAGAAGTCCGCGACATAGCACCCAGGGGGCATGAATTCCGCCCGCGAATCAACGGGGTGGGACACCGCCACAATAGCTAGAAGAGAAAGTATAGAAATTCTAATCATATAAGCTCCGCGTTATCGATTTCGACACGAGGATAAGCCGATGCGTTTTAAAGTCAACAACGATGGCCCTGACTAGAAGTCCCATGCTAAGACAGCTAAGCCGCCGCCCTTCTCGTCGCAAAGAATCCCTTAAGCAGATCTGCACACTCAGTCTTTCTTATTCCCGCCAAAAACTTGGGGGCTGCTCCCGTGCGGTCATCAAGCACAAGATTATATACCGAGCCCATGGCTCCAAAGCGCGAATCACTTGCGCCGAAGACCACCGCCGGGATGCGTGCCAATCGGAGCGCGCCTAGGCACATCACGCAAGGCTCGAGCGTTGCGACCAGTAGTGAATTGGTTAGGCGCCAGTTTCTGGCCTCGGCACTAGCCTCTTTGATGGCCAACATTTCAGCATGAGCGGAGGCAAGCTGAAGCTGCTCAACGCGATTATGCCCACGCCCTAGGATCGTTCCGCGCGAGACCTGAGGGGAAGTGAACTTTAAGGTACCTTGATGCGAATCCTCCGAGTCGGTCCAAATGACCGCGCCCACGGGCACCTCTTGCTGCTCAGCCGCGAGACGAGCCTCATCTAGGGCGAGGGCCATGAGCTCGTCAATAAGGTTCCCGCTGAGGACTTCTCCGAAAAGTTCCATTCGATACGTAAAAAAATTAGACCGCAGGTTGAACTAAAAGGACCCCGATCATGGGCCCCTGCTAATGGAACACAGGATGCCGAGGGACCATTACAGCCCCTCCCACCCTTAGGAGGCCCCCGCACGGCTCCAGCACCGGCACCGGCACAAATACAACATAGACAATCTTGCCTAAGGAGCTTGAAACCGAAAGTGTAGGGGAAATATGGCGTAAAATGGTGCGCCCTGGAGGATTCGAACCACCGGCCTTCTGATTCGTAGTCAGATGCTCTATCCAGCTGAGCTAAGGGCGCACGTTTTACTTTCTGAGCGGAGGATAAGTAGCAGATTCAAGGCTTGAAGGCAAAATAGGAGGGGTCAGAATTATTGCATTGTCTCAGATACCTACGATAACCTCCCCCCGCGGCTTGGCTATATGGCCTAAGTCGTTAGCGGAAGGGTGGCCGAGTGGTTTAAGGCACTGGTCTTGAAAACCAGAGACCTGGAAACGGGTCCGGGGGTTCGAATCCCTTCCCTTCCACCATTTGATTGCATCTTTAAACAGGATTTTTTCGCTGACTCATTGGTAGTCCGCGGGGGATCGGTTTATATGATGCACTCACAGATTGGGTGATTGTATCTGCTTTCGGGTTTTCTGTGAGCGGAATCTCAATCTCTGAGTGGCAATTTGTGAATAGCTAGTAAGTGTTTGCTGAACGCGGAGAGATGGCCGAGAGGCTGAAGGCGGCGGTTTGCTAAACCGCTATACGGGATCAAACCTGTATCGGGGGTTCGAATCCCCCTCTCTCCGCCATAAAGCGCCAGTGAACGAAGTGAACAAGCTTTATGGCGCCCCTCGTAGCCTACTGGCGAAGTGGAGCAAGCACCAAAGGTGAAGCAAGCCCTACCAGCGAAGCGAATTAGGGCAAGGAAATCCTGCTAATCCCAGGCGCGACAACCACGCCACCAAATTCTCTAAATCTATTCACTCCCAAGCGGAGTGCATAGACTTGGAGAGATGGCCGAGTGGCTGAAGGCGCACGCTTGGAAAGCGTGTATAGGGGAAACCTTATCGGGGGTTCGAATCCCCCTCTCTCCGCCAAAATAGAT
>Ga0105044_10008473_pt1 | contig 14106 bp, 16 predicted proteins | sample MAT01_FD_78092 | JGI IMG/M metagenome (GOLD analysis project Ga0105044, IMG submission 78092) | Freshwater microbial communities from Lake Fryxell liftoff mats and glacier meltwater in Antarctica - MAT-01 | ecosystem: Environmental > Aquatic > Freshwater > Ice > Liftoff microbial mat | place...
AAATGCCGGTGCCTTTAACGATGCTTTGTAATTGTATAATATCGTCTGCCCCCAACACAGCACCCGTTGGGTTGTGCGGTGTGTTCAGCATAATGAGTTTTGTTCTGGGTGTAATTTTTTGCTTTACCAGTTCCCAGTCAATTTTATAATCGGGGTAAACCAGCGGAATTAAAACCGGTACAGCTCCGTTAATTTCAATATTGGGTATATAACTATCGTAAGCAGGCTCAAAAACAATTACTTCATCGCCCGGTTGTAATATGGTGGTAAGTGCAGTGTATATGGCATAAGTACCGCCGGGTGTAATGGTTATTTCTGTTTCGGCATTTATACTTGTTGAATACAACCCTTCAATTTTTTCGGCCAGTTGTTCTCTTAGTGCAGGCAAACCGTTCATATGTACGTACTGATTATGCCCGCTTTTCATTGCTTTGTTTACAAGATCAATTAACTCTTCGCTCATTGCATAGTCTGGAAAACCTTGGCCCAGGTTAATAGCTTTATGTTCGTTTGCAAGCACACTCATTACAGTAAAAATGGTGGTGCCAACATGGGGCAGTTTGCTTTGTATGGTTGGTATCAAACGGGTTTTTTTTAATCAGTAGTAATTCAATAATTTTTTTCTTATCGGTAAAACATTATACTGTTAGCGTTGTCATCTTGAAGCACTCATAAAAATATTTTAAGCTCTTCCCGAAAAGTCGGGACGGGTTGCAAATGACAATGAGATTTTTTTCTCAGCTTCGCTGCGAAAAGGGCTTGCCACGAAGGCTCGACGGCACGAAGTAGAAAAATGCTATGCATTTTCCTTTGTGGCTTCGAGTCTTTGTCCGCAGGATCCTGCGGATAGCTAAATTCAATTTTGCAAAAAAATTGTTGATCAACCCTTTAATTCACTTGTCATTAGCAGCTTGTCGAAAGATGTTGAAGGCGGGTTTACTATTAACACCCGGTTCGGCAAGCTTACCCTGACATACATTTAAATAGTACAAAATATTTTATCTACAAGTACTTGTCGCCCTTGTTTCTTTTTATTTCGGCAACATATTCCTTAATGTCCTGTTCTTTTTCTTTTTTGCAGATGAGTAAAACATCTTTGGTATCCACTACTACAAAATCATCAAGCCCCTGTAATACAACTAATTTCTTATTCTCTGCATGAACCATATTATTAGTGGCGTCTATCACCATTACCTGATTGCCAACAACAGCATTTCCCAGGTAATCCTTATCCAGGTTTTCGTAGGTGCTTGCCCAGGTGCCCAGGTCGCTCCACCCAAACGATGAAGGAATAATGTAAACGTTATCTGCTTTCTCCATCACAGCATAGTCAATAGAAATGTTTATGCACTGCGGATATATCCGTACAATGGACTCTCTTTCTTTTTTTGTATTGAAATTGTTTTTCTCTGCTTCAAACACTTCAGCCAGTTCGGGCAAATGTTTTTCAAATGCTTTAACAATGTTTTTAACCTGCCACACAAAAATACCGGCATTCCATAAAAAATCGCCGCTGGCTAAGAATGTTTTTGCAAGCTCAAGATCAGGTTTTTCTGTAAAAGTTTTTACTTTATACACATTATCGCTTACCGCATTTGGCTCGTATTGTATATAACCATAGCCGGTGTTGGGGTGCGTGGGTTTTATGCCAAGTGTTACCAGCCCTTTTATGTTCGATGTAAAGTGCAAAGCATCTTTACAAACTTTTTCAAATGCAGTTTCATCGGTAATTATATGGTCAGCCGGTGCACAAATTAAGTTGGCATTTGCATTTAATTGCTGCAGTTTATAAGATATATAGGCAACGCAGGGTGCTGTGTTTTTACGGGAGGGTTCGCAAAGAATATTTTCAACAGGCAGTTGGGGCAGTTGTTTAGCAACAAGGTCCTTATAATGCTCAAAAGTGATGATGTAAATATTTTCTATAGGTACAAATTTTGCAAAGCGGTCAAATGTTCCCTGTATCAATGTGCGTCCTGTGTTTAAAATATCCAGAAACTGTTTTGGAAAATCTGTACGGCTAATAGGCCAAAACCTGCTTCCGATTCCCCCGGCCATGATGGCTACGTAATTATTTTTGCTCATGTTCTTTGCTATATAATTCCTTCTTTCACTAAATCGTGTAAATGTATAATTCCTGCATACTTATTATTTTCCTCAACAACCAACTGGCTGATATTGTGTTTACGCATTTCCTCAATTGCATGCACAGCCAGTATATCTGCGGCAATTGTTTTGGGGTTACTGCTCATTATATCTTTTGCCCGCAGGTTTTCAAATGTATCGGCTTTTTCAAGCATCCTTCTTAAGTCGCCATCGGTAATAATACCCAGTATATTTTCTGTGCCATCAATAACAACAGCGGCACCCAGTCTTTTTTGCGTCATTTCAATAATTACTTCCTTAAGAGTTGCTGTTGGTAGCACCTGGGGTTTGGCATTTTGTGCAGCCAGTTCTTGTACCCTTAAGTATAATTTTTTTCCGAGCGTACCGCCGGGATGATATTTTGCAAAATCGTTGCTGTTGAATTCTTTTAGTTCCATCAGGCAAACCGCCAATGCATCGCCCATTACCATTTGTGCTGTTGTGCTGCTTGTTGGTGCCAGGTTAATGGGGCAAGCTTCCTGCTCAACCGTTGTGTTTAAAACAATATCGCTGTTTAGCGCCAGAAAAGATGCAGTGTTACCAACCATGCCAATCAGGGTGTTTCCAAAATTTTTTACAAGAGGAGCCAGCACTTTTATTTCGGGGCTGTTGCCGCTTTTGCTTATTACCAATACAACGTCATCGGTTTGTATCATACCCAAGTCTCCATGTATGGCATCGGCCGCATGCATAAATACGGAAGGCGTTCCTGTACTGTTTAATGTGGCAACTATTTTTTGGGCAATGATGGCACTCTTTCCAATACCACTTACAATCAACCTTCCTTTAGAGGCCGCAACAGCAGAAACCGCTTTTACAAAATCATCATCAATAAAAGATTTTAATCCACTGATTGCGTTGGTTTCCAGTTCAATTGTGCGTAAAGCAAGCGGTATAATTTTTTCTGTATTCATCAGTAAAGGGCAAACCTACTTCAAATCATTCATAATGCAAAGAACGTTCGCTTGTAGTAATACCACTACATTTTTTTTGGATAAATTTTTTACGCATTGATTTTTTGTATCTTAATTTATTTTGTTTATCTTAAATGATTAAATCAACTGTTAATTGTTTGCCGTTAAAGCAGATTGGGTTTGATTTTGCAGCGTTTTTAAATTACCTTCGCTGCCCTAAAAAAAAGCATGAGTATTCAAAAACATAAAGGACAAATATCCCTGAGATAAAATTATGGCCAAAACAAAATCCAGTGCAAAAGAACCGAAGCCTAAAATTGCTATAAAAGCAGCTTTAAAAAACCAGCCCGACCTGGCTACACAACTGCAGGACCAGTTTGGTTTTGATGGTTTTAAAGGCTCTCAGGAAGAAATTATTGAAAGCCTGCTGAACGGAAATGATACTTTTGTCATCATGCCAACCGGTGGCGGTAAAAGTTTGTGTTACCAGTTACCGGCAATGATCAGTGAGGGTGTTGCCATTATTGTTTCTCCATTAATTGCATTAATGAAAAACCAGGTTGACCTGGTACGCAGTTACAGCAGCAAAGATGATGTGGCTCATTTTTTAAACAGTACCTTAAACAAAGGCCAGCAAAAAATTGTAAAAGACGATCTTACTTCGGGCAAAACCAAAATGCTTTATGTGGCTCCCGAAACCATGACAAAGGAAGAGAACATTGCTTTTTTTAAAGAGCTTAAAATTTCTTTTTTTGCAGTAGATGAAGCACATTGTATTTCGGAATGGGGACACGATTTCCGACCGGAGTATAGAAGGCTAAGGGAGATGATGGACCTGATTGATGAAACGATTCCGGTGATTGCATTAACCGCAACAGCTACGCCAAAAGTACAAAGCGATATTATTAAGAACCTTGGGTTGCGTAAAGCAAAAATTTTCATCTCTTCTTTTAACAGGCCCAATTTATATTACGAAATTCAGCCTAAAATAAACCTGGATCAAACCAATAAAAGCATTGTACGTTTTATTCAGCAGCACAAAGGTAAAAGCGGTATCATTTATACGCTTAACCGAAAAACAACTGAGGAGCTTGCAAAAATGCTCATGGCAAACGGTATAAAAGCGGTGGCTTATCATGCAGGGTTAGACAGTAAATTACGTTCCGAAAGGCAAGACCAGTTTTTAAATGAAGATGTAGATGTAATTGTTGCTACCATTGCGTTTGGTATGGGTATAGATAAACCTGATATTCGTTTTGTTATCCACTACAACATTCCCAAATCAATAGAAAATTATTACCAGGAAACCGGCCGTGGCGGACGTGATGGCATGGAAGGAAAATGTATACTCTACTACTCTCATAAAGATGTTGCCAAGCTGGAACATTTAATGAGAGACAAACCTTTGAGCGAAAGAGAAGTGGGTGCCCAGTTAATTAACGAAACCGTTGCTTACGCCGAAAGCAGTGTGTGCCGACGTAAAATACTGCTGCATTATTTTGGAGAACATTACGATGATAAAAAAAGCTGCGGCCATTGCGATAACTGTTTAAACCCCAAAGAAAAAATTGAAGCAAAGGATGATGCAGTAATTGTTTTAAAAATTGTAAAAGCTTTAGGCGAACAATTTCCTGTTGAATACACGTTGCTAATTCTTGCAGGTAAGGCAACCCCGCAGGTGAAAATGTACCGGCATGAAGAGCTGGATGTTTTTGCAAGCGGCAACGATAAAGAAAATCATTTTTGGAACAGCCTGATACGGCAGATGCTTTTGGCTGGCTTGATTGAAAAAGATATTGTGGAATATGGTTTACTTAAAATAACAAAAGCCGGTACTGCCTTCTTAAAAAAACCAACAACCTTTAAAATTGCATTGAATAATTTGTTTGAGGAAGCCAATGCTGATGATGAAGAAAGCGAACAGGCAGCGGCAGATTTAGCCGCAGCAGATGAAAAATTAATGTTGCTTTTGAAAGACCTGCGTAAAAAAGTAGCCAAAGAAAAGAACCTGCCTCCCTTTGTTATCTTTTTAGAAAATAGCCTGGAAGATATGGCCACGATGTTCCCCACAACCATGACCGAACTGGAAAAAATTAGCGGTGTAAGCAAAGGAAAAGCGTTGCGTTATGGCAAACCTTTTTTAGATGTTATTACAAAGTATGTAGAAGAAAACGACATTATAAAGCCGGATGATTTTGTGATGAAGAGCGTGGTAAACCGCAATAATAATAAGATATTCATCATACAAAACATTGATAAAAAGATCCCGTTGGAAACGGTGGCTAAAACCCGTGACCTGCGTATTGATGAACTTTTAGAAGAAATGGAGACCATTGTTGCCAGCGGCACAAAGCTAAACCTTGACTATGCCATTGACGAAATGGTGGACGAATATGAGCAGGACGAGATAATGGAATATTTTAAAAGCTGCGAAACATCATCCCTTCAGGTTGCGCAGGAAGAGCTGGCGGAGAGCAATTTTAACTGGGAGCAGCTAAAGCTAATGCGTATTAAGTTTTTATGCGAATACGGAAATTAAGAAGTTTCCCCGCAGATTTCGCTGAATTCGCAGATATAAAATAGTATTATCTGCGAATTCTGCGAAATCTGCGGGCTAATTTTGAAATTGCATATTAATATTTGGCAGAAACCCTTATTTTTGCAGCCCGATTTCGAAATTCAACATTCCATGTTTGATATTCGATATTCAAGGAGGTGCGGTAGCTCAGTTGGTAGAGCAAAGGACTGAAAATCCTTGTGTCGGCGGTTCAATCCCGCCCCACACCACAAGAAGACTCAACTTAGGTTGGGTCTTTTTTGTTAATCGTAGCGCTGAAACCATTGTGTCGTCCCAATGGCTATCGGGACCCCACACCCAAAAACCCGGCAGCGATGTAGATTCTTTATATTTATCAACCCCCGGACAACTTGCCATTTTTAAATCATACTTTTTACGTTATTAACAAGAAATTAAACCACTGATTTATTACATTTCCTATAAATCCGAATCATAGTATTGAGCAGCTACTTAAACCTCAAAAAATGAAAAATACTTCTACCAACCAGGAAATATTATTACTCAGCAACAGCAATTTCTTTAAAAGAGATTGGTGCGAATTGAACGGTAATAAAAACGACAAGCAACTTTCTCAAAAAGAACAGCTTATTTTACTTTGCTGGAACGGTATGCTTAAAGAAATGATACCGGAAATTTTACAAACTGAGGCCGGTAAAAAACCACTTACCCTTTGGGAGATCAATGAATCGGGTAACATGCTCGACCCGAGGTATGGCGATATTAACCAGGAGATGAATAATGAATGGTCTATCAACCCTTATGTTTATTTAACCTTTGCCATTGCCAATTAAAAAATCAAATGCCCTTAAGTGGCCGCAGTAAATCTTCCAGTCCGTTAATCTTTATCTCGTATAAGGTTTGCAATAACATGCCAAGTTTTCCTTTGGGGAAACCTTTTTGCTGAAACCATTCCAGATAAGATACCGGCAAGTCACACAAAACTCTGTCTTTGTATTTACCAAAAGGCATTTTCATTTTTACCAGTTGCAGCAATAATTCGGGATTGGGTTGATTGGGCTCTGTTGACATAAAATGGATGTAATTAATTGTAAAAGTACATCATGCGGTTATACACACAATATCGCTATTAATCCACCATTCAATAATAACTGCCCTTTATCTTTTTTATTACTCAATGCTTTTATACATTTACTTAATAGAAATGCTTGCTAAAAATAAAATAAACCTATTTTAAACTTTTACGGGTAATTCCCATCCAAACCAGCATGATAAAAACTTCTATAACTGCACAATCTTCCGAACTTATCAGTAATCACATTTTTGCAAATGTTTTACTTGACAACGAAACCAATCAAAAAGCGCTATTTGCTGCGGTTAGTTTTGCTCCCGGCGATGTTATCTGTAAGTTCAGCGCAGCCACAAGCCAATCTTTTGCAACTTATTTAACCGTGCAAACCGGTGCCAGCAGGCATATTACACTGCAGCCGGAGTTTTTGCAATACATGAACCATAGCTGCAGCCCCAACGCTTTTTTTAATACCACAAGTATGCAACTGGTTTGTTTACAAGCCATGCAGCCAGGTGATGAGTTTAGTTTTTTCTATCCATCCACCGAGTGGGAAATGGCCCAGCCCTTTGTTTGCAACTGCGGCAGTGCTGCATGTATTCAGTTAATAAACGGCGCTTCGCATCTTTCTGTTGAAACGCTTTCAAAATATAAATTAACCGATTTCATCAGGCAACAGGTAAGACAAAAATTATCCCTGTAGCCGCCCATTTTATTCTATGGCTGCATTAAAACCATTGTTGTCTTCATTTACCAATCATCAAATTAAAGTTTGGGTTCTGGCACCGCTTTTAGAAACCAGCGATGCCAACATTGATTATTACTACGACTTTAGCCAAAGCATTGCCGAGTACGAAAAAGTTTTTGCCGAACTGGGCATTGAGTGGGAATGGCAACCGGTTACCATTAATGATTATGCATGCATTATTGATTTGATTGCTAAGGAAAAAGACTTTGCCCATAAAACACCCGTGGTTTTTAATTTGTGCGATGGTGATGAGATAAATGGAACGCCCGGTATTTCGGTTGTAAAGTTATTGGAAGAAAAGGGCTTGATCTACACCGGTTCTGATGAATACTTTTACCGCATCACCACATCTAAAATACCCATGAAAAAGGCTTTTGATAATGCCCGTGTTCCTTCGGCCAAATGGAAGGCTATAGATGATAAAGAAGATATTGAAAACATTTTTGAATCACTCGGCACGCCTGTTATTGTTAAGCCATCCATCTCCGGAGGAAGCATGGGCGTAGGCATAAAAAATGTTGTTCACAATCAAACTGAATTACAGGAACAGGTAAATAAAATGTTTGCCGGCTACCGCGGATGGGATCTTGCAGCTGATGGACTGATCGCCGAATCTTTCATTACCGGTCCAGAGTTTACGGTGCTGATATCGGGCTCGTACAACAATCTGAAAGAAGCAAAAATATATACCCCGGTTGAAAGGGTTTTTCATGAATCGTTACCTGAGCAGGAAAAATTCCTTTCTTTCGACAGGCTTTGGGAAATTTATGAAGAAGAAACCCCTATGCCCAACGAGGCCAATTTTTATGAATACGCTTTGCCTGATGAATCGCTGATTGATGAAATAAAAAAGATAAGCTGGGATGCATTTGTTGCCTGCAAAGGTTGCGGTTACACCCGTGCCGATATAAGAATGGATAAAGAAACCGGTAAATTATATGTGCTGGAAGTAAATGCCCAATGCGGTTTAAGTGAGGATGAAAATTATACTTCAATAGGCGCCATTCTTCGTTTTAGCAACGTAAGTTTTACCCAACTGGTAGCCGAAATTATTAATGATGCATTCACCCGCCTTTCAGCAAGCCAGTTAAAAAGGCGTATTGCATAAACTATCTTCTGCGGATAATAAGCAGACTACCACATGGAAGAACCACAAAATCAAAACCAATCTCCGCAACAATCTTCTCCATTTCCTCCCCCGTCGGGGGAGATAGAGGGGGCTGGGGGGCCGGGGGGTTTTCGCTTGTGCGTCCTCCAGCCCGACTATTCTACATCCGATGTTGATTACCAAAATTATGATCCACCAAGAGATATCAGCCACTTAATGCCCGATGCCAGTTTTGATCATGTGCTGCTGAATAAATTATCTACCTACAAACAACTTAAAGAGCTTAAGAAAAAAAACTACGATGTTTTTGTAAACCTTTGCGAAGGATACCTGGAATGGAGTGTGCCTTCTATCGATGTAATCTATTTTATGGAGTTGCTGAACATGCCTTTTACCGGTCCAACATCTTTATTATACGATCCGCCCAAAGACCTGATGAAATATGTGGCTTATGTGGCGGGTATTAAAACACCTGCCTTTGCATTGATTGAAACACTCGACGGTATTGAATTAGCCTGCGCTCATTTAAAATATCCCTTGTTTGTAAAGCCCGATAAAGCAGGCGATAGTTTGGGTATAGATCAACAATCTTTAGTTCATAACAAAGAAGAACTGAAACAAAAGTGCAGTGAGATTTTAGAAGAATACGGACCGCTGCTGATTGAAGAATATATTGAAGGCCGTGAGTTTACCGTAATGCTGGTTGCCAATGCCGATGATGAAAAATCCTGCACGGTATTTAAACCCATAGAATATATTTTCCCGGAGGGTTTTGCATTTAAAACCTATGCCTTAAAAACATCTGAGCTGCACCCCGAAGCAAATATCCCCTGCAGCGACCCTGTTTTGGAAGCCGAATTAAAAGATGCGGCCCTGCAAATTTTCCAGGGTTTTGGAGGCGCCGGTTATGCCCGGCTCGATTTTAGGGTGAACGCCCAAAATGAGATCTTCTTCCTGGAAATAAATTTTACCTGCTCTGTTTTTTATAAAGATGGGTACGAGGGCTCGGCCGACTATATCTTAAAAGCCGATGGCATTGGCCAGGCAGGTTTTCTTAAAAAAATCGTTGATGAGGGCATTGCCCGGCATCAACGCAACCAGAAAAAATACATTATGAAGGGCAATGCCATTGCCGGTTATGGCATTTATGCAACGCAAAATTTGCCTGCTAAAGCGTTGGTTTTTAAGGGAGAAGAGATGGCCCAGCGCATGGTAACCCGCAGTTATGTAGAGCGTTACTGGGATGTTAAGGAATTAGAAACTTTTAGAAAATACGCTTATCCGCTCAGTAAAGAGGTATTTTTGCTCTGGGATAATAACCCGGCAAACTGGGCACCACAAAATCACAGTTGCGATCCGAACACCGCTTATGAAGGCTTAAATGTAGTGGCTTTGCGCAATATTCAGCAAGGCGAAGAACTAACCCTCAGCTACGCAAGTTTTTTGGATGAACATATGGAGCCCTTTAATTGCCGCTGCGGTGCAGCCAATTGTTGTGGACGGGTTACCGGAATTACCCATAATTCGGTAACTGAAAGAGAAAATAAACGCAGCAATTAAACTCACCGGCATTTCCCCGGTCTTACTAACCACCATTACAATTCTCTCCTTTTTTAAGGACAATTTTATTTTGTTGAGGCTCATCAGCCTGCAAATAAGATATTAGGGTGCGACTTTCAAATACTAGGGCTGTCAGCCTGAGCCTGTCGAAGGCGGGTTAACACTAAAGCCCCGGGTTCGACAGGCTCACCCTGACATACTTTTGAAAATCTAACTTTCGTCATTTGCAAACAAAATAATATTGACTTTACGGGGCTTTTTTTTAACGATGATTGCAGAATCAAAAGAACAGAATTATGTCGAAGTTTCAAATTTTACGCAACCTGATGATGAAGCATAAGTATCAATTGATATTTACTTACAGCTTATTTTCTTTAGAGATGCTGGGCGGATTGTTGCGCTTTTATTTTTTTGGCGAAGCCATCAACGATTTAATAAAAGGAAGTTACCATGGCCTGATTGTACTTACTCTGGTTCACCTGGCTTATCTGGTAATTGGTACAATCCGCCACATGTACGATACCCGGACTTATTCATCTATCTATACATCTTTAGTAACTAAATTTTTAAGCCGCCGGTATTTAAAAACCGATGTATCAAAACTTACCGCACACAGCACCCTGGCCCGTGAGTTTGTAGATTTTTTAGAGCACGATCTGGTTTATGTAATTGAAGCCGCTTACAATATTTTAGGTTCGCTCATCATCTTATTCTTTTACGATAAACTGATTGTTGGTATTTGCCTGGCAATTATGGTTCCGGTTATTATCATCAGCATGCTGTACGGTAAAAAAATGTTGCGGCTTAACAAACATAAAAATGATGAACTGGAAAAACAGGTAGATATCATCAGCACCGGCAACAACCATGTGATTCGCCATCACTATAATAATTTACGCAAATGGCAAATACGCATTTCGGATAAAGAAGCATGGAACTTTGGTTTTATGGAGATAATGGTTTTGCTGGTAATTGCCGTTTCGCTGATTGCCAGTAAAAACCTGCACAGCACCACCATTATGGCCGGCAGCCTGTTTGGTATTTACAGTTATATTTTAAAATTTGCCTCGGGGTTAGATACGATACCTTATACCATGGAGCGCCTTTCTTCATTAAGTGATATTACCAGAAGGATAGAGCTGGAGGTGGATGACCTGCCTGCCGGACAGGCAGGTTTTCCGGATTATACAGAAGATGCAAAACCTGAGGTGGAATCTTTTAATTTATTACAGCATAAAGATGTGGCAGGGTTGGTTGCTTAAATTCCTGAGGGTGAAGACAAAATATAATGATGTTTGCAGCATTCAGTTGCGGTGCCCTTTAGGGCAGTGATAAAAATAATTATTCTTCTCTAACGGCTTTAGCCCAAGATATTTTTTGGCTAAAGCCGGTTTTATTAATGGTTGTTATCCCCGCCCTAAAGGGCGAGGCAATTGAGAATTATTTAAACGAACAATCTCCATATCCTTCCAAAAACAATTACTATGGCTATAACGCTTAGTAAAATAGAAATGTAAATTAATCTTTTTTGTTTTGTTTTTTTCAGAGCAAATAATGACAGAGCAAATGAAATTAAACCAGGTATTACAACATAATTCTGATATCCAAATTGAAGTAATTCTTTGATTCCAAAAAGCAATTGTGTTTTTCTGTCAACTCTCAGATATTGTTTCGCTATGTAATAATTGATAATACCTGAAATGAAAATAGAAATTATGCTGAGATAAACAGATTTTTATAAAAGCACTTTTTTTGAAGTCTTGAATCATTAACAAGGGCTTTTTTTAAAAATACTAATTGTTGATTATGCGGCTTAACTGCCAACATCTAAATATACACAACCCTCTTCCATCAAACCACTAATTTTCAATAGGCCTCTTGCTTATAATTTCTATCGCTTAATTCATTTCCTTATATAAGTATTTATAATCTATCGCCGAATACCTAAAGCGCATAAATTTGATATATAATATCTATTGACGCACATCTGCTTTATACTTTCGGGTACTTATTACCTATCGCTGCACATTTGTATTGTATAAATTAGATAGGCAATATCTATTTTAGCGCATCTGCTTTATACTTAAGGGTACTTAATATATATTGCTGCACACCTGTTTTATAATTTTGGATACTTATTATATACTGTTGCACATGTACATCTTATCAATAAAAACAAAAAACAGGTTTACCGTATTGCAACTTTCCTTTTATTATATAGATTTACCCTATAAAATAATCTACTATGCCCCGTTTTAATAAAATGCTTGCTGATGTTAGCAAGCCGATACCCCATAATGGCCAGCTACTGGCCCTGGTAATGAAACAAAGAATGATGACTGTTCCCAAACTTGCCCGTAAAATGAACATTGCATCCAATGGTACCAGGCAATATTGCAAACTGCCTTCGCTGCACGCTGCCCCGCTGTGGAAACTGGGCGAAGCGCTTGATTATAATTTTTTTGCTGTGCAGGCAAGGGAGTTTCCGGTTGATAATGTGAGCAATAAAGAACATGAACTTCAGCAGCAGCTTACGGATGTTAAAAAAGAGAATGAGTTATATCAAAAAATACTATCGGGCAAGCTGGGCCAGTAAGCTTTTTTGCCTGTGAATGTGAAATGGATTTTGTAGTAACTTTAGGAAAAAGAAAAAATGAATTTACAATATCTGCAAGATAATAACGGCAATACCACTGCAGTAGTGGTACCCATTGAACAATGGAACAGGTTTACCGAAAAATATAAAGACCTGGAAGAGTTACCTCAATGGCAAAAAAATATTATTGATCAGCGGCTGAACTTTGTTAAAAACCATCCCGATGAGATGTTGCCCCTCGAAGACTTTATGAAAGAACTTGATGCCGATGAATCCTTTTAAAAACTATTACATTTTACCCGCAGCACGGGATGAATTTAGAGATGCCAGGAGTTGGTATGCATCCCGAAAAGTAAAAGGTTTAAGTAACAGGTTTGCCATGGCTGTTAAAGAATCAATACAACATATACTTAAAAATCCGGGAGTTTACGCCATCCGTTATAAAAATGTAAGAATAGCACACACGGCCGTTTTTCCTTATGCCATACATTTTATTGCAGAAGATGAAACTATAATTATTACTGCAATCATTTACGACAGAAGAGATCCTTCGCTAACACAAAAACGGGTATGATAAAAAAATACTGGCTGGCAGATTGCGGCAGTAAAAAAATTACGCCAATAACCTGCCCGCCAGTACTGAATTTGTTTTTAACCCGTATTATTTTTTGCTGATAACGCCGCAGCCGATTCTTGAGCCCGAATTACCGGTTGGCTGGGTTGTAAAATCATCTGCACCGTTGTGTACAATAACAGATCTGTTTAAAATGTTTGTTTTTTCATCGCCTCCAATGCTCCATAGGTCTGTTTCAAGTTCCATCATTCCTTTACCTGCAGCATCCAAACTTACATTGCCAATATCGCCGCTGTGGAAACTGGCACTGCCCCATTTGCCGTGTTGCTGGTTGGTGGGGTTCCAGTGGCCGTGGGCCATTTTACCCATATCGCCGCAGTCGCCCATTTCGTGTAAATGCACAGCTACACTTTTATTTGCCATTTTTGCGCAGGTGATGTTTAAAACCAGTTTTACTTTCCCGTTCTGTTGCATAAATTCCGCAGTTCCGGTAAGGGTAGTATCGGGTTGCGTGCCCGATATGGTTGCCATGGCTGCAGCCGCTTCGGTCATTTTTACTTCGGTATTTTCTGTGGTGCTGGTAGTTTCTTCTTTCTTTTCGCCGTTGTTACAAGCTGTAAAAATTAATACAGAAAGCAAGCTTCCCAAGCTGATGAGTTGTTTTAGATTTTGCATTGTTTTGTAATTTTTTTGGTTAAGATAACGGTAACCCACAAAAACGGTGCCTTTAAAAAATAAGGGTATTAATAGGTGGGAATTATATAAATTATATTTAAGTACCCTTATGCTATAATTACCTTATAATAGTTACCGAACCCCGTTCATCTCGTTTTATACTACCCTTGTAATTAAAACT
>Ga0105044_10008475_pt1 | contig 14104 bp, 8 predicted proteins | sample MAT01_FD_78092 | JGI IMG/M metagenome (GOLD analysis project Ga0105044, IMG submission 78092) | Freshwater microbial communities from Lake Fryxell liftoff mats and glacier meltwater in Antarctica - MAT-01 | ecosystem: Environmental > Aquatic > Freshwater > Ice > Liftoff microbial mat | place...
CACGGTGAAGCACCAGGTGACGGGCTGACCGTTCTCGCCGGCCGCCGAGTTGCCCGCGCCGGAGCAGCCGTCCCCGTCGTCGTGGCCGAGGTAGACGGACTTGGCCAGGGCCAGGCCCGGGTCGATCACGTCGAGGTCGGCGGTGTCGTCGTCGGACACGTCAGGGCCGACAGGCGGGACGCCCGTGGCGGTGACCGTGTTGGCCACGTCGCCGGTGGCCGAGGCCTCGAGGTAGAGGTCCACCGAGTCGCCCGGGTCGACCGATGCCAGCGAGCCGGAGGCGACGGTGAGGTCGGTCTCGTCGGCCAGCAGGGGCAGGTCGTCCACGGTCAGGTCGGTCAGGGTGACGTCACCGGTGTTGGTGACGCTGAAGCACCAGGTCACCGCGTCACCGTCGAGGGTGGTCACGCTCTCGGCGCCGGCGCAGGAGGCGCCGTCGTCGTGGCCCGCGTAGATCGTCTTGGCGACGGCCAGTCCGGGATGGATCTCGTCCACCTCGGCGGTGTCGCTGTCGGTCGGCTGGGCGCCGGCGGGCGAGGTGCCGACCACCGAGGCGGTGTTGAGCAGGTCGCCGTCGGCCTGCACCTCGGCGTGGAGGGTGACCGACTGGCCCGGCGTGAGCAGGGCATGGGTCAGGTCGCCACTGCCGAGGCCGAGGTCCGGGTCGGTCACGTCGATCGCGGACAGGTTCGTATCGCCCGTGTTGGTCACGACGAAGCAGTACGTCAGGTCGCCACCCGCTCGGACCCGGAGGCTCTCCACGCCCGAGGCACACCCGGCGCCGGCGTCGTGGCCGCGGTAGACGGTCTTCTCGAGGCCGATCGACGGGCCGATCTCGTTGACCTCGGCCGTGTCGGTCGCGGTCCGGCGCACCCCGCCCAGGGAGATGAACGCCTCGGCTTCGGCGGTGTTGACCAGGTCACCGTCGATCTGGGTCTCATAGGACCAGACGACGGACTGACCCGCCGGCAGCGTGGCCGGGTTGCCCGACTCGAGGCTCATGGCGGACTGGTCGATGCCCAGGTCGGGGTCGTCGACCCCCGCGCCCACGAGGGCGATGGCCCCCGTGTTGGTGACCCGGAAGCAGTAGGTGACATCGGCACCGGGCTCGCCCGTGGCCAGCTCGCCACCGGGGCAGCCCGAGCCGCCGTTGTGACCGAGGTAGACGGTCTTGGCCAGCGTGATGGTCGAGGTGGCGTAGCCGAAGTCGACGTCGGTCCGGTTCTGGGCCTCACCCAGGGTCACCGACGCCTGGTGGGCGGTGCCGGTGCCGTCCTGGTCGTAGGTCGCGCCGAGGCCGGCCGGCAGGGTGCCGGGATCGACCCGCACCGTGTAGGTGCCCGGGTAGACCCCGTCGAAGAGGTAGGCCCCGTTGGCGCCGGTCGTGGTGGTGGCGATGATGTCACCGTTGCCGTCGAGGAGCTCCACGGTCACCCCGACCAGGCCGGGCTCGCCGCCGTCCTGGACGCCGTCACCGTCCGCGTCGTTCCAGAGGCGGTCCCCGATGCTCCCGGGATCGGCGACCGGGACGACCTCGATGTCGATGTAGGTGCCGTAGTCGGACTCGAGGGTGATCTCGTTGACGATCTCGGTCAGGCCGTCGGGCAGCGGATCGTCGACCAGCATGTCGTAGGTCACGGTTCGGGCCTGGCCGACCGCCAACACGGGTGGGACCGCCAGACCGCCCTCGTCGAGGGGGAACGGCGTCCCGGTACCCGGGTCGGCCACGGGGTTGCCCCCCGCGGTGGTCGAGCCCGGGAGGTAGCTGGTGTTGGCCGGCACCTGGTCGTTCACCGTCAGGTCGTCGACCGGCGAGATGCCCCGGTTCGTGATCGTGATCGTGTAGCGGATCGTGTCGCCGGGAACGGCCTTGCCATCCCCGTCGTCGTTGAGGATCTCGGCGTCCTTCTGCAGGTCGATCGTGGGGAACGGCAACACCGTGGTGCCCATGTCGATGGCCGGCGTGCCCGTGTTCGCCGCCTGGGGCACCTGGCCCCACGCCGACGCCAGGGCCGTCCCGTCGACGGTGTAGATCCGGGACCCGGTCATGTCGTTGTCCCCGATGCCACCGGCGCGGGAGTACCCCGAGATGGTCGAGCAGGACGCCGAGCCGATGTCCTTGATGAGCACGGGCGTGAGCGCGGTGGCCGCGCAGGTGAAGTCGTACCGGTTGCCGTTGACATCGGTGTTCGGACCGGTGTCGGGGTCGGCGTCCAGGTCGACGTACACGGTGGTGGACGCCTGCGGGGCGATCCAGACCGCGTTGTCGTTGGCGTCCGAACCGGCGGGCGCAGCCACGTCGTCGGAGCCGGGGCCGTAGCCGACCACGACCATGGGGGTGAGCGAACGCTCCGGCGTCAGCGCGAAGCCCCAGTTGTGGGCCGCGCTCTGATCGTTGCCGCTGCCGGCCTCCGGTATGGTGATCGCCTGGATGGCGTAGAACGGATTGCCGGGGGTGCTGAAGCGCAGGCCCTGGTCGACCGGGACCGGCCGGTTGGCCTGCCCGCCCGCGGGGACCGAGATGGTGCCCGCACCGCCACCGGACTCCGTGTAGCTCACGGTGATCGCGGCGCTGCCCGGGTTGAACAGGAACACGCGGGTCCGGTAGGCGGTCGCCGTCCGGGACCCGACCGGCGTGACATAGCTGTCGGACCAGGCTTCGGTGGGCAGCAGCCCGAAGAGGCGGCCTTCGTAGCTGGCCCCGTTGTCCCCGGTGGACAGGAACACCCCGATCGGCTTGTCCGAGGTCACGGTGTCGCCGAGGGCGACGCCGCCGTCGACCAGGTGGCTGTCACCCTCGTCGAGGGTGATGATGGTGCCCTCGACGTCGATGGTGGTGTTGTCCTGGCTGGCCACGAGGACCAACCCGACGTACTCCCAGAGCGTGCTGAGGGCCGTCTCCCCGGAGGGATAGGTCATCCCCTCGCCGACGGGCGAGACGAACTGGTAGCCGTAATCGGACACGTCGCGGACGGCGGCCGCCCCGGCGTGCAGGGTGGTGGCGCCACTGGGCCAGCCCCCGGCCGTGACCACGATCGCGCCGGTCGACACCAGCTTGTCGCCGCCGTCGTAGTAGGGCAGGTTCGCCCCGCGGGCGTTGACGTTGCCGAGGTTGCCGACGTCGACCAGGTTGTTCAGGACCGTGGACTGCCCCTCGTTCAGGTTGAGGGTCTGGGTGGTCGGACCGGGCGCCGCGATGGCGTCGGCGTCGTAGCCGTCCTCCCAGTGGTCGATGGCGATCTGGTTCCCGTCGAGGGCGGAGACGATCGAGGTGATCAGGCGGACCGGCGAGTTGATGCTCGTCGCCGAGGCCTGCTGGCCCCGGAGGGTGTCGAGGAACTGCTGGGCATCCCAGGGCAGGTAGTGCACCTGACCCTGGACGCCCAACACGGGCTGAGCGTCGGCCACTTCGGCGCGGGGCGCCTGGAGCGCCAGCCCGCCCGCGACCAGGACGGCCACCAGCAGGGGCGCCGTCATATGGCCGATCATGTTCCCGAGGGTTCGCCTCATCGTCTGTCGCCTTCCCTTTGGCTCCGCAGGCGCGGAGCACTCCCACTGGCGAGATCGGCGGCGGGGGGCCGCTCTCAAGCGAATCGGTGCGATAGGGCCGTTCGGCCCAGGGCCGCCCCACGGCGGCCCGCCGGGCCGTGGCGGGCCGCCCGTAGCCTCCGGGGCATGCGGATGGGACCTCACATGGCGCTCGGGTCGGACCCGACGGCGATCGCCGGGGCCCGGGTGCAGAAGGGCCTGGTCAAGCGGGTGTGGCGCTTCGCCCGCTCCTACCGGCCCATGCTGGCGGGGTTCCTGGCCACCATCGTCCTGGCCGCCCTGATCAACCTGGCGCCGCCCCTGCTGATCCGCCAGATCATCGACGGCGCCCTGCCGGAGGAGGACCGCGGCGCCGTGGCCCTCCTCGCCGGCCTGATGGTGGCGGTGGCCGCGGCCGAGGCCTTCCTGTCCATCTTCGAGCGCCTCTGGTCCTCCAAGATCGGCGAGGGCCTCATCTATGACCTGCGGGTGGCCCTGTTCGACCACGTGCAGCGCATGCCCCTCGGCTTCTTCACCCGCACCCAGACCGGGGCGCTGGTCAGCCGCATGAACAACGACGTGATCGGCGCCCAGCGAGCCATCACGGGAACGCTCGGCGCCGTCGTGTCCAACGTGATCGTGGTCGCCACCACGATCGTGGCCATGCTCTACCTCGAGTGGAGGTTGACCCTTCTCTCCCTCGTGGTGCTCCCCGTCTTCGTGATCCCGGCCAAGCGGGTGGGGCGGCGCCTGCAGGACCTGACCCGGGAGCAGATGGACCTCAACGCGTCCATGAACACGACCATGACCGAGCGCTTCGGCGTCGCCGGGGCCATGCTCGTGAAGCTCTTCGGCCGTCACGACCAGGAGGTCGACGAGTTCGGGGGCCGGGCCGGTCGCGTTCGCGACATCGGGGTCAAGACCGCCCTCTACAGCCGCACGTTCTTCATCGCCCTCGGCCTCGTCGCCGCCATCGGCACCTCCCTCATCTACTGGGTGGGCGGCGAGCTGGTCATCTCCGGGGCGCTGACCATCGGCACCCTGGTCGCCCTCGGCACCTACGTCACCCGCATCTACACCCCGCTGACCAGCCTGACCAACGCCCGGGTCGACCTGATGACGGCCTTCGTCTCCTTCGACCGGGTCTTCGAGGTGCTCGACACCCCCAACCCGATCCAGGACCGCCCCGGTGCCGTCGACCTGGTCGAGCCCGCAGGGGCCATCGAGCTGGACGACGTCTGGTTCACCTATCCCACCGGCAGCGAGGCGCAGGTGGCCTCGCTCGAGACGCCGGGCGCCCTTCCGGAGAACGCCGACGGGTCACCGGTGCTGAAGGGGCTGAGCGCCACGATGGCCGCGGGGACGATGACCGCCCTGGTCGGGCCGTCGGGCTCGGGCAAGTCCACCCTCTCCTCGCTCATCCCCCGCCTGCACGAGGTCACCGAGGGTGCGGTCCGCATCGACGGCCACGACGTACGGGACCTGACCCAGGACTCGCTGCGGCAGGCCATCGGCGTCGTCACCCAGGACCCGCACCTCTTCCACGAGACCGTGCGCTCCAACCTGCGCTACGCCCGCCCCGACGTCACCGATGCCGAGATGGAGGAGGCCTGCCGGGCCGCCCGCATCTGGGATGTCATCGCGGCGCTGCCCAACGGCCTCGACACCCTGGTCGGCGAGCGGGGCTACCGGCTGTCCGGCGGCGAGAAGCAGCGCCTGGCCATCGCCCGCATGCTCCTCAAGGACCCCTGCATCGTCATCCTGGACGAAGCCACCAGCCACCTCGACTCCGAGAACGAGGCCGCGGTGCAGGCCGCCCTCGACGAAGCCCTACGGGGCCGGACCTCAGTGGTCATCGCCCATCGCCTGTCCACCATCGTGGCCGCCGACCAGATCCTGGTCCTCGACGAGGGCGAGTTCGTGGAGCGCGGCACCCACGTCAGCCTCCTGGCCCGCGGCGGCCTCTACGCCGACCTCTACCGCACGCTGATCCGCGGCGAGGGCGAAACGGTCGAAGCCCCCGCGAGCTGACCGCACACTCCCGCCCCCGAGCCTTCTGGCCCCGGATCTGGTCGTCAGAGCAACCAAATCCGGGGCCAGAAGGGGGACAGCGCCGGGCCCGGGTGCCGGGGTCAGAAGCGAAGCTTGAGGGCGATCCTCCCGCGTTCGGCCATCGACCCGTCGGCGACGATGGCGACCCGACCGCCCCGGTTCATCACCGCCTCGATGACCTCGTCCACGACATCGTCGACGACCCCCGGGGCACGGGGGTCCTCCACCCGCTCGAGGCGGTCACCACCGGACGCATCCGTTCGGGCGGCGAGGGCGTAACCCTCCTCGACCACGAGGAGGTCGCCGCGCCCGTCGCGGGCCAGGGGCCACACCTCATCGATCCCCGCGGCCAGTCGCCGGGCGCCCACCGCTTGGTCGAGTTCGCCGATCGCCTCGCGCTGTCGGTGGTCCAGCCAGTCCTCGACAGCCGGCCAGACCGCGGCAGCCACCTGACCGACGGCGACGCCGGCCGGGAGACCGCCGGACACGGTGCCGCCGATCTGACGCTGGTGTCGACTGCCCGCCTTGAAGGCCGCCACGCGCTCCCGGGCCCCGAGCACGAACAGGGGGTGTGAGGCCGACCGGAGGTGGGCGTCGAGAGCCAGGTCGATATCCCGCACGAGACGGGCCCGTCGTTGCTCGCGCTCGATGCCGGGGTCGTGCCGGCGACCCCGTTCCCCGTGGTCGGGGCCTTCCTCGCCTGACACCGGGAACCAGTCGTCGGCCACCTCCCGAAGCACCCGGCCCTGGCCGGCGAACAGCCGCGCCCCCGGGTCCCCCAGGACGACGGTGAGGTGGGTCGGCGTGCGGTGCAGGGCCCGCACGAGATCTCGGGTGGCAAAGGTGTCATCGACCACGACGCGGTCGAGCACCGCTTCGGGCAGCCTCGACGCCGCCCGGTAACGGGCACTGGCGAACAGGGCGATGGCCTGTTGACCCCGGTCCTCGTCGACGGTCTCGGCCAGCTCGACCAGGACACGGATGCGGGCCGTCACCTCCGAGGTGGTCAGCTCGAGGCTGAGCCGGGATTCGGCCTCGGCGAAGAGAAGGTCCAGTCGGTTCGCCCGATCGGGACGGTCGTTGCGCAAGAGGAGGGAGACCGCTGGTGGGTCGATGACCGTCTGCAGGGCGGCCACTTCGGTGCTGTCAAGCATCTCAACCGCCCATCTCGAAGATCTCGCTGAGGAACGAGCTCTTCTTCGACTTCTTGGGGCGACGGTCGTCGCGGTCGTCGCGGTGATCGCGGTCGTCGCGGTGGTCGCGGTGGTCGCGGTCGTCGTAGTCGTCGTTGCGGCGGGGCGCGGGGCGGGACGCCTCGGGCGGCGCGGCCAGGGCCGCCGACCGCTCGATGAGCTTGTCCAGCTCGTGGCGGTCCAACCAGACGCCCCGGCACTCGGGGCAGTAGTCGATCTCGATCCCCTGCCGATCGGAGATGGCCAGGGACGTGTCATCGTTCGGACAACGCATTGGAGGTTCCTTTCGTTGGGTCGGGCTCAGGCCCGACGGCGACGGGAGACGAACTTGCGCAGCTCGTCCAGCCAGATGATCGATGAGGCCACGCCGACGGCGACGAGCCAGTCCGGCCCGGCGAGATCGGTGGTGCCGAACACGTCCTGGACCGGGTCGACGTGGACCGCGAGGACCTGGAGGACGACGACACCGGTGACCGCCGCCCAGAGCTTGTTGTTGCGGAACAGGTCACGGGTGAAGACCGTGCCGTGCTCGGCCCGGGCGTTGAAGACGTTGAAGACCTGGAACAGGACGAAGGTGGTGAAGGCCAGCGCCAGGGCGTGTTCCTCGGTGCCGTTCTCCATGCTCCAGGCCAGGACCCCGAGGGTGCCGACGGCCATGACGGCGCCGTACCCGATCAGGACCCGGAGCCGATCGCGATTGAGGATCCGGTCACCCGGCTGCCGGGGATCCCGGGTCATGGTGTCCCGGGCGGGGGGGTCGACACCGAGCGCCATCGCCGGAGGGCCGTCCATGATCAGGTTGACCCAGAGGACCTGCAACGCGGTGAACGGCACCGGGAGACCGACCAGCTGCGCCCCGATCAGTGTGCCGATGGCACCGAGGTTCGTGGAGAGCTGGAAGCGGACGAACTTCACGATGTTGTCGTAGATGGTCCGGCCCCGCTCGACGGCGGTCACGATGGTGGCGAAGTTGTCGTCGGTCAGGACCATGGAGGCGGCCTCCTTGGACACCTCCGTGCCGGTGATGCCCATCGCCACGCCGATGTCCGCGGTCTTCAGGGCGGGGGCGTCATTCACCCCGTCACCGGTCATGGCCACGACCTCGCCGTTGGCCTGGAGGACGCGCACGAGTCGGACCTTGTGCTCGGGTGAGACCCGAGCGACCACCCCGATGCCCCCGATGCGGGCCGCCAGTTCCTCGTCATCGAGGAGGTCGAGATCGGCGCCGGTGACCACCTCGCCCCGGATGCCCAGCTCAGTGGCGATGGCGCGCGCGGTGGCGGCGTGGTCACCGGTGATCATCTTCACGCTCACCCCGGCCCGACCGCAGAGGGCGATGGCATCGGCCGCCTCGGCGCGGGGCGGGTCCACCAGGCCCACCAACGCGACGGCGGTGAGGTCGACGACCAGGTCCAGGGGACCCGCGACCGTCTCCAACTCCTCGTCGCTGACGACCCGAGTGGCCAGGGCGATGACCCGCATGCCGCCCTCGGCCATCCGCTCGACCTCGGCCGACATCTCCGCCCGGTCCGACTCCCCGAGGGACGAGCACCGGGCCAACAGGATGTCCGGTGCGCCCTTGACCTCGAGGCGGAGCTCGCCGTCGACGCGGTGGACCGTGGCCATGAACTTGTGGACCGACTCGAAGGGCACCTCGGCGACCCGGTCGGCTGCGGCCCGCACGACGACGGGGTCGACACCGCCCTTGGCTGCCACGACCAGGAACGCGGCTTCCATGGGGTCACCGACCGGCCGACCGTCGACCAGGTGGCTGTCGTTGCAACGCACGAGCCCGGCCAGGACCTCGACCAGCGCGGGCGTCGGCTCGGGTCGGACCTCACCGCCCTGCTCGTAGCCCAGACCCGACACGGTGTGGCGACCCTCGGGCAGCCACAGCGCCTGGACCGTCATCTGGTTCAGCGTCAGGGTGCCCGTCTTGTCAGAGCAGATGACCGAGGTGGCGCCGAGGGTCTCGACCGACGCCAGGCGCTTGACGATGGCCCCCCGCTTGGCCATCTGGGACGTACCGATGGCGAGGGTGACGGTGACCACGGCGGGCAGGCCCTCGGGGATGGCCGCCACGGCCAGGGCCACCGAGGCCAGCGCCGTCTCGGCGAGGGGCTCGCCCCGCAGGAGGCTGAGGGTGGCGAAGACCCCGACGGCGGCCGCGGCGACCAGGGCCAGGCGTTTGCCGAGCGCGTGCAACTGGAGCTGGAGGGGGGTCTCGCCGACGTCGGCGGCGGCGAGGAGGCCGGCGATGCGACCGACCTCGGTCTCCATGCCGATCGTGGTGACCACGACCTCGCCCCGGCCCCGGGTCACGACGGTGTTCATGTACACGAGGTTGCGGCGATCGGCGAGGGCGAGATCGCCCTCGAGGGCGTCGGCCGTCTTGGCGACCGGGGTCGACTCACCGGTCAGCGTGGACTCGTCCACCTCCAGGCCGGGACCGCCCAGGATGCGACCGTCAGCGGGGACCCGGTCACCGGCGTCGAGCAGCACCACGTCGCCGGGGACCAGGTCCTCGGCGGCGATCTCCACGATCGTCCCGTTCCGCCGGACCCGGGCCCGGGACACGAGCATGGCCTTGAGGGCGGCGAGGCTGTTCTCCGCCCGGATCTCCTGGAGGAAGCCGAGCAGGGCGTTGATCGTCAGGACCACCCCGATGACCAACATGTCCTTCAGGTCACCGATGAGGCCGGCGAGGACCGCGGCGCCGACCAGGACCAGCACCAGGACGTTGCGGAACTGGTCGAGCAGGATCGCCCAGCGTGACCGCGGCGGCGTCTCGGCCAGCCGGTTGGCCCCGTGCACCCGATGGCGACGCTCCACCTCGTCGGGACCGAGCCCGACCTCGGTGTCGACCCCGAGCGCCTCGGCGACGGCAGTCGCCTCTAGCCGGTGCGGGACCAAGGGGGCCATTCCCGTCGACGACAGGTCGTTCGCCTCGTCACGGGGTTCGGTCGGGGTACTCAGGGACACGGATTCCTCCGGCTCGTCGGGCCGAAGGTCTCTCCCACCCCCTGGAGGGGGCGACGAGGCCGGGCGCAATGCCGTGATGACGACCTCGTCTGAGGGGGATACTCCCCTTCGTTACTTACGAATTGAGATTAGCGCATTTTCACTCGTCTGACAACCTGTAGCCCGACGATCAGCCGACGGTCCGGTGATGGCCCGGCAACGCTCGGTTCAGGCCTCGGGTGAGGGCCGGGGGGCGGCCATGGCGTGGAAGCCACCGTCCACGTGGAGCACCTCGCCGGTGATGGCCCGGGCGAGGTCGGAGAGCAGGAAGCAGACCGTGTCGGCGACCGGCCGCGGGTCGCGGGGATCCCAGGTCAACGGCGCGGTCGTGGCCCACGCGTCGAGCAGGAGATCGAAGTCCGGGATGCCGCCCGCGGCCCGGGTGTGGAGCGGGCCGGCGGCGACGAGGTTCACCCGGATGCCGACCGGACCGAGGTCACGGGCCAGGTACCGGCTGGTGGAGCGCAGGGCCGCCTTGCAGACCCCCATCCAGTTGTAGGTCGGCCAGGCCCGGTCGTCGGCGTCGAAGTCCAGGCCGACCAGGCTGCCGCCGGTCACGGGGGCGAGGTCCCGGAGGACGCGGGCCAGGCCCGCCAGCGTCCATGCGCTGGACCGGAAGGCCAGCTCGACCTCGTGGGGACCGGCGTCCATCATCGTGCCGGTGAGGGCCTGGCGGGGCGAGAAGGCGACCGCATGCAGGGCGCCGTCCAGACCCCCGTGCGCGGTGCCGATCTGGGCGGTCACGGTGGCGATCTGGTCCTCGTCGGTCAGGTCCAGGGCGAGGACGTCGATGTCCGGCCCGAGCCCGGCAGCCATGTCCCGGGTCAGGTCGAGGTCCCGGGGGAAGGCGGTCAGCACGACACGAGCGTCGAACTCGAGGCACCGACGGGCGGTCGCGAACGCAATGCTGTCGGGGGTCGCGACACCCGTGATGAGGAGGCGGGTCCCGTTCAGCACGACGGTCCGGGGGCAGCCATGCCCGTCGCGGCCTGGATGGCGGCGTCCTTGGCCTCCGAGGTCTCGGCCATCACCCGTTGGTGCTCGACCAGGGCGGCCCGCAGGTCGGGGTCCGAGACGGCCAGTATCCGGGCGGCCAGCAACCCGGCGTTGCGGCCCGAACCGATCGCCACGGTGGCCACAGGTATGCCGGCCGGCATCTGCACGATCGACAACAGCGAATCGACCCCGTCGAGGTGGGCCAGGGGGACCGGCAGCCCGATCACCGGCAACGGGGTCACCGCGGCCAGCATCCCCGGCAGGTGCGCGGCGCCCCCGGCGGCCCCGATGAGGACCCCCAGGCCCCGGTCGGCCGCCGAGGCCCCATAGTCCAGGAGGCGGTGCGGGGTCCGGTGGGCGGACAGGACACGGGCCTCGCTGGCCACGCCGAGATCAGCCAGGATCTCCGCCGCCGGGCTCGCCGTCGGCCAGTCGGAGTCACTGCCCATGACGATGCCGACGCGCGGGGCGGCGCTCATCGGCCCACCAGGATGGCGGCGGCGGCCCGCGCCGACGCCAGAGCGGCATCGGCGTCATCGGCCAGGGCGGTGACGTGGCCCAGCTTGCGTCCCGGTGCCGGGTCCTTGCGGTAGAGGTGGACATGGACCGCGGGATCCTGGAGCGCCGCGGGCATGCCCCGCCGCAGGTCGAGCGCCCCGGGGGGCCCGAGGAGGTTCACCGTGGCCGCCGCCGGGGCGGCCATGGCCGTGGCCCCGAGCGGCCAGTCGAGGATCCCCCGAAGGTGGTTCTCGAACTGGGATGTCTGACAGGCGTCGATGGTCGCGTGGCCGCTGTTGTGGGGCCGGGCGGCGATCTCGTTGACCAGGAGCTCGCCGTCGGTCGTGACGAAGAACTCGACGGCCAGGATGCCGGTGGCGTCGATGCCTTCGGCGAGCGACACCGCCAGGGCGGCCGCCCGGTCGGCGACCTCGACCGGGATCCGCGCGGGCATGACCAGTTCCCGGCAGATCCCGTCCTCCTGGACCGTCTCGACCACCGGATAGGTCGACCACCAGCCACTCGGCCGCCGGGCCACGAGCACGGCCAGCTCGACCGCGATCGGCACCATCGCCTCCAGCAACCAGCAGGTTTGGGACCCCGCCAGTGGACTGGCCGCCAACGCAGCCCGGTCCCGGACCACCTCGACGCCGCGACCGTCGTACCCGCCGCGCGGCGCCTTGAGGACGAGCGGCCACCCGTGCTCGCGGGCGAAGGCCTCGACCGCGTCGGAGGACCCCGCATCCGTCACCAGGAACGGCGGCACCGGGAAGTCGGCCCGGGCCAGGGTCGATCGGGCGAACGCCTTGTCCTGGGCGACCCGCTTGGCCACGGCGTTGGGCCGGACCTGATGCCCGGCGGCGGCCAGCTGCTCCAGGTGTTGGTTGGGCACCAACTCGTGGTCGAAGGTGACGACGTCGCTCGCCTCGGCGAGGGCGAAGAGCGACGCGACCTCGTCGGGATCACCGCAGAGGTGGGCCGCCCCCGCCAGGACCGCCGGATCCTCGGCATCCACGGAGAGGACCGTCAGGTCGATGCCGAGCGCGATGGCCGCCTGATGGGTCATGCGGGCCAGTTGGCCCGCCCCCACCATCCCGACCGTCGCCGTACCCCCGCGGTCGGGTCGCGGGGACAGCGGCTCGGTGATCATGTGAAGTACTCCGGTCGGCTCACCGACGTGTCGGAGACGAACAGCACGCCGGCGCGGTCCTCGAGCAACCGGCGAAGGGCACCGACCACGGCATCGACCTTGTCGTCGGGCACGACGGTGATGATCATGCGCAGGGCGTCCCGGTCATTGAAGTGCAGCCGCCCCTGGTGGAAGCCGTGGTGACCGAGGCCGGACACCCCCGCGAGCTCCGTGTAGCCGGTCGCGCCACAGGTGGTCAGCACCTCGCCCACCGCCGGGACGTCGTCGCCGGTGACGACCACCTCGATCTTGATCATGGCCGTGAGGCCGGGGCGGGTCATGAGGGGACCTCCTGGGGTCGCCGATCGGTGGCGCTCGTCGTTGTCCATTCGCCCGAAGGAGATCGCAGGTGCCAATCGGCCTCGGGTCGGTCGCGGGCCATGAGCTGGACCCACGCCCCGTCGAACAGGTGCCGCAGCACCGGGTTGCGCCCGATGACGGCGTCGATGCGGTCGCGGGGTGCCTCGACGACGGTCAGCAGCCGCAGCGGCTGGTGGTAGGCGTCATCACCGTCCATCACCGACTGCCGGGGCAGACCACCGCGGAGGTCCCCCCCGGCCCCGACGACGACGCCGATGCCCGCGACCGGGTTGTGCAGCGTCTTGTCCCCCGCGCCGTAGACGTCGGGGTCGACGGTCGAGAAGTAGTACTGCGCGTTGATCCACTGGGCGACCACCATCGGCGCGGTCAGGATCGTCTCCAGGGCCGTGCCCTCGGGGTCGATCCCGGCCCGGTACGAATGCAGGAACGTGCGTCCTTCCAGGTCCAGGCCGCGGGTCAGATCACGGGGACCGATGATGAAGGCGGCGTTGCGGGCCAGACCCCACTCGGGTCGGGTCTCGGCCCAGTCCGCCGATCGGGCCCGCACCCGAGCCGAGGGCGACGCCGACGTCCGGGTGTCGGCCAGGCGCGCCAAGCGCTCCAGGGCCAGCCGTTCGCCGGCGGCGTCGAGGTCGACGAGAAGGCGGTCCACCGCCTCCTGGTGGGTGGACGACACCATGTCCCGGTCGAAGACCTCGACGCGGTCGGTGGTCGTGTCGTGCTCTCCGGCGACGAACCAGGTCGCCGAGGGGATGTCGAGGCCCCGGCCACGCAGGGCGGAGCGCACGTCCTCGTCGTTGAAGATCGCCACCGCCGCCCGCGCGTTCGGACCGCCCCGGTTACCGCCACAGGCGCCGCAGTCGAGCGCGGCGGCATGGGGGTTGGCCCGGGTCGTGGACCGGTGGCCGCACAACAGCACCAGAGGCGCGAAGGCCGACGTGAGGCCCATCGTCTGCAATGCGGTCTCGGCGATGAGGGTCCGCTCCTCCAGGCTGAAGCCGGTGCCCGCGACGGTCTCGGACACCTCGACGCGGGTCAGGGGGCCGGCCCGCCCGCTGGGGTGCGGTCGCAGGGTCTGGAGGAGGGCCACGGGCCCGAGCACCCACCCCGCGCCCTCGGCGAGGGCATACATGGACAACGGACCATGACCGAGGTCGTCGACGGTCTCCGCCGACGCCTGCCTGAGGTCGGCCCGGGCCAGCGCCACCTCCGCCTGATGCTCCGCCCCGACCGGCGCCACCTCGGGCACCTCGATGTTGGGATCCAGCAGGACCGGGGCTGACGGGTAGGACTCCGTCGAGCCCAG
>Ga0105044_10008477_pt1 | contig 14103 bp, 8 predicted proteins | sample MAT01_FD_78092 | JGI IMG/M metagenome (GOLD analysis project Ga0105044, IMG submission 78092) | Freshwater microbial communities from Lake Fryxell liftoff mats and glacier meltwater in Antarctica - MAT-01 | ecosystem: Environmental > Aquatic > Freshwater > Ice > Liftoff microbial mat | place...
CGTCGATGCCGCCGGAGAACCGTGCATTTCCACCGCCGGTGTGTCGCAATCCGAACAGGAAGCGTGACCCGTTGATCGGGAACGACGGCACCGCGTTCTCACCAGTCACGCGATACGACGCACCGTAGACTTCGCCGTTGCGGTACAACGTGATACGATCGTCCGATGTGTAAGTGATCGCGACGTGAACTAGTTCGCCGGGGCGGATGTCTTCCGCCTTCGCTTCGAGATCGCGTGTGCGGACGAAACCGTTGCTTCCCGCCATCCACTTTCGCGGTTCGCGTTCGCCGAATACGATCGCGTCGAACACCTGACCGTTGGGCGTCTCGATACTGATGACGCCACCGCCGCGTTGATCGAGCGAATCGAGCGACACCCAGACTTCGAGTGTCTTTGCCTTCAATGCGAACGGGATTTCGGCGGTTCGTGCGAATCCGCTTTTTTCGCTGACGACGAGCCGTCCCTTTTCGATTTTCGCTTCACCCTGAAACGTCGCGTGGAGTTTCCCGATCGAATCTTTGCCATCGGTGTCGAACGACCACCGCGCGATCGGGGCAGGGGGGATGTCGCCGTTTACCTGCGGTCGGGCTCGTTTCCGTCCCATTTCTTCGAGACTCGCGATCTCGCGTTGAAGTGCCGCAATCTGTTCCTGCAATCGTTGAATCTGTGTCGTTCGTTCGCGCTGTTCATCGGGCGTGAGCAGATCGCGCGTGCCGGGTCGGACGCCGGCGAACACCGCCTGCATGCTGTAATAGTCTTTCAAATCGATCGGATCGAATTTGTGATCGTGACAGCGCGCACAATTGACCGTCAGACCGAGGAACGTCTGTCCGACGACCGCGAGCATGTCTTCGAGTTCGTCCTGTCGCGCCTGCAATTTGACGCTCAAACTTGCGGTGCTCGCCGCCACTTCATCGAACGGTCCCGCGACGAGTATCCCAGTCGCAATGATGCCGTCGCGAGTCGGTTTCGGCTCGGCATCGCCTGCAATCTGTTCGCGCACGAATCGACCATAGGGTTTGTCCTGATTGAACGATCGGACGACATAATCGCGGTAAGGGTAGGCGAAGTCGCGCAGTTTATCACGCTCGAAGCCATCGGATTCGCCGAATCGCACGATGTCGAGCCAGTGTCGTCCCCATCGTTCGCCGTAGCGCGGTGACGCGAGCAATCGATCGACCAGTTTTTCGTAGACGTCGAACGATCGATCATTGACGAACGCATCGATTTCTTCCGGTGTGGGAGGTAATCCGGTAAGATCGAACGTCAATCGTCGAATCAGCGTGAGACGATCAGCTTCGGGTGCGAACGATAACTGATGTTCGCGGAGTTTCGCGAGGAGGAAGGCATCGATCGGATGACGTGCGTTGGGAGTGTTCGGAGGTGCGACGGATCGCAGGGGTTGAAGCGACCACCACGTCGAATCGGCCCGTTCGGGTTCGTTTGCGAACAGAGCGACGGGTGCGAGGATCAGTGCGAGGAGAGCAAATCGCATCGTGGACCTCAGAATTGCGAACGGCCAGCACATGCTGGCCGTTCGCGATGATGATCAGTGAGCCGCCAGTGCCGGCTTTCGTCCGTTGCCGTTTCGCATTTCCTGAGCGGCCGCCATCCCCAGTTCGGCGAGGATCGTGGCGGCGCGGTTCGCATCCTGAACGGTGTCAAAGGTGACGTATCCGACGAAGCGAGTGCCGAGGACCGAGAGTGTGGTGCCGTGCAGGTTGATGCCTGCTTTCGACCATTCCTGGGTGAGACGGAACGCGAGGCCAGCGTCGTTATCGCCTTCGATTCGCATCACGATCGGATCGTGTGCTTCGGTCAGGCCGACCGCCTTGGCCGCTTTGATCTCCTCGGTGCCGGTGAGCGGAGCGACGTAGATGATGCCCATCCCGGGTTTCTCCAGCAAGCGCTGGGTGTACACGTATTCGAGATTGGCACCGGCGTTGGCGAGCATCGCCAGTTTGCCGGAGATCCCACCCGGTGCGTCATCCACCTCGGCGGACCACACGTGGACACGATGCATCTTGAAGCTCATGGGTCGTCCTCCTTCAGAAAGGGATTGGACGTTAAGACAGGTGACATGAAGCGATCAACATCGCCTTCATTGGACATCCTACCCCGCCCGATTTCGGAAAGCATCTATTTTCTTCACGATTTTTTCTTCATATTTTGTCAGCGTTTGCGATATCCGCACGAATCGTCCGAAACGAGCCATAAACGGGGTTTCTTTCGAGTGACGTGCCCGCTATACGTTGAGTCATTCCCCCGTAGTCCCGAAAATCGAGGAGGTGCTCGGCCATGCAGCGGTCCGCGCACGAATTATGTCATTTGGTCACCGACGAGTCGATCACACGCGGACTCGGTGATGTCGAAGCTCGTATGCTTGTCGAGTGGTTATCCGATTGGTCGGAACTTCTCTGGCAGGCCGATCTTCACGAAGACGGGGGCTGGCGAAATGTTCAAAAGCTCTGCCGGAGGGCACGCGCCATCGGGCGTTTTGTGCAGTTGTGGTCGCAACCGCGATCGCAGTCGGCCGCACTGCAACTCGTCGCCAGCGAACGGTTCGAGTGGCCGTTGCCGCGTGGTGTCGTCGATCCGGGCGACCTGATGCAATCGATTCTGGAGTGGGAGAATCGGCATCCGGTGGGGTAAATCTCCGGGATTTGCTTGCATAGTTTCACTAAAACTGATAGTTTCACTGAAGAGTGAAACTGCCATTTTGAGTGAAACTATGCGTTCAGAGCGAGATGTACCCTTTGTCGCATGGCTTCGCCGGCTCGCAGACGAACTCGGAAACTTTCAAATTGAACTCGGCACGGAGAAGGCTGGTGTTGGCCACTTTTCCGATGCCGTAGCGTTGATCAAGTCGGATTCCGGCTTGTGGATTCGATTGCTCATCGAGTTGAAATTACAACTAACACCTCGGATGGCGATTGCGTTTTTGGCCACCCGACCAGAGATACCGGATAACTCCGTCCTCTTACTCTGTTGCCCGTTTTTGTCGGTGCGGGTCATGGAGATGTGTCGGGAGTCCGAGGTCGGTTACCTCGATGCGGTCGGGAATTGCCATCTGGAGGGGCGTGGAGTGTTCGTCCACATTGAGGGGAGGCCGAACCCTTCGAGTGACGAAAAAACTCGTGGGGATCCTTTCGCGGAAAAGTCGAGCCGGGTTGTGCGTGCGCTTCTGAGTCATCCTGGGCGGGAATGGTTGGTCCAGGAGCTTGCGGACGAAACCGAGGTCAGTATCGGTTTGGCTTCGAGGGTGAAAACCGTCCTCCTGGAAGAGGGGTTCATCAACACGAAGGGGCGACTCCTGAAACTCCATGAGCCTGAAAAGTTGCTTCAGGCGTGGTCAGAACATTACGAACCTCCTGTCGAAAAACTCGCTTTCTACACATCGACCCGAGCGAGAGAAGCCGAGGTCGCGTTGGCGCGTTGGTGTGAACAGCAGGGAATTATCTGTGCTTTGACACAATTTTCCGGGGCGAGTCGGGTGGCACCGATGGTTCGTTCTGAGCGTGGCACGCTCTGTGTTCAAAGGACTCCTTCAGATTCGTGGTCAATCGAGCAACTCATCGGCTCGGTCGGCGGACGACTGGTCGAGACGGGAGCAAATCTCTCGCTCTGGATTTCGCGAGGAGCCTGGATTTTTTACGGTCGGAGGTTCGTCCAGGACGTTCCCATTGTTTCGCCGATCCAACTCTATCTGGATTTGCGCCGGTCGAGCGCAAGAGGCGAAGAAGCCGCACAGGAAGTGCTCGAACGTGAGATTCTCCCGACGTTCCGAACGGACACCCCCTATGAACGACATCGAAGCCTCAAAAGCCGTCCTGCTGGAAGTCATGACCGTCCTGGCGAATGAGAAAGACAAGATCGTCGTGGTGGGCGGATGGGTGCCGGAGCTCGCTTTCCCGAATTGCGGGCATGTGGGTTCGCTGGATGTCGATCTGGCTTTGGACGCTCGTTCGCTGAGACCGATGGCCTACGAGACGGTTCGGAATCGCCTTGTCGGAGCGGGGTACGTTCAATGTGAGAATCCGCTGAATCGATTCATGCGAGGAATCGGAACGATCGAAGTGAAAGTCGATTTGATCACCGGCGAGTTTCCGGGCGAGATTTCCGGCGAGTCCCATGCAATGATTCAGGCGATGCCGGTCTGGAAGGCGCATGGGATCGATTTGGCGTTTTCGCATCCCATCGAACTGAAAGTCGAAGGAGCATTACCAGGTGGCGCGATCAACATCGTTGCAATTCGGATACCCTCAGTCGCGGCATTCGTATGCATCAAAGCGATCACGATGAATGAACGTCAGAAGGCGAAAGATGCCTACGACATCTATTTTTGCGTATCGAATTTCGTTGGCGGAATTACCGCCCTCGCAGAGCAATTCCGACCCCTTCGGAACGATCCATTAGCGGAGGAAGCGTTGCAGATTCTCGGCGAGAAATTTCGGACGATCAATCATGTCGGGCCGGTCTGGGCGGCGCAAGTCGCGACCGATAGTGCCGAAGAACGAGAAATCGAACAACGCCGAGCGTTTGAAATGGTGAACGATCTCCTGAAGGCAATGAACTCACGCCTGCTGTAATCGCTCCTGCCATTCGTCGATGAGTCGCCCGATCTCGCGGAAACTGAAATCGAGGTTCGCGAGTTCGTGGCCCAGATCGATGGCGCGGGCCAGATCATTCGCCTCCGCGTGACCGATTGCGAGCTGAAAAAGCACTTCTTTGCGGTACGATTCCTCACCCTGAGGTACGTTCTGCAACGCTTCCTCGAAATTTCGCTGTGCCAATCGCCAGTTGTTGCGTTTCTTGAAACAGAACCCCAGATGGATCGACGCTCGCCATTGCAATCGTGGATCCTTGCGAGACTGTTGCAATTCGACGATCGCTTCGTCGAGCAGTTCGGCACGCGACAGACGAATGCCGAGTTCCAGTCGATGCGCGAGATCCGATGGATAGCGATCGGCTTTCAACCGAAAGAGTTCGATTTCGCGTGAGTTGATTTCCTTCAGCAATCGCATCCGAATTTTGCGGAGATCTTCGACCGAATTTTCTTCATCGAGATCGGTTTCGCCACCCGTCGCGGACAGGGCACGAATCTTCTCATCGGTCGTCGCGAGATTACGACGGAACGGGTCGAGATCGAGTTCCATCACTTCGAGTTGCAATCGGAAATCCTGACCCGTCGGCGCGAGTCCCTGTTGAAGCACAGCGCGAGCTCGATCGAATTGGCTGTTACGTCGATAGACTGCGGCGAGTTGCAGATAGAGATTCGCATCCGTCGGTGTTGCTTCGAGTTTCGCCAGGATCAGCGTGGCCTCGCGCGTCGCGCGGTCGGACGGGTCGTTCGACGACTCCGCTTTGCTGAACTTCGGCGTGTTGGATTCGTTATTCGGGTTCTCTTCATATTGTCCGCGCTGGATCGTTTCGCTCGCGGCGAGATCTTTCGCCTTGTGGGATGCCTCGACATCCGACGGCGAGACTTCCTTCACCAGTTGCCATAACTTGATCGCGTGGGTGAAGTTTCCGCGTTTCTCGAACAGTCGTGCCAGTGCGCGATTGACAGTCACATCACGCGGGTCTTTCTGCCTCGCCTGATCGAGCATGAAAATCGCCATGTCGAGCAGCTTCAGGGCCTCGCACGCTTCGGCCATGTTCATCTGGGTGCCAGAGTCCCAGGGATTGCGCGCGAGAATCTGTTCGCCGTGCTCGAGTACTTTGAGGTAATCGCGTCGCTGACGAGCGACCTTCAGGCGAGCCTTGTGGCGTGATGTCGTGATGATCGCGAATCGGGAACCGCGTAAGTTGTTATTGTATTTCGCTTTCTGCGTGCGTCGAAGCGTCTGGCGGTAGAGCATATTCGCGACATCGATTTTGCAGCACGTCAGCAGCAATTGAATGCCGTAATCGTAGTTCCCGGTCGCGATCACTTGATTCGCACGGTCAAACGATTCCGCTGCGATCCGACGTTGTTCGGCGGACGGGGGACGAACGGATGAGTTGTCGAGATCGGACATGGATCGAGATCCTGAAGGGGCGCAACGACCGCATCAGCGGGAGACGACGCCTGAACGGTCGGCATGGCAATCGCGGCCAACTCCAATAAGATTGTTGTAGCAGATTTTCATTCACAATAACACTGCCGTTCGCTCAACGGCCTGGATTCAATGTTCTGATGACCGTACCTGTCGTACTCCCGGTCGATCCGCTCGCCCCGGAACCCGCCGTGATTGCGAGAGCGGCTTCCGTTCTGTGTAATGGCGGGCTGGTTGTTTTCCCCACCGAAACCGTCTACGGTCTGGGCGCGAACGCCCTCGATCGAACGGCGGTGGCTCGCATTTTCGCGGTCAAAGGGCGACCGACGAACAATCCGCTCATCATTCACGTCGAAAGCATACCGCAGGCCACGATGCTCACCCGACGCTGGACCTCGCTCACCGAAAAACTGGTGAACGTCTTCTGGCCCGGTCCGCTCACCCTCGTTCTGCCCCGCAGTCGTCAGGTTCCCGTCGAAGTGACGGGCGGAGGCGATACCGTCGCGATCCGCTGGCCGATTCATCCCGTCGCAAGGGCACTGATTACGATGGCGGGTTGCCCGATCGCGGCCCCGAGCGCGAACCGATCAACCGAACTTTCGCCCACCTGTGCAGAACACGTCCTGCGCGGCCTCGCTGAAGGATACGATCTGCTGCTCGACGGTGGACCGACGACCGGCGGACTCGAATCGACCGTTCTGGACATGACGACCGATCCGCCACGACTTCTGCGACCGGGGCTTATTTCGCCGAGCGAGATCGCTGACCAGATCGGCCCGATCGAACGTGTCGATCTGACGAATCGGGATCAAACCCGGAATCCACTTCCGTCGCCCGGAATGATGACGAAGCATTATTCGCCCCGTACCCCGTTAATCTGCGTGGATTCGGAGGATGAGGCGAAATACCTCGTCGTGGGGCATGTCCAGCAGGGGCGACGGGTGGGGCTGCTCACCTGGAACGCGAATGTCGAACATTCGATGCCGGGCGTAATCGCGATCGAGATGCCGCGCGATGTCGCGGGCTACGCGCTGAAGTTGTACGCCTACCTGCACGATCTCGATTCGGCGGTCGTCGATGTGATCGTCGTCACACTCCCGCCGAACGAGGACGAATGGCTCGCCGTGCGCGACCGACTGCAACGGGCCGCCGCGAAGTGATCAAATCCGAAAGAATCGTGCTTGCGTCATCGCCGTAAATGGTTCATCATCAGAGACAACGAGTCGAAGAGGATTCGTTTCATCTCACACGGCGATGCTCTCAACCCATCGACCCGGAGTATCGTGCGGGAGTATCGTGAAGGAATGAAGAAAGGCGTCGCTATATCCCCCGGTGTCGCGGTCGCGCGAGCCTTCCGCATCGACGAGGTGCTGGCGCGGGGCGTCCCCAATTCGCTCGATGCGGTCGCCATTTCCGCCGAAATCGTTCGTTTCGACAATGCCTGCAATGCCGTGACCAGCGAACTCGATATCACGATCGAACGAGTGCGTCACGAAATCGGCGAGGACGCGGCCGCGATCTTTCAGGCCCATCGAATGCTGCTCCGCGATCCCGCGCTCGTCGGGAAAGTGAAAACCGCCATCGCCAGCCGACAGGTCGATGCGATCACCGCTCTCCAGGATGTCGTGGACGAGTTCGAGAAATTGTTCGCGAAGATTCCCGACGAGTACCTGCGCGAACGCATGTCCGACATTCGCGATGTCGTCAATCGATTGCTCGCGAATCTGTCGATGAAACAGGCCGAAGCGTCGCTCGAAGGCTGCGAACCGGTGATCCTCGTCGCGCCCGAAATTCTGCCGTCGCAGGCCGTGATGTTCGATCGCCTGCCGGTGTGCGGGATCATCACCGAAACGGGCGGCGGGACTGGTCATGCCGCGATTCTCGCCCGTGCGCTGGGCATCCCAGCGGTGTCGGGTCTGCGAGGAATTCTCCGCGAAGTTCAGACGGGCGACATGCTCGTCATCGACGGTCGCGAAGGGCACGTTCACGTCAATCCGGGACCGGAAGTCGAAGCCGCCTACCGTAAACTGGCCCGTGAATACGTCAATTTGCGTGATCGGCTCATCGAGAATCGCGATCAGGATGCACTGAGTGCGGACGGCGTTCACATCGATCTTCTGGCGAACGTCAACAACACGTCGGACGCGATCACCGCGATGCGTGTCGGTGCGAGCGGGGTCGGCCTGTTCCGCACGGAGTACCTGTTCCTCACGCATTCGAGCATCCCCGACGAGGAAGAACAACTCGCCGCCTACCGTGCGGTCATCGAAGCCGCTCCGAACAAACGGGTGACGATTCGCACGCTCGATCTCGGCGGCGACAAGCAGGTGCCGTACTTCGACACGCATCGGGAAGCGAACCCGTTCATGGGTTGGCGCAGCATCCGTATGACTTCGGACTACCCCGAGTTCTTCACCACGCAACTCCGCGCCATTCTTCGCGCCGGACAATACGGGAACGTCAGTTTGATGTTCCCGATGATCAGCACACTCGAGGAAGTCCAGCGATTGCGACGACTGGTCGAACGCACGCGAATGACGTTGGTGCGACAGGGCACGACGTTCGGTCAGAACATCCCGTTCGGCATCATGATCGAAGTGCCCGCCGCCGCGATGTGCATCGATCAATTGTTGGATGAAGTCGATTTCGTGAGCATCGGATCGAACGACCTGATTCAATATCTGATGGCCGCAGACCGCGATAATCCGAAGGTCGCGCATCTGTGCGAACCGTTCTACCCCGCCGTGTTCCGCGTGCTGAAATTGATCATCAGCGCGTGCGTGGCGCGCGACAAACCGGTGACGTTGTGCGGCGAAATGGCGGGCCGTCCGCGATGCTTTTTACCGTTGATGGGAATGGGACTGCGACGCTTCAGTATGTCGCCGGCGTTCGTGCCGACGTTGAAGGAACTCACACGATCCGTCACGATGGAGATGTGCCGACAGGCGGCGGAACAGGTCGTGCGGTTACGCACGGCGAATGAGGTGCGTGGGTATCTGACGAAACGTGTGCGGCAATTGTGCCCGAATGTCGCGATGCTCGATACGTTGTGAGAATTCGGATGGTTTTGTCTACTGTTCGCGATTCTGATAACACTTCGCGGAACCGCGAAAAGTAAACAAACGAGCGGTTTACGTTTCGCGCGAAACGTAAACCGCTCAGTCGCCCATTACTTTTCCGTCTTCTCCGCCCCCACCGGCTGCCACACCTGTTCGTTCGTGGTGTGATCGAGCGTGAGGGGCTGCCCCTGAGCGTGGATCGGCTCCCCGCCGTTCGGCTCGTACACGACCTGCATGTGGACGATCGGAATATCCGGTCGATAGGTTCCCCACGGCAGGAACAGCGTGTATCCCCAGCCGAATGCGTCCTTCTTCTGAAGTCGCTTCAGCGTCGCGGGATCGAAGTGCCATTCTTCCAGCAACTTCGAGTGACCGCCCCGTTTCACCTGACTATGATCGTACAGGTACACGGTGATCGATCCCTGATCAGCCTGAATCGACTGCAATCCCTCGGTGAACAGGTACACGCGCCCCGCGAGACCCGTGAGCGGCTCGCCCCCCTTCGTCGGGTCGGCGGTGGTGACGACCTTGCTGTTCCAGGTCGCCACCAGTTGTGCCCCGTTCATCGGCGAGACCGTTTCGACCCCGCACGCACTTTTGCAGGTATCGAGCGTCCGACAGCCGACCCCGCTCATCAGAGCGAGGCCGACACTGGCAAGGAAGCCACGACGAGTCAGCGGAACAGTTTCCATCGACGAGACTCCTTCTCCTGAGGGACCGGGGCTTCCTGCGATTCTTCGTTCCGTGCCGGGACGACCGATCCGTCTCGCAGTCGCGGCGGCGGGAACTTCGGCTCCATCGGCGAAGGCTGTCGCATCGCCGACGGCGGTGCGGCTTCGATCGCGGGCGGGACCAGGGGTGCCGGGTTCAGGTTGTTCGGGATGATCAACGACGGCTCTGACTGCGGCACCACTTGCGTTTCCGGGATCACCAGCGACGGGTTTCCGATCTGTCCCACGGGAGGCAGTTCACCGGGTGCCGGTCGCGGCTGCACGTTCTTCTGAGCGTGCGGATGTTTCGGCGTGTTCGGATCCCGTTTGCCCGGCATGTACTCCAGACCGTGACCGTGGATTCGTTCGACGTCGCCGAGCACCCAGTCCATGCGGGCCGCTTCCTGTGCGAGAATCCGGTTCGCATCCGCGCCGCTGCGGATGATGTGCGGCGTCAGGATTACCAGCAGTTCGGTCTTGCCGACCGATTGCGTGCGATATCGGAACAACGCACCGACGCCCGGCAGATCGCCCAGCCACGGGATCTTGTTCTCGTTGCGGGTGTCGTTCTTCGTGATCAATCCGCCGATCGCGACCGTCTCGCCGTCCGCCGCCAGCACAGTCGTCTGAATCTGCTGGATGTTGAACGCCGTCGCGAGCAGGTTGTTCCCGAGCGAAACCTGCGTGTTCGACGCCGACGACACCGACGGTTCGACTCGCATCAACACTTTGCCATCCGGGCTGATGCGAGGGGTGACTCGCAGCAGGATACCGATGTCGCGGTAATCGATGATCGGAATCACGTTTCCGAGTGCGTTGATGTTCGCCCCCGTGATGTACGGGAACGACTGGCCGACCTGCACGAAGCCGGTCTGATTGTTCGTCGTCTGCACCTGCGGTCGCGACAGCACATCGACACGACCCTGAACCTTCAACGATCGGAGCAGGAGGTTGAACGATTCGCTGGCCGCCGAGAACACGAACCCGCCGACGCCGTTTGCCGACGCCCGACCGACGGCCAGATTCCCCAACCCCTGATAACCCACGATGCCGGGGGCGAATGCAGGATTCGCGTTCGGCAGCGGTGCCGTCGTGTTGAAGTTGAAGCCGGGGTTCGCGGTCGAGTTATTCACGACCACGCCCGTCGGCGAAATACCACGATTGAACAACACCGGCGACTGCAACCCGATTTCGACGCCGAACTCTTCGCTCGAATTCAGTCGAACTTCGGCGAGCAGCACCTGAATCACGACCTGATCGGGTTGTGCGTCGAGCGTTGCGATCAGTCGCATGATGTCGCTGTACTGTTCCGGGGTCGAGGTCACGAGCACCGAGTTGCTCACCGGCTCCGCCACGATGATCACTTCGCGCTGGAGTCGCTGGAACGCCGACAGCACGTTCGCGTTCTGGAACGTATTCAGCGAGGTCGTCAGGAAGTTCTGCAACGCCGTCGCCACGTCCGCCGCCGCCGCATTCCGCAGTCGGAACACTTCACTGCGTCGCGCCTGCACCTCGCTGTCTTCGAGCCGACTGATGATCGCCTCGATCACTTCGAGATCGTTCTGCGATCCCGCGACGATCAGGCTGTTACTCCGATCATCGACCGACATTCGCAGATCGATCAGACCCGCACCCGCCGACGGATTGCCAGCGAGCGTCAGAAGCGGACGATTCACGCCGAGCGCATTCGCCTGACCTCCACCACCGGCGATACCACCCGCACCGCCGCCCGCGAAGCCACCCGCTCCACCACCACCGATGCCCCCACCACCGCCCGCCGTCGCGTTTGTTCCGAGGAACAACTGTTGCAATAGCGAGAACGTGAGCGAGGCATCGGCTTTGCGGAGCGTGAAGATGTTGATCTGCGCCTTCGCCGCCGATACGACGTCGAGTTCCTTCACGAGCGTCAGCACGAGTTCGAGCGTTTGCTTCGGTGCGGAGATCACCAACAGGTTGCTGCGCGTATCGGGCGTGATGAACACGTCTTCGAGGAAGCCCGATTCGACCGCGTTCGCGCCGCGAGTGTTCCCGACGAACCGGAGCGTGGTCGTTTTCGTCGTGTAGCCGATCGACGGGTTGCCCGTGACTCGCGATCCCTGTCCGCCTGCTCCTCCACCACCGCCGATACCGCCCGCTCCTGCGAAACCACCACCGCCACCCGCGAATCCGCCCGCGCCTTGGCCGCCACCCGCGAATCCGCCCGCGCCTTGGCCACCGCCCGCAAATCCACCTGCACCCTGACCACCACCCGCGAATCCGCCCGCACCGCCCGCACCCCCCTGATTCGCTGTTGCGACGAGTCCGGTCGTGCCGGTTCCGGTCGGCGGAACGATACCACGAGTGAGCGATTGGATGATCGTCAGTGCGAGTTCATCGGCCAGCGAGTTCTGCAACTTCACGATGCGCAGTTCGTTCACCGCGCTCGATGCGGTCGTGTCGAGTTGGTTGATCAACTCGGAGATTTCGATCAGATCGCCGGGCGATGCCTGCACAAACACCGTGTTCGTCGATTCGTCGAAGGTCACACGGACCTGATTCTGGTTGGTCGTTTCACCCGGATATCGCGTCGCGAAGAACTGTTGAATGAACGACGCCATGCGAACGGCGGACGCTTTCTTCAACGGGAACGCTTTCGCTTTCGCGGCATCCGACGGCGGCTGATCGAACTTCTTGATCTCTTTGATGATGTCATCGAGTCGCCCGTTCGGTCCGCCGAGGAGGATCGCGTTGAATCGCGGCAACGGAATCATCAGGACGGTGCCCGGCGACTGCGTCGCACCCTGTTGCAACCCCTGAAACTGGTTCGGCAGTCGCGTCGGGATCGTCGAGATGATGTTCCCGTTCGGGCTGAACAGAATGCGCCCGAGCACCTGGTTCATCAGGTTCGTGACGCCCGTCGGATCGCCGTACTCCAGCGGAACGATGCGCAATTCCGGTTGAGCACCCTTCGCGATCTGTTGCAGATAGCGGATGATCTCCAGCACCAGTTTGGCGTCTTCGGGGTTGTTGCTGCGGATCACGACGATGCCGAGTTCCTCCAACGGTTCGATGAACACGTTGGAGCGGGGAGCGCGAAGATTCTCGGCGGTCGCCATCATCGGATCTTTTGGATCGATCGGATCCTTTTTCGGATCCTTCTGGACGGGGATCTGGGGCTGCTCGAAGCGAGCGGCCGGATCGATCAGGATGGTGGGCACATTGGGTTGTGCCTGCGCCACCTGCTGAACTTTTTGCTGCGGATCGAAGAAGACTTTCGAGCGGTCATCCATGACCGGTTGTTCAAAAAAATCGGGGCCCTGTCCGTCGAGTGATGAGCGAGGTCCACCCCCGCGATTCCCGCCGCCGCCCCCACGGTTTCCGCCACCACCTCCGCCGAATCCCTGACCGCCTCCAATTCCGCCACCGCCGAATCCGCCACCGGGGAATCCGCCGCCGAAGCCACCGGGGAATCCGCCGCCGATTCCACCGCCGAAGCCCTGGAAGCCCTGACCGCCGCCGAAGCCCTGACCACCCTGGAACTGATTTCCACCCTGATTGAACGGCTGGTTACGGTTCTGCTGCTGTCCGCCCGTGGTCGCGACGGATCGGCGGCCCTGCAACGCATCGACGGCCTGCTGGACGAGTACCGGATCGATGCCCTTCACTTCGAGCACCTGCACCGTCTGCGTCGCGTCTTTCGCGAGGACTTCGAGTTGATCGACGAGCACTTTGATGTCGTCGTACATGGTCTGCGGGCATGCGAGGATCAGCGTGTTCGATCGGTCATCGACACCGACTGACAGCCTGATCTGACGCTGTTGCTGCTGGTTCTGCTGACCGCCACCGAAAGGCAGACCGGGGAAGCTGAAGCCCGCATTGCCACGGAACGCGGTGTTCGACGAACTCTGGTCCATCGCCTGGCGATAGACATCACGAATCACGATCGCCACGTCGGTCGCCGTCGCGTGCTTGAGTGGTCCGACGGTAAACGTCTTGATCACCGCGTTCGAGTCGGTTTCGCCCGCATCGATGGCACCAGCGAGCAACTTGCGAATCGTGATCATGTCGATCGGCGATGCTTTCACGAGCAACGAATTGCTGTTCGGCTCCGCGACGACTCGGACTCGCGCCGGTGGTCCGGCCTGAGCACCCTGACCACCACCGCCACCGAGGAACGGGATGTTCAACGGGATGTTCAGGTTCACACCAGTGCCCTGCTGGGCCTGCGACTTCCCGTTGAACGCCTGATCGATGATGTTCGCCGCTTCGACCGCGCTGGCGTTCTTCAGACGGATGATCTCGAAATCACCCGGTCCC
>Ga0105044_10008479_pt1 | contig 14103 bp, 12 predicted proteins | sample MAT01_FD_78092 | JGI IMG/M metagenome (GOLD analysis project Ga0105044, IMG submission 78092) | Freshwater microbial communities from Lake Fryxell liftoff mats and glacier meltwater in Antarctica - MAT-01 | ecosystem: Environmental > Aquatic > Freshwater > Ice > Liftoff microbial mat | place...
AAATGAGCCGTTTCGCGGCGAGCGCACCGAAAGGGTGTGAAAATCACCCTCCGGCCGCCGCCCGTCCCCATTGCTCCACCCGCCCAATTCTAAAAAACAGGAGTTTCCGGCCAGACACTAGGTAGGTTGAAGTTCATGTGGGGCGGGTTAAGTCAGCCAGGTTCCGTTCAGTTCGACAAGCCACCTGGACGGAACCTGAATCAAACAACTGGTTTCCCTCCGGGCGAGGGCGTGGCTACCTTGGACCGCGTGAAGCATCAAGGAAGAGCACTGGGCGCCGCTGCGGCCATGTTGTCCAAGGCAGTCCTTGGGGTGATTTTTTTAACCGCGTTTTTTTCCTTCATTTGGCCCAAGAGTTTTCTGCTGGCGGCCCTGGTGGCCTTCGTTGGCTTGGTGTTCGCGTTGTTTACCTTGTGGTTCTTTCGAGACCCCAATCCGAAGGTGCCCACCGAACCCGGTCTTATTGTAGCTCCGGGCCATGGGAAAGTGGACGTCATCGATGAATCGGTGGAATCCACGGTAATGGGAGGACGCTGTCGACGGATTTCGATTTTTTTATCGGTGTTCGATGTCCATGTCCAGCAAGCTCCCGTCGCTGGCGCGGTGACCCTGGTGCAACACACGCCTGGAAAATTCCTCAATGCCTTGCAAACCGAATCGGCGGCCCACAACGAGAATGTTCTGATCGGTTTGCGCGCTAGTGAACCGGGCAATCCGATGATTGGAGTTCGCTTAATTGCCGGGTTGATCGCGCGCCGGATCCTGCCTTGGTTGACGCCCGCAGAGACCGTCAAGCGTGGGGAACGCATTTCCCTGATCCAGTTCGGATCGCGAGTGGATTTATATCTTCCGATGAACGCGGAGATTACTGTCCAACTGGGCCAGCATGTTCGGGGTGGTGAAACGGTGCTGGCCCGAATCAAATAACATGCCTGGCTCTCCCGAATCGCCCCCATCGCCATCGGTGGCCGGCCCTGAGTCCGACCCTGGGGACGGTCGGTTGAAGATTTATTTGCTACCGAACCTTTTTACGGCGGCAAATCTGTTTTGTGGTTTTTTGGCGCTCACGCGAATTGTCGAGGCGGATCCTAGCAGTTCACATTTTCCGGACGTCATTAAACAAGCGCTATTTTACATTCTCCTGGCCTGTATTTTTGACCTTCTTGACGGCCGGGTGGCTCGGATGGGTGGATTCGAATCCCCTTTTGGTCGCGAATTCGATTCCCTAGCCGACATCGTCAGTTTTGGGGTGGCTCCGGCCTTTCTGGTTCATCGTGTGGTGCTCAAAGATGTTTTCATTTTGCACCCCGAAATAGGCTGGTTCATTGCCTCTCTCTACGTAATTTGTGGCGCTTTTCGGTTGGCCCGTTTCAATTGTCTGGCGGCCATGTCTGGATCCGGCGGGGGTAAATACTTCCTGGGATGTCCAATCCCCATGGCAGCGGGAATGGTGGCTTCGTTGACGTTGTTCATGCTGTGGTGGGATGCTCGGGAATTTCGTGTTGGTTCCTGGCGTTATTTGCTGCCCGGCATCCTGGTTTTCCTATCGGCCATGATGGTTAGTGAGGTTAAATATCCGACCTTCAAGAAGGTGAACTGGCGGACTCAGCATCCGTTTGTAAAATCCCTGATCATTGTGCTTTTCGTCGGTCTTTTGGTGATTCTGTGGCGAAAGATTTTACCCGTGTTCGCTCCGGTGCTTTTCGCTGTGTATCTGCTATACGGATTTGTCCGTCCGTTTATTTCCCGACAGCTTCAACGCGAAATCGAGGTGGATGATGAGCCGGATGACGATGAAACTTCAGATACGGGGAAGTAATCGGGGTCGTAAACCAGTCCAACTCATGGGTCGATTTAAAGGGTGGATGGTGCCCGGTTTGTGGAGTGGGCGATGACCGGCTATAGCGACATGCTGACAGCTTGGCTCCTCGGTGTCGGGGCTGGATTGGTGACGTCTGCGTTGGGCGGACCCATCAATGTCACGGTAGTGAATGAAAGCGCTCAGCGAGGGTTCATTCGGGGATTGATGATTGCCTTTGGTGCCACCTCAATGGAGGTGGTTTACTGTGGCATAGCCTCCGCTGGCTTTGCCGTATTGTTCCAGAATCCGGTGGTTCGGGCGGCGATGGAGTTGAGTAGTTTTCTTTTGGTTTTGTGGTTGGGTGTCAGGTATTTGCGTGCTGGGCATCTTGAGGTGGGTAAGACGATTGAGCACTTTGAGCACCTTGTGGAGGAAAAGTTGCATCCCCATACGGCCTTTTGGACGGGTTTTGTCCGGGTTTTGGCCAATCCCGGTGTCTTGCTACTGTGGATCGCCATCACTGGTTCGCTGGTAGCGCATGGTGCCTTGGTTCCAGTGCCGGTATGTAAATTGTTGTTTTGTTTAGGGGTCGCCATGGCGGGCTGTGTTTGGTTCGTTGGATTGAGTTGGGGGGTTTCCCGGGGGCACGGGAGGTTCTCACTGAAGACGCTCCGTCGATTTTCTCAAGCCAGCGGTTTGGTTCTGCTGGTGACAGCCGTGATTATCGCCACACGCCTGGTACTCACGCTCGCCCGGCACCGAAACTGACCCGAATCGACCCCTGAAAGACTTTAGGTTGGAGAATTCGCGAAATTCCTTTGCCGCGTTACAGTGCTTCGCCAGATTCCCATTTCGAATTTATGGACGTCAAACTCCCGAAGGTTGGTGACTCGGCGGATTCTGGCACGGTGGCTACTCTCCTGATCAAGGTCGGCGATGTTGTCACCGCCGAGCAGACAATCCTCGAATTGGAGCAGGAAAAGGCGGTAGCCCCCATCCGGACACCTCATGCCGGCAGGGTGACCGCCATTCACGTTAAGGAAGGAGATAAGATCTCCGTGGGCGCTTTGCTGATCTCCATCGACGCTGGCGATGGTGGAGTTCCGGCAGCATCGAAAGCTGTGACCAAACCGGGAGCTTCCGCGCCGACGGTCACTTCTCGGCGGGTTGAATTGGACACGAACGATGATGATAACGATGCCGATTTGGTAGGACCAGGAGAAGAGGGTGTGGAACCGGCGGCGTCACCCTATGTCCGAAAAGTCGCCCGTGAATTGGGTATCCGGTTAAGCCGCATCAGTGGTAGCGCAAGTGGGGGCAGGGTGTTGGTCTCTGATCTGGCCCGATATGTCGGACGACTGGAGAAGGCAGTGGCGCGGGCTGGTCGTCATGCCGAGGAACCGAAAGGGTTGGTCTTTGCTCCGGTCAATCAGGATTTCTCGTTGTTCGGGCCGATCGTAAGCGAGTCGTTGAGCCCACTGCGGAAAGTGATCGCAGCCCGGATGGTGGAGAACGCGGTTTCGTTGCCCCATGTGACCCAATTTGATGAGGTTGACATGAGTCGAATCGAGGATTTGAGAACGCGCTTTAAAGCAGCTTACGACCAGGCGGGAGCTCGATTGACGCCGACTCCCTTTATTTTGAAAGCCTTGGTGGCGACGCTAAAGAAGCATCCGAAGTTCAACGCCAGCGTTAATGACGTGACCGAAATGTTGATCTTTAAAAATTATTATCATTTGGGTATCGCGGTGGATACCGAGGCTGGCTTGTTGGTACCGGTGCTTAAAGATACCGACCAAAAGTCTCTGCTCGAAATTGCCAAGGAACTGGCCTCCATCGCGGACAAGGCTCGTGACCGGAAATTAGGTCCGGACGACATGAAGGGAGGCACCTTTACTATTTCGAACCAGGGAGCCATCGGAGGCGGTCACTTCACGCCGATCATTAACAAACCTGAAGTGGCTATTCTAGGAATCGGCAAAACCACGCCCAGAGCGGTAGTGATTGGTGGTAAGATTGAGGCGCGCCCAATGATGCCGGTGACCGTGAGTTACGACCATCGGGTGATAGATGGCGGGGCGGCGGCCCGGTTTACCGTCGATCTCGTCAAGAACCTGCAGGAGTTCCCTGAGTCCGAGGTAAAGCTTTAATTCGCACGCACATGGATCTGATTCAAACCGACATTGTTGTGATTGGGGCGGGCCCCGGCGGTTACGCCGCGGCCTTCTACGCGGCCGACCTGGGCCGCAAGGTTATCCTGGTTGAACGCGATGCGCGGCTAGGGGGCGTATGCATGAACCGAGGCTGTATTCCCTCTAAGGCCCTGCTGAACGCTTCCCATGCCATTCAAGTAGCGCGGGAATCCGCTCACCGCGGGATTTCATTTGGCGAACCCACGATTGATCTGGAGAAACTACGCGCCTGGAAGAATTCGATTCTTGAAAAATTGGGCGGTGGAATCGCGAGTCTTGCAAAAATGCGGGGAGTCACCGTCTTGCACGGACGCGGTCATTTCGAGGACTCCCAAACCCTGAGAGTCGAGTCAGCCAGTGCCGGTAACCAGTTTGTCCGATTCGATAAGGCCATTGTCGCTATTGGCTCACGACCCGCATTGCCTCGTGCGTTCGACCTGGGCAACCCCCGGGTAATGACTTCAACCGAGGCGCTCGAAATCCCCGATATCCCCGAGACCCTGTTGGTAATTGGCGGCGGTTACATCGGAATGGAGTTGGGCACGGTATATGCGACAATGGGATCGAAGGTGACCGTCATCGAAGCTTTGGATATCATTCTTGCTGGCGCAGATCCAGACCTTGTTCGTCCGGTGGCTGCGTATGCCAGAAAAGCGTTCAAGGAAGTGCGTCTGAAAGCTAAAGTGTTGGAGATCAAGAGCGCTGGAAAGCAAATCAAGGTAATCTCCGAGTACAATGGCCAGAAAATAGAGGAAGTGTACGACCGCGTATTAGTTTCAGTAGGTCGCTCGGCAAATGGCCAAGATCTCGGACTTGAGAACACCAAGGTGGAGCGCGAGGAACGCGGGTTTATTAAAGTGGACGAGCGGATGCAGACGACCGATCCCAATATCCTGGCCATTGGAGACATTGCTGGTGGAATCCTCTTGGCACACAAGGCGAGCAAGGAAGCGCGCATTGCCGTGGAAAATTTAGCCGGTGAAGGTGTGGCGGTGAACCGGGATTACTCGATCCCCGCTGTGATTTTCACCGATCCCGAGGTAGCTTGGGTGGGATTGACCGAGCAGGAAGCGAAACAGAAGAACGTGGCGATCGAAGTCGCGAAGTTTCCCTGGGGTGCCTCCGGACGGGCGCTGACCTATGACCGGGTTGATGGATTGACAAAGCTTATTATTGAGCCGGGCACACATCGAATTCTCGGGGTCGGATTGGTCGGGCATGGGGCGGGGGAACTGATCGGAGAAGGTGCCGTCGCGGTGGAGATGGGTGCCACTGCCGAAGACCTAGCGGCGATCGTGCATCCACATCCGACACTTTCTGAGACAATCATGGAATCTGCGGAGGCGTTTTTTGGCCACGCTACCCATATCGTCTCCAAGAAAAAGGAGGGTCATTGAAGCCATCTTCAAGGCAACTGGGTGGAATTCGAACTCTTATCCGCAGCGGATTTAGCCATTAGATCAAGTTGCGGGAGCGAAAGGCCTCCCGAGTTATGCGTCCTTCACCCTCCAAGCGAGGTTACTATTTTCTGGAATGACTGAACTCCTTCGCGACGGCCTATTATTTTAATTACCTGCGGTTTCTACTCCGGGATGGCTAGGAGTTCAGTGATCTGAACAACCTCACCATCGGTGCCTTACATGGTTTGATTTACATTCAAGCTTCGCTCGTTGGCTGGACGTTTGGCCAACGGCATGGCAAATTTGTTTCGCTGCGAATCGGATTTGGAGGCATGGCGCTGGGCGTCGTTGTGGGTTGGCTAGTACCGATGCTTTAGGGCCAATTACTAGCCCTGGTGATTTGGACTATCACGCTGTGTTTTACCTGGCCCATTTTGGAGGCCTTGTTGAGCGAGCACGAACCGCCTGACCGATTGCCGGACCGCGTGGGCCTCTATAACGTTATTTGGGCGGGCACGGCAGCAGTGGGTTACTCCGCCTGGGGTTGGTTGTTTGAGCAGTTGGGCCGGAGCAGCCTCTACTGGCTGCCATTAGTCATTCATGGGGGACAGTTTTTGACCACCTGGCCTCTGGAAGCGCGTCACAAGATCTGGGAGTCCACGCTTCTAGCTACTATTCCAGAGGGGAGTTCGCCGGTAGGTTTGGCCCCCCTCAGTATTTCCAACGACTCGCCTGGCTTGCGAATCTATTCAATTACATGGCCACTAACACCGTTGTCGCCATCGCCCCGGGCATAGCCAGTCGGATCGGTCTGGGACTGACCGAAGCGGGCTTGGTGTTGTCGGTATGGTTCTTTGTCCGGGCCTTGGCGTTCCTGAACCTTTGGTTGTGGCCAGGATGGCATTACCGCTTCAGCTGGTTTATCGGAAGCTTATTGGTGCTGCTTGCGAATTTCGTGGCCATAGTTCTCGCTGGAAACATTCGTTTGCTCCTAATTGCCCAGTTGGGCTTTGGGTTGTCATCCGCTCTCTTGTACTACTCGTCGCTGTATTACTCGATGGTCGGTAGCAAAACCCATAAAACCCATAGCGAACAGGGTGGAATTCATGAGGCCCTAATTGGCATTGGAATTTTTTGCGGTCCTGCATTAAGTGTTGTTGTGCAGTCTTTTACTTGTAACTCAGCGGCCCCGGCCTGGGTTATTGCCGGCGCATTAGGGGTAGCGGTAACTATGGTTTTTCGGATCCAGCGACAGTCTCGCTTTCGAATGCGCCAGTAAGACGGTTCGGAATTTCTCATTCCTCCCGGCTTCAGGCTTTTCCGTAGACAACGAAACCGATAGGTTCTCCTCATGCGTACGGTTCAAGTGTCACTCGGGGCACGTTCGTACACGATCCATATCGGGGGTGGCCTCCTGGCCAAACTCGGAGACCATTGTCGCCGGCTCAAGCTCGGGGAGCGGTGTGTTATCATTAGTGATACGAATGTAGGGCCGCGATATGCGGATGCTGCAGTTCGTGCCCTAAAGATGGCAGGATTCGTGCCGAGCGTGATAACTGTGCCGGCCGGCGAGGGTGCGAAATCCTTAAAGGTCCTGGGTGAGTGCTACGATCAGTTGGCCATGAAACGGTTGGAACGGCGTTCCTTCCTGGTCTCATTGGGCGGTGGCTGCGTCGGCGATCTAGCTGGCTTCGTCGCGGCATCTTACCTACGAGGAATCGCTTACGTTCAGGTCGCGACGACTTTGCTGGCACAGGTGGACTCCTCAGTCGGCGGCAAAGTGGGCATCAATCTCAAATCGGGGAAGAACCTTGTTGGGGCATTTCACCAACCTCGGACTGTCCTCTGCGACCTCGATACGCTGACCACTCTGCCCGACCGAGAATACCGCGCCGGAATGGCAGAGGTCGTTAAGTATGGGATCATCCGAGATGCTGAGTTGTTCAAACGTTTGGAGAGGGAGTTGGACAAGATTCTCCAGCGAGACGCGAACACAATGTCCACCGTCATCGCCCGCTGTTGCACCCTGAAAGCTGAAATCGTAGGTGCCGATGAATTTGAAATAACCGGTGTCCGTGCCGCTCTTAATTTTGGTCATACCATTGGTCACGGAATTGAGGCTCTCTCAGGTTTCAATGAATTCATCCATGGTGAAGCAGTGAGTTTGGGAAGCGTTGCGGCTGCCCGGCTTTCATCACGTCTGGCTAGTCTCCCGAACCAAGACGCTGATCGGATCCGGGATTTGTTGCAGCGGGTAGGGTTGCCAATTTCCATTAAATTCACTCCCAAGAAGCGGGACGCCTTGTTTGACGCCATGCGACTCGACAAAAAGGTGAGCGGTGGTGAACTGAAATTTGTGTTAGCAAAGGCTATCGGTGAGGTCTGCACCGGACAGCGAGTACCGGATGCTGATATCAATGCAGCGTTGAACCAGATGATGGAGTAGTCGTTTTTACTGCGTTAACTTTACGGGCTGGTGTCTGAAGGCCTAGTGGATCTTCCCCGAGCTGTGGACTGGTCTCCGCTGGTAGGGGCGTCCCGCGTTTTTAAGGGTCCCAGATGTTTCGCGTTCAATCATTAGGGTCGTCACCTGGTGATCGAAGATAAACCCAACCATTAATGGGAGGCGGCGGGGAACATCTAAATCGGAGCACACTAGATCTCTGGTGTGTCCTTTGCCAGAGTTGCGCCAAGAATGAGTTGGTTCTACCGCCACGTTGCCCGCCCTGCGTTGTTCACCCAGGAATCTGAAGTGGCCCATGACCGTACTTTGGCGGCACTGGCTTGGGCCGCTCAGAGTCGCTTTCTTTGCAGTCTGACGGAGGCGATATGCGATGTTCCGGACCTGCCGGTGCAAGCCATGGGTCTCAAGTTCCCCAATCCAATCGGCCTTGCTGCAGGGATGGACAAACAAGGATTGGCGGTGCCATTTTGGAGGGCAATGGGTTTCGGTTTTGCGGAATTGGGTGGAGTTACCAGGTATCCCCAGCTTGGCAATTCAAAGCCTCGCATGTTTCGCATCACTCCTGAGGAAGCATTGATCAATCGAATGGGTTTCAATAACGGAGGTGCCGCAGAGTTGGCTCGTCGGCTAACGGACTGGAAGAAAAGAGGCCTTTGGCCGTCACACCCGGTAGGAATTAATCTCGGGAAATCCAAAACAACTCCGTTGACCGAAGCAGCCGTAGATTATTCCGCCTCGTTCCTCGCCTTACGGTCATTCGCCGACTTCTTCGTCGTCAACGTAAGTTCCCCAAACACACCCAATCTTCGACAACTTCAAGACCGCAATGCATTGGATGAGATCCTGGCGGCAATCCAGGCTCATAATTGCGCCCAATCTCAAAATCCAAATACATCCAATGCGGTCTCTGAGGAGTGTAAACCCTTGTTGGTCAAGATAGCTCCAGATCTGAGCTATGGGGCGTTGGAGGAGGTTGTTGATGTTGCATTGCGACGCGGCCTGGCGGGGATTGTCGCCACCAACACTACGGTCTCGCGTCCCGAGACATCGGATTCCGTGGTGGCACGGATCTATCGCGAGAGCGGTGGATTGAGCGGTCGACCATTACACCATCGTAGCACTGAAGTAATACGGCATTTGTACCGTCAGGCGGCTGGGAGATTAACCATCATTGGGGTCGGCGGTGTGAGTAGTGCGGCCGATGCTTGGGAAAAGGTCGCAGCCGGAGCGTCATTGGTGCAAATCTACTCGGCATTAGTGTTTCAAGGACCTCTGATTGTTCGGGAAATGGTCCGGGGACTTGAGGAACGATTGGCTGGTGCATCCTGGAATGAAGCTGTTGGGAGTCAGGCACGGCCTTGACTTAAGGCAGAGAAACAGCGCGGTAATTGCGGTGTGGAAATGCGGATGCCGCCCCATCCTGCAAATCGATATAGCCTCCCGGGCTCTGTGCAGTTCCAGTTGCAATTGGTAGCCAAGTTTGGAAATTCAAACTTCCTTCAAGGCGGTATGTGACCCCGGGTTCTCCGATGACACGCACTAGAAATGCGCCCGAATTGAGCATTCCGACCGGTTCCAGCGAGGGTGGGATGTCGGAGAGCGGTTCTAGCGTAGTTCGATAGTCGTCAAAAATCATGTAGTTGTCACCTGGACTGCCGGGTTCCCTAATGATCCAGACCGCGTCGGCGTCCCCAAAGCTCAGGCGAGCACCCACATTGCTTATTGGTTGGGGATGGACGATTACTGTTCCATTGATACGCGCGCTCCAGATATTTCGTTGGAGGTTTAAATCGATTTCCAGGTCGTAAGGAATGCCGTTTTCAAATGTGAAGCCAGTTGGACGTATTGCGGGATTCTTCTCATCCAGGATGAAGTTTACTTCGCGCAGGTCGTTATCAAAATCGACGCTAAAGAATCGGTGCTCCTCGGTGTTGTAAATACTCCAACGGAAGTTGTCGAAAAATGGGGCTTCAGTAGTCGAATCCTCGATTTGGAAGGAAACGCAGAACCGAACGAAGGGTAAGGGAGATGAGACGGGATCTAGGTCAATCGGTCGCCATAGATTGAAGTCAGCAGTTCTTTGGGGCGCATTGTAACCGATGTAGGCGTATTGCCCGGAAAACCCGGTTAAAGGTGTAGCTAAAATTCCGTTGCCTCCGGCATCAGCCTTATCTCCAGCTAGGTCAGTGGCACGCGCAATCCACCCACCCTGTCCTAATAGATCTTGATCCGGTGAAAAGCCTTCAAATGGCTCGAAACCCGTTTCGTACAACACAACGGCTTCGGCACGGTTTAGGTCGGCGAACCCTCGATCAATTCCGGTGACCAATAGGGTTGTCATTAGACATAGACGAAAGCATTCAATTGCGCGTTGCCTAAGCCTGCGCATACACGAAAAGAAAAGAAGTTCGAGTCGTTAAGGGGATTGTCTAGATCCCGGACGGCCAACTGAACCAGCCGACCGGCCGACTCGCGAAGACTGAGATAGGGGAGGCGAGTTGGGTGATGGAGTTGAATAAGAATTCCGCGGAGCGGGGAATGATGTTCGATTGCCAGGAGTGGGTGATCTAGAAATGGGCGCGATAGCAGTGGGCGCCGATTGGGGACGACTGTAGGTCGAGCCTCTAGTTATAGGCGGAGTGCGAGCCGTAACTGATTCGGTATTGGAAAACTGGGAAGCTGAACCTGCTGAGGGATTAGGTCCGGTGAAGTTGGGATTACGCGAAGAAGCCGAAGGTGGCAATTGACTGCGGGGCTCTAATCGGGAAGGTGCGTTCGCTTGCTGATTTGGTCGGCGAACATACCGAGTAGTCGACTGACTCACGTTTGCCGCGGGAGTTCCTCGGGTGGAGTCCAAGGTGCGAGGAGTCGGTGCCGGGGATTCTCTTCTTTGAACCTCAGTGTTTCGCTGGTTAAGCGAAGTGGTCGGGCCACTTTGGGCGCCAGTAGGACGATTAAGAAGTTGAACCGAATTTCCCAAGGGATTTCGAGAACCCGCTGGGATATCTATGCGGTCTATTCGGGTCTGGTCTTGGGTGCCGCCGCGCACTTCGTGGGGGCGCGCTGGTATTCCCTTTCGGTCAGTTGCTACCAACGAACTGGCTGTTACCTGAGTTGGCCGCAGTTCTGAACGTTTGGTAGCCATAGCACGAGGTGCGCTGGCTCCGGGTGTGATCGCCGGACGGTAGACAGAGAGCCGATCGCCTTCTCCTGGACGGCCGCTTGGGCCAATCCGTCTACCCATTTCCGATGGGGAACTCGTGTCGGAAAGCTGGACTTTTCTGACCTCGCTTCGAGAATGTTGCCGGATTTGCCGAGGGTCAATTCCTCCGTTGATTATTGTGTTGTTATTTCCAACAATGTAGTTGTTAACAACTTTGCTATTGTTATATGCGTTAGCTGCTTGTGGGCCGGCTAGTCCGTAGTTGGAGCAATGAGCCGCTGAAAAATATCCTGTTGGCGTCCAGCAATAATTTGCTGCGGTAAACCCAAAGCCAAATCCGACCCCGATACCGCCGCCCGACCAGGTCAATCCGACCCCGCTTCTCCAACCACATCCAGGTGGGAGTGGAGCCCAACCGCAATAGCCGCTGGAATACCGGAAGGTAACCCAAGAAGGGCCCCATACGCTGCCAGGGGTCCAGCACCATCCGTAGCCTGGGTCATTAAACCAATTTCCGTAATGAAATGGGGCCCAACCCCACGAGTAGTATGAGTTCCAGTACCAACCTGAGTCTGACCATATCCACGATCCGTTATTCCAATAAGGTCGCCAGCCTGGAGTGACAACTGTACAACTGGGTTGCCAGACATACCCATAGTTCGGAACTGTGACCCAATTGCCATAGGGTGCAAGGGAGTCGTAAAAGAAATTGGAGTTGTTGACTGTCGGTTGCTGATCTCTTGCTGGGGTTGTGTGCTCAATTGCCGGGTCAACCTGTGGAGCGGGTAACTCCTGTGTTCCGCCAGGGTAAGAAACTGGGGCTATTTTTGCTTGTTGAGAAGGGCTTTCCGTAACAGGCACGATTGAGGCCGATGATTGGGATTCCTTGCTCGCTGGGCTGACTGCATTGGAAGCCTCCTTTGGGGCCTGAACTGCATTGAATAACTGCTGCTTTGCGAGGAGCGCTTCCATTACTGTTGTGCTGATTCCAACGTCACGCAAATAGACGATTTGATCAGCATTAAGCTGGTAGGATTTGTTCAGGTTCGCAATGAAATTGGTCAACACACTATCACCAATTTGTTCGTGGGCTAACTTTATCACTTCCCGCACAGGTTCTGGCAGGTCTAGCTCAGGTGGTGGGCTTGGCCTGGGCCATACGTTTGTTTGGGTCACCGCAACTGCTGAAGAAGCGCCGACCATGCGTGATTCGTTGGTTGAGGGAGATAGTTTGGGCTCCTCGACGGCGGCTTGAGCAACTCTTTCAGGGATGTCGCATCCGCTAATTAGAATTGCGGCAAAAATCTGGAAGGCAAAAAGTTTCATAGAGCCGCTGAAGGATCGAGTTGAACAACTTGCAATCAGCCTTTGGATCTGTGTCTTGAAATTTACGGCTTGCGAAACGGACCGAATTAAAGAATTCACAGTTTACATCTGGTAATTGTCGACGATTGAAATCTAACGATATTCAGCCAACAACGCAATCGTAGCATACTTTGCGTGGTTTAGAATTACACGCCTGAGGCCGCAAGCCGCCTAATTGGGGGATGTTTGAATAGGCAAGCTGACGGCCCTTACCGGTCGTTGCTTGCGGTCTAAAGAGGTCGAAGAGGCAAAAGTCGTTGACCAAATTTTAGACGATGCGAATTGGGATTGTGTTCATCGACAGAAGGTTCGGATGAATTTCAATGGTAATGCTGCCTAGCCTTTGAGTGCCTTCAAGGCAAGGGGTGCATGACGGATTTGTTGATTTGTTGGGCAGTTTGATTTTGCTCTGCTTTCTTACCTATAAGTCGCTAGTTTGATAGCGACTTATAAACAAACCCCTCACTCCCGCTCAAATTCTCACTCAAATGGCTCAGATCCAGGCCATGGAGTTCGGCACGCTTTCCGAGTATCAGCGCTCGGGTCGTTCCCCGGACTCGGGCCGCTATTTTCGCCTCCAGATCTGGCAGGACGGCAAGAACCTGACCCGCCATGTGCGACCCGAAGAACTCCCGGCCCCGCGCGAGGCGCTGGAAGGTTACGCCCGCTTCCAGGCCCTAGCCGACCAGTATGCCGAGCAGATCGTGGCCCGGACCCGCCCCCGACTGGCGGAGGGCGTAAAAAATGATCCAGCCGTACAGTCGGCACTCCACAGTCCTCAAAGGACGCAAGGGCAAGCAACCCCACGGCACCGCCAAGACCCGGGAGGTCAAACTGGGAGCGGTATTCACCCAGCACCGGACCGACGCGGAAGGACACCCGGTACGCGATCACGACTCCACCACCTATGTGGGCGGCTACGCCCCGGCGGCGGAATTTTCCCTGTTGCTCCGAGCCGAGGCGCGTCGCCGCGGAGTGGGCTGCGCCGCTCAGGTCGTCTTTCTCAGTAACGGTGCGGCCTGGGCAGAAGACATCGCCGGGTCCTGTTTCGCCGGATGTGTAAGCATTCTGGACTTCTACCAAGCCTGTGAACGCCTCCAGAAGCTCGCCGAAGCCTTGCAGAGCGTCGTCCCCAAGGCCCAGGCCTCTCGTTGTGTCACCGGTCGGATCAAAACCAGCCACCCTGAACGGGGCGCTTTATGACCGAATTAAGCGTTTCATGGCAAGACTTGGACGAAGCATTTTGAGTGGGTAAGCTGGCGGGGCCGTCCGGGGGATAGGGCTCTGCAGGAGTGCACCCCGAGCACCGGAGGGTCCGGGGATTGCGGAGCAATCTCACCCGGCCTCAGTGGAACCACTGGGGCCTTAGTTGATCCGCAAGCCCCGGACTAAAGCGACAAACTCATTCCTTTTTTCCGGCCTTCCGGCCGCTGATGGATTCTGGGTTGAGAGCGGAGTCGGAGGGAGTTTCGGACGAGGTCTGGGTCCGATGTAGGGCGGCGTCTTTAAGGCGGTAACTCCGGCCGGTGATCTGGATCACCTCGGCGTGGTGGAGGAGCTTACCCCATTCCTCAATGGGGCGATTGGAGATCACCACCGAGGAACGGGTTTCGTGCCGGCGAAGGATGATCTCCAGCAGGCTTTCCCCGGACTTGGGTGGGAGGGTCTTGATGCCAAAATCATCAATGATGAGCAGGTCGGGCTTGAGCCAGCGGATG
>Ga0105044_10008480_pt1 | contig 14100 bp, 8 predicted proteins | sample MAT01_FD_78092 | JGI IMG/M metagenome (GOLD analysis project Ga0105044, IMG submission 78092) | Freshwater microbial communities from Lake Fryxell liftoff mats and glacier meltwater in Antarctica - MAT-01 | ecosystem: Environmental > Aquatic > Freshwater > Ice > Liftoff microbial mat | place...
CCGAGTACCTGGTCAAGCTCATCGGGATGCGGACGAAGGCGCAAGAAGCAGGAATCTGGCTCCCGCACATGCCCACCGAATGGGGCGGCATGGGGCTTGGACACGTGGAACTGGCCATGGTGCAGGCCGAAGCGGCCAAGGCCTACTACGGCCCGTTCGTGTTCAACTGCATGGCCCCCGATGAGGGCAACATGCACACCCTGCTCAACTGGGCCACCGACGAGCAGAAGGAGAAGTACCTCAGGCCGCTGTGCGAGGGCACCGCCATGAGCTGCTTCGCCATGACCGAGCCCGAGGTGGCCGGCAGCGACCCGACGCTCATCCGCACCTCCGCGGTGAAAGACGGCGACGAGTGGGTCATCAACGGTCACAAGTGGTTCATCTCCAACGCCCGCCGAGCCAAGTTCGCCATCTTGATCTGCCGGACCGAGGACAATCCCGACCTCCCCCAAGCCGCCAACACCGCCTTCATCGTCGAGACCCACTGGGAAGGCTGGAACCGGGTTCGAGAGATCGAGACCATGCATGGGGGCACCGGCCATTCAGAGATCGTCATCGAAGATCTGCGCGTGCCCGACGCCAACATGTTGGGTGGTCGCGGCCAGGGTCACCTCTTGGGCCAATCACGCCTCGGCCCCGCCCGCCTCGCCCATTGCATGCGGTGGATCGCCCAGGCCGAAACGGCCCTCGACATGATGGTGGACCGCTCGCTCAACCGGTTCAGCCACGGCTCGATGCTGGCCGAGAAGCAGGGCGTCCAATGGATGATCGCGGACTCCACGATGGAGCTCTACCAGGCCAAGTTGATGGTGCTCCACGCCGCGTATCGCATCGACAACAAACTCGACTTCAAGAGTGAGGTGTCGATGGCCAAGCACTTCGTGGCCAACATGTTGAACCGGGTGATCGATCGGTCTATCCAGGTACACGGAGCGCTGGGCTACTCCACCGACACGCCGCTGGCCCACATGTACCAACACGCCCGTTGGGCCCGCTTCGCCGACGGCGCCGATGAGATCCACCAGATGCGCATCGCCCAGCGGACCATCGCCGCCTACCGCGACCACGGCAGCACCCGGCTGGGCACCGGCGACCTGCCGATCTAAGGATCACTGCGCCGCTTGCGGCGCTTGGTCTTGCCACCCAAACCCACGGCCAGTTCCAGTTCTTCGAGCGACGCTTCGAGATGTGCGAGCAGACGCTGGAGGTGCGGCACCCGTCGGCGACAGCCGGTGAGGCCGATCTCGAGGTTGTCGACATAGCTGGTGAGGGTGATGTTCAGCGCCTGTCCGTGGTACGGGATCGACACGGGGTAGATGCCCTGCAACCGGGCACCGTTCAAGAAGAGTTCCGAACGAGGGCCAGGGACGTTGGAGATGGTGATGTTGAACGGTGGCCGCCGGCCCTCACCGCCGCCGAGCAGCGATACGAGCGGCAGCGGCGCCATGTTGGCGGCGCTCAACGCCAGCCGCTGGACCGGCGACAGTGCGCTCATCGAGTCCTTGGCGATCTTCATCGACTCGCGGATGCGGTCCAGCCGCCAACTCGGGTCCGAGGTGTCGGTGGCAAGGGAGGTGAGCACCGCCCCCACGGCATTGCCGCCGGCGCTGTCATCGGTGCGCAACGAGACGGGGACCATGGCGGTGAGCGACTCGGCGGGAAGCCCATCCTCTTCGATCAGGTACCGCCGCAGCGCCCCGGAGCACATGGCCAGCACGATGTCGTTGAGCGTGGCGTCCGATGCCTTGGCCACCGCCTTGATGCGTGCCAGGCTCCAGGTCTGGGCGGCGATGCGGCGGGCGCCGGTGATGTGCACGTTCAACATCGTCGGCGGCGCCTTGAACGGGAACGCCGCCAGTTCCTCGTCGAGAGGCCGTCGCGCGGACCGCACGATCGCTGGCGTTACCCCGGCGAGGTCCACGGCGCCCTGGACCGTGCCTACCAGCAGCTCGAGCGGGTTCGCGGAGGCCGAACCCGAACCACGCGAGCGCTTCGGCCGCGCCGCCCAAGGGGGCGGAACCTCGGCGGTGGGGTCCGTCGACAGCCACCGCTCGAGCAGGCGCAGCGCCGAGACGCCATCGACCATGGCGTGATGCACCTTGGTGTAGGCCGCAAACCGATTGCCCTCGAGGCCCTCGATCAGGTGGAACTCCCACAGCGGGCGCTGGCGATCGAGCAGGGTGCCGTGCAGGCGCGAACCGAGTGCCAGCAGCTCGCGCACCCGGCCCGGCTCGGGCAGCGCCGAGTGCCGAACGTGGTATTCGATGTCGAGCTCGGTGTCCTCACGCCACGCCCACTGCCCACCCGTTCGCCACGAGCGGTACGGCCGCTGACGAAACAGCGAGGCGATGTCGTCGTGGGCCACCATGGACTCGAACTGCTCGCGCAGCCAAGTGGGCCCCGCGCCCTCGGGTAGCTCGAAGACCTGGAGCCCGCCGACGTGCATCGGCGTGGCGCGCGACTCGGTGAGCAAGAACGGCAGATCCGGTGCGGCGACCAAGCCCATGGAGTGTTCCCTTCTGTCGAGGCACCGAGCGCGTCGACCTCCGGATGGTACGACCGCATCAGCCCAAGGCGCGGCGGAGCGAGAACGAAGGTCGTCGCGCCCTCCTAGCGTGGAGGCCATCAGCGCAGCCACTCGCCCCGGTGATCACGATGGGCCAGCGGCCGAGTTCGACCCGGTTCGAGACCGTCACCGTGGGTGCGCCAGGGCCTCATTGACCACAGCGACCTCGCTCGGTGCCACCACCCAATTCGTGGGCGGCACGCCCAGACGTTTTGCCCGCCATAGTGATGGTCGCGTCGAGGACCGCTGAGCCCACCGCCGATTCCGTCAGGCCCTGTGTTTGGAAGGCCGAGCCACGGGGTATCGGACGAAGTGGCGTCACCGCCACGCCGGTGCCGGCCTCTCTCCCCCCCCCACACCCGAGAGGCGGGCACCGGCGGCGCCATCCTCCTGCACCAGCGGGAGCTGTCGGGCCAGCCGCCAGACCATGTACAAGGATGGCCATGGCATGGGTCCGCAGCCTGGCAACCGCCGATGGGATCGCCAACCTGGCGCGGCGAAGCCGCCCGGGGGGCAGACCCGGGCGGCTTCGGTCCTTGTCGCCGCCGAAGCGTCAGGCAGCGTTGGGGTCGGTGACCACCATGGCGCTGACCATGCCGATCAAGCCGTCGTTGCTCTCGGCGTGCGTGAGGACGTGGCAGTGGAAGGCCCAGGTGCCGACCTCACTGGCCTTGACGAGCACGCTGTAGCGCTCGCCGGGCGACACCCAGAGGGTGTCCATCTGGTACGGCGCCTCCAAGGGAAAGCCGTCCTTGGCCACCACCAGTTGCTCCTGTCGGTGGAGGTGCATCGGGTGACCGACCAGGCCTTCGTTGTAGTAGTGCATCAGGACGTATTCGCCCTTCGCCACCACCATCGGTTCCGTGGACGGGAAGGCCTTGCCGTTGAGCGACAGCCCGATCACGCCGGCGTCGTTGAGCACCATCGGGATCTCCTGGGAGATCTTCAGGTCGGCCGGCACCTCGAACTGGCCGTAGGTCCCGGGCTCGGGCATCTCGACCTGACCGACCTGGATGCCAGCGAAGAGACCGTTGAGTACCGCCTCCTGACCATGGAAGTGGGCGTGGTACATGGCCAGCTGCGGCTTGTCCCCCACCTGGAACTCGTACGTGTAGGTGGTGTTGGGCTTGATGTAGTCCTGCGTGATGCCCGCCACGCCGTCCTGGTCGTTGGGGACGTCGATGCCGTGCCAGTGGATGTCGGTGCTGATGGGCAGGTTGTTGGTCAGATCCACCTGGAGCTTGTCGCCGGGGTCCACCTGGATCCACGGGCCAGGGACCATGCCGTTGTAGGTCCATGCCTTCACGATCTTGCCGGGGCTGACCTCCCAGTCGGTGATGGCCGCGGTCAGGGAGAACTTCTTGGTGCCGTCCGCCAGGATCTCGGGCTCGAGGATCTGGTTCCCGGTGGTCATCTCGCCGGCGCCGTACTTGGCGGCGTTGTCGAGGAAGGTCTGCACGCCGGCATCCATGCCGTCGCGCATCTGCTGGTCGATGCGCTTGGCGATCGGGTCCGTGGATTCGATGGTGCCGATGTCGACTGCGCCCCCACCACCGTGACCGCCACTCGCGGCCGAATCGGTCGAGCCAGTCGCGTCGGCGCTGCCGGCCGACCCGTCGGTGATGGTCAAGGTCGCCACCATCCCCGAGTCCTTGTGACCAGCGATGGCGCAGAAGAGCTCGTACTCACCGGGCTCGAGGCTCGACAGGTCGAGGGTCTCGGTGCCACCGGCCGGGAGGTCCGAAGACTTGATGGCGCTGTCGAGCACCGCCACGTTGTGGTCGACCGCGCCGTTGTTGGTGATCGCGATCTTGCCCCCCAACGGAACCACGATGGCCGCAGGGGCGATGGCGAACTCGCTGAGTGCGACCGACACCGGCGCGGCTGGACCGCTCTCGGCGCTGCCTGAGTCCTTGGAACCCGTGGCCGCAACAACGCCGACCATGATGAGCGCGAACACCGAAATGGCGACGGAGAAGCGGGCCAGAAGGGTCTGGTTGGCGGGGCTCACAGGAAAACCTCATGGTGGGGGGTCACGACGCGCCCATCCTCTATGCCGCAGCATCTCGCCGATAGAGGACAACGGCCCTTCCGCCAGAGGGACCAAGGTCCCTATGCCGCCCGTACGTGGTGAGCGATGATGGGAGACATGTCGATCCGTGTCTTCTTGCTCGACGACCACGAGGTCGTGCGGCGCGGGGTACGGGACCTGCTCGAGACGGAAGACGATTTCACGGTGGTCGGCGAAGCATCCACTGGGGCGCAGGCGCTCGAGCGGATTCCCGTGGCGAAGCCCGATGTCGCACTCCTCGATGTGCAACTCGAAGACGGCACGGGCATCGAGGTCGCCCGTGAGATCCGTTCCCGCCACCCAGCCATCCGCTGCTTGATGCTGACCTCGTTCGCCGATGATGAGGCGCTCTTCGACAGCATCATGGCAGGCGCCGCGGGCTACATCTTGAAGCAGGTGCGCGGCAATGACCTGGTCGACGGGGTCCGGCGCGTGGCCGCAGGGCAGTCGCTGCTCGATCCGGCCATGACCAGCCGGGTGCTCGACCGCATCCGTCACGGCCAGCACGAAGACGAGCGCATCGCCAGCCTCACTGTCCAGGAGAGGAAGATCTTGGACCTGCTCGCCGAGGGTCTGACCAACCGTCAGATCGGCGAACGCCTGCACCTGGCGGAGAAGACGATCAAGAACTACGTCTCCAACGTCTTGATGAAGCTCGGCATGGAGCGGCGCACCGAAGCCGCGGTCTACGCCGCTCGCCAGGCTGACCGGTTGGCCCGCTCTGGGGCCACTCACCCACATCCGCACCGATAGCCGGGCGGGCGCGTCCCCTACGATCAGACCGTGCAGGGACCGACCGATGCCAACGACCTGCGCCGTCTCATGTCGGCGATCAGTTCGCTCGGGTCTGACCTCGAACTGCCGCTCATCCTGCGGCACCTGACCGAGGCGGCGACCGAGTTGGTCGGTGCGACCTACGGCGCTCTCGGCGTGTTGAGCAATGACCGGACGCACCTCACGTCGTTCATCACCGTCGGCATACCCGATGATCAGGTCGCGGCCATCGGCGAGCTGCCGAAGGGCCACGGCATCTTGGGCCTGCTCATCGTCCAGCCCGAGCCGATCCGACTGGCGGACCTGGGCGATCACCCCCAAAGCTTCGGATTCCCGCCCGGACACCCGCCGATGGGCTCGTTCTTGGGTGTGCCCGTGCTGGTCCGAGGTCAGGCCTACGGCAACCTCTACCTCACGGAGAAGCGCGGTGCGCCGGAGTTCACCGAGGTGGACGAGGAACTGGCCGTGGGTTTGGCCGCCGCGGCGGGCGTAGCCATCGAGAACGCCCGACTGTTGGCCCGCGCCCGAGAGCTCGACATTGCCCAAGAGCGCGAGCGCATCGCACGGGACCTCCACGACACGGTCATCCAGCGGCTGTTCGCCACCGGCTTGTCGCTCCAATCCGCAGCCCGGCTCTCGACCACACCCGAGGTGGTCGAGCGGATCCAACGCTCCATCGATGAGCTCGACCTCACGGTGCGAGACGTGCGGTCTTCCATCTTCGAGCTCAACCCGCCGGCGTCGTCGTCTCGAGGGCTCCGGCGCCAGCTGCTTTCGGTGGGAGACGAGTTCTTCGATGCGCTCGGCTACTCGCCAATGTTCCGGTTCGAGGGCCCCGTCGACAACGCCATCCCCGATGCGCTGGCGCTCCACGTCATCGCCGTGGTGCGCGAGGGTTTGGCCAACATCGCCAAGCACGCCAACTCCCCCACCGCCGAGGTTCGCGTCACGGTGGCGCAGGGCGAGGTCATCGTGGAGCTCGCCGACAGCGGTCGCGGCCTCGGCGAGCGGTCGAGTGGGGGCTATGGCCTCGTCAATCTGACCACCCGTGCCGGCGAGCTGGGTGGCACCTTCGAGGTGAACGATAACCCGGGAGGCGGGACACAGGTGCGGTGGCGAGCGCCGACCGACAGCTGATCCTCAGCGGAAGCGGGCCCGATAGCCGGGCGAAGAGAACAGCTCGCTTGCCAGCGCCGAGAGAGGCTCCCCTGACCACAACCGCGGCTCCCAGCGCGCCGACTCATTGGTCGTGGGCGTTCGCCGCAGCAGCGTCAAGTGGGCGTTGGCGATCTTGACCTGTTGCCATGTGGACCAACGGTAGGTCGAGGACCCGATGAGGCCGAGCAGGAGCTCACCGCGGGGACGGCCCCCATCGAGGCGAGAGGTCCACCAGGCGCGGTCTGCGGCGCTCGGGTCGCGCCCGTACACGCGCTGGTAGGCCCGATCGACGAAGGCGGCGGTCATCAGCGGCGCGCCGCCCGCCAGCTCCGAGGACCATGCGATCGAGTCGGCGATCTGCACCGGCGAGCGTGACCGGTCACGGAGCTGCGCAACCCGACCGGACCATGTGGATGCTTCGGGTAGACGGCGAAGAACACCGAGGTAGAGCCGCAGGACCTGACCACTCGTGGAGTCGACGGACGGATCACCGAGGAGGCGGGCCAGCTCCGCACCGGCCCGGGGGGCGTCGGCGCCCACCCGCCACGCCGACGCCTGTTCTTCGGCGAACGAGGCATTGGTGCCGAGCACGTCGCGCAGGGCCTGGCGGGCGAAGCGGGCTGGCGACCGATGGGGGCCGACGTCGACCAAGTTCCACGACGCGATCACCCTGGCCACGAACTCGACCGCCTCGATCCCCGCTGCTCGAGTCGGCCATCCATCGGAGAGGACGGTCGCCACGTACGCGCCACCGTTCGGCCGCTCGACCACACCCGAGGTGTTCACCCGCCACCCGCAGCACGATGCGGGGAAGAAGCCGTTTTTCAAGGGGACCCGCCACGTGGACGGCACCCCGGCGGTGATGCCCCACCGTTGCGAAGGGGTGACGTCGAGCAGGAACGAGCGTGCCGTGGCCCGCGTCGAGGCGTTGAACGGGCCCCACTGGCCGAGCACCAGTTGCCGCAGCAACTCGTTGCGATCGGCCGCCGAGGTGGACGTGAGGCCCCACGGCGACGTCTGGCGGGTCTCGTCGAGGCCAAGCTCACGGTCCAGCGCCCCCATGCCCGCCACCCCACCCACCGACGACCAGAGCGCGTTGGCCGACGGGTCATCGGAAGTGCGGATCATCGGACCGACAAGCGCGCGCTCGCGCTCCGTCAGGGGGCGACCAGCCCGCTGGGCCCGCAACAGCACCGCCGCCATGATCTCGATCTTGAGCACGCTGGCCGTGGTGATCCGCAGATCGCTCCGGTAGCGGTACTGACAGCCGGTGCGGGAGTCGTAGACGGCCGCGCTGATCCGCCCGTTCGGCCAGCGGGAGCGGACCTCGGCGTCGAACCCCGCCGAGAACGGGGTTTCGGTACAGCCACTGGACCGGACCGGTGCCCCCGACGAGGCCGGTGCAACCAGGAACGGGGCGGAGAACACCACCAGCACGACCACCAGCACGGGTTTCATCCACCCACGTTGCTCTGCTCGTTGCACCACAACAGTGTGGCCGCGCCGCCCAAACGCTGCGCGCTACGTTCACCCCATCGACAGACGACAGTTCCTCCATCGCGCCATCGCCGCCGGAGCAGGCGGCGCCGTGCTGCCCACCCTCCCCATGGCGGTGGCCGGCGCCCAGTCCGCATCGCCCGGCAAGAGCCCGTACGGCCCGTTGAGCGCCACCCCCGACGAGAGCAACCTTCTCCTGCCCGAGGGCTTCACCTCGCGCATCGTCGCCGTGGCCGGCGAGCCGGTCGGCGACTCCGACTTCACTTGGTTGGCCTTCCCCGACGGCGCCGCCACGTTCCCCACCGACGACGGCGGCTGGATCCTGGCATGCAACAGCGAGGTGACCGCCGTGTTCGCCAACGACGCCGCTGGCGTGGGCGCGATCCGCTTCGATGCCCAGGGCACCGTCACCGACGCCTACCCGATCCTCGAAGGCAGCTCCTCGAACTGCGCCGGCGGACCCACCCCCTGGGGCACATGGATGTCGTGCGAGGAGCCGCTCGACATGAAGGGCCGCCTCTGGGAGTGCGACCCCACCGGCGAGAAGGACCCGGTCGTCCACGAGGCCATGGGCTTGTGGCGCCGAGAAGCGGCGGCAGTAGACCCCGAGGGCAAGGCCGTCTACATGACCGAAGACGACGGCATCGGCCTGCTCTACCGGTACACGCCCACCGAGTACCCCGACCTGTCGAGCGGTTTGCTCGAGGCGGCGCTCATCGACGGCGACGGCAACGTGACCTGGTCCGAGGTCACTGACCCCTCGGCGTCCGAGAAGCCCACCAACCTCCAGGTCCAGGGGGCCAAGCGCTTCAACGGCGGCGAAGGGCTCTGGTACCACCAAGGCTGGATCTACTTCACCACCAAGGGCGACCACAGCGTGCACGCCATCGATCTGGCCGAGATGCGTTACGAACTGATCTGGGAGGGCGATCCCGATGGCCTGGGCATCGAGGGTGCGGTGCTGTCGGGTGTCGACAACATCACGGTGGACGACCAGACCGGCGACCTGTTCGTGGCCGAAGACGGCGGCAACCTCGAGGTCGTCATCATCACCCCCGAAGGCGCCGTTGCGCCCTTTGCTCGGGTGGGCGAGGGCCACGAAGGTTCCGAGGTCACCGGTCCGTGCTTCAACCCGGACCGGACCCGCATGTACTTCTCGAGCCAGCGCGGACCAACCCCCCGCTCGCTCGGCGAGATCATCCCTGGAGCGCAGGGCGATGCCAAGATCGGCGGCATCACCTACGAGGTCAGCGGCCCCTTCCGCACCGTCAAAGCACCCGACGACGCCACCCCGGCCACCACGCTCGCTCAAGCCCAGGAGAGCACCACCACCTCGGGTTCCGACGACGACTCGCCGCTCCCGTTGGTGATCGGCGGCGCGGCAGTGGCGGCCGCGGCGGTCGCCGGGGGCGTGGTGGCGCTGCGGCGACGGCGAGACGCCTGACGCAACGAGGGTGCGGGCGACCGCTCGGAGATACGGTACGACCGTCGAAAGGGGACGCACATGGCACATGACCTGGTCATCACCGGAGGGACCGTCGTCGACGGCACCGGAGCAGCAGGAAAGCGCGCCGACGTGGCCATCGACGGCGACCGCATCACAGCGGTGGGCGAGGTGGACGCCGGTGGCGCCGGGCGCGTGATCGATGCCGAAGGACGCATCGTCACCCCGGGATTCGTCGATCTTCACTCCCATCTCGACGCCCAGATCGGATGGGATCCGCTCATGTCCTCGTCGTGCTACCACGGCGTCACGTCGGTGGTCATGGGCAACTGCGGCATGACCTTCGCTCCCGTGCGGCCGGGACAGGCCGAGGTGCTGGCGGCGCTGATGGAGTCCGTCGAGGACATTCCGGCCTCGGCCATCCTCCAGGGACTGAGCTGGGAGTGGGAGAGCTACGGCGAGTACCTCGACACCATCGACCCGCTCCCCAAGGGCATCAACGCCGGCGGTTACGTGGGCGACGTGGCCCTGCGCGCCTATGTCGCCGGCGATGCTGCGTGCGAAGAGGACTTCCGCCTCACGCCAGACCAGCAGACGGAGATGGCCCAGCTGGTGGAGGGCGCCCTCGAGGCGGGGGCATTCGGCTACTCGATCTCTCGCAGCCTGAGCCACCTCACCCCCGACGGCCGCTACGTACCCGGCACCTGGGCCGACCCCGCGGAGTTCCTGGCCACCGCTGAGCCTCTCGGGCGGCTGGGTCGCGGCGTGCTCGAGTGCGCGCCGCGCTACAACGAGCGCGACGGCTCCACGTCTCGGGTCGACGAGGAGATGGCCTGGATCGCTCGGGTGAGCCGTGAGACGGGTCGTCCGTTCTCGTTCAACCTGATGCAGATGCGCTCGATGGGCGACCACTACCGACGCGTGCTCGAGTTGGCCGAGGCTGCGAATCGAGATGGCGCGCAGTTGCGCCCGCAAACCACCCCTCGTGCCATCGGCGTGTTGTTCTCGCTGGCCGCCAACACGTTGGTCGACGACCTGCCGAGCTTCCAGCCGCTGCGCGCGCTGGACCTCGCTGGTCGTCTTGCGGGCATCCGAGACTCCGAGGTGCGCGCCCGACTCGTCGAGGAGGGGGCCGCCAAGGCGGTCGACCCGTTCACTCGGATGTACTTGATGGTCCCCGACCAGGGGGCGCGCTACGAGTACGCCGAGGGCGACAGCATTGCCGCCCAGGCGGCAGCCAAGGGGGTGTCGCCGGTGACCCACTACCTCGACGTGCTCGACGCCACCGATGGTCTGGCCGTGGCCAACTGGCCGGTGCTCAACGAGGACTTCAGCGCCATCGAGGAGCTGCTGGCCTCGCCGGTCACCATCATGGGCCTGGCCGACGCCGGCGCCCACGCCACCCAGATCATGGATGCCAGCCAGCCCACGTTCTTCTTGTCGCACTGGGTCCGCGACCGCGGCACGCTGACGTTGGAAGACGCCGTGCGCCGCATCACGTCCGACACCGCCAACTTCATCGGGTTCCGCGACCGCGGCGAGCTGCGCCCGGGCGCCTATGCCGATGTGAACGTGCTGGACCTCGAAGCCATGTGGCTGCCGCTGCCCGAGATCGCCCACGACTTCCCGGGCGGTGCCGCTCGGTTCGTCCAGCGAGCCACCGGGATCGACCACACCATCGTGAACGGCGTGCCCTTCCTCGAAGGCGGCGAACACACCGGTGCGCTCACCGGACGCCTCCTGCGCAGCACCGACTGATCCAGTACTGTCACTCCTTGCGCCACAACTTTCGGCGCCGCGAAAGGGGACCAGATGGAGCGCCACGAACCGTTCGAGGGATCGATCGGCAAGACCCACGCCGAGTCCACGCCCTGGTGGCCCACGCCTCGTCACCCCGGAGACGACGCCCCCAACGTGGTGATCATGCTCCTCGACGACACCGGCTTTGCGCAGCTGGGCTGCTTCGGCTCGGAGATGTCGACGCCCAACATGGATCGCCTGGCCGCCGGCGGCCTGCGGTTCACCAACTTCCACGTGACGCCGCTGTGTTCACCCTCACGAGCCTCGCTCATCACGGGTCGAAACCACCACGAGGTGGGCATGCGCTCCATCTCCAACTTCAACAGCGGCTACCCGCACATGCGCGGCCACGTGTCGAACCACGCCGCCACCGTGGCCGAGGTCTTGCGCGACGAGGGCTACGCCACCTTTGCGCTCGGCAAGTGGCACCTGTGCCCGATGGAGGACGCCTCGGCGGCAGGGCCCTTCGACCAGTGGCCGCTCCAGCGCGGCTTCGATCGGTACTACGGGTTCCTCGATGGCGAGACCGACCAGTTCCACCCCACCCTCACCTACGACAACCACCAGGTCGATCCGCCCCGAACGGTCGAAGAGGGCTACCACGTCACCGAGGACCTGGTCGATCGGGCCATCGGGTTCGTGCACGACACCAAGTCCGTGCGCCCCGACAAGCCCTTCCTCATGTACTTCGCCCTGGGGGCCATGCACGCCCCGCACCAGGCGCCGGCCCGCTACCTCGAGAAGTGGAAGGGCCGTTTCGACGAAGGCTGGGACGTGGCGCGCGAGCGCTGGTTCGCCCGTCAGCTCGAGATGGGAATCATCCCCGAGGGCACCGAGCTCGCGCCGCGCAACCCCGGCGTCGAGCCGTGGGATGAGCTGCCCGAGAACCACGCGCGCCTCGCCGCCCGGCTCCAAGAGGCGTTCGCCGCGTTCCTGGAGCACACCGACGACCAGATCGGGCGACTGCTCGACGATCTCGAAGCACTGGGCGAGCTCGACAACACCTTGTTCATCCTGCTGTCGGACAACGGGGCCAGCCAGGAAGGTGGCCCCTTCGGCGTCATGCACGAGATGAAGTTCTTCAACTTCTTGATCGAGACCCCCGACGAAGCCATCGAGCGCATCGACGACATCGGCGGCCCCCACAGCCACGCCAACTACCCGTGGGGTTGGGCCCAAGCGGGGAACACGCCATTTCGGTGGTACAAGCAGAACACCCACGAAGGCGGCGTCCACGTGCCGCTCATCGCCCACTGGCCGGCTCGCATCACCGATGCCGGAGGCCGGCGCGACCAGTTCCACCATGTGAACGACGTGGTACCCACCGTCTACGAGATGCTCGGCGTCACCCCGCCCGAGGTCTACCGCGGCCGCGCGCAGATGCCCGTCACGGGTACTTCGATGGCCTACGCGTTCGACGCACCCGATGCGCCCACCGCCAAGGGGCCGCAGTACTTCGAGATGATGGGCCACCGGGCCATCTACGCCGATGGGTGGAAGGCGGTGACGCGCCACACCCCCGGCGTGTCGTTCGACGACGACACCTGGGAGCTGTACCACCTGGCCGAAGACCGCTCGGAGTGCCGCGATCTGGCCGCCACCCATCCCGACAAGCTGGCGGAATTGATCGAGCTGTGGTGGGAGGAGGCCACCGAGCACAACGTCTTGCCCCTCGACGACCGCACCATCGAGTTGTTCGGGGCCCGCTTCCGCGACCACTCACCCCACCCCGTGGACCGGCACTACGTCTACCGCCCACCCATGACCCCGCTGCCCCCGCAGGTCGCCGCCGCGCTCGGCGGCCGCAACTGGGACCTGACCGCCACCATCGACCGTCCGAACGGGGCCGGTGGCGTGCTCTACGCGTCGGGCACCGAGAACTCCGGGCTGAGCATCTTCATCCAAGACGACCACCTGGTGTTCGACTACAACTGCTTCGCCGACCACCAGATCGTCACCTCCACCGTCGAGGTCCCCGTCGGCGCCACCGAGGTCGGCGTGGAGTTCCGTCGCCAGGGCCAGGGCGGCATTGCCACCCTGGTCATCGCCGGTCAGGCGGCAGGCACGCTCGAGCTCCCCTACGTCATGAGCATCATGTCGAGCATCGGCCCGAGCGTCGGCATGGACCACGGCTCACAGGTGAGCGAGGCCTACGACGACGCCTTTGCGTTCGAGGGCACCTTCCACCGCATCGACATCCAGCTGCTCAACGCCTCGCAAGCCGAAGCCCTCGACGCCGCTCGCGCCGACGAGCGCGCCACCATGGCCCGCCAGTAGGCAGCGTGATCGGTTGACGCCGAGGTTGCCCGGGTTCACATGGAGAACTTCGGGTTGCGGCGGGCGGCGACGTCGGCGTTGCGACGCTCGAGGCGGCGCTGGGTGACGGGGTGGGTGATGACCCAGAAGGTGTCGTCGCGCACGGCGTAGAGGATCTGAGCGGCGGCATCGGCCGGGGCCATCGCTGCTGCGCCCATGAGCTGCTCGGCGACGGCGACATCGACGGGCTGCGGCGGCCGGTAGCCGAGCGCCGCTGGCGCATTGCGGGTGGACTCGAACACCCGGGTGTCGACCAGATTGGGGCACACGCACGACGCGCCGACGCTCGTTCCGTCGAGCTCCATACGCAGAGCCTCGGACAGACCCACCACCCCGGACTTGGCGGCGTGGTAGGCGCCGAGAGCGGGACTGGCGGTGAGCCCAGCCTCGGACGCCACGTTGACGATGTGGCCCTCGCCCTGCTCCACCATGAGGGGAGCGAAGGCGCTACAGCCGTAGGCAACGCCCAGCAGG
>Ga0105044_10008482_pt1 | contig 14099 bp, 10 predicted proteins | sample MAT01_FD_78092 | JGI IMG/M metagenome (GOLD analysis project Ga0105044, IMG submission 78092) | Freshwater microbial communities from Lake Fryxell liftoff mats and glacier meltwater in Antarctica - MAT-01 | ecosystem: Environmental > Aquatic > Freshwater > Ice > Liftoff microbial mat | place...
AAGTCACCATTGGATTTATCTACTTTAGCAATAAAAATATTTGAACCTGAGTCGCCGTTTAATGTAATTGCCCCAAAATCCGCTGAAGTTGCGTAATATCCGCCAAGTATTAAACTATTATCAAAAGGATTATTAGCCATGGCCTGTCTTCTAGTAAAACCGTCCTGGGAGAAACCGCCAGCTTTTACAGCCCAGACATAGTTTCCATTCAAATCTAATTTTGCCACATAGATATCTGTATCACCGCTACTTGTTAAAGTCGTACTTCCAAGTGTAATACTGTCACTAAATTCCCCAGAAATATACTGCCCGGTAGAGTCTACTACTAGCCCTCTGGAACCGTCATAGCCAGTATTTCCAACACTTTGAATACTCTGGTACTGCCCAGGAGCGAAATTAGAACCATTTACAGTTACGCTTGTCCCTCCTGCAACAGGTCCAGAAATAGGTAAAATGTCTGAAATTATAGGCGCAAGTAGTCGAGTGCTAGTCCAGCTGGCTTGAAAACCAGATGCTTCTATAGTTGCATTTGAAGTAAAGGTAACTAGCATGATGCCGGTACTTGACGTAATACTAGAAGGAATAGAATTACCAGAAAATTCTCCCAGTAAAGTGTCAAATGTACTTAAACCATCATAGACTCTGACTACGTCATTACTATTTTCTGTATTAAAACTAGAAAAATTCAAGGTTACTGAGTCTGCGTTAGTTGGTGAAATGGTCCATTTACAATTAGAATTAGCTAAATAGTTTGTAGGGCCAAAAAGATTGCTAAAGCTTGCAAAATTACCTGTATTAGTGCTTAAAGAGTTGATCCCAGAACAGCTTAGATCAGTTATAGATAAAATTGTTGCAACTACAGTACTTCCTGTGTAATCTAGTGATACAACCACAGATTTAGTTATTCCTGCATTCGTCCAGCCTGGGAAAACTTTAGTGTTGCCACTTCCTAAATCACTAAATTCCCCAGATATTGAACCGCCGTTTGAACTTCTAACTATAGTGTATTGATCACCCACATTGTAACTATTAAAAAATCTCATAGAAACAGTTGCGTCACTTAAAATAGTATTTCCTGAAGTAATATTAATTCTCCCGTAACTATTATTAGAAGTCATATCAAAGCCTAAGTTATTAACATAATTAGGATCAAAATCAAAGCCACCATTAAAATCAAAACCTGAACTTGTTGAGTAAAAGTTGAAACCACCACCAGCATGTGTTACACTTCCATTAAATTCACCACCATCAACTAAAGTACCACCATTATTATTCTGGTAAGGACCATTTATCTGGGTACCTGGATTAATTACTAAAAAATATCCGCTAGTAATTATGGTTAAATTAGAACCAGTTGTTGCACCCGTAAAATTCTGAAAGCCACTTCCAGTTCGTTCATAAGTTCCGTCTCCCTCCAAAAGCCCTGAAAAAATATAATCACCACTATTACAATTCGAAGTAAGTTTGTATCCGAAGTCAATAGTTATTCTACCGCCACCTTTTAAACCACAAAAAAAAGAATCAACCTGAAGAACAAAATTATAACTCCCGCCTGAGTTAGTATCCAGACTCTCGTTGCTATTCAATGTATTTCCACCTAAGACGTAGTTACTATTAGTCAAAGGTTCAACTACAAAGGCTCCAAATGTAATATTTAAATCATTATTTAAATTATATTCATTAGCCGAACTAGGGAAAAAAGCTTTGTCATTATTTTCAGGAACTCCAGATCCTGTAGGACATGCGCTCCAGTTTCCTGAATCAGAAAAATCCCCACTGTTATTACCAGTCCAAACGCAATCAGCTGCTTGAACAGTGATACCCTTAAATACATTTACTCCTTGAAACGATGATATTAACAATATTAATGATAAGCTAAAAAACCCAAACATCATCAATACTGACAATTTAGGTCGTTTAAATTGAATTAGCTTTGTAAATTTTTGAAATAAATTCCCTTGGACAGACTCTGAAGTAAGCTTTGAAGACATGTTTTTTTATTTTTATTTTTATTTCTCCCTACGCAAAAAAGATGATTTTATGTAAGAAAATTTGGGTATGGTTTTGATTATACACTATGTTTTATTTTTTGTCTTATAAATTGAACAAATACATGTATTATTAGAATACCTTTAAAAAAAAAGTTTGGAACTCTTTATCAAAGTTCTATTTTTTAGAATTTCTATAAAATTAATTTAAGTTATTTCTGAGAAAATTGACACAACACTTAATTATTGCAAAAACTATAGTAATATGGATTATTCTAACTATTTTAGCGATTTAAAAACCGTCTCGGCCTGTCTGGAAAAGCGCGACGAGCTCGGTAATACTGGGCGGATTAGAGAAATCAAAGATTTAATTACATTAGCAAATCCCGAAGCCAAAAAACTCCTTGGAGCTGAATTAAATAAATTAAAAAAAGCCCTACAGCAGTCTTGTGATGAACAGATACAGGCTCTCCAGTCGCATTTAGAAGTGGATGAGGTTGTGGATTTTGATCCTACTTTCCACTCTAATAAATATCTGACAAGGCAGGGGAGTCTACATCCAATTACGATTGTTATGAATGAGATAGTTGAAATTTTTCAAAAGATTGGTTTTGATGTGGCCGACGGTCCTCTTGTAGAAACCCAGTGGTATAATTTTACTAGTTTGAATCAACCTAGTTATCATCCAGCAAGGGCCATGCAGGACACATTTTATCTAGATCTAAAAGATGAAAAAAAAGAGAATTATGTGATGAGGACCCAGACTTCTGGAATGCAGATTAGATACGGCGAAACGCACGAACCGCCAATCAGAGTAGTAGTTCCAGGGCAAGTCTATCGCAACGAAAACATTGATGCAACCCACGACATTATGTTTCACCAGATTGAATGCCTGGTAGTAGATAGAAGAGTCAGTATTTCCCAGCTAAAAACAGTTCTTCAAAGTTTATTTGCCCAGTTATTCGAAGACAAAAGCCTGGTAATTCGCTTCCGACCAAGCTATTTTCCATATACTATTCCTAGCATGGAGTATGATATTTCCTGTCCTTTTTGCCACGGGAAAGGCTGTAGAGTCTGCAAGCAAACAGGCTGGATTGAGATCGGCGGGGCTGGGTTAGTGCATCCTGGGGTGATTAAAAATATCAATTTGAATCCTGATGAATGGCAAGGTTTTGCTTTTGGTTTTGGCGTTGATAGAGTAACTCAGTTCAAGCTTGGAATATCTGGAATAGGACAGTTTTTCAATGGAAATTTAGGATTTTTACGAGGACAATAGTTTTGAAGGTGGAATTGATTTTTGACTAAATTATAGTTTTTGGTGTGGATTCAAACATGACAAATAATGTCCACAAGTCCTTTGTTTTTGAAAGTTTTGAGATTGATATTTCTGGAAACCAGCTCAAATTTTTTTACAACCTTGATTCCCAAGAGGTTTTTGAACATGTTTTGGAAGTAGATTTATCTAAATACTCTAGCTTGAGTTCCGATGTGCAAAGTCGTTTGGAGATTGTGGTTTTTAATCTAGGAATGACAGAATTAGTGAGTTACTGGAAGGCTTTCGTAGCCCCCAAGATTATTATAAAAGCTGGATTTTTGGATGAATATCAGGTTAATTTTTGGACTAATTTATACACTAAGGGTTTGGGTGAATTTTTCTATAAAAACCAAATTGATTTTCGAGGTTTGATTAATATTGAAGTGAGTCCTGACGCCAAAGTTTTTGAATTTCCAGTAAAAAGTATTCTAAATGGTTCAAGAGTTTTAGTCCCTTTTGGAGGCGGGAAAGATGCTATCGTTGCTGGAGAAATTTTGAAAAAACAAAACACTGAATTTACTTGGTTTAGTGTTGAAGCTTATGGGTGGCGAAAAAAAGTCCTGGAAGTTTCGGGAAATGCAAATCTTCTGGAGGTGGGGCGGGATGTAAAGAAAAATTTTGGCAAGTTAAAAAATATTCAGTCCTACAATGGTCATATTCCTATCTCTTCGGTTTATGCTTTTTCAGCGGCTTTTGTGGCAATTTTGGCGGGTTACAAATACATTGCAATTTCCCAGGAAAGCAGTAGCAGTGAAGGTAACGTGGATTATCTCGGAGAAAGAATTAATCACCAATATTCGAAATCATTTGAGGCTGAGAGTGCAATTCATGCCTATTTCAAGAGATATTTCGATCCTGAATTAGAGTATTTTTCTATTCTTAGAGATTTAAACGAGATTCAGATTGGCCAAGAATTTAGTAAATATCCACAGTATTTCCCTTTTTTTGTAAGCTGTAATCCAGGTCAATACGACGGCGTTTGGTGCGGTAAATGTGATAAATGTGCTTTTACTTTTACACTACTTTCAGCCTTTTTAGAACCACCAGAAGTAATCAGGATTTGGTCCGGCAAAAACCTCTTTGAAGATTCTAGTCTCCTTCCAATATTTAAACAGCTCACGGGCATAGAGGGTGTTAAGCCTTTTGACTGCGTGGGTACTGCCGAGGAAGTTCTGCTAGCACTATTTAAATCCAGGGAAAAATATTTAGAGCAAGATTTAGCATTACCTTTTATTCTAAAAGAATTAGAAAGTACCATTGACGAGGGTAATAAATATACTTACTTGTTCACTCAGATAAATAAAGAAAATCTAATTCCTAAAATATTCAAATAATTATGAAAAAAATCGCAATTGTAGGGTTTGGGTTAGAGGGCAGGGCACTTTTGGAATATTTCAAAGACAAAGCTGAGGTGCACATCTTTGATGAAAACAAAACACTTTTAGAACAGGATTTAGAGTTGGGTTGTGATTATTTTTTTCATTCTGAGTTAGTTATTCCAGTAGATTTTGAAACCATCTATAAAACCCCAGGAATTCCACTTTGGAAAATAAAAATTGAAAATTCAGAGGCAAAAGTATCCAGCCTGACTAATCTATTTCTTGAAAAAGTCAAAGGTAAAGTGATAGGAATTACAGGTACAAAAGGCAAAAGTACAGTTACAAGTTTGATCTATAAAATCCTAAAAGATGCGGGGTTAAAAGTTCAGATGATTGGTAATATTGGCTTGACTGCGAATCTCGATGAGCTTGAGGATTCAGGGGCTTATTTCGTTTCAGAAATGAGTAGCTACCAGTGCCAAGACCTCCAAAAATCTCCAGATATTGCAGTTTTTACGAGCTTTTTTCCTGATCATCTGGATTATCACCTGAGTCTGGAGAATTATTTTGCTGCCAAACACAAAATCACAGAATTCCAAAGTCCTGATAACTGGTTTGTAACTATAGATAGCCTAAGTCATACCCCAACTAAAGCTAAAAAAGTCCTAATTAATACTAAAAATTTGGATATAAAAACTCCTGAAAAAACTGAGCCCACATTGGGTTTTGAAACTAAATTAATAGGTGAACATAACCAAGTAAACTGTGCCTTGGCCTTGGCCGTTTCTCAGATTATGGGAATTTCTGAAATACAGGCTAGACTTTCAATTGCTAGCTACGAGCCACTTTCTGGTAGACTTGAAAAAATAATAGAAAAATCAGGAGTAGTTTTTTATGAAGATGCACTTGCAACTATTCCAGAGGCTACTTGGGCCGCTATTGAGGGGTTGAAAAATGTAGATACAATTATTTTAGGTGGTCAGGATCGTGGAATTGAATTTCAAGATTTTGCTAAAAAACTAGCTACCACGCAAATTCGCAATTTCATTATTTTCCCTGATACTGGAGAAAAAATGGTTGAGTTTGTATCAGAAAGGAATCTAATTAGAGTTAAAAATATGGAAGAGTGTGTTCAGGCAGCTTACAGGTTCACTTCTGGGATTTGCCTACTTTCCACTGCTTCTCCTAGCTATAATCTCTTTAAAAACTACAAAGACAGAAGCTCTCAGTACAGGTACTGGATCGAAAAACTAGGGTAGAAAGGGTTGCCCGCCTACTCCACCTCCAGGAGTACCGCCAGATGTATTACCACTGGATTGGAAACCTTGCCCAGCAGTGTCATTATTTGCTGGGATGAATTCCTCAGTTTTTACAAAGTAGATTATTAGTTGAACTATCGTGGTTGCCATTAGTGTTACTACAAATCCTATCAAAGCATTTAAAATAGCACTTCTAGCTTGTTTAATCTTTTCGCCGTCACCGTTTGAAGTAATCCAGTAATAGGCTCCAATTACAAAGAAGAAAACAGTAATGATAGAGGAAATTGGAATAACTAGATTCGATAACAATGCCTTTATAAACTCCACAATTCCGTCAGGGCTAAAGTCAATTGGTCTAGACTGTAGGGTTCCATCTTCTAGAGTTAGTTGAGTATTATCGGTGGCTTTTAGAGTGACTTGAATTAGCTGTACAATTGGCCTAGAAAGAATTGTAACTATTAAACCAATAAGTCCCTGCCCAATGGTTTTTTGACCTTCTGCTTTTTGCCCAGGAATAGAGGAAATATAGTACTGATAGGCTCCGTAAACTATTACAAGTACTGCAATTACGCTGGCAATAGTTAAAAGAAAATTAATTCCGTTATTAAACACTGGAGCAAGTACTGTTCTTGCAGCCTCTGGAAGTCTAGAAAAATCAAAGTTTCTATCTGTATTATTCACATCGCCAAAGAAGCTTTGGGTAAGTTGGGCGATTCCACCAGCAAGTAGAATTACAGCAAGCCCTATGACACCTTTTCGAATAGTTTCTAGGCCTTTTGCTTTGTCGTCTATAGACCCAGCATAAAAATCAAAACCACCCTTGGCAATTACAAGTGTTGCCACAACTACAGCCAGAGTCGTAAAAATATTAGCAGTACTTAGAAATATTGGACGGAAAGAATCTACCAAAGCTTGAATTCCAGCACCCAGATCGTTTTTCCCATCAAGTGCGTTCTGGATAGTGTTTGCAAATGCTCCGGCCAGCAATATTACTGATAATCCAAATATTCCTAGTTTTACAGATTCTGTACCTTCAGTTTTGACGTCAAAAGCTTTGATAAAATCCTTGTAACCTCCATATATAATAGCAATTGTAGCCCCAATTACACCCAGAGCTGTTAAATTCTTGATGACTATGTCTTGAAGGAATCTGCGAAGTGGGGTAGCATCGATCTGACCACCTCTAAACGTATCTTGGACGAGCTGACTAATACCACTAGCAAGAAGTACTATAGCCAGTCCAGTGGCTCCGGCAGTAATAGCCTTTAAGCCATTTTTGGTTTTAGCCTCATCCCCACCTGAAAAGAAATACTGATATCCACCCCAAACAATAACGAGGGTAGCAAGCGGTGCAGCAAGTCCTAGCAAAAAAGTACGAGCTACATTGATCAAGTCCTCTAGAGTAGAAATACCTTCAAAAACTTGTAGGGAATTGATGCTTTGAGCATTGCCTTGTATATTAAAAAGTAAAAATCCAGAAATTCCTAGAAGACCTAAAAATAATCCAAAAAAATTAGATTTGAGTGGTTTTAGTATTTTTAGTAAAAAGTTTATCATAATATTCTAAGAAGTAAAAAACTGGGAAAGTTCCGTGCTGGCATTATTTCTAAGCAGTCTGTTTATAGTTAGAGGTATAATATAGGCAAATATTAGCAGTATCAAAGCAATTCCTAAATTTGAAGCCCAGGTCTTTGCTAAAGTAGACATTTTTTGACTATCTCCAAAACCACTTCCGATATAAAGCAGTCCAATTGCAATCAGACTAGGAGTAACAATAGTAAAAGCCAAACTTACTAAAAAAGCATACACTCTAATCAGAACCACTCCGATTAAAGCTGGAGATAGAGGAACTGGCTGGCCATCCTTTTCAGAGCATTCCTTTGGGATTACTGGGATGTTTTTGTTTAGGGTAAATAGATTGCTAATCGACAATTTATCATCTCCACACTCCCCAGCAGCGGATACTGGTAAGCTAAAACTAGTCAGTAAGAGAACCATACCTAGACTTAAAACTTGAAAAATCTTAAAGAATTTTGCCATACAATAATATGATTTTAATCTACTTTTTAGTTCCAGTCAAAGTTTGACAATTGCCCAGTTTCCCACTTTTATAAACTATATCTCTGCGCAACTACTTTGGATAACTGCTCTTTTTGTTTTTGGTGCCTTCTGCCTCAGTTTAGCTGGGGTCTGGCTGAGTAAAAAAATCGCTGAAAAATACAAAATCTTAGATGATCCCAAAGCTCGCCCTGACAAGCTTCAACACAAACCTATTCCATTTTTAGGAGGCAGTGGTTTTGCACTGGTTTGCACTGTTTTAATATCCTTACTTTGGCTAATAAACAAGTATGACTGGTTTAATTTAGGTGATTTTTTGAATCAAAATCTGTATTATCCTTTTAGACTTTACTGGATTATAATAGCTATATTTATTCTTTTAGTCGGAGGTTTCCTAGATGACAAGTTTACCCTTTCTAGCAAGTGGCTAATGACTTATATATTTACAGCAATATTTATTGCAGTATTTGGGGGAGGTCTAAAAATCGAAGTATTTTCCTATCCTTTTGATATATTTCTACCTACTTTTGGATATTTACCTCAGGTTTTGGCGTTTGTATGGATATTGCTGTGTGTTTCAGCTACGAAATTCCTTGATGGGGCTGATGGTCTGGCTAGTACGGCAGGGTTGATAGCACTTCTAAGTATCGCCAGCGTGAGCCTGTTTCAAAATGTCTACCAGCCCTTGATTTTTTTGTTTGCATTGATTTGGGCTAGTGGAATTGTAGCTTTTTTGGGCTTTAATTTTCCAAATGCAAAAGTGTATTTAGGTGAAGCTGGTTCAGAAATTATTGGATTTGTGATAGGTGTTCTTGCAATTCTCTCAGGTGCAAAAGTAGCTACGGCTACTACTGTAATTGGCTGGTTTATTCTAGATGTAGTCTTTGTTTTTACACTCAGATTACTAAACAAAAAACCACTGTTTAAAGCCGATCGTACCCACTGGCATCACAGACTGATAGATCTAGGTTTTTCAAAGATTCAAGTTCTTGCAATTACTGCTTTGATACTCCTAATTACAGCTCATACAGGGCTACTGTTTCCTACCCAATACAAGGTTTTCGTACTGCTGAGCCAGTCCATATTTCTAATAATAATCTTTGGAATCACTGTTTATCTAGGGAAGCGAAAAGTAAAATTGAGTTAACAAAATTAAACTGTTCCCCTTTCTTGATTCAACAGGATTTCTGCTTCACTTGGGCCACGGTTGCTAAGGATTTTCTCCACAGATTCTGTAGTAATTTGAACCATGTTGTTGGGTGCTTCACCTGAAGGGTCTACTTTTGAGTAACCCTTAGCCACTGGTATTACTTTCTTAGTAAAAGGAACGACATTATTTCTTATTATTTCTTTTTTTCCTTTTGCCACTTCTGCAGTTGGAGTTTTTGGGGATTCTGGTGTTACTGCTTCTTTTTGAATTCCGCCACTTCCAGGGTTTGTAAAAGGATTAGCAGGTCCAGATTGTGTGTTTGGTGAATTGTTAGTCTTATTTTGATTTCTTAATACATTTAATTGGTTAAGCCATTCAATTCTGGCGGCTGCATAATTTACTAGCCCATTTTCTGCAGACTCAGAATCGTTATTGTTGGATTCTGATGTATTTATAGGATTCATGGTAGTTTCAAATAATTGGGTTAAAAAGAGTTATGATTGGGATTATTAGCACAAAAATAAACCATTGTCAAAGATATTTTTGCTGTATTTATCTGATAGAACCTTCATAATTAAAGGCTTAAGAGATTTAGTAAAATTAAATAGTTTAAGCTAGTTAGAAATTAATCTAATCTGCAATTGCAGTTTGATCTAGTTTTTATTTTTGTACAAGACATTGACCAAAGACTTCCTGTGAGGTAGAATACTGGTAATTAAAATTTAATACATTGATATGCCAAGCTCCTCTAGTTTTAATTTAGATTTTTTCATTAAGAAGTTTCTTCCAGATTATGGAAGTGGAAATATATTGGCAGCCTTCCAGCAATTGTACGTAATATTTTTGATTAGTGTACCGCTTTCACTACTTTTGTATCTCATGTTTAGTCGCTACAGACACAAGATGGTTGTAGATCTGGGACACCACAAATGGCTGGTAAAATAGTTTAACTCTTAGATTTTGAGATAGCCAAACGCAAATTTTTTTTGGAGATTATCACTGTTTAATTTCTGTGCCTGAATAATTTTTTCAATAGCAATGGCGATTTTTTCAGATGGGTTTTGCTTATAAATTTTTTCTAGATAGATACTGAGCTGCCAGAACCAAAAACTAATTTCCTCCCTTTCCACTTTGCTTAGATCTGGTACTAAGAAACTTCCACCGGTAGTAAAGTCTTTAATAAATTCAGTTACATTTGGGAGGTTTTTTTTGACTTTTTCAAGTAGTGTTAGATTTAAATTCTCAAAAACTAGCTTTTCAGTGAGACTGTGAAATCGACATCTAGAGATAATTGTAGAGAGTATTTGACTTCTGTTTTGGGCAAATAAGATTATAATCAAGTTTTTTGGAGGCTCTTCCAGTAGCCTGAGCATGCCTTCCTGGAGTTGTAGGGAATATTTATCCAGATCACCGAGAAATAATAGGGTGGGAAGGTTGTAGTCTTTGTAGAAAGACATGAGAGTGTCAGTAAAGTCTTCCTTGCCTGCAAAGTCCGCTGTAGATATCTGATTATTTCCCGTAAAATGATTCCAGGTTTGTTCCAGTTCTGCGTTTTCATATACTTTAGCTAAATCAAAATTGATACTGGTTTCAGATTTGAAAAAAGCTCGGGCAATTAGCTTTGCAAGCTTGGGCTGATCTATAAAAGTCTGGGTCAGGAATATGTGAGATTGAATCATTTCGAGTTAAGTTTCTAAAGCTAAAAATATTTGTATTTCCTTAAATTTAGCAAAAATTAAATTTCCAAAGTGTTTCCTAGCTAAACTTCTTTAGATTCAAAAAGGTGTCAATTCTTGACAATGTATCCAAAGTTACTAACTCAGTAAAGGGTAATTGTCGATTCGCCGTGGTGGTGGAATGGTATACACGAAGGACTTAAAATCCTTTGCTTTCGGGATTGAGGGTTCGACTCCCTCCCACGGCACCACAAATATTTTTTATATCCAGATTTTTCTGGTTTTTTTTCTTGTAAAATAGTTCTCAAAAGTGATTTGCCCAAAAGTAGAATTAAAGATAATATTGTTAATATGAAACTAAAAACTATCGATGAGATTTCTGTTCTGCAAACTTTGGATGAGTCTCAGTTCAATCTTTTAAACATAATAAATGAAGAGTATCAAAGAGGTTTTTTGGCACTGAATACTCTGGGATCTTACAGTGTGACTTTTTATGGTGGGGCGATGATTCAGCCGGAAGACAAAGCCTATAACGGGGTATTTGAATTAGCTTCTGGTTTTGCTCAGAGGAATTGGGGAGTGGTTTCTGGGGGAGGTCCTGGAATAATGGAAGCGGCACTAAAAGGTGCTCAAAAAGAGCATGGTAAAGCCATAGCTTTCAAGATTGATATTCCTGGGGAACCTATAAACATTGATCCTGATCTGGTGCTGACTTTTACACAGTTTTCAGTTCGAAAATATTTACTGAGGCAGTCTGATGTTTTTGTATTTGCCCCAGGCGGCCTTGGGACTTTGGACGAATTGATGGAGCTTTTGACTCTAATTAAAACCCGTAAATACCCTGCAAAACCGATTTTCTTGTATGATTCGAGCTTTTGGAAAGGTTATGTGGAGTGGTTCAAAGAAGTCCTTTTGAAAGATCGCAAGGTAATTGCTGCAGATTTTCTAGATTTTTTTAAATTAGTTGATAGTCCCGAGGAAGTTCTAGAAATACTCTTTAAGTAACTTTCTAGATTAGTCCAAGCCCTTAACTATAACTTTCAAGGCTTGGTTGATTTCCTGAGCTGTAATTTGGGAATTGTATTTAAACCCTAATTTTTTGGAGGTATTTTCTCTAAGTTCCAGGTTTGTGGCATTTCTGAGATTTCCACTAAAAGTCAACCTACCAGCGAAAACTAACTTTTTTTCCTTGAAAACATCGTTTAGGCTTTGGTTAATTACTGATGAAAGTACTGCCAGTAAAATTGGTAAATCTAGACTTTCATCTTGGAGATTTTTAGGTAAGCCAGTGAGCTGGATATAGATATCACGGTTTTTGAGGTCCAGGTCCAGGTATTTTTCAGCAATTGCTAGGATTGAATTGAGTTTGGCGGCTTTTATTCCCAGAGCTTCTCTTCTTCCAAAAAAACTTCCCCCAAAATTGGGTTTACTAACCAGAGCTTGGATTTCAACAATCAAAGGTAAATCTTTATCAATTGCCAGGCCGTAACTCACTCCCACTCCAGATTCTAGATTTTCCAGTAGAGCCAGGCTCGGATCAGTAACTATTTCAAGACCAGTTTCTTCCATTTTCATCAGTAATAGACTGGAAGTAGTCCCAAAACGATGTTTGGAAAAGCTCAAAGTACGGTACTGGGGGCTTTCTGAGGCTTCTAGAAGTAAAACAGAATCTACCAGATGTTCCAGGGTTTTCGGGCCAGCAATTTGACCATCTTTAGTGACATGGCCGATTAGAATTATGCTAATATTTCTAGACTTTGAAATTGCCAAAAATCTACTTGCTAGGGTGGAAACTTGGGAAATTGAACCAGGGCTTGCCGATATTTGACTGCTAAAAATAGTCTGAATAGAGTCAATAATTACTACATTTGAAGTACTTGTTTCCAAAATCTGCTCAATTTGCTCAAAGTTATTTGCTTGCAGAACTTTAATTTCTTTAGGGATATTGAGTCTTTGGCTACGGCGGGCTAGCTCAAAAGCTGATTCTTCAGCAGTTACATATAGCAAATTTGGTTTATTCTCGGCCGGTGTCAGGTAGAGCGACCTTAGAACCTGTAAAGCCAGGGTAGATTTACCAAGTCCGGGCTCGCCAGCAAGCAGCGTCAGACTTCCAGCGGTCAATCCTTTTCCCCAAAAATTGTTCAAAATCGGTGCGGAAAATAGATAAATATGGTTTTGGTGATCTTGCTTTAGTTTTTTTAAAATATTTTCTAGGGTGTCAGGCTGGGCTTGGCTTTCCTGATTTACTGAGTAACTTTGGATTTGAGCGGAATCTTCAGGAGATTTTTGTACCTGTTCCACAAAGCTGTTCCAGGCTGAGCAGTTCGGACATTTGCCTAGCCATTTTGGATTCTGGTAGCCACAACTACTACACTGGAAAATAGTTTTCGGTTTCATTTTTTAAAAATAGAAATAATCTTGAAATTTGGCAACTTATTTAGTATTTTAATCAAAAAGTCTAAAAGTATTTTAAGCAAATTTAGACAATGTTCTTTGGTATCAGAAAAGTATTTGAAACCTAAATTCCACTTTTCATTATCAAATATCTAAGATATGCTAGTTTTCTGACTCCAATGGATACTTAGAAATAGTAATTTTGAAACTAGAAGTATAAAACCCTGGTAATCCTGAAAGCAGAATCCGCTCAAAACGGGATTTGACCTGAATTTCTGGACTTAAATCCGCTATATTTTTTAGTGTAGTTGTAACTAACGATATACCACTTATAGAAGAGTAATTTGTATTACTAGAATTTTTAATTTTATTATTAATAACTAATTCAAAAATGCTTTGACCTAGGCTGTCAATGTAAATCGTTACATTTGATCCATTCTTACTAAAATCTAACTCGCTAGCGTATTTATTCAAGTTATTCATTATTTCAATAATAATTGTGAGTAATTTCGGATAAACTTGTTTGTCCAGCAAGGTTAATTGTATATGGGCTGGATTATGACATTTTATAGCCAAGGCAGCTCTGAGATTATTTTCGAAAGTTTCCAATCCATTTTCTGTAAAAGCAGGTTTTACTTTAAAAGCTTTTTCGATATAGCCGATAATAAAGTTCATGTTTAGATCTTTGAAAACTTCAACCGGAACTTCAATTTTAAATGCAGAGTAAAGCTGGATTGATTCATAAAAATAACAATCAGGCTCTATTTGTTTTAAAATATTAATTGCAAGATCTCTATTATCAGCGTCATTTATGTACTCTAAAATTACGTAAAAATGCCCCAGCAAATTCTTAATAGAATGTATCAAAATATGCAAAACCTCTTTTTGTCTGCTTGTATAATTTTTACTTAGAGTATTTAAGTGAACAAGAGAATTAGCA
>Ga0105044_10008485_pt1 | contig 14098 bp, 12 predicted proteins | sample MAT01_FD_78092 | JGI IMG/M metagenome (GOLD analysis project Ga0105044, IMG submission 78092) | Freshwater microbial communities from Lake Fryxell liftoff mats and glacier meltwater in Antarctica - MAT-01 | ecosystem: Environmental > Aquatic > Freshwater > Ice > Liftoff microbial mat | place...
CCCGATCCGGGTGTGCCGCCAGCCAAGGAATATGTCATCGCGTTTCGCAAGGTTAGTGCGGGCGAAACCGTTCGCATCATTCCATTGACCGACGCACCGCCCTTGTTTCGCCTCGTGATCGAACAGCCCCTCAAGCTTCAGCTAACGCTGGCCGAGCGACAGCTTGCCGAGGTGAGGGTTGGCCAAACCGTGGAGCTGGATATGGAGGCCTATCCCAAAGACCGATTCACTGGCACCATCTCGCGAATCAATCGAACCATCGAACGGTCCAGTCGAACGTTCTCGGTCGAGGTCGTGGTGCCGAACGAGGATCGCCGGCTGAGTGCCGGCAGTTTCGTGAAAGCAACCATCGTCACAAAGGTGGAAGACAAAGCACACACCGTGCCCGAGGAATCGCTGGTTCAGTTTGCGGGAGTCACAAAGGTCTTCGTTCTAGAGGGTGGAATGGTCCGCGAAGTGGTAGTGAAAACAGGCATCGCGTTGATTGTGACCGAAGGGAGTCGCAATCGCACCTGGCTGGAAGTCGAAGGCGACCTGCCTGCGGGAGCCCAGGTGGTAACGAGCGGCCAAACTCGGCTGGCAAATGGAGTGAACGCAAAGATTCGCTGAGAGGGTAGTAGATCACGCCATGCCGCTGCGATCTTCGAATTGCCAAATCGCGAACAGACGCACGTCGTCAGGCGTTTAGACGAGAGTGGGCGTCCTAGTTGTCAATTCAGGCGGAGAATTCTCAGTAAGGAACGCTTGCCGGAAGTATCTTGGAGAGTGTAATGTGATGAAGAGGAAGGAGAGGGAGAATGACCGCAAGTCCGCCGATCACAATTTTGCCGAGCACCCCGCTTGTGACTGCCGAGCAGTTTGGCCGAATGCCGAACGACGGCACGAAAACCGAGTTGGTCCGAGGGAGGATCGTACGCATGCCGGTTCCTCTCCCTTATCACGGGTTCGTTTGTGGCCGAGCATTTCGCTACCTTGACCGTTACGCCGAGGAGAATCAATCGGGCACCGCATTCAGCAATGATTCTGGTGTGATCACGGAGCGCGATCCAGACACGGTCCGCGGGGCGGACGTTTCCTACTATTCGTTCTCACGACTTCCGGTTGGAAAAATAGCTCAGTTAGAGTACTACGAAGTCGTCCCAGAACTCGTTGTCGAAGTCCGTTCCCCAAGTGACCGCTGGCAGAAGATCTTGAAAAAGGTCAGCGAATATCTCTCGGCTGGAGTGTCAGTCGTTGTGGTGATCGATCCATCGAGCAATTCCGCGAACGTCTATCGGGATGAAGGCTCTCCGCAGACGTTCGGCCCGAATGACACGCTGACCATCCCCGACCTGTTGCCCGGCCTCAGCGTCCCCATCGCAAGATTCTTCGAGTAGCGAACTCAGTCATCCTTCAATTTCGGCTTCAGCAAAATCTCGAACGACTTGAAGAATTTCTCCACGTCGGCCGGCTTGGCTTTCCCCTTCTCCGCGATGACGATCTGCTGGAACAGGCGGCCATTCGCCATGACGACGCGATGATGAAATTCGGTATTCTTTTCTTCGCGTGTGAACACAATCCCCGGGTGCCCGTTTTGCGTGTAGTCTTTCAACCCTTTCGGCTCCTTCTGATTCTTACCTACCGCATCGAGCACCGCTTTGGCGTCGATCTTGCTTGGATCGGCCCCACCGAAGTCCGTGGTCGCCACCACGAAATTCAGCGTGTTCTGATCCCTGGCAACAGTCCACTGAACGGTGCTGTCGCCGCGAGGGTTCTTGCTGAGTTCGTCCTTGGGCACACCAGGAAAATCGACTTTGAACGAGCCATCCTTCGGTTTGAACTGCGCCCATTCGCCCGGGCCAACAAGCCAAGTGACCGTCGGAGCTTTCGCAAGTTCTTTCGCGTCCGACTCGGCGGACTCGATTGCTTCGATTGCCCCGGAAACATTGAACACAATTTTCCCCTGCTTGTCGCCAACGCCATATTTACCTTCGCCCTTTAACCCTGCCTTCAGGAGGGCCTTCACCTCCGTGCTGCTGGCGTCGATCGGCATCTCGATGGTTCCTGACATGGAGAAGATGGCCGGCGGATCGAACTTCAAGAGGATCGGCTCATTCGACTCCGTCAGCATCAGCTTGAGGTCGATCTCGAACGTGCCGATTTTTGATGTCCCCTTCATCGTGACCTTGCTCAGCTTGGCCGTCAGGACCGACTTGGACTCATCGACAATAAAATCCATTGCCCTGGCAATAGGCTTGGGATCGAGCTTCCAAGTTTCACCGATTTTAACCGGCTTCTTGGGGTCCAACTGTTTCATGATTTCGTCCGACTCCGATGGCTTGTTGGCCGCTCGAAACAGCTTCTCCTGGTCTTTCGCGTCAATTGTGCCCTTGCCTTCCACGCCGATGCGAAACTTACCGTCGGCCTGCTTTTCGAAAAGTAGCGACTTCCCCTCATACGAGTAAGCGGTTGTCTTGCCATCCTCGGTGTTCTTGGCCTTCTGGACCTTGCGGATGAACTTCGTGGGATTGCCGGACTTGTCCGCTTCGAGCACGATCTCCTGTGAGACGGACTCGGCTCCACCGGGGGAAATTTCCTTAAGCACTTTGCCATCGGCGTCAAGAATTTTGGTTGTTCCGGTGTCCTTGTGTGTGTCCGTACTGGTCCGGGACTTGCCGGGCTCAACCTTGAGTTTCAATTTGATCGTGTGCATCTCCTGGGCAGATCCCACGGAGTTTGCAAGCGTGACGACGAGTGCTGAAAGGATGAAACGCATGGGGGCTCCTTGCGAGGTCGAGGTCGAGGTTGGTGTACGTTGAAGCTCTAAAATTTCGGCATGCGGCCCGCGGTCACGTCCGCTTCCCATTCGTGCAAAAGAGGCCAATCGACGGCACAGGTTCCGAAGTCGGCCATGTATTGGTAGCCCGTGAGGCGGTCGATTGCGGCCTGGATAATTTTAGGGTCGCGGCGGAACACGGGCCCGTGACTGGGAAGCAAGAATTCCGAATCATCCGCGAGGATGCGTTTCAGCGATTGCACGAAGTCCGGCAACTTGCTGCCGTGATGAGCGTCGATCACGCCGACACAACTGTCCTTGTAGATATTGTCGCCACTGAAAAGCAGATTCCCCATCTTGAACGAGAGTTGTCCAGGAGTATGTCCGGGAGTGTGCCAAACGTCCACATTCAGCTCGCCGATCTTCAGCACGTCCCCTTCGTGAAGAAGTCCGTCGATTTTCACGGCCGGCATGGGGATGTCAATCCCTTGTGCCGTGATAGTGGCATACGTTTCGATCACGTCGCCCCGCTCGATTGGCGGCACGCTCAGCGGGTGGGCCAGAATTTTCGTCTTGATACGGCTCTTCGCCAGCTTCAACCCTTGAATATGGTCGGCATCGGCATGTGTCGCAATAATCGCCTGGCACTTGGAAAGACTGAAGTCCATCTGGCGGATGAGTTCGACAATCTCCTCGACGGAATCCTCGAAGCCGATGTCGATGAGGACGTATTCGCCGTTACCGCCATCAAGAAGGTAGATATTGACCCCCAGCCGCCGCCCGGCCTGGTAATTCATCTCGATGACGTTCGGAAAGATGTACTTCCTGCGCTGCATGAGTTCGTATCCGTGAGAAGGGGTTCCGCTTAGTTTAGCGTTCATCCCAGCGGGATGAACAAGAATTGTGTTTCCAGGTCAGGAAATGGCAAATTTGCGGGATTGCTCGAAGATCGCCTGAAACGCTGCCAGGATACGGCCGACATCGTCGAGATAGAATCGCCGCTTATCGACCATGGCGATCTGTTCGCGAAGGCGGAGGAACTGCCAGACTTCGCCAGTGGTGACGCAACCGAAGACGGGGCTATTGGCTCGACCGGCGGCTTCGTTAAATCGCCGGGCCGCGACCATTTGAGCAATGCACTGGCCTAACCCGGCTTCGACATCGTTTTTCTTCGCCTCGACGATCGTGGCTATCGGCGCTCTGAGCGGAGGGATAGGCGGCGCGATCGCCAAGATAACATCGCATTCTCCAACTAGCCCGGCCGATGCATCCACATCTAGCCGTTGGCCAGAGAAGATCGCCAACTGGCCGTTGCTCAGTTCGCGGCTAGTCAACAAGACGGGAACGACGATGAATTCGCTGCGCGATTTCTCGCTGATGAGAGCGAGTTGCGTGCCTTTACCGAAAGTTTCTATGAGCCACGCCGGCACTGCAGTGGGAGTAAGATCCGGAAATAGGTTCTCTTGCTGGGTTGTTATGCCCAGTTTCGTTGCCACCGATTCGAGTGTGAAATCACTGTAGGACATATTTCTCACGCTTTGGATCTCTCTGTATTCTATCGCCATGTCGTGTGTCGATCAGGAAACTCTGGAATGTGTACTTTCTTCCATGAGGTGCCTAAATTCACAGACCTGTTTGTTAACGATTCTGTGACAATCCAAAGTTCGACTGATGGGGCAAGGATCTCACGTAAGCAGGAAATCTGACTACGACCGTTCCGGAGTGCGCATGCCCTTGGTGTCGGCGCAGCTGAATTTCGAGCCCGAAGGACGCGGAGGTCTGCTTGCTAATTAGTACAATCACTTCACCACCCACACTAACGGGGCCATTATGCGCCGCCTCCCCGTTCTATTTGTACTTCTCGGTCTGTCTTCGCTAGCCCGCGGCGAGGATGATCCGCAACAGGTTTTCGACGCCTGGAATAAGCTCCAAGCATTGGGTTGCAAAATCGTAGGCTTCCAGGCCGAGACCGTAAGAGACGCGAGACGCACACCGATCTATTCGTCGGGTTTTCGACCGCTGATAATGGTTTTTCCAACAAAGGCCAACAACGCCGATCTACAAGTCCAACTCCCTTTGGCCGCGAAGTTGCCGAACTTGCGTGGCCTCGATCTCAGTCGTTGCGCTATCAGCAACGATGGGTTGAAGCCGCTCGATAAAATCCCTGACCTCGAAGTCCTGTATCTCGATGGCACGGCCGTCTCCGATGAGGGCATGAAGTCTGTCGCCAACTGTCGCAAATTGCGTTGGCTCGACATTTCGGATACCCGAGTTTCGGACGTCGGGTTGATTCATTTAGCCGCACTGACCGAGTTGCGCAACCTGTATGTTCGTCGAAATTCAAAGATCGCGGACCCCGCGAAAGATCCCGCCCGAATTACAGACACCGGCTTGGCTTCCCTAGCCGGCCTCCCCATGCTTCGAGAGTTGGATCTGGGCGGCACGGCCGTCACTCTCACCGAAGTTCGTGGCCTGAGAGGCTTGAAATCGCTCCGCAGGTTGAACCTCGATCGCTCTGCCGTGTTGGATACGGGCTTAAAAGCACTCGCGGATATCCCTCGACTCGAACGCTTGTCGCTGGTCGATTCGTCAATCTCCGGAATCGGATTTAAAGAATTGGCCGGGCTGGCAAGCCTGCGCGACCTCGAATTGACCGACGCCCGCATCACGGACGAAGGTGCGGCCGGCATCGGAGCGCTCAAGCAAATTCGCAAGCTCGATGTGTCGAATTCCGTGCCGCTTCCAGAAGACGCGACGAAACCCACCAAGGTGCAACTCACCGATGCAGGCCTTGCCAAACTCGGCGGCTGCGAAGGGCTGACCATCTTGAACGTCTCACGCACCCGTGTCAACGGCGACGGGCTCGGCGGGTTGATCGAGCTGAAGAACCTCATCGAGTTGCACCTCGAACACACGCCCGTCAAGGAGCAAAAGCTCGGCGGCCTTCGAGCGTTGAAGGGGCTTCAAGTCCTGAATCTCGCCCGCACGTCGACCAGCGGCGAAGGCTTGTTTTTCCTGAGTGAATTGCGCGATCTGCAAGCATTGAATCTCGAAGGAACTAAGATTGCAGATGCCGGCCTGGCTCAAGTGGTCCTTGCAACCTCGCTTACGGATCTGAACCTTCGGAATAGCGGAATTCTGCTTGCTAGTGGCAAGAACTTGAAAGAGTTGACGAACCTGACGCGGATCGATTTGAGTGCCACGAAAATCAGCGACCCGGCCATGAAGCAACTGTCCGAGATGCGTTCCCTGCAACTTGTACTCGTAACCGATCGTGCGATTTCTGCAACCGGCATTCGTTTCTTACAGAAAGCGCTGCCCACATGTCGTGTGCTGAGCGTTCAGCCGCCGAAAGAGCCTATGAAAACGCCGGCTGGAGCACCCTTTATAAAACCGACGCGAGTTCCGATTTTCGACTAGCGGTTCGACCGGGATTTTCGGATAATCTTCTCGGTGGCCAAACCCCTGCAGCAGGCATCAACGATTCGCCGAAAAAATTTCTCCGCGAAGGATATGAACGGGGACAAAGAGCAAGCTAAGCGGTTTAATGGGCTTTTTCTTTGTGCCCTTGTGTGTCCTTTGCGAATGAAAAATTGCTCTGCTTCAGAGTTGTGCGTGTCACAAATTTTCAAGGATTGCCCCATGAAGCCCCTGCGAATTCTTGCCGCTACCCTCCTCATCGGAATCACCGGCACTGTGATTGCCCAGGCTCCGAAGGACAAACCCGCTCAGCCGCGGCTCAAATACAATGCCAAGCAGATTGCGGAAGCCGAGGCCAAGCTGCTTCAAGCAAACTGCTCGCTCCATCACGAGGAGCTTCCGCCACTGGTGCCAAATGGACCTCCGGTACGAGGTGAAATTGACATCGCTGCATTTCCCGGTGATATCACGGATGCCGAACTGGCCAAGTTGATCCCGATGGCCGCACGGCTGCCGAAATTGGAGACGATTGATCTTGGTCGATCCAGAATGATCACATCGAAGGGCTTCAAAGAAGTCGCGAGGCTAATTCCGGATCTGAAGGCTCTGTTCCTCGATGGCTGCACGGTCGATGAGGACTCTCTGAAAGAATTGGTCTCGCTCAAGCAACTTCAATGGCTCGATCTTTCCCGTTCCACGGTCAGCGACGCCAATCTAAAATTGCTAGCGGACTTCCCATCCTTGCAGAACTTGACCCTCGACCAAGTTCCCGCTCTCACCGAAGCGGGGGTGGCGCACCTGCAAAAGTTGCCTCGACTGCGCTCGCTGCACATCACGGTGAATCGCGACCCCTCGGGGATGATGGCACACATCGGCAAAATGGACATGCTCGCGGAACTGAAAGTTTCCCCGATCGGAGATGAGGAAGCCAAGGAGATTGCCAATCTCACGCGTTTGCAGATTCTCGATCTCAACAACGGTATGAACTTCTGGCGTGCCTTTCGCGCGAATCCCGTCGTCCCCGACATGAACAATGGCATGCCCGCGGTTGTGGTGCGACCACCCGTGGCGAAAGGCCCGCCGATAGTAAGACCGGTCGGCAAACCCGTCAGACAGGGAGCTTTTGATGGCATTTCGGCCAAGGGTTTCCCGCACATTTTGAAATGCACCGACCTCCGAGTTCTCAAATTGGCTGGCCACTCAATCGATGTGACGGGTTCGGGACTGGATAAGCTGGAGTTCCTGCAAGAACTGGACCTGAGTGGCACCGGGTTCTCGGACGACGGCGTCTCCTGGCTTGGCCGTCTCAAATTGCTTCGCAAGCTTTGGCTGTCGGGGACAGGCATCACGAACGAAGGCGTGAAAGGTCTTTCCGTGGCAGGTGGCCTGGAACTGATCGCACTGGATTATCTGCCGCTGACGGACGAGTCCATTAGTTATTTGGCCCGAAATCGCAAGCTCAAGGAATTGTCGTTGAACTCTACGCGAGTCGCGTGTGCCGACCGCCGGGCCTGGTCGGGCTTCGGCCGGTTGGAGCGCGTTTATCTGGAAGAGACGAACATCACCGACAGCACGCTGATGAATCTGGCACCGTTGAAAACGTTGCGGCTTGTGAATGCTCGGAATAATTGCCCTAACATTTCAGTGGCAGGGGCACGGGCACTGCAAAATGAATTGACCACCGGGGCAAGTGTGTGGGCGCATTCCTGTGAGTTCGCCTATTGGCCAGGTGGAGGAGGCGTGCCGATTCGCGAGCCGAAGCGAGGGTACTTTAACACGAGCAACAACACGCGAGACCCCGGACCTTCGCGGATGATGCCCGCCCCGACCAGGGCACCCCCGCCAGCCGTGAGGCTTGCACCCTTGCCGGGCACGGGGAAGCCTTAACTCGTTTTCGAAGTGAGCATGGTAGCCGCTGATCATGGCCTGTACTCGCGGACACGCCAGCGTCAATTCGCTTGGATTTCCCGTGTGCCCAGAAAAAAATATCCAGATACCGCAGAGATGGCGGGGGTCGTGTTGGTTTCCGGGATTTGAATCTCGCCGGCGCCTAGAATCCTATCGCCTTTTTTCCCCTAATGATTAAACACAAACTCCCGGCTGGTTAGAACGGCCCAGAACAAATCCTCCAATGCCTCGCGGCGGGCGGTGGGTGTGGTGCCGGCTTCTTTCATCAGGCCGACCATTTTCTTCAACTCGGCTTCCGTAGGTTCGCGGCATAGGCCTCTCTGGAAAACGCGTTTGACCAAGTCCAAGTCAGTGCTTTTTTCATCGAGCCATGTGTTTAATAGCCCCTTCGGTGAACGCAGTTTGTCGTTGAGCACTTGTCCGTTGTTCAACATGAGAGCCTGCCCGACAGTCGAATCCTGTTGCCGTTCGCACGAGCAGGTTTGGGCTCGGTCCGGCCGACCGAACGCATCGAGGAAGCTTGATGCGACACGCGAATCCGGCAACTGCAACGCCCGAGTCCCTTCCGGGTAGTTCGCCGTCGCGGCCGTGCCACCTTCCACGCCGGTGTAGACCTTTATGAATGGCGTGGGAACATTCGTCACTTGCGAGAGCGCATCCAGGATTACTTCCCCCGAGAGACGGCGGACGATGTACCTAGAATAAAAACGGTCGTCGGTTTCATTCCCCTTCGCCGGCCGGCTCGAACGTTGATAGGCCGCGGAGTTCATGACCAGTCGAACCAGGTGCTTCACGTCGTACTTGTGCTCGATAAAGTCTTTCGCGAGTGCATCGAACAACTCGCGATTGGTGGGTGGGTTGGTCTCGCGAACATCGTCCTCAGCTTCAACCAGGCCGCGACCGAGAAAGTTCTTCCAGACTCGGTTGACGAGGGCCTTCGCGAAATACGGATTGCTGGGCGAGGTGAGCCAAGTCACGAAATGCTCGCGGCGATCGGTTGTGTCGTCAAGCGAAACCGGCGTGCCATCCAGCGGCGTCGGTGGCATGGCAATCTGTCGGCGTGGATGCAAAACGTCGCCAGTGCGTTCCGGATGCAGGATGATCTCGCCGGCTCGTTCGCCGTTCTTCATGCCGACCCGGCTGAAGAGATTCGCCATCGACCAGTATTGGTCCTGCGTCCACTTCTCCAGCGGATGATTGTGGCAACGGGCACAGGTGATCGACATGCCGAGGAACGTGACGGCCGCTGACTCGCTCAACTCGGCCACGTCCTTGTGCAGCACAAAGAAATTGCCGCCGCCATGTTGGAGCGAGCTGCCGCTCGAAAGGAGAATGTCGCGGGCAAAGCGGTCCCACGGCTTGTTGTCCGCGATCGATTGCCGAATGGAACGGTAGAAGGCCCACATGGCCTGCTGAGGCAGTTTCCTCGTGGAAACCAGCATCGTATCGCACCACTTGTAGGCCCAGAAGTCGATGAACTCCGACCGTTCGAGAAGGGCATCGATCCACTTCGAACGCTTGTCGGGGGCTGGATCCTGGAGGAACTTTGTCAACTCGTCGGTCGTGGGCAGAATGCCGGCCGCATCGAGATATGCACGACGCAAAAACTCGGCATCCGAGCACTGGGCCGACGGCGGCAGCTTGAGTTCACGCAACTTGCGCAGAACATGCTCGTCGATGAAGTTCGTCTTGGGTGAACTCGCAAATGCTTTTTCATCGACGCTGTTCGGGAACGGCGAGGACACGGTCATGGTGGCCACGCGATTTTTGAACATGGCACTGATGGCCGCCTCGCCATTGCCGCCGACCTTGATCTGACCGTCTTCATCGACATCGGCAACCTGGGCTTCGCTGCTAACGAACTTCGACAGACGCGTGACATCGACGATGCGGCCATCGCTGTAATTGGCGAGCACAATAAGGCGAGCCGTGTCCTTGGGCATCAGTGTGGCACCACGTGGATAGACTTCGATGCTCGGAACGGTCGCATCGGAAGGAGACAAACCGCCCGCCCCCCCAGCGATCCAGTCGAGCAGCACCTGATGTTGCCAACCCCCTTTTTCAATGCGCGTGCCGCCGCCGTGCGGCATGGTGCGTGTGGCTTTCAGAACTATCAAGCTGTTGGCCGGTTCGCTGCGATCGACTCGCCGGGCCAGCGATTGCCGCGTTAGGACGAAGTGATCGGTATCGGGATCGTAGCCACGCAGGCTGAGTTTCAGTCCCCCCTTGCCGGCAAGCGCACCGTGACAGGCCCCCGAGTTGCAGCCGGCCCGCGTGAGGATCGGCAATACATCGTTGCGAAAACTGGGCGGGGTCGGATCGGCGAATTTCGTGACGCGAATCTTTGCCGTGGCCGATTCGCCGTTGACGCTGGCCGTGATGGTCGTCTCGCCGTCTCCGAAGGGTTTGACGATGCCCGTCGCATCGACCGTGGCGATCTTCGGATCGGCCGAGACGAACTTGGCACCGGTAGTTCGCTCGGCAATCGTGCGACCGCCTTCTTCTTCCAGAAGCAACAACTGTTGAGACGCGCGCGGGCCCGTCAACGGAACCACAGGCGGATAGAGCTTCAACTCGGCTGCATCGGCAGTCAGAACAGCAATCAGCATGAACGGGATTAGTCGGGAGAGCTTCATCGCAATCAACTCGGTGGATTCAGTGGTGCAAACAGATCGGCAACGCGAACGGAGAAGCCGGGGAGAATCTCGGCAAGTTCGAGTGAATCGGCTTCTGTAAGTATCTGACAGCTTGAAGCAGAACGGTAAACGTGAATCGTCCGACATTTGGGATGAACGACCAGGACGGTCACAACGCCGACAGCGAAATACTCGATCCTTTTTTCTTCGACTTCGACGATGAGATCGTTCGGGCTGATGACTTCGACCGCAAGAGTCGGCACGGCCGCGATTGCCGAGGAGTCATCGCGATTGGGCGGAGGCCAGGCTCCACGGGCTCGTTCTTCGGGAAGAAACGCAACATCAGGCCGCCGCCGCCGATTCACCGGGGCCGGAAGCTCGAAGAGAACTTCCGTAACAACGATGTCCCGCCACGTTCGACGGGCTTGCTGAATTCGAAATGCAAGTTCATTCGCAACAATGCCCGCACCTGCACTCATCGCAGCTACCTCCTTCGCCTCGCCGTCGATCACCTCGTAAAGCGCATCGGTCGGTAACTCATCGAGGCCGCGAACTTCTTCCTCTTGCTCAAGTAAAGCGATCATGAATCTTCCCCCTTGCTAACTTCTACTTCGTCACATCTTGAAACACCGCGTACCAAAGCACGATCCAGAGTACCGGGTCGATGAGTCCCAGGATGATCCCGGCGAACGCATGGCCGGTGCCGTGAACCTTGGGATTCTTCTTTTTCTTAATGAGGCCGATGATCCCCAGGATGAAGGCAATCGGTCCGAGAACAAAGCCAAGAATGGGGATGAGGCCGAACACGCCGCAATAATAGGCGGCCAGGGCGGGTCCATTCCGGAACGGAACGATGGTTGCTAATCCATCGCCACCGGATGATTTGCGAGGCCGCTCGCGCCGAGGCGGCGGTACATCGTCGTAGTCATCCGGTTCTTCTTCGTCTCGGCGACGCCTGCGTGGGCGGTCGTCATCGTCTTCGCGATTGTCTCTCGGCATCAAAACAACTCCTTGATGGGTTGCAGACTAAACTCGGCCAGTGGAATCGGTCGGCCTTGCGGACCAGGCAGTTCCTTGTGCGGGTCGAGGCCGAGACCACGGAAGATCGTCGCGGCCACTTCGCCGGACGTGATGGGCCGGCTCTTCGGTGCATATCCCAACTCGTCGGATTCGCCGATCACGCGGCCACCTTGGATTGGCCCGCCGCCCATGAGGATCGTCCACACGCCCGGATGATGATCGCGTCCACCGGCCGGGTTCACCTTCGGCGTGCGGCCGAATTCGCCCATGGCCGTGACGATCGTGTTCTTCAGCAAGCCGCGTTCGGTGAGTTCTTCGAGCAACGCGGAATACGCCTGATCGAAGTTCGGGGCAACGAGTTTGGACATTTCCTGAATGTCCGTGAACGGCTTGGAGCCGTGAATGTCCCAGGTGATTTCGTCGAACACGGTTTCGAACATGTTGACGGTCACGAAACGCACGCCAGCTTCGATGAGTCGCCGAGCCATGAGACAGCACTGGCCGAAACGCGTGCGGCCATAGCGATCGCGGACGGCGTCCGATTCCTTCTCGATGGCAAAGGCATCGCGGGCTTTCGGACTGCTCATCAGCCGATAGGCCAGGTTGAAGTTGTCGTCGAGTTGCTTGGCGGCCGCGTTTTTTTCGAACGATGCAAATGAACCATCGACGGCGTCTCGCAGTTTTTGCCGGCGTTCCGCACGCTGGGCGGAGATGTAATCGGGTGGCAACAGATCGGGCACCTTGAAGTTCGGCACGGACGGGTCGGCGTTCAACACAAAGGGATCGTGGTTCTTGCCGAGATAGCCTGCCGTTTGGCCGTGTGGAAGATTGCCACCCGTGCGGCCCATCGGTCGCGGCAGCAGCACGTGGGCCGGGAGTTCGCCGCGTCCGCCTTTCAGATAGCCAAGCGAGCTGCCGATGTGCGGATGCTCGATGCCGCCGGCGAAGAGCCGGCCGGTCTGCATCATCTGGTGGCCGGTATCGTGAACGGCCGTGGCGGTGTGATAGACGGAGCGGATCAACGAATATTTATCGGCGTGCTTGGCCATCTTCGGGAAGATCTCGCTGATCTCGATGCCCGGCGCGTTGGTTTTGATCGGTTGGAACGGCCCGCGAATCTCGGCAGGGGCTTTGGGTTTCATGTCCCAGGTGTCAATGTGACTAGGTCCGCCGAGCAAAAACAGCATGATGCAATTGACGTCCGAATCCTTGTTGCCGGCGGCTTCCTGGGCACGCAAGTAGTCTGGCAGAGTCAGGCCGAGCGTGGCGAGCGAGCCGGCATGAAGAAAGTCGCGGCGACTGACGGAACCGCAAAGCGAAGCGGGCTTGGGAGCATCGAGACGGATCATGGCACGATTCCCTGTGAGTTAGAGGACCTAGTATTCAATGATTGTAAGGCAACTTCTGCCTCAAGGTTTGACAATCGGTCGATTCAAGCGACAACGGACGGGAACCGGCACGCTTGCCTGTCCCGCCCGCTTAGATTCAACTGCCAACTCGAAACATCAACTTTCGATGGAAAGCGTAAAACTCGTTACCAAGGATGCTTCCGGATTGCCGCCATCTGCTCCGCCACCGCTAGTTCCTTGACTTGAGACACTATCGGTCCCTGCTGTGATTGCGTAAGGAAAATCCTTATTCGCATCGGAGAAATCGTCATCGGCACTGGCGCCGTCCGTGTCCTTGAAGCTGCTGTTCTGGATTCGCAACGATTCGCCTTCGATGAGAATGAAGGTCGCGCTTAGGTTGATATTGAGGATTTCGTTTTCATCAAATGTCTCATTGACCGAGTAGAGCGTTTGAAGCGCGCCGGGCTTGCCAACAAGAATATTGCCTGTGATCTCCAAGTCGTGATTGAAAACCGTTTCGTCATTACCATCAAAGCCGATAATTGGATTTGCGTGACCTTGATGGTGACCTTCTGATCTTTTTGCTTGGGATTGGTGCCAATCGCAATTTCTCGGGCGTCGCCGATGCCGGGATTGTCTTCGTCCGTGTCGAACTTAGTTGGGTCGGTTCCGGCAGTCAACTCGTCGCCGTCAACGGGGGTATCGTTCTCAAAATCCGCTTTCATGTGGGCGGAAAAAGCACGAATGCCTCTTCCGCTCTCGTCGAACATTTTTCTTCCAACCTGATTCAACTGGCAATCAACTGTCAATCGAAAGCGTATAGCTGGTCACGAGATTTGACCCGTTCCCAGGGCTGGAGATGGTCCCACTCGCGGGGCTCAGCGGAAAGTTGAAGACTTGGCTCGCGTCGTCGAACGGGTCGTCCACTTCGATGCCGGGATCCTCGTCATACAGGCCGCTGTTCTGCAGTGTGAGTGAAGCGCCCTCCGAAAGGATGAAGGACCGCGAGA
>Ga0105044_10008486_pt1 | contig 14097 bp, 11 predicted proteins | sample MAT01_FD_78092 | JGI IMG/M metagenome (GOLD analysis project Ga0105044, IMG submission 78092) | Freshwater microbial communities from Lake Fryxell liftoff mats and glacier meltwater in Antarctica - MAT-01 | ecosystem: Environmental > Aquatic > Freshwater > Ice > Liftoff microbial mat | place...
GGAGCGCCACGCATCCCGGCGGCCACGTCAATCGGACGAAGGCCTGATCTTTTTTGGGTGTTCGCGTGAGGCGGGATGCGTGTGAGGAAAAGTGACGCTGTGCGTGGTGTCGCACTGGCCGCCGGGACCGGCGGCGCTCCACGCGTGCGTGCGCTCCGCGATGGCTACGCGGGCTGGCTCTTTTCGAAGATCGCGAGGATCTCCGCCCCGGTGGCCGCGGAGCCGAGCCGATCGCGGACGGAGCGGTCATTGAGGAACTTCGCGATGGCGGCGAGCGTCCGCAGATGGGTCTGGAACTGATCCTTTGGCACGACGAAGAGGACGACGAATCTCACCGGCGAATTGTCCAGCGCCTCGAATTCGATGCCTTTGCTCGACCGTCCGAATGCGGCGACGACCTTTGACACCCGGTCGCTGGAGGCGTGCGGGATGGCGATGCCAAAGCCGATGCCGGTGCTCATGGTCTCCTCGCGGGCGCGGAGCGCGGTCAGGACTGTCTCACGATCGGCCTCCGCGATCTGATCATGCTGCACCAGCAGGCCCACCAGCTCCGCGATTGCCGCGTAGCGTTCGGTGGCCTGCATCTCCGGGAGGATCGAGTCAGCCGAAAGGAGATTGCCTAAGGTCATTCGTTGCGTGATGCCGTGGTGAAAGTGATGGGGCAGACTAGATCGCGCTCTCATTGTGGCAAGCGCGATCTCCATCGCAGCACCGCGATCGCTGTGGATTCAGGCTTCCGTTGTCCGGACATTTTGCGGCAATGCAGGGGGGTGCTTCCCGAATTGAATGGGCAAATCCCCGGTCCTCGCTCACGCGAACTTGCCGCGCAACTGCGGCGTTTCGAGTCGCGCAATGTGACCTTTGTCGCGGAGGACTGGCCCATTTTCTGGGAGCGCGCCGAGGGCGCGAACGTGTGGGATGCCGACGGGAACCGCTTCCTCGATCTCACGTCCGCATTTGGCGTCGCCGCTCTCGGCCACACGCGCGGGGAACTCCGCGATGCGGTGAATGCGCAGGCTGCGCAATTGATGCACGCGATGGGCGATGTGCATCCCACCGCGGTGAAAGCGGAGCTGTGCGCGCGGCTCAGCGCGATGACGTTTGAGCGCTGGGGCGCGGGAAGCGGCAAGGTGATCCTCGGCAGTTCCGGCTTCGAGGCGGTCGAGGCGGCGCTGAAGACCTCGCTGCTCCACTCGGGAAAACCGGGCGTGATTGCATTCCGCGGCGGCTATCACGGCCTCGGCTTCGGCGCGCTGGCGGCGGGCGGCATTCCGTTTTTCCGCGAGCCGTTCCGCGCGCAGTTGAAGGACATCGCCACGGTGCTGCCGTATCCGAGTTGCTACCGCTGTCCCTTCGGCGCGACCGCGGGCTGCCGGCTCGAGGGCCGCGATTTCCCGAATTGCTCGACCACTTGCATCGAGAAGCTGCGCGGTGAGATCGACAAGGCGCTGCGCCAGCGTCCCATCGGCGCGATCCTCGTCGAGCCGATCCAGGGCCGCGGCGGCTGCGTGGTTCCGCCGCGGGATTTCCTGCGCCTGCTGCGGCACGTTTGTGACGAGCGCAAAATCCTCCTCATCGCCGACGAAATCCTCACCGGCTTCAACCGCACCGGCGCACTCTTTGCCTGCGAACACGCCGGCGTCGTGCCGGACATCATCTGCCTCGGCAAAGCGCTCACCGGCGGCTTCCCGCTCAGCGCGTGCGTCGGCCGGTCGGACATCATGGACGCCTGGCCGGTGTCGTCCGGAGAGGCGCTGCACACGAGCACATTCCTCGGGAATCCGATCGGCTGCGCGATGGCGCTCGCGTCTTTGAAAATGCACGCGGAGCCCGGTCTCGCGAAGCACGTGCGCGAGCGGGGCGCGAAATTGAAAACCGCTCTCCAGGCGATCCGCTCGCCGCACATCGGCGATGTGCGCGGCGTCGGGCTGATGCTCGGCGTGGAACTCATCGATCCCGGCACACGCGCCGGCACGGTGGAACTCGACCCGCAGAAAACCGCGCCGGGCACGGTCGAGGAAGGCACGCTGCGGCCGGTGGACTTCGCCCCGCGCCCGGCGGCCGAACTCGCCATCTCACTCGTGAAGCGCGCCCTCCGCGACGGCCTCATCCTGCTCGCGGACTCGCCGAGCAGCAACGTGCTCAGCTTCACGCCGCCCTTCTACATCTCGGATGAGGAGATCGCATTTGCCGCGGGCTGGCTCCAAAAGTCGATCGAGTAGCGGTGCTCGTTCCATTTTGGTCCGGCGATTCCAGAACGGGCACCGGCCGACGCACGGCTATCGCATCAAACCACCGGGCAGCATTTCAACTTCCAACGCCCAACGCTCAACACCCGACGCCCAAGGGAAGAGTCCGACCGCGAAGCGCTGCTTGCTTTGGGAGTTGGGCGTTGGGCGTTGGGCGCCGCAGACACCTTTCTCCATCCCTCTTCGTCTTCTGCCTCGCAGCGCCGCGGCATTTTGATGCGATTGCCCTGCCGGCCGACGCTGGCAGGCTTGTGAAACGCTGAGGCGTGTGCGAAGCCTTCGCCGATGGTCATCGAACCGAACAAACCAACCCTGGGCCTGCGCCTCATCGCGTTGCTCGAAGCCGCGAAAGGAATCCTAGCGGTGGGGCTGGCCTGTGCGTTGTTCGTCCTCGCGGGGCACCACATGCATCCGTTCATCCAGCGGATCATTCATCATTTTCACCTCACGGACTCGAAACACGCGCCGCATTTCATCGTCGAAATGCTGACAAACCCGGAACGGTTTCAACTCGGAGTCTGGACGATGCTGGCGGTTGGCTACGCGGGACTGCGATTCACGGAGGCTTACGGGCTTTGGCTTGCCCGGCGCTGGGGTGAATGGCTCGCGCTGGTCAGCGCGGCGCTCTATATCCCGTTCGAGGTTTATGCCATCGCGCTCGGTCCCACTCCGCTGAAAGTGACGCTGCTCGTGATGAACATCGCCTTCGTCGTGTACCTTGGGTTGGTCCTCGGCGCGACGCGGAAAAAGCGCGCGCTCGCTGCGGTGGCGGCTTCGTCTCCGGAGACGATGGACGCGCGGAAAGGGCAATCGCATGAAAATGACGCGGCGCTGCGAGGTGGAAGACGATGAGGCATGGGGAAAGGTGCCTGCGGCGCTCAACGCCCAACTTTCAACGCCCAACGCCCAACGCCCAACTTCCAAAGCAAGCAGCGCTTCGCGGCCGGACTCTTCCCTTGGGCGTTGGAAGTTGAAATGCTTCCCGGTGTTGTGATGCGATTGCCCTGATGCGCGGGCCGGTGGGAGCTGAATTGCGCGGCCGGATTTGGCCGGGATTTTGATTGGAGCATGCGAGCCGGGATGCTCGGATGGCGGGACACCGCTCCCCAATGACTGCCACTCGCGCCTTACTTTCCGCCGTCGCCCTCTCCGCTTTCGCCAACATGAGTGCTGCCACCGCGGCCGTCGCGGAGCACGGAATGGTGGCGACGGTGCAACCGCTCGCGACCCGGGCGGGCGTGGAAGCGATGCGTCGCGGTGGCAATGCCATCGATGCCGCGGTCGCCGCCGGGCTGATGCTCGGCGTGGTGGACGGGCATAATTCAGGAATCGGCGGCGGATGCTTCATGCTGATCCGGCTGGCGGACGGGCGCTTCATCGCCATCGACGGACGCGAGACTGCGCCGAAGGCGGCGACGCACGACATGTACATTCGCGCTGGCAAGGCGGACACTTCGCTGAGCCAGACCGGTGCGCTCGCGAGTGCGACTCCAGGCGCGCTGGCGGCGTATGAGTACGCGGTGAGGAATTTCGGAAAGCGTCCCCTGAAGGAGCATCTCGGCGCTGCGGCAGATGTGGCGGAGAAGGGATTCGCGATCGATTCGAAGTATGCAGGGAAGATCGCATCCGCGGCGAAGGATCTGGCGCGCTTTCCGGCGTCGAGCGCGATTTTTCTCAAGGCCGACGGTTCGCCGCTGAAGGAGGGCGAGACGCTGAAGCAGCCGGACCTCGCGCGGAGCTATCGTGCGATCGGAGAGGAGGGGATTCGCTGGTTTTACGAGGGCGCATGCGCGGAAGCCGCGGCGCGGTGGATGCAGGAAAATGGCGGCATCCTGACGGCGGCAGATCTGCGCGATTATCGCATCGAACTGCGGGAGCCGATTCTCACGACGTATCGCGGGTATCGCATCGCGAGTTTCCCGCCGCCGAGTTCGGGTGGCGTGCATGTGGCGCAGTTGCTGAACATGATCGAGACGCGCGACGTGAAGGCGATGGGCGCGGGCTCGGCGGACTTCGTCCATTTCACGACCGAGGCGATGAAGCTGGCATTCGCCGACCGCGCGTTCTGGCTGGGCGATCCCGCGTTCGCGAAAGTGCCGCGCGGCCTGGTGAGCAAGGACTACGCGAAAACGCTGGCGGCCAAGATCCAGATGGACCGCGCGACGGTGGTCGAAGGGAACGGAACGCCCGAGCGGGCGCACGACGATGTATTCGGCAAGCACACGACGCACTTTTCCGCCGTGGATGCGGAGGGGAACTGGGTGGCCTGCACCGCCACGGTGAATACGGGCTTTGGTTCGAAGGTCGTGATTCCCGGGACCGGGATCGTCCTGAACAACCAGATGGATGACTTCTCCGCGCAGCCGGGTGTCGCGAATCATTTCGGCCTCATCGGCGCGGAGGCGAATGCGGTCGCACCGGGCAAGCGTCCGCTCTCCAGCATGAGCCCGACGATCGTACTGAAGGGCGACGAGCCCATCATGGCGGTCGGCGCTGCGGGTGGCCCGACGATCATCAGCCAGACGCTGCTGGCGATTGTGAATGTGCTCGATTTCGGGATGGAGATCCCGGCGGCGCTGCAGGCTGCGCGGTTTCATCATCAATGGAGTCCGGATGAGCTGAAGATCGAGCGCACTGTGGGGGGCGGCGTGCTGAAGGAACTCGGAAAACGCGGGCAGAAACTTTCCCCCGGAAGTCCCTTCGGCGCGTGCAACGCCGTGGGACGCAGCGCGGATGGCAAGACGTTTGTCGGCGCGAATGATCCGCGGGTGCCGGGCCTGGCCGCGGGGCTGTGACCGCGCGCGCGCGATCGCCGGAGGGTGTGATCAAAAGTGAGTGCATGGATGGTTGCCGACCGCGGGCGTGCGGCGGATGAGTGCCGCAAGGCCCTGGACTGCTGCGGCTGGCCGCAGCTTTTGCGGGGGGCGCAGCGTGCTGCGTGCGGCGTGGAGCAAATTGGTGCGCGCGCGGCTCCGCGCCACGGGCAGCAAGCTGCCGCCTCCGCAAAGCGGCAGCAAGCAGCCGCAGTCCACGGCGCTGGCGCCATGCTCGCGCACCCCGGCCCGCTCCTCCAACTGGTCTCACTATTAATCACACCCGTTTGACGGAGGCGGCGGGAAATTCTGGTGCGCGAACAGCGCCTTGCTGATAACGGAGGCAGCTTGACCGAACGACTCACAACGGACCAACACGAACAGCGAAGCACGGCGACTACCGTATCCATCGTCGTGCCGACGCTCAACGAGGCGGAGAATATCGATCCGCTGCTCACGGCGATTTTCGCGGAGGCGGAGAAGGGCGGCTTTGATCCCGAGGTGATCGTGGTCGATGACGGTTCGACGGATGGGACGTGCGACAAAGTGCGCGAATGGGAGCGGACGCGGAATGTGCGGCTGCTTCAGCGGAACGAGGCGGACGGACTGGCAGGCGCTGTCCTGGCCGGGGCGCGGATTGCTTCGCGAGACATCGTGGTCGTGATGGATGCGGACCTGAGCCATCCGCCGTCGAGCATTCACGCCCTGATCGAGCCGGTGGCCGGCGGCCTGGCGGACATGGTCATCGGCAGTCGTTACGCACGTGGTGGATCGACGCCCGGTTGGCCGTGGATGAGGCGGGTGGCGTCGCGCCTTGCCGCGGCGCTGGCGTGGCCGCTCACGGATGTGCGCGATTCGCTTGCCGGTTTTTTCGCGGTGCGGCGTCAGCGGCTGCTGGATGTTTCCCCGGATGTCGCGGGCTTCAAGATCGGGCTCGAAGTGCTGGTGAGCGGCGGCGAATCGATGCGCGTTCGCGAGGTGCCGATCGTTTTCCGCGATCGGACGCGCGGCCAGTCGAAGATGAAGCTGCACGTCATTTACGCTTACGTCTGCCGGCTGCTTGCGTTCTCGGGCGTGCCGTTGCGGAAAATGGAACGCGCCGGCTTCTCGACGGTGACTGCGGTGCTTGCGGATCTGGTCATTTTTCACGCGATGATGGTCAAAGGTGCAGGGCTGAGCTTCGCCCACATCGCCGGCTTCGCCGTGGCGACGGTGATCAATTGCTTCGTGCGCATCCGGCCCGCGCTCGCACGGCGCGATCCCGGGGCAGGCTGGCGCCTCCGAGTGCATTTGCTGGTCGTTCTGCTGATGGCGTTGTTCCTGCGCGGCGGAGTCCTCGCATTGCTGGTGAATACGTGGCGATGGCCACCTGAGATCGCCATCCTGGTGGCGATCGGCGTCGCGGCAGCGGTGACCATTCCCGGCAATTCCTTCTGCTTCGCGTCGGCAACGCGAAGTTTCGGCTCGGGCATGCGCTGGCGGATGATCTCGATGGCGGTCGTTGCTTATGTCGTTCTGCTGCGCCTGGTCTATCTCGGCCAGCCGGAGCTGATGCCGGAGGAGGCCTACTATTGGAACTACTCGCAGCATCCGGACATCGGGTACCTCGACCATCCGCCGATGGTGGCGTGGATTTCCTGGCTCGGCACCGCGGTGTTCGGGCGGAATGAATTCGGCGTGCGCATCGGTGCATTTGCCTGCTGGATGGTCGCCTCGTTCTTCGTTTACCGGCTCGCACGGAATCTGTGCAGCAAGTCGGTCGGGTTTGTTGCGGTGATGTTCATGCAGGTGCTGCCGTTCTTTTTTTCCACCGGTCTGCTGATGACGCCCGACGCGCCGATGACTGCGTGCTGGGCAGGCGCGTTGCATGCGCTGGAGCGGATTCTTCTCGGGAATCGTTCCCGCGCATGGTGGGCGCTGGGCCTGTGGATGGGACTCGGGATGCTGTCGAAGTACTCGATCGGCCTCGTCGGGCTGGCGGGGCTGGTTTTCATCCTGGTGGATCCGGCGTCGCGCAGATGGCTGCTGCGGTGGGAGCCCTATGCGGCATCGCTGCTGGGGCTGGCGATCTTCTCACCGGTGATCCTGTGGAATGTGCGGACCGACTGGGCTTCGTTCTCGTTCCAGACGACGCGGCGGCTGGCCGAGAAGACGCGGTTTTCGCTGCACGCCTTGCTCGGCTCGGCGGTGGTGATGCTCACGCCGACGGGATTCGCAGCCGCGGCGATGGCGCTCCGCAGTGGAGCGGGGTCCGGCCGCGAGGAGATTGGCGCATCGGGGCGACGGCGTTCCCTTTTCATCCTCATCTTCACGCTGGTCCCGCTTGCGGTGTTTGTCGTCTTCAGCCTGCGGCACCAGGTGAAGCTGGAGTGGACCGGCCCGCTCTGGCTGGCGGCGCTCCCTGCACTGGCCGCGGGACTCGTGGCCAGGGCGGCGGAACTTCCCACGCGGATGGCGCGCCGGATCCATCGCGCATGGGAGCCGACGATCCTCGCCCTGGTTCTGCTTTACGGCGCGGGATTCCATTACCTCGTGCTCGGGCTTCCCGGGGTGGGTTACACCAGTCATACGCATCTGGTGCCGATCGGCTGGCGGGATCTCGCCCGGCAGATCGACATCGTCGAGGAACGGGTGAAAAGGGAAACCGGCGTCGCGCCATTGGTCACCGGGATGGACCGGTACTTCACCTCCAGCGAGTTCGCCTTCTATTCGCGTGATCCGTGGGCAGCCACCGAGAAGGCGGCGGGCGTGCATCTGTTTGGCCCGACGGCGCTGATGTTGGAGCGGTGGTTTCCCAAGGACCAGCAGGAGGGCAGGGACATCATACTGGTCGCGTGGAAGCCCGAGGAACTCATTCCAATCATCACGGGGCGGTACGCGACGCGCCTGGGAGCGGTCGAGGAGGGAACTCTCACCCGTGACGGGAAGACGATCCGCCGATTTTACCATCAGACTCTTTACGGTTATCGGAGTGACGGGATGGGAAAGGTTTCGACAGCAGGGAATGGACTCCCCGTTCGCACCGAATCGCGCGACCGGGAGGCATCGGGACAATGAGTGCGTTCAAGAATGGCCGTTGCCGGATTGTTCTCACCGGTGGACCTGGCGGTGGAAAAACGACAGCCGGCGATCTTTTCCGACGCGAGATCGGCGACCGGGTCGTGCTGGTGCCGGAAGCCGCGACACTCCTTTTCAGCGGAGGGTTTCCGCGCGTGCATGAGCCGCTCGCCGTCCAGTCCGCCCAGCGCGCGATCTACCATGTGCAGAGGAATCTGGAGGACGTGCAGGGCGCGCGATTTCCGCGGCGGATTCTGCTGTGCGACCGCGGGACCGTGGATGGCGCGGCATACTGGCCCGGAGCGCCGGATGAATTTTTCGACGAGGTGGGCACGACACTCCGTGCGGAATATAAGCGCTACGACGCTGTGATATTTTTCGAAAGTGCGGCGGTGGGTGGAGATCGCATCGAGGGCGGCAATCCCATTCGCAGTGAGAGCATCGAGCAGGCGGTGAAACTGGACAGGAAGCTGCGCGAACTCTGGTCCGGCCATCCGCGGTTCGTGTTCGTTCCGCACAACCGGTCGTTCTTCAAGAAGATCAGCTTCGGGCTCGCGTCGCTGGAGAGCATCGTGTCCCAGCTTTCCGTCCGGACCGCACCGCCGAAGCGCGCGGCAGCGAAGCCCCCCGGCCGTCGCGGGAAGCGTGGGTGGGGGTGTGATTGAAAGTGGGTCCAGAAAGAGCCGGGCGCGGAACGTGGCACAGCCGGCTGCTGAGAGTGGCCCAGCCCGTCCCGGCTGTGGGGCCTGCGGGCATCCTTGCCCGCAGTGCGGTTTGCTCACCGGCGGCGACGCGCGAGTCGGGCCACCCCTCCTTGCACCCACCGGGCGGGACGCCCGCTGGCCCCACAGCCGGGGCGGACTGTGCCACATTTCCCGCGTCGGCTCCCTTCATTCTGGACCCACTTTGAATCACGCCCCGTGGGTGGGCCGGCTGATGTTTTTCCTTGCCGTGGTGTTCGCCGCGGGGGCATGGTCGCGCCAGTTCTTTGCGAGTTAAACGATAACGTCCGGCGTGAAGGAACTCCGTGTAAATCGGAGGCAGTTGCGCTGCTGTAACTGGATACGACTCCCACTTTGCCAATCCGCGTGAAAGCGCGGGTGAAGGCAGGGAGAAGGTTGGCAAGGCCTCGAAATGAAGGGGCTGCGCCGCAAGCCAGGAGCCAGAATATTTCCCCGGACGTTCTCATTCGTGACCCCGCGCGTGCGGGTGCTCTCGACAAACCTTCTTCGCAAGAAAGAAGAATGAGGGGTCAATCGGCTCGTCCGCGTGTCGCTCCACTTCGGGGCAGGCAGGCGGTGTGTCGTGGTCTCTCCACCAACACATCATCACCATGCTACAACACATCAAAATCACCGGCATCCTCGCGGCTGCCATCACCGTCGCCTCATCGTCGGCGCTCGCCGGCACCATCGACTTCGAGACGCCGCCTCTCGGCGCGCTCACCCATCAGGCGGACTACAATGCGACCTCCGGCTTCTCCAGCGGCGGGGCATTCTTCAACAACAGCTACACCAGCTTCGGCGGCGGCTTCTTCAGTTGGAGCGGGTTCTCCCTTTCGCGGGAAACGGACACCACCACCGCCGGATTCACCAACCAGTTCAGTGCGGCATCCGGCTCCGGCTCCGGCGGCTCCTCACAATACGCTGTCGGTTTCGGCGACGCCTCCAGCACGGTGCCGAAGATCACCTTCGCTCCCGGTGAACGCCCGGTGAGCCTCCAGATCGTCAATACCACCTACGCCGCGCTGTCCATGCGCGATGGCGATGCGTTTGCGAAGAAATTCGGCGGCGTCTCGGGCAATGACCCGGACTTCTTCAAGCTCACGATAAACGGGCTCGACGGCGCGGACCAGCCGACGGGCTCGCTCGATTTCTACCTCGCCGACTTCCGCTTCGCAAACAACGCGCAGGACTACATCGTCACCGCCTGGACGCCCGTCGATCTGAACACCATCGGCGCATCGACACAGGCGCTCACGTTCGGTTTCACGTCCTCGGACAATGGCGGGTCCGGCATCAATACACCCGCCTACTTCGCGGTGGACAATATCAACACCGTGCCCGAGCCGTCCTCCGCGTTGCTGCTCGCCACTGGATTGCTGGCATTTGCCCGCCGCCGCCGATGAAAAGGATCATCCTTCTCGTCGCTGCGGCGTTCGCCCCGGCCGCGCTGGCGGGACCCTACGCCCCCGCCGCAGGTTTGCCGGGTTCGACGGCCATCGCGCGTGATTCGGCGGCAATCGTCGGCTGGGCCTCCGGCTACGAGGATCTCGTACGCGGGCCGGTGGACATCAGCGACATCCCGAGCGGCTTCGCATCCTTTGGTGCAGGAACCGACGCGCTCGGCCCCGCGGACGCCCATGTGGATTCGCTTCCTGTCGTGAGCCTCGGCGACGGCGGGCGCATCACGCTCACGTTCGCAAACCCGATTGCGAATGGCTCCGGCGCGGACTTCGCCGTGTTCGAGAACGGGTTCGACGGCTTTCTCGAACTCGCGTTCGTGGACGTCAGCTCCGATGGCACGAACTTCTTCCGCTTCCCGGCGTTCTCGCTCACGCCGACAACCTCGCAGGCTCCTGCGTTTGGCCAGAGCATCGACCCCACGAATCTGCACAACCTCGCGGGCAAATACCTTCGCGGCTTCGGCACACCGTTCGATCTTACGGACCTCGCGGGAACCCCCGGGCTCGACATCAACGGCGTCACGCACATCCGGATTCAGGACGTGGTCGGCAGCATCGACCCGCTCTACCGGGCGCTCGATTCGCTCGGGAATGCCATCAATGATCCGTGGGTAACGCCTTTCCCCCAAGGCGGCTTCGACCTCGACGCCGTCGGCGTGCTCCACTTCGCGCCGGTTCCCGAGCCATCCACGGCGCTGCTGCTCGGCTGCGCCGGATTTGCCCTCGCATTGCGAAGACGGCGATGAACCTCGACGCGCGAAATGGGGCGCCATCCGTCTCGCTGGCCACTCACTGCGTGCGCGCAGCGCCCAACTCCTGGCACGCGCGGGAACAGGATTTGGCGCTGCGCGCGGGTCGTGAGTGGCCGCCGGGACGGACGGCGCTCCACGGTGCGCGCCGCCGGGGTTGGCTGAAGACGCGCGGTTTCACGCTGGTGGAATTGCTCGCTGTCATCGCGATCATCGGCATCCTCTCGGCGATCCTCTTTTCCGCCCTGCGCGGTGGCCGTGCGGCGGCACTGGAGGCGCAGTGCGTGCAGAACATCCGTCAGCTCGCCGCTGCGAACCTGATGTATGCGCGCGAGGGCGAAGGCAGGTTCTGCTTTGCGCAGGACATCAGGAACAACCTCCGCTGGCACGGCGAGCGGACCGGCGCGTCCCAGCCATTCGATGCGACGAAAGGCCCGCTCGCGCCGTATCTCGGCCGGGACGAGCGGGTGAAGATCTGCCCCGCCTTCGAGAAGATCCTCAAAGGCAGCAAGAGCTTCGAGACCGGCAGCGGCGGCTACGGCTACAATGCCATCTACATCGGCGGCACCCCGGCGAACCCATGGCAGGGTGAACTGCTCGCGAACGTGCCGTCGCCGGCGACCACCGTGATGTTTGCCGACACCGGCATGACCAAGCCCGATGGCGTGCAGGAATATCCCTACGCCGAGCCGCCGCGGTCGGTGAGACCATCCGGGAAACTCGACAGCGCCCTCTCGCCCAGCGTCCACTTCCGCCACGCGGGCCGGGCGAATGTGGCGTGGTGCGACGGGCACGTCACCGCGGAGCTGCCGAGCAGGATGGGAACGAAGAACTACTACGGCGGCGACGACAAAAAGGGGCAGATCGGCTGGTTCGGCCCGGAGAGCGACAACGGGTATTGGAACCCGGCATTCGCCGAGGCGGTCAGCCGATAGGCGTCTCCGGGTACCGCTCTTTTCTCCAGAGCGAATCGCGGAACACCCACGCGATTGCGAAGACTGCGAACAGCAGCGTGCCGACTTGCTGGATGGACATCGTCCACAATTCCCGCCGCCGGCCGGCGAATGCGATGAAGGCCGCGCCGCCGATGAGAATCGTGAGCGCGGCGGTGATGAGCCCGCGCATCCAGCGCGGGAAGGGGCGGCTGAATGCCTCGACGGCAGCGAGCGAGACGGCAGGGGCGAGGAGGATGTAGGTGGAGGATTCCGTGGCGGGGCCGAGCAGCAGCATCCAGCAGCAGACGAGCGTGAAGATGAGGGTGAGGAGGCGGTCGTCGCGCCACTTTTTCTGATGGCCGACGAAGCACAGGGCGGCGACGGCGACGCCGCCGAGGATCTGGAGGATGAAGTAAAGGCGGAGATTTAGCTCGATGCCGCATGCATACAGCAGGGTCCAAAGATCGCGCGGACGGTTCATCACGTCGTAGTGGCGCTCGTCCACGGAGCGGCTCGCGACCCAGTTGTGGTATTGCTCGGCGACGTAGGCGGGCTTTTGCAGGATGAATGAGAGCGCGGCGAGCGCGAGGAGCGTGGCGCCGACTCGCAATGGCAGATTCAGCGGGAAGATGAGGCAGAGGAGCAGCCCCGCGGCGAGGGGGTAGATTTTCAAATAGGTGACGATGCCGATGCAGATCGCCGCCGCGGTCCAGCGTGCGGAACGGGTGGCGAGGATGGCGAACATCACGAGCGCGATGACGAGCGGGTTTGCCTGCGCGTTATTGATGCTGCCGACCGACAGCGGGAGGAGGAGGAGGAAGACGAGGGGGAACTTCCGGGAGTGAATTCGCGCGGGTCCGTCGCCCAGCCATGCATATATTGCCGCGAGGTCGGTGCCCGTGACTGCGAGACGCCAGAGGATGTTCGCCAGCCACAGAGGCAAGAGAGCGAGGGGGGAAAAGAGGGCGGCGATGAGCGGGCTGTAGAGATAGTCGGTGGCGCCGGAGTAGAGGTTCTCGCCGTGCAGCCAGCGTCCGCCGGCGGTGTGGAAGATTGGGAAGACGGTGCCGCTGGCCGGCTTCAGCAGCGAGCGGATGAGGACGCCGACGATGAGGGCGATCCAGAGTGCAGCGACGATGAGCGAGGCGTTGCGGGTGCGTTTTTCCATGTCGGCTACCGGCGTGGGCATCGGGAAGTTTGTGTCATGTTCCGGCGGGACATAGCGGGGCGGGGGCGAACATCCAACATCCAACATCCAACATCCAACATCCAACATTGAACATTGAACGTTCAACAAAGGACGAATGGCGAATTTCCCACTCGGCCTCCTGTCGTCTGCGACCAGTGACCGCACGCGCCATGCGGGTCGTTAGCTCCACCCAGGAGGCCACCGCATCCCTGTGATTCGCCGTCGAGCATTGGGCTTTGGCCGTTGGTTGAATGTTCAATGTCGGATGTTGGATGCTGGATGTTTTCCCGCGGTTGACCGGCGCGCATCCAGCCACTAGATCGCCGGTCCCGCAAACCACACGACTCCGATGGCATTCCTCAACGACAACTATTCCAAGCTCAAGGCCGGCTACCTTTTTCCCGAGATCGCGCGACGCGTGAAGCTCTTCACCGACGCGAATCCCGACGCCGCAAAACGGATGATCCGTTGCGGCATCGGCGATGTCACCGAGCCGCTGCCCGAGGCGGTCCGCGCGGCGTTGCACAAGGCCGTGGATGAGATGGGCGTGCGCGAGACCTTCAAGGGCTACGGCCCCGAGCAGGGCTATGAATGGCTGCGCAAGGCGATCGCGGAAAATGACTACCGCGCGCATGGTCTCGATGTGGCGGATGACGAGATCATCGTGAGCGACGGCACGAAGTGCGACACGGGCAACATCCTCGACATCCTCGGCGCGAAGAACGTCATCGCCGTGACCGACCCCGTGTATCCCGTGTATGTGGACACGAACGTGATGGCCGGCAACACCGGTGACGCGGACGCACGCGGTGCCTATGCGGGCCTGGTGTATCTCGAAGGCAACGAGGCGAACGGCTTCACGCCTGCGCCGCCAACGCAAAAGGTGGACGTGATTTATCTCTGCTCGCCCAACAACCCGA
>Ga0105044_10008492_pt1 | contig 14094 bp, 13 predicted proteins | sample MAT01_FD_78092 | JGI IMG/M metagenome (GOLD analysis project Ga0105044, IMG submission 78092) | Freshwater microbial communities from Lake Fryxell liftoff mats and glacier meltwater in Antarctica - MAT-01 | ecosystem: Environmental > Aquatic > Freshwater > Ice > Liftoff microbial mat | place...
GCTCGCCGCGCCTGACGCTGCTGCCCATGCCAGATCCCGCTGTAACCCACTGGGTCCACAACCTCGATCCGTTTATGATCCGGTTCAGCGGCGAATTCGGCATCCGCTGGTACGGCGTCAGTTATCTCGCCGGCATCCTGGGCGGATGGCTGCTGCTGGTTCACTGGGCCAAGTCAGGCCGGCTGCCGATGACCGCACAGCAGGTCGGGGATTTCATTGTGACCATCGCTATCGGCATGGTTGCCGGCGGTCGTCTGGGCTATGCTGCACTCTATGAACCTGCATTGTTTTGGACGTTCAGCGAGGATCTCCCGTGGTGGAAACTGCTCGCCGTGCATCAAGGCGGGATGGCCAGCCACGGCGGGATCGCCGGCGTGGCCGCCGCCGCCTGGTGGTGGTCTTGGCGTCAGAAACAGCACCTGCTGGTCCTCGGCGATGCCCTGGCAGCTGTCGCCCCGCTTGGGTTGGCTTGTGGTCGCCTGGCGAACTTCATTAATGGTGAGTTGTGGGGCAAACCGTGGGACGGGTCCTGGGCAGTGATCTTTCCGCATGCCCATCCGCCCGTCCCTCGGCATCCAAGCCAACTCTACGCTATGGTCCTGGAGGGCCTGCTCGTGCTTGCCGTGCTGATACCGATCCACGCCAGGCACCGCAGGCCCGGCCTGACCTTGGGTTTGTTTTTCCTGCTCTATGGGGTTGGCCGCTTCGTCGGCGAATATTTCCGCGAACCAGATGCCGGCCAGCCCGGATACGATGGAATTGCACCGATCCTGGGCTTCATGAGCAAAGGACAGGCCTACACGCTACCGCTCTTCATCATCGGCGCGGTGCTGGTCTGGGCGGCTTTGCGCCGACCGTCCCAACCGGCGGCCTACGCCCGGCCGGAATAGGCCAGGACCCAACCGTACAGGCGGTCGCCCGGGCAGATCGTCGGTTTGATATCACGGTGGCCATACACTTGGCTCTTGGACACTGCGAAACGTTCACGCTGGTCGTCGAGGAAGGCTTTGAGCGCCTTCAACTGCCGGGGATTCGGCAGATTGAGATGACAGCTGCCGATCACTGAAATTCCAAGGTTGTTCTCGTTTTTCCCGCAGTGGGCGCCCTGGAATTTGACCGGCCGACCTTCGTAGATTTTGCCGTCCTTGCCGACCAGGAAGTGGTAGCCAATGGCTGCCCACCGTTTTTCCGGCCCACGGTGATAGCGCTCGATCATGCGCACGACGTCAATATCGGCCTTGCCGTCCATGCCGCCGTGCTCGTCCGTGTGGTGGATGGTGATCTTGTTGACCTTGCCCATCAGCACATGATTGGCGCCGACCGGTTCGTTGGTCCACGCACTACGTGGCACCAACTCATAGTGGTCGCCATCATCGCTTGGGGCAAGGGGACGACCGCCTGGTGGCTTGTCTACGGGCAGTTTGGCCTGTGGCGGCCGATAGCCGGTGACCTCGGGTTTCACCCAGCGAACTCCGGGCATCCACAGGCGGGTACCCGGCTTGAGCACGGATCCACTCACCGAATTCACGGTAGCTATGCGTTGAGAGGTCAGACCAGTCCGCTTCGATAGCGAATCCAGGGTGTCGCCTTGCAGGCTAGTGTACCAGGTACCTTCGCCAGCTCCGGGCGTTTCTGCACCGCCGCCACGCACGCAGGCCGCCAACGCAGTGGCGATGCCGCCGATCAGCAGACCTCGTCGCGTGACACTGGCAGGAGGTGTCGCTTCAGCCTGACTCGGCTGGGTGTCGTGAACATCGGATTCACCGTCGCAGGCGCTGCACATGGATCACGGCAGGATGTCGGGAGCCGCCGCCGCCGCAATGCCCTTGCGGAAACCTGCTACGCCACCGATGGTCCCGCCCATGGCGCTGATGCGACGGGTACTGACGGTATCGGGCTGGACCCTGGTCAGCCGGGTTCTCGGCCTGGTTCGCGACCGCCTGTGGGCTGGTCACTTGGGCGGCAGTTTCCTGCTCGACTGCTTCACCGTTGCCAACGCCCTGCCCAACCTGTTGCGCAACCTGTTCGGCGAAGGCGCCCTGTCGGCTGCCGTCATTCCCCGCTATGTCCAGCTGCGCGACCAGGATCCACAGGCCGCCGAGCGCTTCGCCGGGGCGATCATTGTCCGATTATCGCTGTTCATGGCGCTGGTCTGCGCCGTGGGCATGGCCGGAGCAGCCGCCATCATCGCCTGGTCGGGCAGTGCCAAGGCCATCACCATCGCTGCATTGTCGCTGCCGATGCTGCCGTTTGCGACCTTCGTCTGCACCTCGGCGATCATGGCTGGGGTGCTGAACGGCCGACGCCACTTCTGGGTGCCGGCGTTTACGCCGGTGATACTCAATCTGGCTCTGATCACCACGGTCTGGTTGTCGCCCGAGGATGAAACGTGGTACTTGCCGTATGCCGTACTGGCCAGCGGCATCGCCGGGACCATGCTGCACCTCTATGCGTTGCGCCGTTCAGGTGGCATTCCACCGCTGGTCTGGCGACTCGCTCCCGAAGAAGTCGGCCGCCTGACCGAACTGTGGCGAGCCATCGTCCCGACCACGCTGGCGGCGGGGGTTTTTCAGCTCAATGCCTTCCTCGACACCATCATCGCGCTCAGTGCTGGGCCGGGGGGGCCACAGGTGCTCTACTTTGCCAACCGTCTGTTCCAGTTCCCGCTCGCCCTGGTCGGCCATGGCGTCGCCACAGCGGTGTACCCTGAACTTGCCAGCCGGGCCAGCCGTGGCTGGTCAGCGATGGGCGAGGGACTGCGCGATGCCCTGGCGTCCTTGTGGTTCTGGTTACTGCCAGCCTCGATTGGCCTGCTCGTCGTCTCAGAACCGGCGGTGCGCACCGTCTACCAGGTCGGCCAGTTCGACGAGGATCTGGTCCAACGCACGTTGCTTGCCTTACGCTTCTTTGCGGTCGCTCTGGTGCCGCTCGCCCTGACCCGCGTCATGGTCAAGGCCTTCCACGCCAATCGCGACCAGTGGACGCCACTGGTCGTCTCGGTCGCCACGGTGGTCGCCAATCTGACCCTCAATCTCCTGCTCGTACGCACCCCCCTGCGTGAAGCCGGCCTGGCCCTGAGTACCGCCATCACCGGAACCATTGCCTGCGGCGTCTACGTGTGGCTGCTGCGCCGCCGTGGGGTTCAGGGGTGGGGCGCCCTGAGCAGTTTCGCCCGCCCGATGGCGGCAGCTCTCGCCATGGGCGCAGCGGTGTGGGCATTGCTGCACTGGTGGCCGCAACCAGCCGGCCGAGCGAGCAGCTATGCGGCGATGCGGTTGGGCTGTGCTGTCGCCCTGGGAAGCGGCATCTATTTGGTCATCGCCGGACGGAATTGGATGAAGAAACGCAGCCTTTCCGCCCCTGGCAGCAGTCTGGATGGCGACGAATCGTAGGGTGTATTCACTGGTCGGTGCGTTAGACACGACACGTCGACGTCCTGCCATTATCGGTTCCCGGAAAGCACTACGACGCCTATAGTAGGTGGCAGCCCCCAGGGGGTTCCGATGCCATTAACCATCAACGCCAGCGCGACGGCGGGCAACGCGACGGGCGAATGCAGAACGATGGCGAGCAGGTCATCACTATTATCCTCGCGCAATCTCGCGTGGCTGTCTTCGTCTGCGAGAAGCTGTGAGATGAATTCATTGGCGGCACCCGCGACACCAGCGTCATCAACAGCTGGGCTACCACCTTCCGCTCGAATAATGGCCCCGCATTTCCTGATTTCGCAGCAGAGCAATTTCCAGGGCAGCCGCATCCTCGGCACACAGCCCTCTTTGTCAGTTACGGACAATCGCGGCGACCTCGCCTGGGGAGCCGGTTCGATCGACTACCGCAGGCTCTACGCCACCGTCTTGTCGTTCCTCGGCATGCCGCAGAACGTCTTCGGCACCACCTACAGTCCGCTGACCGGCCTGCTGACGCCCTGATCCGATCAGGACCGCACAGCCCGTTCCGCATATTCGCGGAATAGCCGTACGTAGATGCGGTAATGTTCTAACGAGACATCTGGCGGCGTCTGGTGGTCGACCGAGGGGATGAATCGTCCGGCCCGCATGGCCGGCAGCAGGCGATCGAACTCGGCACGCATGGCGGCCTCACCCTGTTTCATCACCATTTTGTCGAAATGACCGACGAAGCTAAAGTCTGGTAGCGCAGCCTGCAGGCGGTTGATGTCGCAGCCGGCTTGATGCTCCAGCGGAAGCACCCCGTCGAAGCCCACCTCGCGCAACCACGGGGCCAGCATCGATACGTCCCCGTCACTGTCGCAGATGACGGCAATGCCTCGCTGATGGAAGAGTGGCAGCACTTGGCGGTAGTACGGGGCCAGGAACGTCTCGAACTGCCGACGCGACAGCATCGGGCCGTTGTTGTAGCTCATGTCCTCAGCAATAGTGACGAAGTCAGGGGTGCCGTGGACACAGACCTCGTCCAGCCAACGCGTGATGAAGTCGGCCTGATCCTGATTGATCCGGTGCATCAATTCCGGCTGGTCATGGAAGGCATAGAGATGCGGTTCGATGCCAAGCAACGTGCGCGGCCACCAGAAGAAGCCGTACACCGTCAGCCAGCACACCGCCTCACCCCGGTCCCGTTCTGCACACCAGCTGCGCCAGTCGCCTGCTTCACCCTGCCACGAGCAGGTGTCGAGAAACGGACGATCCTGGCGATAGAGACGGCTCCGATGCTGCTCGTAGTGTGCCGAATCACCGATCATCGCTGCGCCATGTACGGCGGGATGCAACTCGGGCAGTTCCTGATGGGTCCAGTACTGATGGTCCACATCCAAGCCCAGGTGGCGCTTAATGCCGCTTTTGTCCAGGTCCTTGGACAGACCTTCCCCATGCCAACGGGCGATCGTGCATTCGCTCCACCACATGGCCCATTCCAGCATGGGCAGTCGGTCGGCAGGCTGCCGACCGGTCAGGACTTTGTGAACTCGGGAGGCGACCGTCTCGGCTGGAATTAGAAGCATGGCAGGGCTAGACATGGTGCCTCGCCTTTCAAAACCTGGGAAAGCGTGCGTCGGGCAAGATCTGACCGGCCTGCAGACCTAGCGAGTCGGTCACCACATGGCCAGATCCGTCGTAGACCGCATCGGCCTCAAGAAAGATCACCGAATGGGCAACGCGCGGCAGGTCGAGCTGGTTGGTGCCGGCGCGGTGGGCGCACAACCCATCGTGGAAGGTGACATCGCCAGCGCGCAGCGGGACGGTGATGGCTTCACTAAAGGCGAGGTCGGGGCGAAGCCCGAAGAGACTGCCAGCGTCGGCAAGATCCTGCGGAGCGAGATCGCGCAGTCGGTGGCTGCCCGGGATGAAGCTCATGCAGCCGTGCTCTTCCGGCGTGTCGCCTAGGGCAATCCAGGCAGCAAACGAGCGAAGGCGCCGACTCAGCGGCCAATAGGGCTGATCCTGGTGGAACGCGGTGATGGCACCGTTGCGCGGAGCCTTTGTCAGGATCTGGTCGTGCCACAGACGGACTGGACCGCCACACAAGGCCTGGGCGGCGGCAATCAGACGCGGATGCATCGTGAGATCACGTAGTCCGCCATCCTCGCGCCAGGTGTCTACCACCTGGGTGAAGATCGCCGTGCGACTGAAGGCCTTCTGATCGGCGGCACTGCGCGCCAGTGACAGGGCTCGGAAGCGAGCCACCTCAGCAGGACTGAGGATTCCCCGGATGACGGTGAATCCATCCTGACTGAAACGCTGGATGAGGGCCGGGTCGAAGCTGGTTTGCTGGTGCATGCCGGCATCATGCCGGGCAGGTCGATCCGATTGCCGGTAGTCGCGGTGCGAAAATCAGGATTCCCTTCCGGTTCGCCGCCATGCCAGGGGTGTTACCCCCTCGCGGGCGCGAAAGACCCGGGTGAAATAGCTGCTGTCATTGAATCCGACGGCAAAGGCGATGGCGGTGATGCTGTCATCACCCCCACGCAAGCGCTCCTTAGCCTTCTCCAGGCGCAGCGTCGTGAGGTAGTCCCACGGCGACTGTCCGGTCTGGCGACGGAACAGTTCGGACAGGTAATGCGGGCTGAGCCGGGCCTGTCGGGCCAGTTCATCCAAGCTCAGGTCTTCGCCATGCCGTTCCTCGATGCAGGCCAGCGCTGCCGCCACCGCAGCATGCTGTCCCTCCAACGCCGCGCGTTGTCCAGGTCCGGCTGCCTGCCAGCAACGAGCTAGTCGAACGAGCAGCGCCAGGAATCGCGCGCGCGCCGCCACCGCGAATCCCGGCGCCGCCGTGTCGAGCTCGGCCTGAACGGCGTCGGCATCCGAACGCACTGCGGCCCGCTCGGCTACCGGCAGGCGCAGGCGCTGCGCCGCAGCCTCGCCACGGAACAGCGGCTCTACCAGCAACAGATCGGCCAATCCCGGGACCGATCGTAATTCATCCTCATGGCCAGCGAACAAGGCCGGGGTGAACAGGCAATTCACCACCTCCAGGCCACGTGGGGCCATATACGCATGCTGTTCCTCAGGGGCCAGCACGAAGACGTCACCAGGCAGGAGATGCTGCGAGCGCGCGTGCCGGCCGCGCTCGACGCGGTGCTCGGCAGCGCCGCGCACCGTAATCACCAACTCATGGAAATCATGCCCATGCATCGCGATCGGCTGAAGTACGCGTACGCGCCGCACCAGCAGGGGTAGTCCGACATGCGGAAACAGATCGCGGCCTGACAGAGTGTGCATGCGGCAGGCTATTTGACTGGATCGGACCCGGTCATGCAATCCCGGCAAGCACCATCGCTCTCAGAACTGGATCCGGTTCACTTCCTTGTAGGCCTCGACCAGCTTGTTGCGCACTTCGACAGCGAGCTTCAGCGACAATTGCGCCTGGCTCTGGGCCAACATCACGCGATGGAGATTGTCGGTATCGCCACGTTCGACCGCGCGGATCGCGACGTCGTAGTCCTGTTGGCTTTGATCGACCTGCTTGACGAAGTCGGTCAGCACATCTTGGAAGGTCTTGCCGTCGGCGGTAGTCGCCGGCTGTACCGGGGCGGCCGTCGGCTGCACTGGCTGCGAGCCGTAGAGTCCACGCATCGGATCAAGTGGCTGTGACATGGCTTACCTGATCATCCTTGGATATCGCCGAGGCGCAACGCGGATTCATGCATTCGCAGGAGTCCGCGCGAGGCGTTGGCATTGGCTTCGTAACTCTTGCTGGCCGTCATCAGGTCGACCATCTCCAAGATCGGATCAATGTCGGCACTGGTCACCACTCCGTTGGCGTCTGCGTCGGGATGACTGGGGTCGACACGCTGGGCGTAGCGTGGACTGGCGACCACGGTGCCCTGGACCGCCCCAGTGGCCTTGCCAGCCTGGTCGAGTTCGCTGCGGAACACCACCCGCTGCCGGGCATATGGCAGGCCATCGGCCAGCTTGCGGGTGGAATCGGCATTGGCGAGATTCTCGGCAGCTACCGTCATGCGCAAACGTTCGGCGCTCATCGCCGAGGCACTGATGTCGAAGCCTCCGAACAAAGCGTTGGGCATGATCAGCCTCCAGGCGCCGCGGTGATCGCGGTGCTCATTAGGCGCATCTTGCCGCGCGCCATCTGGGCATAAGTGTCGAAGAGCAGCTTGTTCTTGGCCAACGCGGCGACTTCGCGTTCACTGGAGACATCGTTGCCATCCGGATCACTGGGCGTGGCGCGTGCCTCATAGACCCGTGGCCCCACCGACATGGCACGATCCTCGCCCTGATCATCGAGGGCCTGGTTAAAGGCGTCCTCGAAGGCCACTGCCCTGGCCTTGAAGCCCGGAGTGTTCTGGTTGGCTAGGTTGCCGGCATGGACCTGCTGGCGCAGGACTGCGACATCCATGAGGCGAGTCAGGACAGTTAAACGGGGGTCGTCCATGGTTGCTGGATCCTGACGCAAAGAGCGGGCCAATGACAAAATTGGGCGCGGGAAAAGCCAAGACCAGTCGCGACGAGGCATCTCAGCAGAGGCGTGGATCCACATGGACCCTATCCATTCCGAGACGAATACCGCCTATTCCGCCACCCTGAGGTCGTGAGGATAAGTCCTTATCTGTACTCAAGTCCGTCTCATTTTCGCCGATCCTGTTCCTGGCAAGCCAGGGAGGGCTTATGGGCGAAATCGACATGCGCGCCGCGCGCGAGCGCGTTGAGACCGTTGAACGCCGCATAGCTGCCATGCAGGATGCCGGTGTCGACACCGCCGCACTACGCGCCCAGCTAGCGTTTGCCCATCATGCGCTGCGCGATGGGCGACTGGCCGACACCGAAGCTATCTGTGATGAGGTGCTGGATTCGGCCCGCCGACTGGCCGAGCGTGGATCCCGGTCCTCGCAGCCGCATCCAGCAATCCGCACCCCGGCCCAGGGCACTCCGGTGCCGGCGCCGCCAGCTCGTGATCCCGCCGCCCCAGGCACCGAAGCGCTTCAGCGGGTCAAGATCGGTCGAGCCCAGCTCGCGGACGAGGTTCGCGCTGCGATCGACGCCGAGGTGAAGTCGCAGCTACCGCAGACAGCACCTCCCAGCAATCCCGACTTGGCTCCTCTGGCCAATCGGCTTGAAGCCCTGGAGGCCCAGGTCGCAGCGGCAGCCAGCGTCGCCGATCACTTGCACGCGCTCGACACGCGTTGCTCCGCCGTCGAGCAGCGGGCAAGCGCTCCCCTGCCTGCCCCCGATCCAGCGCCGCTCCTGGGCATTGCACGTCAGCTCGAAAGCGTCGCTGCACGCCTACTCGTTCTCGAGAATCGTCCGATCGCTGTACCGGGCCCTGCAGGCGAACAGCTCGATCAGGCCGCCGTTCACGCGATCGTTTCCACCGCCATCGCCGAAGCCGTGCCCAGGCAGGCGTCAGAGCTGCTGCGTGAAGCGATTAGCAAGCTGCCGACCCGCGATGATCTGCACCAGATCGCCGAAACACTGCGAGCCGATCTCGACTGGCGGCTGGAAAAGGCGGCAGCCGAGCACGGCTGGTGCTCGCTGGCCGATGTTCAATCGACTGTACGCAAAGGTTTGTCCAGCCAGGATCCCGGCACCACGTCTGGGGGCTCACAACTGGGCCGCCTTGAGATTGCCCTAACCGAATTCGTCCAACAGTCGAAGGATCAGCAGGATCGCTTGATCTCCGCCCTCGCCGACCGGGTGGTTCAGAAGACCAAGATCATGACCAAGCGCTTGCTGGTACACGACGACCCTCCAGCGATCCAGGTCGAGCGCCACAGTGACACTGAGGAGCTGTCCCCTTCCCTCAGTGCCGACGGCGATAGCTCGTCGCGGATGGCCGCGATCACCGGAGCCATCGAACGCCAGCCTCCCGGCAAATCGCCAACCGAGCTGTCGCTCGATCCGGTGCCAGCGGAAGCACTAGAGGCGACGCGGCGGGAACATGGCAACACCACCCTGTTCACCCAACGCGTCAAGCCGTCAGTAACCATCGAAGTTCTACAGTCGGAAGCAGCCCCGACCGCGGTAGCCAAACCCGAAGAGTTGCACGACCTGGTCACAGCAGCCGTTGAACGTGCTTTGCACAGCGCGACCAGTTCCACCTTGACGGACAACGCCCCTACCCCGATGTCGGACCCTTCCAGGTCGCGTACCGCAGCCGGTATTTCGGGACTCGAACGACCCGCCCAGCCGGAAGTGGAAACGCCGCAGCCAGCGTTGACTTCCGCATCCACTGCAGCGTTGGCCGATCTGGGCATGCTGGTCGCCGCCGAAGTCGGTCGACAGCTGGCCAATACCATCCCGGTTCAACTGCCTCCCAGCGACAGCGATCTGGCCCGCGCGGTAGCCCGGGTGTTGCCGCAGGCCCTGCAGGATGAGTCGGTCCGCACTGAGCTATTCGCTGTGCTGGCCTTGGAGGCGGCAGGCAAACCAGGAGCTCTCGGCGAATTGACTGGTCTGCGTCGCTATCTGAAGCGCGAGCTACAGGCAGCGGCTCATCAGCTAGGCATGACTGTCCCGACATAAGGGAAGCCAGGTCAAGGTTCTTGCTGTACGGGTTAATCCGGGGCTTGGCGTGGCCCTCCCGTTCGACTAAGGTCTATCCAGGTAGCCGGCCCCTCCGTCAGCCGCCGACAGGACCATGCGCATACCAACTCTCGCATTCGTGATGGCCGGCGGCAAAGGCACCCGGCTCGAACCCCTCACCCTCGACCGGTCCAAGCCGTCAGTGCCATTCGGGGGCAAGTTCCGCATCATCGACTTCGTGCTGTCGAATCTGATCAATTCCAGCATCAACAGCATCTACGTGCTGACTCAGTTCAAGAGCCAGAGTTTAAGCGAACACCTGCAAACCTCATGGACATTCGGTTCGCTGTTGCGCAATCAGTTCATCCGCGCCGTGCCAGCCCAACAGCGCACTGGTGAGCATTGGTACCGCGGCACCGCCGATGCGATCTACCAGAATTTCAACCTGATTGACGACCACAATCCGGAACGAGTGGCAATCTTCGGCGGCGACCACATCTTCAAGATGAACGTCGAGCAGATGGTCAATTTTCACCACCAGGTGAAAGCCGAGGTCACCATCGCAGCGATTCCGGTTCCTATCGCCGAGGCTCGTGATTTCGGCGTTATGCAAGTTGACGAGCACTGGCGCATTACCGGCTTTCAAGAGAAGCCGAAGAATCCGACCCCGATACCCGGTCGTCCAGATCTCGCGCTCGCGTCGATGGGCAACTACGTCTTCGAACGCCACTCGCTGGTTGACGCCCTGAAGGCAGACGCTGCCAATCCCGCAAGCAGCCATGACTTCGGCAAGAACGTGCTGCCGAATATGCTGGCCCAAGGCAAGCCAATGTTCGCCTGGGACTTCAGCCGCAACCGCATCCCCGGTTCCAGCAACCCAGTCAATGATGGTTACTGGCGAGACGTCGGAACTCTGGACGCCTATTATGACGCGACCATGGATCTGCGCGCCATCGCCCCCGAACTAGACCTCTACAACCAGGACTGGCCGGTCCGGGCCGACCCGAACAACTGGCCGCCAGCCAAATTCGTCCACAACTCGGAAGGTCGCGTAGGCCAAGCGATCCAGTCGATCGTCTGCGAAGGCTCCATCATCAGTGGCGCCACGGTCATCGACTCGGTGATCGGCACGCGTTGCAAGATCAACAGCTACAGCGAGGTGCACAGTTGCATCCTGCTTGAGGATGTCGATGTCGGCCGCGGAGCCCGGATCCGCCGCTGCATCATCGACAAGCACGTGAAGATTCCGGCGAATGACGTCATCGGCTACAATCGGGATGATGACGCAAAGCGATTCCACGTGACCGAGAACGGACTCGTCGTCATCCGTAAGAACCAGATCATCGAGCCGTTGAAGTCATGATCTCCCTCGCCGCCGGCCACCTTGATCTGCCGGAGGGCGTGCTGCCCACCGATCGGATCCGGCCGGACGGCGTTGTCGTCTATTCGCTGACGGCTCATGCCCTGTACGCGATGGATCGCCACAAGTGGATCGAGAGCGAGTTGGCGCGGCATGACCTCGGCAGGGTGTCCGTGGTCGACTGGATCGATCGCTATTGGAAAGGCTGGACCCGGGCCAAGCTGATCGAGCACCTCTATGGCTGGCGCTGTTGGGGCGCATTCGACGAGGACAGCTTTGGACTGTTGTCTCGGCACACTGTGGAATACCATGTGTCCCGAGACGTGCTGCGCCAAGCAGCTACCATGTTGGCCAATGGGGCCGAGAATCTCGACGTCATCAACTGGGCGATCACCGCAGGCCAGGATCTTGATCCCGTCCTCTGGCTGCTCGACCGAATTGACATCAATGCAAAACGCCAACGTCTGCTCACTGACCATATCCGCCTGTTCACGGAGACCGTGCCATGACTGCTGATCAAATCGCCCAGTTATCACTGAAGGATCTGCGCGCCCTTGCTGCCGGTCGTGGCATCGCGTCGTCTTTCAAACTGAAGAAGGAGGAACTGGTCTCCGCCCTCGCCGCAGTCATGGCGGGTGTCAGACGGGAACCGCCTGCTCCGACCGGCACCACCGGCGGAAGCAGTTCCACCCCGCCGCAGGGTGGGCAGGCCTGGCAGCCAGCCCCGACCGATTACGGACTGCCCGTCCCGGCCAGTTATGGCCGGGACCGGCTTGTCCTGATGGTCCAGGATCCATCGCACCTGTTCGCCTACTGGGAGGTCGCCTCGGCAACCCTCGACCGAGTACGCACCGAAGCGGGTCATGGCGCCGCAGCCGTGCTGGTGCTGCATGGACCCGGCGGAGACGAACAGCGCGAAGTCGACCTGAACGGCGGCAACTACTACCTGGCTGTCGCGGCAGGTGCCACCTATAGCGCCGAATTGTGTCTCCGTGCTGGTGACGGCCGCTTGATCAGGATTGCTGGAAGCAACCGCACCAGCACTCCGGCCGCCGGCCCGAGCTGGCGCACCGACGAGGCCTGGCTCGAAGTCGACGAGAGCTTCCAGGACCTGCTGTCGCTGGCCGGTGTCCCCGGCAGCCTGGGCAGCAGCATGTCTAGCGGATCCGGAGAACGCTTCCGCAATACCCGCCAGATCCACATCCGGCCGGTCGGCGTCGAATCCGACGTCCCTGTCGGGACGGCAAGTGACACCAAGGCCAGACTGCCCGGCCCTGGTCTGCAGGCCCCGAGCAGTCTGAGCCTGGCCCGCACCAGCATCGAGTCCTGGTCATCGGCCTCGCTCAGCAGCGCCAGTCTGGTTCGCAGTGCCGCGCTCGGCAGTGGCTCGGGAAGCGGTCTGGGCCTGCTCGGCGGCAGCAGCGGCCAGCTGCTCTCATCACGAGCGCTCTCCAGCCGGTCCTTGTCGAGCCGCAGCGTCGGCAGCGGTTCGGTGATCGACGGAGCCGCAGAAGCGCAGTATCCGATCGAGGGCGTGTTTCACGCCCCGCCGACCGGTTTGCCCAAGGCGGCAGAAGGCGTGCCCAGCACAGCCTCGGCGGCGATGGAATCCGCTTCAGGCACACCAGCCCCACCTGGACCAGGCACCTCGGCACAGATCGCGCCAAATGCCGCAACCCCTGCCCCCGCCAACGACCCGCTGGCCTTCATCGGAGCGCCCAAGCCAGCCGCCCTGCGTAAGCCAAAGCCGAAGCGTAGCTGAACAGTCCGATCGGCCGCACATCTGGTCGTCCGATCGCTCTAGAATGTCCACGTACTTAACCACATCAGATTCCCGACGCCCGGACAACCGGACGATCGGACGACCGGACGATCATGCCTGACGGCCATTTCATGCTCGTGCTGCATGCCCACCTCCCCTGGGTGCGGCATGCCGAGGACCCGTTCTTCATCGAAGAGAACTGGCTAGTCGAAGCGATCACCGAGAGCTACATCCCCATCCTGTCACGCCTGGAACGCCTGGCCCACGAAGGGGTGCGCGCCCGCGTCACCATGACGTGGACGCCTCCGCTGTGCGAAATGCTCGCCGATCCGATGCTGCAGCAGCGTTACCGCGCGCGCATGGGGCGGCTCATCGAACTGGCCGAACTGGAATGTTCAGCCAAGGCGGGAACCGCCTTCGCATCTGCCGCCCAGATGTATCTCGACCATTACCGCTTCTGCTTGTCGGTGATGGATCGCTTCGGCGGCAACCTGCTCGGCTACGTCCGCCTGCTGCGTGACCTGGGTGTGGTCGAGCCGATCACCTGCACCGCGACCCACGGCTTCCTGCCGCTGATGTACACCCACGAGGCCAGACGCGCCCAGATCCGGGTCGCCTGCGCCAATTTCCACAAGCACTTCGGCGAGCAACCACGCGGCATCTGGCTGGCTGAATGCGGTTTCGTCCCAGGATTCGACGAGTTGCTCAAGGATGCTGGCATCCGCTTTTTCTTCGTCGACACGCATGGGCTGTACTTCGGCGAACCCCGCCCGCGCTACGGCGTCTATGCGCCCGCCTATACCCCAAGCGGAGTCGCCGCCTTCGCGCGCGATCCCGATAGCTCGCGTTCGGTCTGGTCGAGCGAAAGCGGCTATCCTGGTGATCCGCTCTATCGTGAGTTCTACCGCGACCTCGGGTACGACGGCGATTACAGCTGGGTCAAGGCGTTCCTTCATCCCGACGGCGTGCGACGCAACCTCGGACTGAAGTACCACCGCATTACCGGCAAGGTGCAGCTGCAC
>Ga0105044_10008494_pt1 | contig 14093 bp, 8 predicted proteins | sample MAT01_FD_78092 | JGI IMG/M metagenome (GOLD analysis project Ga0105044, IMG submission 78092) | Freshwater microbial communities from Lake Fryxell liftoff mats and glacier meltwater in Antarctica - MAT-01 | ecosystem: Environmental > Aquatic > Freshwater > Ice > Liftoff microbial mat | place...
AGCCGATCGGCGGAGACTCTGTCGGCACTATGCAGGCGGGTCAGCTCATGGCGGGGTTCGAGGTAGTCGAAGGCCGGGTCGCGCCCGATATCGACGGGGATGCCGCGCACCGCCCGGTGGCGTGAGGCGCCGGCGGTGCGGACCGAGAGGGTATCGGCATGGCGCGCAACAAGCCGCGCGGTTCCTTCGCTGAGCCGCCGGGCAAAGGGGCCGACGCCGATGCGGCGGATCAGGAAGGGCTTGCCCGTGGCATGGGCGTGGCTGGCGGCGGCCAGATGCTTGGCAAGCACGCGCGGCAGGTCCATCAGCGGCCCGCCTGCAAAGACTGATGCCCCGGCGTCTGCAAGTGCGCAGCGCAGGCCGCGGTCGTAATAGGGCTGCACCGTTACCGACACGGGCGTGTCGAGCGAGGCTGCAAGCCGCGCGGTATGGTTGGGCCGCTGGCTGAGAATGCAGGCATCTGTCGTGCCGTATTCCTGCGCGAGCCCGCAGAGCACGCCTGCAAGGATCGCCGCATCCCCGGCATGCTCTCCGCCACAGGCGCCAATAATTACCACCGAAGGGATCATTTCCGGCACCGGGCGGCGGCGCGGGAGGCCGGCCCTGAGCGCGATTGCGGCGAGGCTGCGTGCCCAGACCCAGGCGCGAACCTTCTACAGCATGGGGATAACTGCCGACGTGTGGCGAAAATTGGGCTTTACCTGGGTCGGCAGCACCCGCGCGGGTCAGTTTACCAAGGCGCCACGAGAGCCGATGACCCTGCCCGAAAGACGTGCGCCTGCGGACATCGCGCTCAGCACATCGCGGCCCAGAAGGTGCGCGGCAAGGAAGCCCGCGTTGAAGCTGTCGCCGGCGGCGGTGGTGTCTACAACACGCTCGGCAAAGGGGACGGCCATCTGGTGATCCACTCCGCGCGCCCGGGCATAAACGCGCGAGGCGCCGTTCTTCAGCACGACGACGGGCGCGCCAAGTTTCGCGTAGCGCGCGACGGTGTCCAGCGGCGTTGCATCGCCGAAGCCGGTCTTTTCGTCATCGTAGGAGGGCAGGATGATGTCGGCGGTCTCGGCTGCGCGGGTGATTTCGGCACGCATTTCATGGGCATCGGACCAAAGCGCCGGGCGCAGGTTGGGATCGAAGGCCACAATGCAGCCGTCGGCGCGCGCCTTTTTCAGCGCGGCGAGCAGTGCGCGGCGGCCCTTGGGCGGCAGGATCGCCATGGTGATGCCGGAGAAATACGCAAGCTTTGCCCGGGCAAGGCTGGCGGTCAGATGTCTGGGATCACTGGCCAGCCGACGGGCCGCGGAATCCGACCGCCAGTAGGCGAAGCTGCGCTCCGCCCGGTCAAGCTCGACCAGATAGAGGCCAACGGTCGCATCCGGCAGTCGGGCGATGTGGGAGGTATCGACCCCGCCTTCGCGCATGAAGGCGAGCATCCGGTCCGACATCCGGTCGCGGCCCACGGCAGACAGGAAGGCCACCTGCGCCTGCGGCAGTTCGCGGTGCAGGTACCAGCAGGTGTTGAACGTATCGCCCGCAAACCCCAAACGGTAGCGGTCCTCATCGGCGGGCGACATCTCTACCATGCACTCGCCGATCCCGAACAACAAATCCCGCGCCATGACCGCCCTTTCCTTCGCGTTACTCCGCGACGTGAAGGGTCGCGGCTGGGGGCGGCCGCTTCTGCGGGCCGACCCTGTCTTCCAGATAGCTCAGCCTTGCCTGCAGGAGCGACAGGGACTCACGGTCTTTCTCGATCCGTTCGGCCAGGACATAGGCTTCGGGCGATTCTGGTTCAACTTCTTTCTTGCCGATCATTCTGCCGAAAACCCAGGCGAAAATACGGCTCACATCGTCCATCATCAGATAGAATGAGGGCACGACGACGAGGCTCAGCACGGTCGAGACGATGATGCCCCCTGTCACGGCGATTGCCATCGGCGCACGGAACGACCCGCCTTCGCCCACGCCAAGCGCCGAGGGCAGCATGCCTGCCGACATCGCGATGGAGGTCATCACGATGGGGCGCGCGCGCTTGTGGCCGGCTTCGATGGTTGCCTTGTAGCGGTTCATGCCACGGACCCGCATCTCGATGGCGAAGTCGATGAGCAGGATCGCGTTCTTGGACACGATCCCCATCAGCATGAGGATACCGATCAGGACCGGCATCGACAGCGGATTCTGCGTCAGGATCAGGGCCGCCGCCACCCCTCCAACCGACAGGAGCAGCGAGAAGATGATGGTGATGGGCTGCAGAATCGAGCGGAAAAGCAGGATGAGCACCATCAGCATCAGAAGGACGCCCATCACCATCGCGTTGATGAAGCTGCTGAAAAGCTCAGCCTGGATCTCGGCATCGCCGGAGGGGCGGATGATGACAGATGGCGGAAGGTCCAGCCCGGTCATGATTTCGTCGAACCGCGCGGTCGCCTGATCCAGCACCACGCCAGGGGCAAGGTCGGCGCCAAGCGTCGCCACGCGCTGGCGGTTCAGGCGTTCCACGATAGAGGGCCCCTCCGAGACCTCAACGGTGGCCACGGCAGACAACGGCACCGTGCCGCCGTTTGCAGTAGGGACCTTCAGCGCCGATATGCGGGCCAGGTTGTTGCGGCTTTGAGCGTCAAGTTGCACCCGTATCGGAACGAGGCGGTTGTCGATCGAGAGCTTCGCCAAGGCTGCGTCCTGATCGCCGATGGTGGCCACCCGCACGACCGTTGCGATCATCTGCGAGGTCACGCCCAGGCGGGCGGCCTCCTCCATCCGCGGGGTGATCTGCACCTCGGGACGGGGCAGGGCACTGTCGGTGGAGACATTCAGCAACAAAGGCTCGCCCATTAGCGCACCTTCCAGTTGCCCGATCGCGGTGTTCAGATCATCTTCGTCGACCGCGAGGATCGAGTAGCTGAACGGTCGCCCGCCACCGCCCGGCCCGCCGAGCTTGAAGGCACGCATATCGGGCACCACGCGAATCGCCTCCAGCACCTGGGTCTCGATCAGCGATTGATGGCGGATGCGGCCCTTGGCCTCAGCCACGGGAAGGTAGGGTCCGATCAGCGGTAGCGCCTGCCCGAGGTCCGAGAATTTGCGGGCAAAGCCGTTGTCTGCGCGGTCAAGGATTACCGTCACGCTTGCCACACGGATATCGCGGTCGCCAAGCGGCGAGGAGCCGCCCACGACCAGCACGGATTTCACCCCGTCGATGCCGATGATGGCAAGGCGCATGGCCTCCGTCGTCTCGTCGGTATCGGAGAGGGTGGAGCCGGGCGGCAGCTCGACCGACAGAGTGAAGCGACTTTCATCATCCGGCGGAAAAAGGTTGCCGGGCACCTGCAGCATGGCGATGACGGAAAAAATCACCAGAACGATGGAAGCTACGACCGTCAGATAGTAATTGCCAAAGCGCGCCCATTTCGGCGTGCCGGGAATGTGCCAGGCCCGGGTCGAGTGATCGATAACCCAGATATAGCCGCGCATGATCCAGCCGTCTTTTTCCTCATGACCGCCCGCGTCTTTGGCGCGCATGAAGTAGGCGGCCATCATCGGCGTGATCAATCTTGCGACCAACAGCGAAAAGATCACGGCGATCGCCACTGTCAGGCCGAATTGTCGGAAATACTGACCCGGAATCCCCGGCATGAAGCTGACCGGCACGAAGACCGCCACGATGGTGGCCGACGTTGCAATGACTGCAAGGCCGATCTCGTCGGCGGCCTCGATGGCCGCGCGGTAGGGGGTCTTGCCCATTCGGATGTGGCGGGCGATGTTTTCCACCTCCACGATCGCGTCATCGACAAGGATCCCGGTCGCGAGGGTGAGGGCAAGGAACGACACAAGGTTCAAAGAGAACCCCAGAAGGTCCATTATCCAGAAGGTCGGGATCGCCGAGAGCGGTAGAGCCACGGCCGATATCAGCGTGGCCCGCCAATTCCGCAGGAAGGCAAGCACGACGAGAATGGCGAGGATCGAGCCTTCGACCAGGGTGGACAGGGCCGCCTCGTAGTTGCCGTAGGTGTAAAAGACCGAGTCGTCGACCATATCGACTGAAACGTCCGGATGGGCTGCGCGCACCTGGTCCAGCGCCGCACTGGTCACCTCGGCAACACTGACCTCAGATGCCCCCTTGGCACGGAAGACCTGGAAGCTGACCGCGGTTTGCCCGTCCACGCGGGCAAAGCTTTTAAGATCCTGGTAGCCGTCCTTGATCTCTCCGAGATCAGACAGGCGGACAAAGCGGCCTCCGGGCAGGGTGATCGTCGCTGCGGCCAGCGCCGCGACGGTGCCATGGTTGCCAAGCGTGCGGATCACCTGCTTGGCCGAGGCTGTCTCCAGCTCACCCGCGCCGAGGTTGGCATTCGTCGCGGCGATCTGGGCAGAGATGGTCTGCGCCGTCACGCCGTAGCTGTCCATCTTCAGAGGGTCGAGCTCGATCCGGATCTCGCGGTCAGCTCCGCCTATGCGGGTCACACGGCCGATGCCGGTCTTGCCCTGCAGCGACCGGGTAACAGTGTCGTCGACAAACCACGACAGCTCTTCGAGCGTGAGGTTGGGGGCCGAGACGGCGAAGGTCATGATCGCCTGTCCCTCGACGTCGATGCGCGTGACGATGGGCGCCTCGATGTCGCCGGGCAACTCGCCGCGGATCTGGTCCACGGCGTCCTTCACGTCCTGGACCGCCTTTTCGGTGGTCACATCCATGCGGAATTCCACAGCGGTGGTCGAAAGCCCGTCCACCACGCTGGAGGTCACGTTCTTTACCCCGGTGATGCCCGACACGGCATCTTCGATTTCCTTGGTGACCTGGCTTTCGATTTCGGCAGGGGCGGCGCCTTGCTGCGAGACTGAAACCGCGACCAGCGGCACGTCGATGTTGGGAAAGCGGGTGATCGGCAGCGCATTGAACGACTGCCATCCGATCAGCAGCAGCATGAAGAACATCAAAAGCGGCGCTACCGGATTGCGGATCGACCAGGCGGAAAAGTTCATGGCGCGTTCCTCAGTTGGTTTCGGCCGCAAGGGGCACGGGGTTGATCCTGTCGCCGACCCGCACAAAGGCGCCAGCTTTCAACACGACCAGGTCGCCCTCGGTCAGACCCGACGTCACTTCGATCAGGCCGTTGTCGCGGATGCCGGTGGTTATGACCACGCGCTCCACCAGCCCGTCGCGCACGCGCATCACGGTGGACCCCGTCTCGTCCGAACCAATCGCGGTCATCGGAACCGCAAGCGCTTCGCGAGAGGCCACGATGATTTCGGCCTCGACATACATCCCGGACCGGACCCGGGTCGCCGCATCGAAGGAAATGCGCGCACGGCCAAGACGAGTGGTGGTGTCGATGGTAGGCTCCACCAGCCGCACGGTGCCGGTCATGTCCGACTTTCCGGCAGTGGTGCGCAAGGCTGCGGTCTGACCCACCGCGATACGCAAAAGGTCGGTCGCCGCGACATCGGCCCGCAGTTCCAATGCAGCGTCACGGATGACCACGAACATCGGCTGTGACGCCGCGGTCGCAATCGCACCGATGGTTGCATTGCGGGCGGTCACTTCGCCGGCAAACGGGGTGCGCACGTCGGTGCGGGTCAGTTGCAGGTCCACATTGGCCAGCTGCGCCTCGGCCAGCTCCAGCTGCGCCTTGGCGGCCTCCAGCGTCTGTACGGCCACCAGCACGCGCGAGGTGGCGGAGACTGCAGCCGCCGCTGCATTGTCCGCGGCGGCCTGAGTGGACGATCCGCTGGCCGCCAGTTTGCGGGCGCGTTCGGCCACACGCTTTACTTCGGCTGACGAGGACCGCGCGTCGACTTCTTGCGCTTCGGCCTGAGCAATGGTCGCGCGCGCCGCGGCGAGCGAAGCCAGCGTCTGCGTGCGCTGCAGTTCCAGAGAGCTTTTCGAAAGCCGCGCAAGCACCTGATCGGCAGCCACCATGTCGCCCACATCCGCCAGCAGCGCCTCGATCGGCTGCCCTTCGATCAGGGGGGCGACCTGCACTTCTTCTACCGGGCCGACAAAGCCCGCTGCAATGACCCGGTCGGTCAGCACCAGCTTCGTGGTGGTAGCCACCGTGATCGCCGGCAATGTCGGCGCGGCCTGAACGGCCTCGGCTGCTGCGGCCTGATCCTGGGCAAGGACAGGCTGGGCGGCCAGAAGCGCAAAAGGCAGGGCGAGGACAAGCACGCTACGCATGGGCAGGGACTTTCGGGTTTTGGTCAGAAGGACCACCAGTGATTTCATCAAGAATTGTGTCGATCATGCGCAAGACCAGTTGCGTTAGATCATCCGGAGCAGGCGGGGCCAGGGGCGGGGCCACGGGCGAGGTCGTCGGCGAGGTCGTCGGCGAGGTCATCGGTGGGGCTGCCGCAACGGGCGCGGTGTGACGCATGGCGGTGCCTTTCACCAGCATCAGGATCAGCTCGGCCCGCGCACGATAACGTTCCTGCGCCTCTGCCAGCGCGAGGCCCGTCGTTGCGGCAAAGACGAGGCACAGGTTTTCAACCACCGCGTCCTCCATCCGCCGCGCGGCCCGGCCGATGTCGGCCTTGCGGGTCGCTGCGGCCGTGATCTCGGCCCAAAGCTCGCCCTCGCCGTCGCAGTCCTGCTCTGTCACCCGCATTCGGATCGCGTGACGCAGGCCCTGCATCGGGTCAGACGACTGCACGATCAGCGCGAACATCGCCTGCAATTCGCTGAGGTCCACGCCGATCATCGCCTCGACAATCGCGGCCTTTGAGGGGAAATAGCGGTAGAAGTTGCCGACGCTCATGTCCGCTGCGCGTGCCAGATCCTGCATCGAGGCGCCGTCAAAGCCCTTTTGCACAAACACCGGCCGCAGCTTTTCGAGGATCTCGACGCTGCGCTCCTCACTGCCGGGGTGGGACGATACACGGGACTGGAGGGTCATGATGCGGTCCGAAGGGTCATTATCTGCCTGGTGCTGTGCCGCTGTGCGGCGCGAATGAACGTTCATTCACGCAATTAGCAGCCAAAATTGCGCCGTCAAGGACAAAACGTGCCGGACGCCCGTAAATCCTGCCGACACTTGGCAATCGCCGGATTTTCGCGCAAGAGATTTGGGGTTTCAAAGGTGACAGGCATGAAGCAGACCTTCGGCTTCACGGTGAGTGCGCGGGATGGGGCCGCCCGAAAAGGCACGATCAGCACGCCACGCGGCGCAATCCGCACGCCGGCCTTCATGCCGGTCGGCACGGCGGCGACGGTAAAGGCGATGCTGCCTGAAAGTGTGGCGGCGACCGGCGCCGATATCCTTCTGGGCAACACCTATCATCTGATGCTGCGCCCCACAGCGGAACGGATTGCGGCCCTGGGCGGTCTGCACCGCTTCATGAACTGGGACAAGCCGATCCTGACGGATTCGGGCGGGTTTCAGGTGATGAGCCTCGCGTCCTTGCGCAAGCTGACGGAAGAGGGGGTGCGCTTCTCGTCGCATCTGGACGGATCAAAGCACATGCTGACGCCAGAGCGCAGTATGGAGATCCAGCGCCTTCTGGGGTCAGACATCGTCATGGCCTTTGACGAATGCCCCGCGCTGCCCGCGACGGACGAGGCGGTTGCAGCCTCGATGCGCCTGTCGATGCGGTGGGCGCGGCGGTCCCGCGAGGCGTTCGGCGACCGGCCGGGCCATGCGCTTTTCGGGATCATGCAAGGGGGCGTCACGCGCGAACTGCGCGAGGAGTCGGCGGCGGCGCTCTGCGAGATCGGCTTTGATGGCTACGCTGTGGGCGGCCTTGCGGTGGGTGAGGGGCAAGAGGCGATGTTCGGCGTGCTGGATTATGCAACCGGGTTGCTGCCCGAAGAGCGGCCGCGCTATCTGATGGGCGTGGGCAAGCCTGACGACATCGTGGGCGCGGTGGAGCGGGGCATCGACATGATGGATTGCGTGTTGCCCTCGCGGTCAGGCCGCACCGGACAGGGCTGGACGCCACGCGGCGCGCTCAACCTGCGCAACGCCCGCCACAAGGACGATCCCCGCCCGCTGGACGAGGACTGCGCCTGCCCCGCCTGCGCCCGCTACTCGCGCGCCTATCTGCATCATGTCGTGCGGTCGGACGAGATCATCGGCTCGATGCTGCTGACCTGGCACAACCTGCACTATTATCAGAGCCTGATGCAGGGCCTGCGCGATGCTATCGCGGCAGGGCGGCTTGCGGGCTTTGTGGCCTGCTTCCATGCGACCCGGACGGCAGGCGACATCGAGCCGCTTTAGCCGCTCGCAGCCATCGTGCCTGCTTTCACCTGTTCGTTACCGACCGGATTTATCTGCGGCGGCGAAATGTCCGGCTGTTGCCGGATCTCGGCCGCTTTTCTCCGCGGAAGCCTTAAGAACTCCAACTGCGAAAGGCTGCTTCGGCCGCAGTTTTCGCCTTGCCCGCGCCCTTATCGCAAATCATCATCGTCTGATGTGCAGTGGTTGACACCTCGCCTTGGCAGCACCAGATATGGTGGCCTAGCGGGGAAGGCGAAACGGCTGCCGATAATCGGGGCCGGGCCTTCCTGCCTAAACTAAGGACACGCAGATGAGCGAGCCTCTCTCCCAAAGCTACCCGGTTCTGCCGCTGCGCGACATCGTCGTTTTCCCCCACATGATCGTTCCCCTTTTCGTGGGGCGGGAAAAATCGGTGCGCGCCCTGGAAGAAGTGATGCAGGATGACAAGCAGATCCTGCTTTCTGCCCAGATGAACCCGGCGGTGGACGACCCCACCACGGATGGCATTTACAAGGTTGGCGTGCTGGCCAACGTGCTGCAGCTGTTGAAACTGCCCGATGGCACCGTGAAGGTGCTGGTCGAGGGCAAGGCCCGCGTTCGCATCACCGATTTCGTGACCAACCCCTCATTCTTCGAGGCGCATGCCGCGCGCCTGACCGAACTGCCGGGCGACCAGGAGGCCGCAAGCGCCATGGTCCGTGCCGTCGGTGAGGAGTTTGAGCGTTACGCCAAGGTCAAGAAGAACATCCCCGAAGAGGCTCTGTCGGCCGTGTCGGAAACACGCGAGCCTGCGCGGCTGGCCGATCTGGTTGCTGGCCATCTGGGCGTGGAAGTCGCGCAAAAGCAGGAGCTTTTGGAAACGCTGACCGTGTCGGAGCGGTTGGAAAAGGTGTTTGGCCACATGCAAGGCGAGCTTTCCGTCCTGCAGGTGGAGAAAAAGATCAAGACCCGCGTCAAGTCGCAGATGGAGCGGACGCAGCGCGAGTACTATCTGAACGAGCAGATGAAGGCGATTCAGCGGGAACTCGGCGACGGCGAGGAAGGCCAGAACGAGATCGCGGAGCTGGAAGAGCGGATCCGCAAGACCCAGCTTTCGAAGGAAGCCCGCGAGAAAGCCGAGGCCGAGGTCAAGAAGCTGAAGTCGATGAGCCCGATGAGCGCCGAGGCAACGGTCGTGCGCAATTACCTCGACTGGCTTCTGGGCGTGCCCTGGGGGACGAAATCGCGTGTCAAGAAGGATCTGACCAAGGCACAAGAGGTGCTGGACGCCGATCACTATGGCCTCGACAAGGTCAAGGAGCGGATCGTCGAATACCTTGCGGTGCAAGCGCGGTCGGCCAAGCTCAAAGGACCGATCCTCTGCCTCGTCGGCCCCCCCGGCGTGGGCAAGACCTCGCTCGGGCGGTCGGTTGCCAAGGCCACGGGGCGCGAATTCATCCGCATCTCGCTTGGCGGGGTGCGTGACGAATCCGAGATCCGCGGCCACCGGCGCACCTATATTGGCTCCATGCCGGGCAAGATCATCCAGACGCTGAAAAAGGCCAAGACGACCAACCCTTTGATCTTGCTGGACGAAATTGACAAGATGGGCCAGGATTTCCGAGGCGACCCGGCTTCGGCCCTGCTAGAGGTGCTGGACCCGGAACAGAACAACACGTTCGTCGACCACTACCTTGAGGTCGAGTATGATCTTTCGAACGTTATGTTCATCACCACGGCGAACTCCTACAACATGCCGGGGCCGCTGCTGGACCGGATGGAGATCATTCCGCTGGCGGGTTACACCGAGGATGAAAAGCGCGAGATCGCGAAGGGTCACCTGGTCGCCAAGCAGGTTACGGGCCACGGTCTGCGCAAGGGTGAGTTCGAAGTGACCGATGCGGCGCTGACCGAGATCATCCGCACCTACACCCGTGAGGCCGGTGTGCGGAACCTAGAGCGGGAGATTGCGAAACTGGCCCGCAAGGCGGTGACGCAGATCGTGCGCAAGGCGGCCAAGGCAGTGACGGTGACGCCCGACAATCTGGAAAGCTATCTGGGGGTCAAGCGGTTCCGCTATGGCCTGGCGGAAAAGGAAGATCAGGTCGGCGTCGTGACCGGCCTCGCCTGGACGTCCGTTGGCGGAGAGCTTTTGTCCATCGAAGCACTGAGTCTGCCGGGCAAGGGCCGGATGAAAACCACCGGCAAGCTGGGCGATGTGATGAAGGAGTCGATCGAGGCTGCGGCATCCTATGTCCGGTCCGTCAGCCCCGAGCTTGGGATCAAACCGCCGAAGTTCGAGACGGTAGACATCCACGTCCACGTGCCCGAAGGGGCAACGCCAAAGGACGGGCCATCGGCCGGTCTTGCAATGGTGACGTCGATCGTGTCGGTGCTGACCGGAATTCCGGTCCGCAAGGACATCGCGATGACGGGCGAGGTCACGCTGCGCGGCAATGCGCTCCCCATCGGTGGGCTGAAGGAAAAACTGCTGGCGGCGTTGCGGGGGGGCATCAAGACCGTGCTCATTCCGGAGGAGAACGCAAAGGATCTGGTTGATATTCCGGAGAATGTGAAGTCCGGGATGAAGATCATTCCCGTCAGCCACGTCCGCGAAGTGCTGCATCACGCTCTGGTGCGGGCGCCCGTGCCGGTCGAATGGGATGAGGCGGCAGAAGAGGCTGCAGCTCTCGCGCGTCAGGCCACCCGCGACGGCCCGATTCAGACCGCGCACTGAGAGCGGCCCTGTTTTGCGCAAGCGCAGTGTGGCGCAGGCGCGGACGCAGATGATACCAAGGCCCCCGGCATTCCTGTGCCGGGGGCCTTTCGCCAACGCCTGGCGCCCGTGCCGGGGGGGGATGCTTGCGTAATTTTCGGCGTGCTGTCGGCGTGTTCTGTCAATATCCTCCTAGATCAGGGACCTAAGCCGTCTTTGCGGTGTTGCACTTTCCGGACGCCAGCCGATACGCAGCAACGACACCCCGGAAAAGGTAGCACATGAGCGGACTTCTCGCCCTTCTTGACGACGTGGCAGCTATTGCCAAGGTGGCTGCAGCCTCTGTCGATGACATCGCCGCTGCAGCGGCGAAGGCAGGGGTCAAGGCTGCAGGCGTGGTGATCGACGACGCCGCCGTCACGCCGAAATATGTCCACGGTTTTTCCGCCGAACGCGAGCTGCCGATCATCTGGCGCATCGCACTTGGTTCGGCGCGCAACAAGCTGTTGTTTCTGTTACCCGCAGCGCTTTTGCTCTCCAATCTGTGGCCTGCCGCAATCACCCCGCTCCTGATGATCGGCGGCGCCTATCTGTGCTTCGAGGGGGCAGAAAAAGTATTCCACAGTCTCTTTCCCGGCGCCGACCACGTGGTCGCGGCGGATTTCGAAACCCGCAATCCTGCGCACCTGGAAGAAGAAAAGGTTGCCGGCGCGATCAAGACCGATTTCATCCTGTCAGCCGAGATCATGACCATCGCCCTTGCCGCCATCCCGCAGGGGGTGATTTGGATTCAAGCCGTCACTCTGGCGATTGTGGGGATCGCGATCACGGTAGCCGTCTATGGCGCCGTCGCGCTGATCGTCAAGATGGATGACGTCGGTTTGTTCCTCGCAGGCCGCGCCCGCACAGCGCCGGTCCGGGCTTTTGGCCGGGGTCTTGTGTTGACGATGCCGTGGCTTATGGCTTTGCTGTCGATCATCGGCACGGCCGCGATGCTTTGGGTCGGCGGATCAATCATCATCCACGGGATGGAGCAACTGGGATGGGGGTGGCTTGGGCACCACATCCACGATTGGGCGGCGGTGGCAGGGGCGTTGGTGCCGCAGGCAACGGAGGCGATCGAGTGGCTAGCCAAGGCGGCGTTTGACGGCGTATTCGGCCTGGCTCTCGGGATTGCGCTTATCCCGTTGGCCACGCGGGTCATCATCCCGCTGATGGCGCGATTCACCAAGGCGAAGCCCGCCACGCATTGATCAAGGCCCCGGCGCCACCACCGGGGCCTTGATACTTAAGCCCTAAGGATGCTGCGCCCGGCGTATTCCGCCGTCTCGCCCAGCATTTCCTCAATCCGGATCAGCTGGTTATACTTCGCCAACCTGTCAGAGCGTGACAGCGAGCCGGTCTTGATCTGCCCGCAGTTTGTCGCAACGGCAAGGTCGGCGATCGTCGCATCCTCGGTCTCGCCCGAACGGTGGCTCATCACGTTGGTATAACGCGCTCGGTGCGCCATCTCGACTGCGGCCAGCGTCTCGGTCAGGGTGCCGATCTGGTTGACCTTGACCAGCATGGAATTGGCGCAGCCCTGGCGGATTCCCATCTCCAGCCGACGCGGGTTGGTGACGAAGAGATCATCGCCCACCAGCTGTATCTTTGCACCAAGAGTGTCGGTCAGAAGCTTCCATCCCGCCCAGTCATCCTCGGCGCAGCCATCTTCGATGGAGATGATCGGATAGTCGGCAGCAAGACCGGCAAGGAAGGCCACGTTCTCTTCGATGGACAGGGATTTGCCTTCTCCCTTCATCTCATACCGGCCGCCCTTGAAGTATTCGGTGGCCGCGCAGTCAAGAGCAAGGCAAATATCCTCGCCCGGCCTATAGCCCGCCTTTTCAATAGATTTCAGAATAAAATCAAGCGCATCCCGGGCGGAGCTGAGATTAGGTGCGAAGCCGCCCTCGTCGCCGATACCAGTATTGTGGCCCGCATCCTGCAACTCTTTCTTCAAAGTGTGGAACACTTCGGACCCCATGCGGACCGCGTCGCAGATATCATCCGCGCCGACGGGCATGATCATGAATTCCTGAATGTCGATCGGGTTGTCGGCATGTTCGCCACCGTTGATGATGTTCATCATCGGCACGGGCAGCACGCGGGCCGAAGTGCCGCCGATATAGCGAAACAGCGGCTGGCCGGTGAATTCGGCGGCGGCCTTGGCCACCGCAAGGCTCACCCCCAGAATGGCGTTGGCGCCCAGACGGCCCTTGTTCGGGGTGCCGTCCATCTCGATCATCGTGCGGTCGATGCCGACCTGCTCAGTCGCGTCGAACCCGACGATTTCCTCGGCAATCTCGCCGTTCACGGCGGCCACCGCCTCCAGCACGCCCTTGCCCTTGTAACGCATCTTGTCGCCGTCGCGTTTTTCCACCGCCTCATGTGCGCCGGTCGAGGCGCCCGAGGGCACGGCGGCGCGGCCCATCGAGCCGTCTTCAAGATAGACATCGACCTCGACGGTCGGGTTGCCCCGGCTGTCCAGAATCTCGCGGGCGTGAATGTCGATGATCGTGCTCATGGCTTTTGGCCTCCAATGGGCAGACGGGTGCGCTCGCGCGCCTCTTACCTCGCCGGGGCCTTGTTGGGAAGGGCGCGATTGCGTGCCCGTTCCCGCGCAAAGGTGTAAAGACCTGCGCCGAGGATGACGGCGGCGCCGACCCAGGTCCACAGGTCCGGGCGCTCTTCAAACACAAGGATGCCGATCATCAGACCGAAGACCAGCCGCGAGTAGCGAAAGGGGGTGACGGCCGACACCTCGCCGATCCGGCTCGCCTCGGTCAGCGCCCAATAGGCGCCAAGGCCGCAGGTCAGCGCCCCGCAGATCGCGAGTGTCTGTGCCCCGTCGGGGACCCGGCCACCGCCCGATACGAGCAACATCCCCGTGCCGAGGATCGCCACTGCGATGAACCCCCAGGTAGCGAGCTGCATGGTGGATATCGAAGACGGTATCCGCCGCGTCGCGAGATCGCGCAACCCGAGGCCCGCAACAGCGAGAAGCGGCCAGAGCAGAGTCGGACTGAACTCTGTCCCGCCCGGGCGGATGATGATCAGAACGCCAAGGAACCCCACGGTCACCGCTGTCCAGCGGCGCCAGCCGACCGCCTCGCCCAGAAACAGCGCGGCGCCCATCGTCACGA
>Ga0105044_10008496_pt1 | contig 14093 bp, 13 predicted proteins | sample MAT01_FD_78092 | JGI IMG/M metagenome (GOLD analysis project Ga0105044, IMG submission 78092) | Freshwater microbial communities from Lake Fryxell liftoff mats and glacier meltwater in Antarctica - MAT-01 | ecosystem: Environmental > Aquatic > Freshwater > Ice > Liftoff microbial mat | place...
ACGGCGCCTCGCAATATGCCAACCGCTGGGACATCGGCAGCACCATCATCGAGCTGCCAAGCTGGCGCGTGCTGCGCTGGGGCGGCTGTTTTGACGAGCAGGCGGTGCTGGTGCAAAAACACTGCGGGGTGGCACTGCCGCCGCGCCCGGCAAGCGGGCCGCTGAGCCTGGTCTGAGACCCGGCCGGAGGTAGCCAGAGAACAGGGCTTCGCCGACAGTCGAGTGACCCATTGACAGGCCTCGAGCACTCGTGCAATATCTTCCTTGACCCGTTGAAGAGCCAGGAATGGGTAAGGAAGGTCCAGGAAGGGAGCAGGCCACGCCAAGCCTTGACTTTAGATAAATTATAATTTATGCTGGCGTAATGAATTCTCCCGAGCAGGCCCAAACCATAACGATGTCCCCTTTTGCTCGAACCGCTCTGCGTGCAGAGTTCTGGGCGAAGTACGGGTTTCCATTGGTGTTCGTATTGATTGCGACGCTTTTCGCGGTATCCAACCCGCGCTTTCTCACGCTCGACAATTTCCTGCTCATCCTTCTTCAGGCATCCATCACGGCAATCGCCGCTATCGGCGCGGCTATGGTCTTCATCAGTGGGCGCATCGACATCAGCCAGGGTGCGGTCATGGCGCTTTCGGCCGCTGTGTGCGCCTCGATCTACACCACCCTAGGGATGCCAGAAGCCGTCGCAATGTCGCTAGGTGTCATTTGCGGGGTCGGGATCGGTTTTCTGGGCGGCTTGTTGATCGAAATCGCCCGCATCCCTGCCTTCATCGTGACGCTTGCCGTGCTGTTCATCGTCCGTGGTGCGGTGCTGATGGCACTGGGGGGACAGTCTGTTCTACTACCGCCTGGGGAAGCTTCCATCCTGCGCATTCTGGGCAATGGTCGAATCGGAGGTGTCGTCCCGGTCGTGGTTGTCGTCGCAGTCGTTTTGTTTCTCGTCTTCGAGTTTATTCTCAGGCGAACGACCTGGGGCGTGCACTTGTACGCCGTGGGATCATCAGCCGAGTCCGCTGCTCGGGCCGGTATCCGGACGCTTCGCCTGCGAGTCACGGCCTACTCAATCGCCGGCGGCCTTTCGGCCTTCACGGGCCTCGTGCTCCTCGGGCGTCTTGGCGCGGCGCCGAGCGAATTCGGCATGGGCCAAGAGTTCTTCATCATCACGGCCGTCGTACTCGGTGGCGTGAGCGTCTACGGCGGCAAGGGTAAGCTGTGGCGCGGATTCAGGGGCAGTGGTCATCGATCGACAACTGCGCATTCTGCACGCTGGGGCGCAAGCCCGCAGCAAACTCAGCTAGTGGCGCAACCGTAGCGCAAGAGACCTCAAGTCCCATCCATTTAACAGGAGACAATATGAAATCATTGCCAGCAGCTTTCGCCGTTGCCATTGCGGGCCTCGTCGCGTTCAATGTCGCATCGGCGCAGGAAATCAAAATCAGGTTCGCCCACGGGCTGTCCACGACCGAACCGGCACACCTGGCTGCGGAATATTTTGCGAAAAACGTTGCGACCCGAAGCGGTGGTAAGGTGCAGATCACCGTCTTCCCCGGAGAGCAGCTGGGCCCGGGCAAGGATGTGAACGAGATGATTCGCCAAGGCGCCAATGTGATGAATATCACCGACCCGGGCTACCTGTCTGATTTCGTCCCCGATGTCGGCGTATTGAACGGGCCATACCTGATCAAGACACCGCAGCAATACGAAAAGCTGCTGGCGTCGAGCTGGTACAAAAGCATCGAAAAGAAGCTCGAAACCGCGGGCTTCAAGCTGATCATGGCCAACGGCTTTTTCGGCCAGCGCCACCTGATTGCAGACAAGGCCGTGCGCAAGCCCGAAGACATGGCCGGAATGACCGTACGCGTTCCGCCGAACACGATGTGGCTCGAGACCTTCAAAGCTATCGGGGCCCGGCCGACCACCGTGCAGTGGTCCGAGGTTTACCACGCGCTGTCGCAGAACGTTGTGCAGGCCGCAGAAGCGCCCCTCGGCTCACTGTGGGGGTCCAAGCTCCATGAAACACGCAAGATCATTTCGATGACCGGTCATTTCACCGCCTTCGTCATGTGGCCGATCAACGCCAGTTACTTCAACAAGCTGCCGAAGGACGTTCAACAGATCCTCATCGAGGAAGGAGCCAAGGCCGGCACGGAAATGACCCGCCTCACCCTGGCCATGCAAGATGACTACATAGCCAAGTTCAAGGCCTCGGGCGTGACCTTCGTCAACGACGTCGACGTCCCCGCTTTCCAGAAGGCAACGGCAAGCGTGTACACGTCGTTCCCGAAATGGTCGCCTGGACTGCGCGAAACGGTCCTGTCCAGCCTGAGGTAACACTCGCTGCCGATGCGGCTAAGGGTCATCGCCCTTGGGCCGCTGATCACGTTTTGACCGAAAGCTGTTATGAATGTCAAGTTCTTTCAAGCCAAGGCGGCGCGACGGCCGATAGACTACTTCGAGGAAGTCGTTTCGGGCACGGCGCTCGTGGTCGTCATCGCTGCGACGTGCTGGGGAGTGGTGACACGCTACATCACCGCCCAACCCGCCGCATGGTCCAGCGAAGTCGCAGCCATCGCTTTTGCCTGGCTGGTGTTCGTCGGCGCTGCCGCTGGCTTCAAGTACGGCACGCACGTGACCATCGACATGCTGATGGTTCGACTGCCCCGGGCGATCGGTCGGCCGCTGCAGGCAGCAGCCGACCTGTTGGTCCTGCTGTTCCTTCTAACCGTCTTCGTGTTGGCGATCGAGTTTTCAATCAACGCGTGGGATGATCCGACCGCCGTTCTGCGACTGCCCCGCAGCGTGATGTACACCTCGGTAGTGGTTGGCAGCCTGTGCATGTTCATCCGCTACACCCACACTGCATGGCGGCGCTGGCAGGGCCTGCCTGCTGCTTGGCTCAGCGCGTCGGGCAGCAGTGCGGAGCTTTGAGCATGTTTGAATATTTACCGGCCTTGCTGATGTTAGTGCTGTTCGTGGTCAATATCCCGATCGCGTTCGGCATGGGGATCGCCGCCCTGTCCTTTTTCATCTTCGCGGAAGGCATTCCGCTGCGGGTGTTCGTACAGAAGCTGGCACAGGCAACCGAGTCGTTCCCGCTGCTGGCCGTGCCGTTCTTCATTTGCGCCGGCGCGATCATGAACCACGCCGGCATCACGAAAAGGCTGCTGAATCTGGCTGATGCGCTGGTTGGGCACATGGCCGGAGGTCTCGCGCAGGCCAACGTGGTACTCGCAACGCTGATGGGGGGACTTTCCGCATCGGCCAATGCCGACGCCGCCATGCAGGCGAAGATGCTAGGCCCCGAAATGATCAAGCGCGGCTACTCTCCCGGCTTCGCGGCGGCGATCACCGCTTGCGCGGCGGTCATCACGCCCATCATTCCGCCCGGTATCGGCCTCATTATCTACGGCTACCTCGCCGACGTTTCGGTCGGCCGGCTCTTCATCGGCGGCATCGTGCCGGGCTTCCTGCTATGCGCGGGATTGATGGTGACGGTTCACTTGGTCTCCAAGCGGCGCGGCTACAAGCCGCTGCGCCAGAAGCGCGTGGCGGCGCCCGAACTCGGTCGGGCAATTATCGAAGCCACAGGAGCGCTGTCGATCGTGGCCTTTATCCTAATCGGTATCCGCTACGGCATCTTCACGCCGACCGAGGCGGGCGCGATGACCGTCGTCTACGCGACGCTGATCGGAGTGCTGTGGCACCGCGAACTCAAGTGGTCGTCCGCGCCCGCGATCATTCTCGAAACCGTACTCGCCACCTCGGCCGTGATGATCATCATTTGCGCAGCGAGCGCGCTCGGCTTCTATATGTCGTGGGAGCGCATCCCGGTGCGGGCCGCTGAATTCCTGATCCTGCTCACACAGCAGCCGTGGTTGCTCCTGCTCCTGCTCAACATCGGACTGATCTTCGTGGGGATGCTGCTCGAGGGCACAGCGGCGCTGATTCTGCTGTCACCGATCCTTGTCCCGGCAATCATCAAGCTCGGCATCGATCCGGTGCACTTCGGCCTGGTAATGGTGGTGAACCTGACCCTGGGCGGTGTGACGCCACCCGTGGGAACGCTGATGTTCACGACCTGTTCCATCCTGCGCGTCAAGATCGAGACCTTCGTCATGGAGGGATGGCCATTCATTCTGACGATATTCATCGTCCTGACCCTCATCACCTACATACCGGCGCTCGTGGTCTGGCTGCCGACGCTGCTTATGGGGCCGTGACATGAACTTTCTGGCCGCAGTCCTCACCGCCGTCAATGAGCCGCTGGTGATCGGGCAAGTCGGGCTCGAGGCCCTCGCGCCGACCAATGTGTTGATCCGCAATCGCGCCAGCGGGCTGTGCCTCACCGACATTGAAGTCATGCACGGTACTCTGGCCTATCCGATGCCGATCGTGCTGGGGCATGAAGGCGTCGGCGTGGTCGAGGCGGTGGGCAGTGCGGTGACGCAGGTGCGGCCAGGCGATCGTATGGTCGCGCCTGCAATCCGTCCCTTCCTGCGCCACTGCATGCAGCACTGGGGCCAAATCGCCGCGCGGCTGCGTGAGGAGCCGAGTTTAAGAATGTATCAATGTGAGGCTGAATGGACATGAAATTTAAGTTAGCGCTTATGCCCCAGGTGGCCAGCTACCGCGAACGCGGCACTGTCCGTACGTTGCATGTTTTACCGAAAACCAAGGCTGCCGTCCTGTCGGGGCGTTACCTTGCCAATGCGGCGGCGATCAAAGGGCGCAACAACCAGAAGCCCCATCTGCTCTATACGTGGCTGAGAGCGCTGGTGCGCGGTCCGCGCATACTCGATTCTGTTGAGAACGTGCTCGGCCCCAACCTGTTGTGCTGGCGCGCGCAATTCTTCGCCGACCGCATCGCGGTAATGCGCCAAGGACGGGTTGTAGCTGACGCGCCGACGGCCGAACTGACTGATGCACGTGTTCGATCCCTCATGGGAGGTTCCCTATGAAAGCAAACGCCGTGCTAGTGACGGGCGCTTCAAACGGTATCGGACGCGCGGTGGCCGCGCGTTTTGCCGCAGAGGGATTCGAGGTTCACGCCTGGGACCTGGAACCGGATCGCGCGAAGAACTACCGGTGGTCCAGGGTCAACGTTATCCACTGGGACGAGCTAAGCGCAGCCGCTCGCGACCTACCGCCCCTCGCCGCCGTCGTCACCTGCGCCGGCGTTGCGTCCCGCGGACCAATCATCGAACAATCGCCCGAGGAATGGCGTCGAGTGCTCGCCGTAAACGTCGAGGGCACGCTCGCAACCGGAGTCGCTGCGTTCGATGCGATGCGCCGCGGTGGCGCGACGTTTGTGACGATAGGCTCGATCACTGCAGTCAATGGTTTTCATCAGCGCACGATTTACTCGGCCTCAAAGGCCGCAGTTGTGTCGCTCACCCGTTCGCTCGCCAACGAGTGGGCGGATGCCGGCATCCGAACAGTATGTGTTAGCCCTGGATTCACGGATACACAAATGTACACCGCGTCGGTTGCCTCCGGGCTGACCGATCCGGACGTGATCCTGCGGCATACCCCGCAGCGGTGCCTGATTGAACCGGAGTCTGTCGCGGACGCCATTTACGCGCTGACCACCGCAGCTTTCCGCAGAGTGACCGGCGCCCATTTGCTTGTCGACGGTGGATGGGATGCGCTCAGCGGATTCTGACAAATTCGGACACCCCCGATGCACCTTTGGCCCGCATTTTCGCGTCCGCTTGATCCGTTCCCGGGCTCTTCTCCAATCGTATTGGTGAAGGGAGAGGGCTGCTGGGTCACCGACGAAAACGGGCGACGTTATCTCGACGGTGTCGGTGCGTTGGAGGCGATGGTGGCTGGGCATGGCCGCAAGCGCCTCGCCGAAGTCGCGCGGCGCCAACTTGAAGCCCTCGCCTTCCTCGACGTCTTCCGCTACGTCTCGCGTCCCGCGCTCGATCTCGCGGAGAAGCTGTCCTCACTCGCCCCGATGGCCGACGCCAAGGTTCATTTCACGCCGGGCGGCAGTGAGGCTGTCGAGACGGCGATGAAGGTGGCCCTGCAGTATCACTACATCGCCGGCGAGCCGAAGCGCCGCGTCTTCGTTGGCCGCCATGGGGCGTACCACGGCGTAACGCTCGGCGCCATGTCGCTGGGCGCGAGCTACTTCTCCATGCGTAACGATATCTATCTCCCCCACGGTCTCGCCGTGTCCGCCAGTGCCGGTGCACTGGACGCCGAGCAATTCGGCAGTGGCGCGCGGCACTGCTCGGACGCCGGCCGGATCGAGGAGAAGATCCTCGAAGTCGGTCCCGATCGGGTGGCGGCAGTCGTGGTTGATCCGATGGGCACGGCAAGCGGCGTCGCCTGTCCTCCGGACGAAGATTTGCGCGAGCTACGCCGGATCTGCGACCGGCACCGCATCCTTCTGATCGTCGATGAGGTCATTACGGCGTGGGGCCACACGGGCCGTATGTTCGCTACCGAGCACTCCGGAGTCCTTCCGGATATTGTGATGGTGTCCAAGGGCCTCAGTTCGGGCTATATGCCCATCGGGGCGACGCTGGTCTCCGGTTCGGTGGCGGCGGCATTCAACGGACCGGACGGTCTTTTCGCGCATGGCCAAACATACGGCGGTCATCCACCTTCGTGCGCGGTAGCGCTGGAGAACATCGCCATCCTTGAGGAGGAAGGGCTTGCCGACCGAGCGCTCGCCGCCGGACCGCAGCTGATCAATGGGCTCCGCGGCCTTGCCACGCGGCACGCCAACCTGGGTCCTGTGCGAGGACGCGGGCTGCTCGTGGGGCTGGAGATCATGAAGGACGCGGCGTCTGGCGTCGATTTCGCGGATCGGGCCGTTGCCGGCAAGCAGTTCCGTCTGGCCCTTCGCGACGCGGGCCTGATTGGAATCTGCGTACATCCAGGCAACGTCCTTCTTCTTGCACCACCCCTCATCATCCAGAACGATGAGATCGACAGAATGATTGAGATGATTGACGAGGGTCTCGGCGCACTCTCCCAACTCAATCTCGATTGAGGACGGCCCGCAACAGAGGGCAATCGCGCGCATCAATGCCTCGTTTTTGCGGTGTCGTTGGGCTTTCAGGTAAGAAGGCGTTGGATGTGTTATGTTGTCACGCAAATCGAAGAAGAAGGTTTTTAAAATGACTTACTCAAACATATACAAGAAGTTAATAAGAGGTGCCATTGGCACATGGGATATAAAAGAAATTAGTTTATGATGGGTTGGACTTAGAACACGAGGGCTCTTTGTAACTGGAGTTGACACGAACCACACCATTGAAAGGCAGTTATGATAGGCGCGAAGTAGTTCAGGCCCTTATTGATAAACGACCCCAAAAGTTTATCGGCAAATAATCCTTATTATTATTATCCGAGTTTCGCAACTTTGGGAATACTCCAACTACATGGAATCATTTCGTCAAGTAAAAAGTGTACGGGGCGAAGAACGCTGCCAAAATCACGCATCGGAAAATGTTCCAATAAAATTGGGCAATGCGTACAGTAATACGACATTCCCTTAGTTTCCTGGTTCCAACTTGCCCCGTCTTTTACTTTTCCAATGCTATCGATGGAAATATAGGCAGTTGCTTCGCGATCACTGTCGCCTCTTCGCAAAATCTGTCCTGTACCACATGGGTCAAATTTTAGTAGGTAAGAATCTGGTAAATCTATTACTTCAAAATCTCCTCGGCGTCCAGGCCCACCATAGTGGCTTCTCATACCCTCGGCGGAAAGAGCCAACCTTTCAAGGGTCGTCATATCAAACCAAAGCCCATACCGTGAACGCCAAATATTGTTATAACTAATTTCCATCGCGGCTACTACTCCTTCATCGCCTTCTTCTTCACCTATCGCTGTCATCAAGTCTTGAATTACTCGAATTCCCATATCGTTGCTTGCAATGTGCATTTCACGTAATTGGCGCTGCGATCTTTCAAACCAATCATAATTCTCAGACCTGATCGCAGCCACCAAATCTTCGAGCGCAATGTCCGCCAATTGTCGAAAGCGATCAATTAACTGGGTTCCGACCATTCTCAAAAGCAAATCAGCCCGGCGGCCAGACCAAGAAGCATTTTTTACATATTCAATCAAATCATTTAACCATCCTCCAATCATGGCAACTTCAAGTCGACCATATTCACTTCTTTCATACTCCGCTAACTCAATCGCAGCGTCATAATTACTTTCTAAAAATGCGGAACGCACGAACCATTGTGTGGATACACCTTGATAGGACGCAGGATCTAATCTCATAATCCTTCCGAAAGTTTTACTCATTTGAAGTGAACTCAAGTAAATCTCCGTCGGTACGTCAACTGGTTTTATTGCTTTCGACATTACAACTCCTCAATTCGATTGATCAATTTATATCAAATACTGTTTCACGCCCCACCGGAGCGCAGCCATTTGCTCCGGTGCTCCCGGAGAACCTGTTCGTTCCACACGATGCCTATCCCCGGCCTTGTAGCGGGAAGCAGGCCCGTGGAGCCCCATTCGAGGTCTTCATCAATTAGGGAGTCGATTGCATCGACCCCGGTCTCCGGCAACATGTACTCAATCGAGGCCTTGTCCACCACCGAAGCCAGTTGCGCGTGGAGATGGTGGAAAACGTGGCATGACACCGGGACACCCCGCGACGTTGCGAGCCGGGCGATGCGCAGGAACGCGGTCACCCCGCCGCAAGTGGTGGCGTCCAGACGCACTACGCCGATCCTGCCATATCGCATCAGATTGTCGAAGTGCTTCAGTCCTGCCTGCTCATCACCTACACCCACCGGATACGGCAGCGCGTTGGCGAGCTGAGCGAGGTCGTCAAGGGCGTCGAAACCGAACGGATCCTCCAGCCATCCCATGCCGAACTCAGCCCACTGGCGCGCATAAGGTATCAACGATTCTGCATCATGGGCTGCGTTGTAAAGGTCGATGATCAGCGGGCGAGCATCGCCGAGCGCCTGACGGCATGCCTTTAGGCGCAGCGTGTCCAAAGCATAGTTGCCAGAGCTCGTAACCTTGATGCCGGTGCTGGGCAGCACAGCCATCCTTTTTACCAGCGCATCCAATCCCTCCTCGGTCTGGTTCGCCAACGGGTAACAGCCGGCCAGGGTAGTGGATACCGGGCGGGCACTTCCACCAAGCCAGACCGCCAGCGGCACGCCGTCGCGCTTGGCCAGCAGGTCGTGCACCGCGATATCAGCGACACTCAGCGCCCGCCAGAAGATACCGTGGGTGCCTTGGAAGCTGTGCGCCCGGACCGTCTTGTCGTAGATCGCAGGATAGTCGCCAAGATCGCTGCCAAGCCATGCCGACTTCAACATGCGCGAGACAACCGCGTCTACCGGGGCGCCACGGGTGTATCCGATAGCACGCCCCGTCAAACCATTGGCATCCTCGGCCTCGACGACGACGTATTCGCGTGCCTCGATCGTCTGGTTAGCGAGCAGCAGCGGTCGCGGCAACGGTACGCGGGCCACGTAAGCATCGAGGCGAACCAAGGTCGTCATAACGGATGGTCCGCCGCAGGGGGGAGATGACGTCTGCCCGCCAGCGCGATTGATTTCATTGCAGTCGGACGCTGTCAGTGATGGCTGTCGTCGTAGCCGCTACATTGCGGCGCACCGCCTCGCCGGCGTCGTGGGCGTCGCGACGACGACAGGAATCCAGAATTTGCCGATGCTCGGCAAGCGCCTGCGCTGCACGCTCAGGCATGAACGTGAAGCGGCGGCGGTAAACCGTCGACCGCTCCCACAGTCCCTCGATCAGTTGGCACAGGATTCCGTTCTGGCTCGCGGTATATATCGCGAAATGGAAATCGCTGTTGAGATCGAACAGCGCCGCACGGTCTCCGACCATCGTCGCCGTGGCCATTTCCACAACCAAAGCATCCAGTCTCTCAAGAGTCTCCGGCGTCATCCGGGCGACGGCGAGCCGGGTCGCCAACACTTCGAGCGCCTCGCGGATAGCATAGATGTCGAGCAGTTCGGTGAGCGAGAGTTCCGCGACAAAAGCGCCGCGGTTGGGCAGTTTCTCGATGAGGCCCTCGGCCTCGAGCTGTCTGATACTCTCCCGTACCGGGATGACGCTAACGCCAAGTTCAGTCGCTATCGCATTCTGATCAATCCGCTTCCCCGCCGTGAGCTTACCGGACAAAATCTGGGTGCGAATATGGTTGAGCACCTGGGCGCCGATGGTATCGAGTTTCCGGGGGTTTCGAAGCGCAATCACACTCATCGAACGACTCCTTCGGGAGCTAAGGCGACCACACGGTCAACAAAGGCCGCCGACAAGCCGACATATGTCGCCGGATCGAGCAGCGCATCGATCTCGCCAGGCTTCAGGCGCATCGCAATTTCCGGATGCGCCTTGAGCGCTGCAGCGAATGACATACGACTCTCGATTGCCTCCATTGAAACCTCATGCACGATATCGTGTGACCGTTGGCGCCCAAGCCGGTCTGCGAGCGCGAACATCACTCGCTCCGCGAGCAGTTGCCCACCGGAGATGTCGAGGTTCGCTCGCATGCGATCCGGATGCACGGTGAGTGTAGTCAGTACCCTTTGCATCATCGCGAGTCCGCCGTGCACCAAAATGCAGAGCTCAGGCACAAACTCCCATTCCATCTGCACGCTGGACCAGTCGCGTTCGAAATCGTGCATCATCGCGTCAAGCGACAGGCCAGTATGTTGCCGGGCCAAGCGCGAGGTCGTGAGGATCGCCTCGCACAGCATCGGGTTACGCTTTTGCGGCATCGTACTGCTGCCGACTTTGCCCGCCTGCCAGGATTCCTCGGCCTCGCCAAATTCGAGCATCTGAAGATGGATGATGTCGTGTGCAATCCTGCCCATCGTGGCGGCGATCGAGGCTGTCGTTGCGCAGAACTCGACGATGTTGTCGCGACTCGCGTGCCAAGCGATTGGCGGATCGCCGAGGCCAAGCTCCGACATCAGTCGGCTCTTCACGTCGAATCCATGTTGCGCGATTCCGGCCAGCGTCCCTGCGGCCCCACCAAACTGGCCAACTAGCAGCCGAGGCCGACAGCTCTTGAGCCGCTCGGCGTGCCTCAGGCATTCGGCGAGCCACCCCGCCGCCTTGAACCCGAAAGTGATAGGCAGCGCCTGCTGCCCATGCGTACGACCGGCCATGGGGGTGTCCCGATAGGCAATCGCAAGCCCCCGTAACGTACGGGTTACATCGGCGAGCCCACCATCGATCAGCACCAATGCGTCGCGGATCTGCAGGATCAGCGCGGTATCCATCACGTCCTGGGTCGTAGCTCCCCAATGGACATAGCCGCCGGCCGGCGCCTCACAGAGCGAAGACAGCTGCCAGATCACCGGCACCAGAGGATGAACTGCCTGGTCGATACCGGACTTGATTGCCTCGAAGTCGAACAATTCCGCCCGCGCCTTCCGCGTGATCTCCGCTGCGGCCTCCGTCGGAATCAGCCCAACCTGCGCCTCCGCGCGGGCTAGAGCCGCTTCGTAGTCGAGCCACTTCTGTAGCAGTTGGCGGTCGGTCCACACTGCCCGCATGGCGGCAGTACCGTAGAGGTCGCGTAGAAAATCGGAATCGATTACATGCGAGGGCATAGGTTTCTGGTCGTGTTGGGGGTGCACACCTCTATCGGGAGATTGCGCTTGTTATAAGATAAATTATAATCTATAACGCGTATCAAGCAATTAGGAGACGACATGGTGGATGTCAAGAAGCCCAACCCGATTGACGACAACGAGTTCGACTTTGCCAGCGATATGCTGACGCGCGTGGCATATGTTCGCGCGTTCGAGGCCAAGGCGCTGAGTTTGACGCAGACCAACCCACCGCGTGTTCCAGGGTCAATGCACTTTTGCGCTGGCCAAGAGGTGGTCCCACTTGCAGCGGTCGCTGCCCTTCGCGACGATGATCAGATCTTAGCCACCTACCGCGGCCATGGCTGGGCTCTCGCCGCAGGACTCAGCCCGGAGTCGGTCATGGGCGAGATCTGCCAGAAGGCAAGCGGCGTGAACGGCGGCCGCGGCGGCTCAGCCTACATCATGGCGCCGCACACCCGGTTCATAGGGGAAAATTCAATTGTCGGCGCTGGCACGACGGCTGCCTGCGGCGTTGCTATCGCCAATCTCGCACAGGGTAACCAGCGCGTTGTCGTGGTCAGTATTGGTGACGGCGCGATGAATCAGGGCTCGGTACATGAGGCCTTCGCTTTCGCTGCCGCAAGGTCGCTCCCGGTGATCTTCACTGTAGAAAACAACGGCTGGTCGGAGTTGACCCCAACCAACGACATGTTCCGGATTGACCGACTCGGCCGTCGCGCCATCGGCTACGGGATTTCCTCCGTCACGATAGATGGCACCGATCCGTTCGCAGTGCGCGAATCCTTCGCGCTCGCCGCCGCCACCGCGCGTGAGGGCCGCGGTCCGGTGCTCATCGAATGCAAGGTCCCACGCCTTTGGGGCCACTATCACCGCGACATCGAGCACTACCGATCCAAGTCTGACAAGCAAGCCGCCGAGGCGAGCGACCCGCTTGTGCAACTCGGCCAGCGCGTCGTCGCCTCCGGGATCATGACGCAGTCCGCGGTTGACAAGATCATTGCCGAACAGGCCGCCGCTGTTGATGCAATGACCGAGGCCGTCATGGCCTCTTCCAATCCGGACCCCTCCACCGCGCGCGACCATGTCACCGCGCCACCCGCCACAATCGACCAGATGCACGTCACTGAAACGTGCGAGATGAGCTACATCGATGCGGTCCGAGCCGCGCTCCGGGCTGAGCTTGAGGCCGACAGCCGCACACTTGTATATGGTGAGGACGTCGGAAAACCCGGCGGCATCTTCGGCGCGAGCCGCAATTTGCAGCGAGAGTTTGGAGCCGACCGCGTCTTTGACACACCTATCTCTGAGAACGCCATCCTCGGCTCCGCCGTAGGTGCGGCCGTTTCTGGGATGAAGCCGATCGTTGAGATCATGTGGACAGATTTCCTCATGGTTGCGCTGGACCAGCTCGTCAACCAAGCGTCAAATGTCCGATATGTCACTGGCGGACGCAGCACAGTTCCAATGACGGTACGCATGCAGCAGGGAGCAACACCCGGTTCATGCGCGCAGCATTCACAGTCCCTTGAGGCGCTGCTCGCCCACATCCCGGGACTTAAGGTTGCGCTCGCAAGTTCCCCGCACGACGCCTATACCCTCATCCGCGCCGCCGCCGCTGATCCCGATCCATGCATCGTGATCGAGGCCCGGGCTCTGTTTTCTGACATAGGGCCGGTGGACTTGACGCAGGGTCCGGAGCCTGTCGGCAAGGCCCGTCTGCGTCGCAACGGCAGTGACGTCGGCATCATCACCTGGAGCACCATGGTGCCACGCGCCTTGGTCGCTGCAGACGAGTTGGCTACGGTCGGCATCGAGGTTGCGGTTCTTGACGTTCGCTGGCTGAACCCGCTTGACAAAGCAGCTTTGGCAAAGCTTGCCGAACAGGTTGGTGGCCGTATCCTCATATTGCACGAGGCGGTCCGCACAGGAGGTTTTGCGGGTGAGATCGCTTTCCAACTCAACGAGATGAATCTGGGTATCCCGCTTGCGATTCGCCGCCTGACCACTCCCGACATTCGCATGCCCGCCAGCGCCGTGTTGCAGGCTGCGCTTATACCCAGCCCCGCCGCTATCGTATCGGCTGTGCGCGAACTACTGTCCGACAAAGCGCTTAGCACATGAGGCCGCGCCAGAGTGCAGAGACTGGTCATCACGGCCAAAACACCGTTCTCACTGTGGTGGCAACACGTTTTCGTGGAGTCGGCCATGACGCTGGCCGCCTTAGGTCGACAACTTCGGCGCAGCGAGTTGCCATCGCCACAATCTAAAGTTTCTCAGCACTTTGGTTCGTGGACTGCGGCACTCGAAGCTTTCGTCAACTACGCGAACGGTAGTGGTGCCGAATCTCCGAGTGGTCAAACTGACCCAGAAGCTGCACGCCCGGAGCGCGACATAGCGAGGTGGAACCGTGAAAACAGTTACCCTTGAAGTGCGCGAACCCAAAGTGTCCATGGCTGCCTTCGCTGGCGCATGGCGGACCGGCAAGCCGCAGAAGACCTCACGCAT
>Ga0105044_10008498_pt1 | contig 14091 bp, 11 predicted proteins | sample MAT01_FD_78092 | JGI IMG/M metagenome (GOLD analysis project Ga0105044, IMG submission 78092) | Freshwater microbial communities from Lake Fryxell liftoff mats and glacier meltwater in Antarctica - MAT-01 | ecosystem: Environmental > Aquatic > Freshwater > Ice > Liftoff microbial mat | place...
AGTTCGGAACTGGTGAGGCATCCCGAAGTGCCTATCTATTCGTCTCTAACGGAGCCTTCTCAGGCCAAGTCTGGTAAGCACTAGGGCTAAAAGCCCCTCCCTTCAGGGATGGGGATGCTTACCGCGTCATCCTTTTGCAAACGTTTACAATCGAAACTCAAAAAAGAACCTGTCGTCACAGGAAGATGTCTGGCTCTGGTTGTCTGGCCCAGAAATTGCAAACGCTTGCAAAAAAGCGTAACACAGGCGATGAGCGTTTGTCAATCTTTTGCGTGGGCTTGCAAGGAAGACGCTATTGAAATCATGATGATTTGAAAAGAGTTGGCGTCTGGCGATGCGGCTTCTATACTCAAAATGGGGATAAAGTGCGGTTTCAGCCCTTTGAAAAGGCGCAATTTATGATCTTTTAAAGTATATCTCCGGCAGGATTGGGCCGTTATGTGCGGGCGCTGGGGGCGTATGTGGAGGAGTTGCGGGACTCATAATTGGTCTGGAGGCAGAGAGGACGGATGCCTAAAATCACATCCATCCTGCGATCATCACGCCTGCGCTGCAAACATCTTCATCGTCTCTGCAATGCCTTCGCGCAGCGGTGTCTCATAGACAGTCGGGAAGACGCTATAGAGATCACGCGCCTCAAAGCCGCCGGGCAGGGGCAGCGGCGTCTCATCATAAGTGATTTTCACATCCGGTTTCAGATCCATGATGATCTGGGCAATCTCCGCGATGCTGACCGCTGGTGTGCCGAGCGTGAGACACAGGGCATCCTGGCCGGTCATCTGGGCGGCAGCGAGGAACTGACGGGCGACATCGCTGGCATACTGCATGAGCATCGCGCCGCCAAACGGAATGTGATAATTCTGGCCGAGGGCGGCGGCCTGCATTGCCAATGTCGGGGCGCTCGTCATGCCCTGGTCGCGTCCCACACCATAGACCGTATACGGGCGCAGGCCCAGGCTGCTGATCTGGTAATCCTGCCAGTAGATTCGCGCCGTATTCTCATTGGCAACTTTATAGACGCCGTACAGCGTGCGTGGATGCGGCGCAGAACGATCATCCAGCATCGCGCCTTCATAATCTTCGTCGGAGCCGTACACGGCAATCGATGAGGCGTAGGCAACATGTTTGATATTGTGCTGTTTGGCGGCCTCAAAGATATTGACTGTGCCGACGATGTTGACCTGTGCGCCCAAAACGGGATTGGCGCGGCAGGACGGCACTTGCAGCGCCGCCAGATGCAGGATGTGTGTCACGCCATGCTGCGCGATCACGTCTGAGATGGCATTGGGCTGCACCAGATCGCCGGAGACAAAGGTGATGGCTGACTGCTCTTCCGAGGGCAGCAGCAGATTGAGCCGCGCCCGATTGGTGCTGAGATCAAAGCTGACGGCCTTGATATCCTGCTGCACAAGATGATACAGCGCCCAGGCCCCGATGCATCCCATACCGCCTGTGACAAGAACTGTGTCCATCGATCCTCTGCCTTGTGTATGCGACATTTGTCAAAAGCATATCGTATCGGTGTTTGGGGGAGGATGCAAAAATGCGGCATTCGCATCACGACAGTGTAATCGCTGCCAATTCTCGCATCCGTCCCGCCGCCACACCCTCAAGAAATTCCTGTCTCTCGCTGCCCTGTAACGGGATGGCATCGGCCCACACTGCCCGCCCGACGATGACGCCCTGCGCCCCTGCCGCACATGCGATTTGCGCCTGCTGTGCGAAGGTCGCATAGCTCACACCGCCGCTGAGGAGCGCCCAGGGCGTCCCGGCGCAGGCGTGATGCAGCCGTGTACACGCTGCCTGCCATTCCGCCGCATCATCACTCTGTTTAGCGTCGACAGGGAAGGACATCTTCAACACATCGACGCCCATGCCTGCAAACAAACTCGCCATATGCAGCGAGATATCCAACAGTTCCGCATTCGTTAGCAGCTTCTGCGGATTGAGGCTGTAGGCAATCGGCTCCAGAAAGAAGGGAATGTCCTGCCGCCCACACTCAGCGATGATCTGCTCAACCTGCTGGCGTTTTTTGGCTGCTGTCGGGGCATCAGGATGATAATACAGCAGCAGCTTGACCCCATCGCCCGCCGCCCGCTTGATGTGTTTCACCGACCAGTTGGGAATGAAATTTACCTCGCGCTCCATCGGATGCAGGGTGTAATCTGTCACCTCCAGCGGGGCAAGCAGCCCCTTATGCGCGTCAATCGTGCCATCAATCACCCCCGGCGCAAGACCATATTCGGGATCGGTCAGCAGGCCGCTGGCATAGGGCATCAGGATGCGGGTCACGTCGCGCTTAAACGCGATGACATCTGACGCGGCGAGCGGCGTGGGGTGATATTTTTGCAGCTCATCCCACAGATTGGCACGATGATCGATGGCGAGGATCACAAAGCGCCCTTCCGACGTGGTGCAGCGGGCGAGATGGCGCGTCTTGCCGAGGGACAGGGACATATTTTGAACCTTTTAAAAATGTAGGGGCACGGCATGCCGTGCCCTGATTCATAATGCCATTGGAGGACACGGCATGCCATGTCCCTACGATTAAAACTGGCGGCTCCACTCACGCGGCCAGCGCTCCACGATGACCTTTGTCTGCGTGTAGAACTCGACGCCATGCCGCCCCTGCGCGTGCAGATCGCCAAAGAAGCTGTCATTCCAGCCGCTGAAAGGGAAGAAGGCCATCGGTGCGGCCACGCCGATATTGATGCCAATATTGCCCGCGTCGGCCTCGGAGCGGAATTTGCGGGCGGCGGCCCCGCTGCTGGTGAAGATGCAGGCCATGTTACCAAAGGCCCGCTGATTCACAATGCGAATCGCGTCATCGAGCGTGGTGGCGTGCATGAGGCTCAAAACAGGGCCAAAGATTTCGGTGTGGGCGATGGGGCTGGCAGGCGGCACATCGTCAAGGATCGTCGGGGCCATCCAGTAACCATCATCGTAGCCGCTGACGACCTTGTTACGGCCATCGACCAGCACATTGATGCCGATTTTTTCGCCTTCGCTGATGATGCCATGAATGCGTTCGCGGCTCTGATTGCTGATGATCGGCCCCATCTGCACGCCCTCATCCAGCCCATAGCCGACCTTGCGACTGGCGGCGGCATCGGCGATTTGCTCGGTGAAAACGTTCCGCGCCTCGCCCACCATAACCGCAACCGACGCGGCCAGACAGCGCTGCCCGGCACAGCCAAAGGCCGAATCCGCCATGATGCGCGTTGCCATATCCATATCGGCATCAGGCATGATGATGACCGGATTTTTGGCTCCGCCCTGGCATTGGGCGCGTTTGCCATTGGCGGCGGCGCGGCCATAGATGTACTTTGCCACCGGGGTTGATCCGACGAAGCTCACGGCCCGCACGCCGGGATGATCGAGCAGGGCATCGACGGTGTTTTTATCGCCGTTGATGAGCTGTACGACGCCTTTGGGGAAACCGGCCTGCTCCAACAGCTCGAACATTTTCATGCTCGTCATCGGGACTTTTTCGCTCGGCTTGAGGATGAAACAGTTGCCCGTTGCCAGCGCATACGGCAAAAACCACAGCGGGATCATGGCGGGGAAGTTGAACGGCGTAATCGCTGTGACCACGCCCAACGGTTGGCGAATCATATGCTCATCGATACCGCTGGCGATGTCTTCGTTGTTGTAGCCCTGCATCATTGAGGGCATCCCGCACGCCACTTCGACATTTTCAATGCCGCGCTGAATCTCGGCGCGGCTCTCGGCAAAGGTCTTGCCGCATTCGTTGGTGATGATGCGGGCCAGATCATCAAGGTTCTGTTCCAGCAGCATCTTGAGGCGGAACAGCGGCTGCACACGCTCCAATACGGGCGTGCGCCGCCAGATCAGAAACGCCTCTTGCGCCGCGTCTACCGCTTGCGCGACAGCCTCACGCGGCGTTACCACCACCTGAGCGATCACGGCGGCGCTGGCGGGGTTGACGATGGGCAGCATGTCCTGCGCGTTGGCCTCTGTCCACTGGCCGTTCACGTAATCGAGAATTTTTGTGACCATATACGATCTCTTTCATGAGCGTAGCTGAGTTTTTAGAACTGTCACTGTCTGTTTGACCCCTCACCCCAACCCCTCTCCCACAAGGGGCGAGGGGCTTTTTACCTCCTCTTTGCCTGTTGTTCTTCATAAGAACAACAAAGGGCTTTTTAGCTCCTTCTCTCTACTTGTGGGCTGAGGAGAGGACATGTTTTTGGGTCATACTGAGAGCCTGTTTCGCAGCCCATTTTAAAAGCAGAAACACGGTCTTCAGTGACCTCTCCAGCACCCCTCGCCCCTTGTGGGAGAGGGGACGGGGGTGAGGGGTTTCAAAAGGTATCCTCTCCTCGCCCCTTGTGGGAGAGGAGGTCGGGTGGTGAGGGGTGAAAATCACAAATGGGTGCGCTGCGTCTTCTGATGGTCTTCATACGCTGTGCGGGCGGCCTGCACGTCGGGATTGTCCGAGACTTCTGCGATGGCGACATCCCACCACGCCTCGTAGCCGCTCACGCGCACGCGCCGATCCACCTCAACGACGATGCATACAGGCTGATCGTGGACGTTCTGCGCCTCCACGAGGGCAGCTTTAAGCTCATCATGGCTGTGGGCGCTGATGACGTGAGCGCCCAGGCTGGCACAGTTCAGGGCAAAATCGATGGGCAGATTGTCCCCGCTGAGTTGATGATCGTCTTCGCTGCGATAGCGATATTTCGTGCCGAAGCCATCGCTGCCGACGCTCTTGGACAGGCCGCCGATGCTGGCATAGCCATGATTATCCAGCAGCACAATGATGACTTTGAGCTTCTCCTGCACCATCGTCACGATTTCGCTGTTCATCATCAGGAACGAGCCATCGCCGACCATGACATAGACATCGCGGGTCGGATCGGCCAGCTTGACGCCCAGCCCGCCCGCAATCTCATAACCCATGCACGAAAAGCCATACTCCATGTGATAGCCGCGTGCCTCGCGGGTGCGCCACAGCTTGTGCAGGTCTCCCGGCAGGCTGCCCGCTGCACACAGCACGACATCACGCGGCTGCGAGACGGAGTTGACGAGGCCCACGACCTCGCTCTGGCTCATCAGCGGCGTATTGCGAATGTCATACAGGCGCTGAACCTCAACATCCCACTCAGCATTGAATTGGCGGGCGCGATGTTGATAGCCGCTGTCGGTTTGATAGCCCATCAGCAGCGACAGCAGTTCTTCCAGCGTCACACGGGCATCGCCAGTAAGGGCCAGTGCGCCGTGTTTGTGCGAATCCAGATCCATCACGTTGATATTGATGAAGCGCACATCGGGATTCTGGAAGGCCGTTTTGGAGGCCGAGGTGAAATCGCTGTAGCGCGTGCCAATCCCAATGACGAGATCGGCTTCGCGGGCTAGGATGTTTGCGCCGGGTGTGCCTGTTGCGCCGATGGCCCCCAGATTGAGCGGATGATCGTAATGCAACGAGCCTTTGCCCGCCTGTGTCTCGCCGACAGGGATGCCAATTTGCTCGACGAAGGCTTGTAGCGCGAGATGGGCCTCGCTGTAATGCACGCCGCCGCCCGCCACAATGAGCGGCGCTTTGCTCTCCCGAATCCACTGCGCCGCCTGCTGCAAGAGGCCCGCATCGGCCCGCGCACGCGGAATGTGCCAGACGTGCTTCTCAAACATCATCGTGGGATAGTCATAGGCTTCGGTCTGGGTGTCCTGGGGCAGACACAGCGTCACCGCGCCTGTCTCTGCCGGCGAGGTGAGGACGCGCATCGCTTCGGGCAGCGCTGCGATCAACTGCTCAGGCCGATACAGGCGATCCCAGTAGCGCGAGAGCGGCTTAAAGGCGTCGTTCACGCCAATATCCTGCGTGTGCTCGGATTCAAGCTGCTGCAAGACCGGGGCCTGCCGTCGTGACGCAAAAATATCGCCCGGCAGCAGCAGCACTGGAATACGATTGACGGTTGCCAGCGCCGCGCCCGTGAGCATATTCGTCGCACCCGGCCCGATGGATGAGGTGCAGGCAAAGGTTTCCAGGCGATTCTTGTGCTTGGCATAGGCCACCGCTGCATGAACCTGGGCCTGCTCATTGCGCGATTGGTGATAGCGCATTTCGCCCGCGTACTGCTGCAACGCCTGGCCGATGCCCGCGACGTTGCCATGCCCAAAGATGCCCCAGACGCCCGCAAAAAAACGGTGCTCCTGCCCATCGCGGGAGACATACTGCTGCGCCAGATAGTGAATCAGGGCCTGTGCCATTGTCAAACGCTGTGTGGTCATAGCCATCTCCTTTAATGTAAGGGTTGGTCATGTAGGGCACGATATATCGTGCCCCTACGAGAATCATCCGTTGTTTTCCATGCCCAGATGCACCAGCGGCAAACGCGGATCGGGCGCGCCCCAGGAATTTTTGACCCACGCCAACTGTGGATCGTCCATGTTCGCCAGCGACTGCGCCGACCCCGCCAGGAAGTTGAGATAGTATGTCGTATAGCCGGGCGGGCTTGCCACCGGATGATAGCCTTCCGGCACGAGAACCGCATCATGCTGACGCGCCAGCATCAGCGAATCGATTTTGCCATCGCTGGTATACACGCGCTGATAGGCAAAGCCATCGGCAGGATCAATCTTGTAGAAATAAATTTCCTCAAGATCTGCCTCTAACACTTTGCCCGTCTCATCCACGCGATGCACATCATGCTTGTGCGGCGGATAGCTCGACCAGTGGCCGGGCGGGGTATACACCTCCACGCAGATCAGCCGCTGACAATCAAAGCCGGGCGGAATAATGCCGTTGATCTGGCGCGTGGCTGTGCCGCCGCCGCGAATCTCAATTGGGCTGTCCTGCGGCGGGATGAGCTGCGCGGGATGATCTTCGTCTGTCATCACCCAGCAGGTCGCAATTTCCAGCGTGTCACTCACGGCTTCAATCTCATACGTGCTGTGACGCGAGAGGTATACGGCCCAGGGCATCCCGCTAAAGACATTCGGGCGGCGGCCCATCACGCCAAAATCCTGCGTATTGCTGCGAAAACGGCACTGCCCGCCGAGCAGCACCCACACCTGCTCATAGCCGTCCGTCTGACCGCTGCGCGTCTGGCCTGTGCTCAGACGGAAGGCATCCATATTCAAATACTGCCATCCGGCCTGCTCCGCCGTGACAGAGGCAAAGCTGCCGTTGGCGTCAGGCGTGTGCGAATGGATTAAAAGCGAATCAGTCATCAAAAAATCCCTTTCTATCGAACCCCTCACCCCCAACCCCTCTCCCACAAGGGGCGAGGGGAGCCATTCGGAGGGCATGGCGTGCCATGCCCCTACATAAACTCCCTCTCTACGAAGTGGGGAGGGGGCAGGGGGAGGGGTTATTTTTAATCCAACCCGCCATAACCTGCCACAAATGCTTCGACTTCGGGCAGGGTGGGCATGAAATTGGCGCAGCCATGCCTGGTCACGACAATCGCGCCGCAGGCATTGCCCAATCGCGCCGCCTTATACAAATCCCAACCCTGCACATAGCCGTACAGGAAGCCGCCGCCAAAGGCATCGCCCGCACCGAGAATATTATAAATCTCTACCGGAAAGCCCGGAACGGATGTCACCTCGCCCGATGGCAGATGAATCCGCGCTCCGTCGGAGCCGACTTTTTCGATTACGGCATCCAGTGTATAGCGCGAGAGAAGATGCACAATGGCGGCGCGGCTGTCGCCCTCCACCCGCGCATCCGATACCTGCGAATGCGTGAGCGCCATGCCCTGCGAATCGGTCAGCATGGCGGCATTGATCTCGTCTTTTGTGCCGATGATGATATTCACCAGCGGCAGCACGGCCCGTATATTCACGCCAAAGGCCCGCACGTCATGCCACTGATTGGGGCGGAAATCGACATCGAGGACGACCTTTGCGCCCGCATTTGACGCTTGCTCGGCGGCAAACAGCGTGGCGCTGCGCGAGGGTTCGCCGCTGAGATTCGTCCCGGCAAATTGAAAGACCTTGCAATTGGTAATCGGAGCGGCCAGCACATCATCAATCGTGAGATTGATATCGGCGCAGTCGTTGCGATAGTAGACGAGCGGAAATTTATCCGGCGGCTCGATGCCGAGCACAACCGCGCTGGTGCGCTTGCCGATTTTGCGCGGGATGAAGCGCGTTTCGATCTTCTCATTGTTGAGAAAATTGAGCACGAAATCCCCGACAGGATCATCGCCGACGGCTGTGAGCAGGGTGGAATTCAGGCCCAGGCGATGTGCGCCCACACTGATATTGAGGGGGGAGCCGCCCACATAGGCCGCAAAACTCTCGATATTTACAAACGGCGTGCCAACCTGATTCGAGTACAAGTCCAGCGAACTGCGCCCCATACATAGCAGATCATACGTTGCCATGCCTTAGACCCCGATGCTGTGCAGATAATCGCGGTTGCGCTGGGCGCTCTCTTTGGGCTGGCCCATCCCCGGCAAAACATCCTGTTCAACGACAATCCAGCCCTGATAGCCGATCTCATCCAAGGCCATGAGCACGCCGGGGAAATCCACCGCGCCTTTGCCGAGTTCGCAGAAGACGCCTTTGCCGACAGACGTTGGCCCATCCCATTCATGCGTGCGCGAGTCAGCGACAACCTGCGGTTGGCAGTCTTTAAAATGCACATGCCAGATGCGTGAGGCGTACTGCTTGATGCCCTCAACCGCGTTACCGCCCGCAAACGTCCAGTGGCCCGTATCAAAGCACAGGCCGAGCAAAGACGGATTCGTCAGATCCATCAAAATTTTGGTTTCGTTCGGTGTCTCGATCCATGTCCCCACATGATGATGAATGACTGTCCGCAGGCTCGTCTCGTCTTTTACGGCCTGCGCCACCTGGTGCGCCCCCGTGACGAAGGTCTCCCACTGCTGCGCGGTCATGCCATCTTCGGGTTTGATGCGGCCAGAGAGCAGCGTGCGCATGGGGTCGGCATAGGGATCGTTGCCCAGGACGATGAGCGCCTGTGGCCCACCGACCTCGACCAGCAAACGCGCTGTTTTGACGGCATCGGCAGTGCTGCTGGCATGGCGGGCGGCATCGTGCAAGCCCACGCTCACCCAGGAGCCGAGCAGAGTCAGCTTCCGCAGGTGAAGTTCCGCCCGCAGCAGTTCGGGATCGGTGGGCATGAAGCCCCAATCGCCCAATTCTGTGCCGATATAGCCCGTTGCCGCAATCTCATTGATGACTTTTTCGTAAGTCGTGCGTTCGCCTTCGATGTTCTCGATCACACCCCACGAGCAGGGCGCATTGGCAATTTGAACGTGCATCCGTGTGGTCATTTTTTGTCTCTCTGAATGAATGTTTGTGACCCCTCCCCGCTGCGTAGACCCCTCCCTGGCCCTCCCCACTGCGTAGACCCCTCCCCTGGCCCCTCCCCGCTCCGCAAGGAGGGGTTTTTCTCCCTCCCTACGCAGTGGGGAGGGCCAGGGAGGGGTGTATTATTTCCGTCCCGGATCAACCTCATACAGCTTGACCGGGCGATTCTCGCGCAGGGATTTCCAGGCGGCCAGCCCGATCACGACGGGTTCACGCCCATCGAAGCCCGTGACTGTGGGCGGAGTCTTGGTCGTCAGCGCATGGATGAACGCCTGCATCTCGGCGACATAGGCATCCATATAACGTTCCAGGAAGAAATGCAGCGGCTTGGGGCTGTGAACGCCGCCCGCATCGGTGACAACGGTGCGATTCGGCGTATGATTTTCTACTGCGACACGCCCCTTTGAGCCGAACCACTCCACGCGCTGATCGTAGCCGTAGGTTGTCTCGCGGCAGTTATCAATCGTGCAGAATGCGCCGTTGGCATAGCGCAGTGTGATCACCGCTGTATCAATATCGTTGCCCTCGCTGGCAATCGCCGGATCGACCAGCGCCGCCCCGACTGCATAGACCTCCGTAATCGGGCTGTCCACGAGGAAACGCGCCATATCAAAATCGTGAATCGTCATATCGAGGAAGAGGCCGCCCGATACCTTGATGTACGAGATCGGCGGAGCACCCGGATCGCGGCTGGTGATTCGCAGCACACGCGGCTCCCCAAGCTGGCCGCTGAAAATGGCAGCGCGGGCGGCTTTGAAACTCGGATCGAAGCGCCGATTGAAGCCGACTTGCAGCACGACGCCGGCCTGTTCAACCGCATCCAGCGCCACGTCAATCACGGCCAGCTCTGCCGCGATTGGCTTCTCGCAGAAGATATGTTTGCCCGCCCGCGCCGCATCGGTGATGATGTGGGCGTGCGTATCGGTGGCGCTGCAAATGGCAACCGCATCCAGATCGGCCATCGCCAGCATCGCCTGATGATCGGTATCGATATGCGGCACGCGAAACGTCGTGCCAATCCACTCCGCCGCTTCACGATTGACATCGCTCACAGCGACGAGTTCGGCATCGGGGATGCGATTGACGATGCTTTCGGCATGGATTTTGCCAATGCGTCCCGCGCCGATCAGCCCTATTTTCACAGTCATAAACAAAAATCCTTTGCACGATCAAAGATAAATTCGGTGGGCGCAATATATTGCGCCCCTACGATGATACCAATGTGGAATGATATACCCCTTTAAAGCCCAACTCCCGCGACAGATCGCACCCGGCCTGCATGACCTGACGCCCTAGCAGCGTCACGCGCTCCGATGTGACGCGGATGGTGGGGCCGCTGATGCCGATGACCGCGATCATCATGCCTGCATAAGCGTAGACCGGGGCCGCCAGACAGCGCACTCCCAGATCGTTCTCCTCATCGTCCAGCGCATAGCCTTGATCGCGGATGCAGGCCAGATGCTCCTGGAGCACATCCGTGTCCGTCAGTGTGCGCGGCGTGTGGACGACGCGCTCATCGGGCAGGGGCAGGTGCGAGAAGGCCAACAGACTCTTGCCAACGGCGGTGCAGTGCAGCGGCAGCAGACGGCCAATCCCGCCGACCACGCGCAAAGACGCTTCGGCCTCCACATCGTCGATGACGAGCGCTTTGCCCTGCGAGTACACCGCCGTATGAGCGCATTCCTCCGTCTCCTGCACCAGACGATACAAAAATGGCTTGGCCTGCTCACGCACCGGGATACGATTCAAAATTTGCCAGCCCAATTGATGCAGACGCGGCCCCAGGATATAGCGCCGTGATCCCACATCAGGCTGCACGTATTGATAGCTCACCAGCGTCTTGACCAGCCGTGAGGCACTGCTTTTATCCACGCCAAGATGCTGGGCAATCTCGGTGATGCTCAGACCATTCGCCGCCTGAGCGAAAAGATCGAGGATTTGCAGCCCGCGTGCCAGCGATTGGATTTCGCTCACTCAAGAACGACCTTTGACTGATGTTGCATAAGACGCAACAAATGAGCAATTTTGTGCAATTTAGACGCAATTTGTTGACTTGAACGCAACAAGATTGTACGATCACGCAAAAGTTTTTGCAACAATTCTTTTTCTGAGGACTGATTTTTTATGACATTAGGCATCGGGGTTGTGGGGCTGGGACGCATGGGCCAGGTGTATGCCACGCATGTAGCGCGGACGGCTCAGGGCGTGCAGTTGGTCGCTGTGGCCGATGCCCGCCGCGCAGTGGTGGATCAGATGGTGCAGCAGATTGCAGGTGTGACCGCCTATGAACATGTGCATGATTTGCTGGCTGACCCGCGTGTGAATGCCGTGATTGTCGCCACCCCCACCAGCACGCACCGCGATGTCGTGGTCGCCGCAGCGCAGGCAGGCAAAGCCATCTTCTGCGAGAAGCCCACCGCCCTCACATTGACCGAGACGGATGAGATGCTGGTCGCTGTGGAGAAGGCAGGCGTGATGTTCCAGGTGGGCTTCATGCGCCGCTTCGATGTGGGCTGTGCCGAAGCCAAACGCCAGATTGACGCCGGACGCATCGGGCAGCCCGTGACCATCCGCTCGATTGGCCGCGATCCGACGCGCACAAGCCTTGAGTATGCCAATCCTGCTATGAGCGGCGGCCTGATTATTGATATGGGCATCCACGATTTTGACCTCGTGCGCTGGCTGATGAATGATGAGATTGAGCGCGTCTACAGCGAGACCTCCTCTCTCGTCTATCCCGAACTCCGCACGGTGGGCGATATCGATACGGCCATGATCACGCTCAAGTTTGCTCAGGGCGGCCTCGGAAATATCGAAGTCAGCCGCACCGCCATCTATGGCTACGATATCCAATGCAACATCATCGGCACAAAAGGGGCACTGCAAGTCGGTTATTTGCAGCAAACGCCTGTGCTCACCCTCACCAAAGACGGCGTGCTGCATGATGTGATTCCCGGCTTTCCGCAGCGCTTTGGCCCGGCCTATATCGCGCAGATTGAGCATTTCGTCGAGTGCCTGCGAACCGATCAAGCACCCAGTGTCACCGCCCAGGATGCTCGCGCCGCGCTGCAAGCCAGCCTCGCCGCCACGCGCTCGCAGCATGAGGGGCGGATCGTCAATGTGCGGGAAGAAATGTAATAATTTGTAGGAACACGGCCTGCCGTGTCCGAATGTGTGGACATAACGGAGATGACGGACATAGCAGGCCATGTCCCTACAGAAGGCGGTAAATATCTTGATTTATCGTTGTGGCAGCGTCGTCAGACGTAGGGCTTGAGATAAGGGATCACACAATTCCATGCGCTGACTCGCCCTCAGCGGATGGAAAGAATTTGAAATACATGTCAGGCTGATTGCACAATGCTATACTCTACAACATCTGACGAGCAGAGGAGACACAGGCGTACACAACACTTGAAGCCAAATTTTTTACTCGAAAGATCGAATTTTTTCTATATTTCAGGAGAAACAAAATGATTCGTCAATTTGCGAAGTTGTTTGCGTTTTGCACGACATTGGTCGTCCTTGCTATCAGTGTGGGGATGCTCTCGGCCCAGGACGCCCCGGCCATGCGCCCCTATCGTATCGTGGTTGTCACACACGGTCAGGCGTCTGATCCGTTCTGGTCAGTGGTTAAGCGCGGCGTGGATGATGCCGCCCGCGATATGCGCGTGACAGTGGAATATCAGGCCCCGAGCACGTTCGATATGGTCGCCATGTCGCAGTTGATTGACGCGGCTGTCGCCAGCAAGCCCGATGGCCTTGTGGTCTCGATCCCTGATCCCACCGCGTTGGGCGACTCGATCAAGGCCGCTATTGCAGCAGGCATCCCCGTGATCTCGATCAACTCTGGCAGCGATGTCGCCGCCGATTTTGGCGTGCTGGCGCACGTCGGCCAGACCGAATATGAAGCGGGTTACGGCGGCGGCGAACGTATGTCTGCCGCAGGCGCGAAGAACGCCCTGTGCGTGAACCAGGAAGTCGGCAACGTCTCGCTGGATCTGCGCTGCAAGGGCTTCACCGATGCGATGGCAAAAGCGGGCGGCACGGTGTCCGTCCTCGCCGTTGATCTGTCCGACCCGACAAGCTCCCAGAATCGTATCGCTGCCGCGCTGACCGCCGATCCGACGATTGATGCGGTCTTCACCCTCGGCCCGACGGGCGCTGCTCCGGCATTGGCCGCCCTGAAAGATGGCGACATGCTCGGCAAAATCAAGGTCGCAACTTTCGATCTGTCGCCCGAAGTGCTGGAAGCTGTGCGCGATGGCAACATGCTGTTCGCCATTGATCAGCAGCAGTATACCCAGGGCTACCTGGCGATTGTCTATATGACACTGAATCTGGAAAATCTTAACACCCCTGGTGCTCTGCTCATCCCGACAGGTCCTGGCTTCGTCACTGCTGACACTGCCGCCCGCGTGATTGAACTGAGCGCCGCTGGCACTCGCTAGATCATATATATCGCCGTATTTCATTGTGCATCCTCCGATGGGTTCACGACGGTTCACGGCGTTTTTGGGGCGACTCATGAGTCGCCCCTACGATAATCCCACCTCAAATTGAAGTACGGTGAGAGTGTATACCTTCCATCTTTGTGCATCCCGACAGATTTACAAACTTGCTGCCTGCTGTCTTTCATACGATCAGTAAGCATCCCCCTCCCTGAAGGGAGGGGCTTTTAGCCCTAGTGCTTACCAGACTTGGCCTGAGAAGGCTCCGTTAGAGACGAATAGATAGGCACTTCGGGATGCCTCACCAGTTCCGAACTCTGCGGTGAACGAT
>Ga0105044_10008502_pt1 | contig 14088 bp, 12 predicted proteins | sample MAT01_FD_78092 | JGI IMG/M metagenome (GOLD analysis project Ga0105044, IMG submission 78092) | Freshwater microbial communities from Lake Fryxell liftoff mats and glacier meltwater in Antarctica - MAT-01 | ecosystem: Environmental > Aquatic > Freshwater > Ice > Liftoff microbial mat | place...
AGATTCAAACACGGCCCAACCCTGAAGGGGTTGAATCCACCCGAGCCGTCGCGCCGGATGCAGCCCTTTCAGGGTTGTCTCTTCTTTGGCCGGGAGACCCAGGGTAGCGCGCGGCGCGCAACCTTGGGCTGAAGGATGGAACGCCGTTGGCGTTTTCGCGGACCTTTGTGCAGTCGGACTGTATAAATCGTATTATCCCAGCGACGTGACCGACGCGGAATGGACGTTCTGTGCGCCTTACCTGACCTTGATGAAAGAGGATGCTCCGCAGCGTGCGCCGAGTTCGCAAAAAAAAACGCAGGCTGGCGATTTCGTCTTGATCGTTGCCCTGCCCCGCGGTCTAGATGCCCCGCTCGCGTCGCCGCGAAACGCCTGCCCCGCACCGCCGACTTCCGATCGCCCTATGCCAAACCTTTCCGAGCTGAAATCCGAGCTGCTGCCAGCCCTCGCCGAGAAATCCGTGCGCCGGGGCAACTTCACCCTCGTCTCTGGAGCGCAGAGCGATCTTTACGTCGATGCCAAGCGCACCACGCTCGATCCCCGGTGCGCCCTGCTCGTTGGCAAAATCGGCTGGGAACTCATCAAGCAAACGGCGGCGGAAAGAAATCTCCGCGTCGATGCCGTCGGCGGATTGACGATGGGAGCCGACCCGATTTCCTTGAGCATCGGTATCGCTGCTTATCTCGACGACCCCGCAAACGCGCCGCGCATCGTCAACGTCCGCAAGGAGCCGAAGAAGCACGGGCTTTCCAAAAACATCGAAGGCAATTTTTCTCAAGGCGATAGCGTCGTGGTCATTGATGACGTGATTACGACCGGCGGCTCCACCATTCAGGCCATCGAAAAAATCGAGGCCGACGGCGGCAAGGTGGCCTTTGCCATCGTGCTCGTTGACCGGCAGGAACAGAACGGGCGCGCGAACATCGAGGCTCACAGCTGCCCCGTCGTTGCCATCTTCACCCGCCAGGACGTGCTCGCCGCCGATGCCGCAAAACAACCGCATCCGGCGGTTGCTTGATCTCCTGCCGGGCGGACTCAGTCAGGCGAAGCTCGACACGCTCAGCCGCGAGTTCGATTCGCTCGCCGCAGGACAGCGCCGAAGTCCTCCCGTTCTTCGTCCTGCATCACGTTTGCCGGCGGCTCTCCGCCGCGCGGGAAGGCGAGGCCGTCTCCGCATCCTTCGCGCTGTCCGCTGCGCTTATTTCACGATCTTTCAGCCAAACTCCCGCCTGCTTGCGTGCGTGGCGCTCCGCGCGAAATCCGCCGCGGCCCGCCTTTCTCTTCCTAGATCATCCCATCTCTCGGAAATAACATGACTGCGGCTGCATCGGAAATCGAAGCTGTCGGTGGTGGCTCAGTGGGAGCTGGGAGGATGGAGAGGCGGCTCTGTCCGCAGGACGTGCCGCCTGTGGCCGGGGACGGCGGCACGTCGCCAAAGCGCGACAGAGCCGCCTCTCCACCTTGAATTGAGCCGCTACCAAACTCTCACATTATTTTTGAGGGATGGGATCGGTCTGTATCGCGACCAAGGCGGCTTCAGAATTCGCCGGCCCCGTTGCGTTGTTTCACCTGATCAAGCACGGCGTGGGTGCGGTCGAGCGGGGCTTTGAGGGCGCTGGAGGCGGCGGGCGGGGCGGGTTCACGCGGGCCGGTCGTCAGGGGAATGGCATCGCTGGCGGTGACGGCTTCCGTGACGGAGTGGACCGGCGTGTTTCGCGCGAGGACGAAATAGACGACGGCGACGGCGGCGAGGAGGAAGAGGTATTTCATGCTTGCTGGGGGAGCAGTGGACGGGCCAAACCGGGGCGCTTGAAAATCGCGCTCGTGCATTACACCTATCCGCCGGTCATCGGCGGCGTGGAGATCGTGATCGCGGAGCACGCGCGGCTTTTTGCGGAGCACGGGCATGAGGTGACGGTGATCTGCAGCCGGGGGGCCAGCCGCGATCCGCGCATCCGCGTGGAGCTGCTGCCGGACGCGCCGGACGCGGCGGAACTGGCCCGCGCGCTGGAAGGCTGGCTGGTGGATCAGGACACGGTATTTTTGCACAATGTGACGACCATGCCTTTTCACATCGCGCTCACGGCGGCGCTGTGGCGGGTGGCGGAGCGGCTGAGGGCGGTGCGGTTTGTGGCGTGGATCCACGATATCGCGGCCTGCAATCCCGACTCCGGGCTTTCGAGGCGCGATGAGGTGCGGTGGACGCTGCTGGCCCGGGCGCATCCGCGTTACGAGTTTGTGGCGGTGTCGGAGCTGCGTCGGCGGCAGTGGGAGGAACTGACGGGAGCGACCAGCCGGGTGATCTCGAACGGGCTGGATCCCTCGCGGCTGCTCGGGCTGACGGAGCCGGTGGCGGCGCTGGCCCGGCAGTATCACCTGCTCGAGCGCGAGATCGTGCTGCTGCACCCGACGCGGCTGCTGCGGCGGAAAAATGTGGAGCTGGGTTTGCGCGTCGCGGCGGCGCTGAAGGCGGCGGGGCGCTCGTGCGCGTATGTGGTGACGGGTCCGCCGGACACGCACACTGCCGTCTCGCGCGACTACGCGGCGGAGCTGCTGGCGCTGCGGGAGGAGCTGGATCTGGAGGGCGACGCGCTTTTTCTGCACGAGGAAGCGCCGGTGGATGAGCGCGATCTCGCGAGTCTTTTCGCGCTTGCGGACGCGCTCTTTTTTCCCAGCCGGCAGGAGGGCTTCGGACTGCCGATCCTCGAAGCGGCGCTGCACCGGCTGCCGATTTTCTGCGCCGCGATCGAACCGCTGGACGCGCTGCTCACGCATGGCGTGATGCATTTCCAACTCGACGCCGAACCCACGCAGATCGCGCTCAAGATCGCCGCGCGGCTGGGCACCCTCGACTCGTGGCAGGCGCGCAATCAGGTGCGGCGGCAGTATGCCTGGCCGGCGATCTATCGAAATTTCCTCGCCCCGCTGCTCGTCGAAAACCAAGCTGCCGCCAGTCCCTCTTCCCCATGAAAATCAGCACTTTCGCCCCCACCATTGACGACGGCTCCGTTCACGCGATCGTCGGCGCGTATCACGGCGATCCGTTTGCCGTGCTCGGCATGCACCAGGCGGGTGGACAACTCGTGGTGCGGACTTTTCGTCCCGAGGCGCGGGCTGTGGCGGTGCGCAGCAGCGCGGATTCAGGCCGGGTCTATCCCGCGTTGCAAATTCATCCCGATGGCTTTTTCGAGGCAGTGCTCGAAGGCGCGGAGGAGCGTTTTTCCTACGTGCTCGATTTCACCGGCCACGAGGGCCAGACGTGGACGGAACACGATCCGTATGCGGTCGGGATTTTGCTCGGGCCGCTCGACCTGCATCTCTTCGCCGAGGGTCAGCACTGGCAGCTCTACGAAAAACTCGGCGCCCATCTCACGGAGGTCGAGGGCGTGCGCGGGACGGCCTTTCATGTGTGGGCGCCGAACGCGCAACGGGTCAGCGTGGTGGGCGAATTCAACGGGTGGGACGGGCGGCGCAATCCGATGCGCAAGCTGCTCGGCTGCGGCGTTTGGGAAATCTTCATGCCCGGTGTCGGCGAAGGCGCGCACTACAAATTCGAGGTCAGGCAATCGCATGGCGCGCTCGTCTTGAAGAGCGATCCGTTCGCCTTTTTCGGTCAGCACGGCACGGCGACTTCCTCGCTCGTTTTCGATCTGAAACGCTACACATGGAACGATGCCGCGTGGCTGGAAACGCGGCGCGAGAAGGAATGGCATCGCTCTCCGATGAGCATCTACGAAGTGCATCTCGGCTCGTGGCAGCGCAAAGCGGACGAGGGCAACCGCTTTCTCAGCTACCGCGAACTCGCGGACACGCTGCTGCCCTACGTCGTGGAAATGGGCTACACGCATCTCGAACTGATGCCCGTCGCCGAGCATCCGTTTGAAGGCTCGTGGGGTTATCAGGTCACCGGCTTTTTCGCGCCGACTTCGCGTTTTGGAAACCCGGACGAGTTCCGCTATTTCGTTGATCGCTGCCACCAGGCGGGAATCGGCATCATCCTCGATTGGGTGCCCGGCCACTTCCCGAAAGACGTGCATGGCCTCGCGGAATTCGACGGCACCGATCTCTACGAGCACTCCGATCCGCGGATCGGCGAGCACAAGGAATGGGGCACGCTCATTTTCAACTACGGCCGCAATGAAGTGCGCAATTTCCTGATCGCGAACGCGCTCTTCTGGCTCGACGAATATCACATCGACGGCCTCCGCGTGGACGCGGTCGCGTCGATGCTCTACCTCGACTACTCGCGCGAGCCCGGCGAGTGGATTCCCAACTGCCACGGCGGCCGCGAAAACCTCGACGCCATCTACTTCTTAAAACGCTTTAACGAGGTCTGCTACGAGCGCTTTCCCGGCATCGTGACCATCGCGGAGGAAAGCACCGCCTGGCCCGGCGTCTCACGGCCCACCTATCTCGGCGGACTCGGTTTTGGCCTGAAATGGAACATGGGCTGGATGCACGACTTCCTCAGCTACATGCAGAAGGAGCCGATCCACCGCCGCTTCCACCAGGGCGAAATCACCTTCTCGCTGATCTACGCTTTTCACGAGCACTTCGTCCTCGTGCTCAGCCACGACGAGGTCGTGCATGGAAAGGGCGCGCTGCTCGACAAGATGCCCGGCGACGTGTGGCAGAAATTCGCGAACCTTCGCCTGTTCTATGCCTGGATGTATGCGCACCCCGGGAAAAAGCTGCTCTTCATGGGTGGCGAATTTGGCCAGTGGCGCGAGTGGAATCACAACCAGTCGCTCGACTGGCACCTCTGCGAGCGCCCCGAGCACGACGGCCTGAAACGCCTCGTCCAGCACCTGAACTGGGTCTATCAAAACGAGCCCGCACTTTTCGACCAGGACGACAGCTACGATGGGTTTGAGTGGATCGATTTCCGCGACAGCGACAACTCCGTCATCGCCTTCATGCGCAAGTCGCGAGGCGGCGAGATCATCGCCTTTGCGATCAACGCCACACCTGTGGTCCGCGAAGCCTATCGCGTCGGCGTGAGCGGCGAAGGTTGGTGGGAGGAAATCATCAATACGGACGCCGGAACTTATGGCGGCAGCAACGTCGGCAACTTCGGTGGCCAGCACGCGGAACCCATCGCCTGGCAGGGCAAATCCCACTCGCTCCTCCTGCGTCTCCCGCCACTTGCGGTCGTGGGGCTGAAACGCCACGCCACCGCGCCACTGGCCTAGCCACGGAAAAAATGTGGTGCGAAACCGTCACACATGGTGAAAATTTCTGGGCGGGCAACAAACGGTTCCGGCGACTGGAAAAATTTGGTTGCTCTTTGAAAAGCCGTCCCTAACGTAACAAAAAAGTTTATCCAACTCCTCATACATATGAAAAACTCCAAATCTGCAGCATTCACCTTGATCGAGCTTCTCGTCGTAATCTCGATCATCGCGATTCTCGCCGGCATCGCGCTCCCAGTCTTCGGCGAGGTGAAAGTCCGCGGCGACCAAACCAAAGCCCTCTCCAATGCCAAGCAGATCGGCACAGCCTGCAAGATCTACGCGGTGGACTATCAAGGCACCTATCCACAATACACCGACCTCACCGAAAAGACCGCCGCAACCGTCAGCACCAAGTCGAACGAAATCCTGCAAACATTGCTTCCCGACTATCTTCCCGAGAAGTCAATCTTTGCGATCCCAAAATCCAAGTATTGTAAAAACGCCGGGTCGGCGACTGCCTCCACCGCGACAAACCTAAACATACTGGGCTCAGGGGAAAATGAATGGGCTTATGTCTGCGGCTTAACGGATACCTCGTATGCTCGCTGGCCGCTTCTGGCCAATGGCTTCGCGGCAGGCGGAACTGCGACCGGTGGGAATGCCTACTCGGTGAACGAATCGGAGGTCGGCGGAATTTGGAAGGGCAAGAAAGCCATCGTTATCCGTGCGGATGGAAGCGGCAGTGTCGAAACCTTGAAAAAATCCGATCGCACGGTGAAGCGCAACCCAGACGCGCCCGATGGCACGGCAAACAATGACGCATTCAAATCGGGTGCGACCGACACACCTCCTTGGTTCGATGGGACGAATTCTTTCGTCACCCAAGCGTGGCCACCCCAGTAACGAAAAACTGGTCGCGCAGCAATAAATCACCAAGCAGGCTCGGGTTTCCCGAGCCTGCTTTTTTTTGCCCTGGCATCGTTGATCCGCCCACCCTCGTGAAACGCAAGGAGTAGTCGGCCTCAACCCTCGGCCTTCGATTCCACCTCGCCATCCGTGAGCCGTGTAACCAAACGCATTCCGGGCTCCACTTCCGCGACCGAACCGAGCACCGAGCCGTCGGACTTCATCGTAATGCTGTAACCTCGCGCCAGCGTCGCTTCCGGGGCCAGCAGGCGGAGCATCTCGGACACTCGAAAGAAGCGCGATTTCTGCTCCTTGAGGCTTTGCTGAAAACGCCCGTCGAACTGCGTGCGCATCGCTCCAAAATGCTGGCGGCGCATGGAGAGCATTTGGTCGGGACGATGATGCCGAAGCATGGCTAGCAACTCCGCCAGCCGCTGCCGCGCATCATTGATCCCATCTCGCATGAACCGGCCCAGAGCCTCGTCTGCAAGGTCGGTGCGCTGCTTCGCCTCGCTCAGCCGCCTTTCCGGTTCCTGGAAGAATGCGCTCCGCGCCAAAAGATCTGCGCGGCTTCGGTGTGCCCCCAAAGTCCTGCTCATTTGCCGCTGCGCCTGAGTCGCCAATTGCGCGAGTCGTCGCGAAAGCTCCACCGCATCCGGTGCGATCAGCTCCGCCGCAGCGCTCGGCGTCGGCGCGCGCAAATCCGCAGCGAAATCCGCGATCGTGAAATCAATCTCGTGTCCCACGGCCGACACCACCGGAATCGCCGACGCGACGATGGCCCGCGCCACGACTTCCTCGTTGAACGCCCACAAATCCTCCACGCTTCCCCCACCCCGCGCGACCACGATCACGCCGATCCGCCGAATCCCTTCCTCCACCAGCCGATTCAGCGCCATCACCGCGGCAGCGATTTCCCCGGCAGCCCCGTCGCCCTGCACTCGCGCCGGGCTGACGATCACGCGCATCCACGGCGCGCGCCGTGAGAGAATGTTCAGCATATCGCGCAACGCGGCTCCGGTCGGAGAGGTCACGATTCCGATCACTGGGGGAAAACCCGGCAGCGCCCTTTTCCGCGCCGAGTCGAACAAACCCTCCCCATCCAGCTTCCGCTTCAGCGCCTCAAACTTTGCCTGCAAAAGCCCCGCCCCACCCGGCTGCACGACCTGCACGCTGAGCTGATACTGCCCGCGCGCCTCATACACCGTCATCGCCCCGCGGACCTGCACCTGCATTCCGTCCGTCAGCGCCACCTGCCTCAGGCGCGTCCCTCCGCGCGCAAACCACACGCACGCGAGCTGCGACTGCGCATCCTTGAGCGTGAAATACTGATGCCCGCTCGCCTGCTTCCGGTAATTGCTCACCTCACCCTCGACCCACACCGTCCCGATCCCGTCCTCCAAAGCAGCGCGCACCGACCGCGTGATTTCGCTCACGGAAAAAACCCGCGGTTCCTCGCGTTCCGGCTCCGGTGTTCCAAATAGGTCGGCGCTCATGTCGGCGATTTTTCGTTGCGGTAGGCGCGCGCCAGCAGCGTCACCGGATGCACGATCTGCAGCGTCAGCCCGCGCTCACGCGCTCCGGCTTCCAGTTGCACGTTGCAGCCCGGATTCGCTGACGCGACGACATGCGCCCCGGTTTTTTCGATATTCGCCAGCTTCCGCGCGAGCAGTTTCCGCGACATTTCCGGCTGCGTGATGTTGTAAATCCCCGCGCTCCCGCAGCACCACGTCGCCTCCGGCAGCTCGACCAGCCGCACCCCCGGAACCCGCTCCAGCACTTGCCACGGCGCCCGCGAGATCTTCTGCCCGTGGCAAAGATGACACGCCTCGTGATAGGTCGTGGGAGGTTGAGCGTTGAGAGTTGAGAGTTGAGAGTCGCCGGGGGTTGGCGGGGATTTGATCCCGATTTCCACCAGCCACTCACTCACATCGCGCACCTTCGCGGACCACACGACCGCCCGCGCCGCGTAGCGTGGATCATCGGCGAGCAGGGCGTCGTAGTGCTTGAGATGCGAGCCGCAGCCTGCCGCGTTCGTAATGATCGCATCCACCTCATCCAGCTCGAACGCGTCGATATTCCGCCGCGCCATCGCGCGCGCCAGCTCCAGCTCGCCGTTGTGCGCGTGCAGCGAACCGCAGCAGTACTGCGCGCCCGGCGTCACCACCTCGCAGCCATTGGCCAGGAGCACGTCCACGGTGTCGCGGTTCACATGCGGATAGACCAGATCCTGCACGCAGCCCGTCAGCATTCCCACGCGATGCCGCGGCTCATCCGGCGATTCCACTCCGCCGATCAGCGCATCTGAAAACTCGCGCTGCACCCGCGGCGTCAGCGGCTCCAACTCGCGCAGATCGCGCGGCAGCAGCGCCGTGAGCCGGAGCTTGCGCACCAGCCATTCCGCTCCACTCGCCTGATACCACCGCAGCATCCTCCCCAGCGCCCTCAGCACCAGCGGCCTCGCAAAGACCAAGCGCAGCGCGAATGCGCGCACAAAGCTGCGCTTCCGGTTTGCCAAAACGCCCGCCCGCTCGATGTCCGCGCGCGCCTCCTCAAACATCCGCGCATAATCCACGCCCGCCGGGCATGCCGTCTCACACGCCAGGCAGCCGAGACAAAAATACATCTCTTCCCCAAACGCCTTCGTCACCGCGAGGCTTCCGTCCGCGATGCTCCGCATGAGCGCGATCCTCCCGCGCGGGCTGTTCCGCTCCAGCTTCGTCGCGTCGTAGGTCGGGCACGTCGGCAGACACATCCCGCAGTGCATGCACTGCTGGAGGATCGAGTAGTCGAGATGCGCGAGGTGCAGCGGCTGGGTCGTCACGAGTTTGCCCCCGACCATGCGGGCGAAGCCCCGGACTGGCAAGACGCGCGGAGCGCAGCCGCCCGCGCACTACGAAGCGATCTTCCCCGCAGTTTTCCGTCGCGTGCGGAATTTGGGATCAACGTCCACCGATGTGACGTGCCGCACGTCGATCAGCGTGAACCGGTCGTCATTATGCGTCAGCATCACTGCGCGCCCGCTCGGGAAAAAGTAGAGAAACTCGTTATGCACCACCGTCAGCTTGCGCCCGTCCCCGAGTGCGATCGTGAAAGGCACAAAGGGCCGCGCCTCGTTTAGCTCGCGGAGACTGTTGATCTTCATGGAGTGGGAGTATCACATCCCAGACAACGGCTCAAGCCCGCCGCACTTTGGACATTCGCGTCGCCATAAAACCCGGCCATGATCCGCTGCCACCGCGCTGTCGCCCGCGCCGGGTCGGCTTCGTCCACCATCCGCTGCGCCGCCTCGCCCAACTCCTCCGGCGTCCACATCCGCCCCGGCTCCAGCATGCGGATAAAGCGCGCCACCTCCGCCTGTTCGGCTGGCGGAAGATGCTTGATTTCACCGACTATCTTTTCGGCGTGCACGGCGGCAAGCTCTCTTGCCCGCCGAGCGCGCCATAGGTGGTGCCGGTAAGATAGATATTCCCACTCACGTCCACCTTCACATCATTAGCGTATTCAGTACCACTCGTGCCGATCTGCTTGAGCAGCGTCCGGTTGCCAGCGGAATCGTAGCGGGCCACGAAGAGGTCATTGCTGCCTGCATTGGTGAATCCGCTAAAGCTCCCTTCGGTAAGTCCGGCGAGGTAGCGATTGCCGGCGCTGTCGAATGCCGCGCCTCGACCTTCATCGTAGCGAACTGTCCCAGCAAAACGGGTCCAGACCACCGCCCCCGTGCTGTCGCGCTTGCTCAGGAAGGCATCGTAAATCCCCGCATTGGTCTGGGTTTCAAAGGAGCTGGAGGTATAGCCGGCCGCGAGCAGGCTGGTGGCATTGCCAGCCAGCGCGAGGATGTAGTCGTCTGTGGTGTGCCGCCAACGCGCGTCGTTCCCTGCCACACCCCGCTGATGTTGTAACGCAGCGCCAAACCATCAACGCTGCCGAGTGACGCCTGACCGTCGAGAACGAGTATTCATGGGAAAATGCAGGCGGGACGGCTAGCGGCATCGCATCCAAAGCGAGCGAATGTTTGCCCTCGCCCCCATTGGGTGGCGGAATCGGCCTGCGGCGCGAGTGCGGCTCAAGCGGGATCGAAAATTTTTCCGGGATTTAAGATTCCGTGCGGATCGAGGGTGCGCTTGAGTTGCCGCAGAAGCCCGAGGCTGGCGTCGCCGATGGCGGCGGGGAGGAAGCTCTTCTTCGCGAGGCCGACGCCGTGCTCGCCGGTGATGGTGCCGCCGAGGGCGAGGGCGAAGTCGAAGATCTCGTGCATCGCCTTTTCCACGCGCGCCATCTCGTCGGCGTTGCGCTCGTCGGTCAGGAAAGTCGGGTGCAGGTTGCCATCGCCCATGTGGCCGAAAGTCCCAATGCGAAGCTGATGCCGCGCGCCGACTTCCTGGATAAAGCGGATCATCTTTGCCAGTTCACTGCGCGGCACCGTCGCATCCTCGAGGATCGTCGTCGGGGCGACCCGCGCGAGCGCGGAAAAAGCCGAGCGCCGCGCCGTCGCCAGCTTCGCCGCTTCCCCGGCGTTTGCAGCCACCTGCACCCGCACCGCACCACAGCGTCGCGCGATCTCCTCCATCTGCCGCGCCTGCTCCTCGACCACCGCGGCGTGCCCGTCCGTCTCCATGAGCAGGATCGCCTCGGCATCCAGCGGCAGCCCGATCTTCGCAAAATCCTCCACACACCGGATCGTGATCCGATCGAGAAACTCCAGCGTACAGGGAATGATCTTCGCCGCGATGATCGCCGAGACCGTCTCCGCCGCCGCGTCCATCTGCGCGAAAGTCGCGAGCAGCGTCTTCTTCGCCGCCGGCTTCGGCACCAGCTTCAGCAAAACTTTCGTGATGATCCCCAGCGTGCCTTCGCTGCCGATGAACACGTCCTTCATCGAATATCCCGCGACGTCCTTCACACACTTGTTCCCGAGCCACACGATCTCACCGCTCGCGAGCACCACCTCCAGGCCCATCACGTAATCGCGCGTCACCCCGTACTTCAGCCCGCGCAACCCGCCGGAGTTCTCGGCGACGTTCCCGCCGATCGTCGAGATTTTCATCGAGCCAGGATCCGGCGGGTAAAGCAGCCCGACAGCCTCCGCAGCCTCCGCGACCTTTTGCGTGATCGCCCCCGCCTCGGCCAGCAGCGTGAGATTCCGCTCATCGACTTCCAGGATGCGCTCCATCCGCACCAGGCACAGCACCACCGCGTCCGCCGTCGGCACGCTGCCACCGCTCAGGCCGGTGCCCGAGCCGCGCGAGATCACCGGCACTTTTTCGCGCGCCGCGTAGCGCACGATCTCCGCGACCTCCTCCGTCGTCTGCGGAAACACCACCACGCCCGCCTCGCCGCGGAGCGCCGCCGTGCCGTCGAATCCATAGGTCAGCAAATGTTCGCGCTCCGTGAGCACGCGCTCGGAGTCGAGGATGGCGGTGAGTGCGGCAGCGTGCGGAGACATGCGGGATGCAGGGTTCTACGGCGATTCCCGCCGCCTGCAAAGCGCGCTCCCACCACGCCGTCAAGTTCCCGGCGGGCGCAGGCGGGCGGGAACGCAGTCGAAGAACCTCTAACTATTTGCGAGCGGACGCGGTGGGCAAATGCCGAATGACGGATGACGGATGACGATGACGAGGGAATGACGAAGCTCGAAGGCCGAAGTGCATGGCGACACCTGTCCATTCGTCATTCCGATTTCATTCGTCATTCGTCATCCGTCATTCGGCATTCCTTAGCCTACCGCCTCCGCCCGTGAAAAGTTAGAGGTCCTTCGACTGCGCTTCGCAAAGCCGAAGCTCCGCTCAGGATGACGGATGGTTTGTTCCGCGCTCCCAAAACCACTCCTCGCCGCCGAACAATATCTTTCCCGACCGGCCGCCTTGCGCCGCGTGGGCGAGCGCGGCGGACGCTTCGACCAGTGGGTAGATGCGCTCGACAGGCGAATGCACGACGCCGCGTTTTGCGAGATCGAACAACTCCGCGAACAGCGCACCGACGGCCCCAGCCGATGCCTCCCGATACCACTGCGACACCCAAAATCCGCGCCAGCGGATGTCTTGGAAAATGAGCAACCCATTCGGAATCCGCAGCGGCTGCCGGCCCATCGCGCCGTAGGTCACGACCGTGCCTCCGGGAGCCAGCGCCTTCGCCAGCCGCACCGCGCTGTCGCCGCCCACGGCGTTGAGCGCCAGATGGATGGCCTCACCGCCGGTCGCGAGAGAAATCTGCGCCGGCAAGTGATCGCCATCCATGAGCACCACATCGCCGCCTTCCGCTTTCAGCTCTTCGAGCAATTCTTCGCGCCGCACCACGTTGACGGTGCGCACGCCGCTCGCGCGCGCGAGCCGGATCACCGCGCGTCCGACCGCCGAGTTCGCGGCGTTTTGCAAAACCCAGTCGCCCGTTTTCAACTCCACAAAATCGCGCAGCATCCGCAGCGCAGTGACCGGATTGATCCGCAGCATCGCCGCCTGCTCCGGGGCGATCTCCCCTGGCACCACGCACAGTCCATCCGCCCGCACCACACCGGCCTCGCGCCAGCTTCCGAAGGCCTGCGGGAGCAGCACCCGGTCGCCCAAAGCCACCTGCGTCACGCCAGCGCCGATCGCCTCGACGACGCCCACTCCTTCCACCCCCGGCACGCCCGGCAGCGCCGGACGGATCGGGTATTGGCCTTCGATGACATTGAGGTCGGCGGGATTGATCGGCGCGGCGAGCAGGCGCACCCGCACCTCATCCGCCGCCGGCTCAGCGATTTCGATTTCCTCCGCGCGCGCGACCTCCGCCGGCGCGCCGTGCTGATGAAAAACAATGGCCCTGACTTTCGACATAGTGCCGGATACGATGCCGCGTCGTGGCCGCCCAGACAAAGCCTTTCACCCTCAGCCAGCTCCAAACCGGCGCGCGGCTCGCGCTGCTCGGGGTGGCCGTGAATTTCCTCCTCGCGCTGGTCAAGATCTCCTCGGGAGTCATCGGAAACTGCTACGCGCTCATCGCCGACGGCATCGAATCCACCCTCGATATCTTCGGGTCACTCGCGATCTGGTTCGGCCTGAAAGTCGCCGCCGAACCGCCGGACGACGAGCACCCCTACGGCCACGGCAAAGCCGAACCTCTCGCCGCCATCCTCGTGGCCCTCCTCGTCATCCTCGCCGCCTTCGGGCTCGCCATCCAGAGCGTGCGGGAAATCGTCACGCCGCATCACTCGCCGGCGCCGTTCACGCTGGCCGTCGTCGTCCTCGTCGTGTTGGTGAAAGAGACGCTCTTTCGCAAAGTCATCCACACCGGTCAGGCCATCCAAAGCACCGCCGTAAAGACCGACGCATGGCATCATCGCGTGGATGCGATCACCTCCGTCGCCGCCTTCATCGGCATCAGCATCGCCCTCATCGGCGGCCCGGGCTGGGAACCCGCGGACGACTGGGCGGCGCTCCTGGCGTGCGGCCTCATCGGCTTCAATGGCTGGCGGTTGCTTACGCCTGCTTTGCGCGAAATCATGGACTCCGCACCGCCGAAGGAATGGGAAGACCGCATCCGCGAGACGGTCGCGCGGGTCGGCGGAGTGGTGAACGTGGAGAAATGCCGCATCCGAAAAATGGGGCTCGAATTCTATGTGGACATTCACGTCGGGGTGGATGCCGACCTCACCGTGCGCGCCGGGCACGGGATCGGTCACGAAGTCAAAGACGCCATTCGCACGGCTCACCCCTCCGTCGCCGACGTGCTCGTCCACATCGAACCCATCGAGCCGTAAATGAGCCGGTGGATGGCGTCGCTCCCGCGCGCCATGCGACTCCTACGCCGCCGGCCTCGCTTTTTGAAATGGCGCGGACGCGCGGTCGCTTAGAGGTGTACCGGAACTCAAAATGGGTGTCATCCTGAGCGGAGCGGAGGCGGAAAGGTGGGCGCGGTCGAAGGACCCCGGCGGTTCGTTCCAGCGCTGTGCGTGATCGCACCGCCGGGGTCCTTCGACTGCGTTCCGTCCCCCCTTCGCCCGCACGGAACTCCGCTCAGGATGACACCC